>OMEH01000489.1_pt1 | contig 21011 bp, 10 predicted proteins | sample 1645391 | NCBI WGS metagenome assembly OMEH01 (sample SAMEA103958133, study PRJEB25191) | human gut metagenome | biome: human-associated habitat [ENVO:00009003]; feature: intestine environment [ENVO:2100002]; material: feces | place: Germany | collected 2013/2015 | reverse complement strand
TATAAAAAACGTTATTTTAGTGCAAAGCAGAATAATATAAACCACTGTTTTACAATATTATATTTCGTCTATACCCATAGTAATACAAGTCTATACCAAGATATGAACCAATTTTAATAATCAATTCCGGCAAGAAACACCAAACGCTCAAAACAGTTCAAGTTTTTTCTGCCAAATCATAAAACAGAGGGATAAAAACAAATTTTCTCTTCTCTTAATTCAACATCCAGGCATGAGTAAACAACTCATAAAATCAATCTGAATACATCTCTCCCCTTCTTCCTTAAAAATAAATATCTATATTGGGGAAATATAGAATCAAATACAGTTTATTTATGGCTGATACTATTTCTTATCAATATTCCAATCTGTCTCCGAACAAGTTTATTCCTTTCACCGTTTACAGATACTTCGGCTCTTTCAACAAACTCCCCAAAAGAGTGGAAAATGTGACTATTATTTAGTAATGTGTGGACAAAAAAACGCCTTTTCACCGGTAAAAAGCCTACATGCAATCTGTATCGTCTTGGCATGCAATCTACCAAAGGTGCCGCATTAAACACTCTACTCGAAATATGGAAGAAAACAACAAAACTGAAAAAGTAATAGCCAACATCGAAAGTTAAAAATACGGTTTCTGTATAATCTTGCGTATCCAACACACATATATATCCGACAAACAACGTAAAAAGGGCTTTTTATTGGCGCTAAATTCAAAAAGAAGTATCTTTGGCACACTAAATCCAAAGGAGTAGTCATGATTCTGAAATATAGTTTACCTGTCTTTTGTTTTCTGTTAGCAGGATATTCCTGCACATCAGGACACAAGGAGAAAAGGACATCTACAGCAACCGAAACAACGTGTACAGATCCTATGTACACAGTCCTTATTCATGCGGACTCCATTCATGCCACCCTCTTGCAGAAAAATAAAGTCGGCAACCAACCGACCTCGGGACATGAGAAAAGCCCGATGGCCCTTTACATGGATTCCCTTGGTCTGGTAAATATAGCGGAACTGAACAGCAGTATTGCCATCAGCCTAATGTACACCCAAGCGGATAACTTCACCGAAGAAATTCTTTATGATAGTCTGGCAGAAGCCTACCTGCATGTCGATGCGGCACATGCTCTTATGAAAGCGCAAAAAACACTGAAAGAATTGTATCCATCCTACAGTCTCATCATTTATGATGCTGCACGTCCGATGTCTGTACAAAGAAAAATGTGGGATGTAGTCAAAGGAACTTCCAAATACCGATACGTTTCTAACCCAAACCGTGGAGGCGGACTTCACAACTACGGCCTGGCGGTAGACATCAGTATTCTGGATTCTTTGGGCCACCCGTTATCCATGGGCACAAAAGTAGATCATCTTGGTGTAGAAGCACATACCACAGAGGAAGGCGAACTGGTACGAAACGGCAAAATTACCGAAGCGGAACGTCAGAACCGAATATTACTAAGGAAAGTGATGAAAACAGCCGGATTCCGTGCATTGCCCAGCGAATGGTGGCATTTCAATTTCTGTAGCCGCGAGGAAGCTCGCAAAAAATACAATGTAATACCATAACAAATCCACCATATAACACCGAATATAAACAACCTATGATGCAAATTTCACCCGAAACTCAGCTCTTTATCCGCCAACATCAAACGGACGATATACGCATTCTGGCCCTGCAAGGCAGAAAATACCCAAACGTAGATATGCCGACCGCCATCACACAGATAGCAGGAAGGCAAGTAGCAGCCGAAAAAATTCCATCATGGAAAGAAATAAACGATATATGGTATCCAAAGCATTTGTCACTGGAACAATGTTCCTCAGAAGTCACCGCCCACTACAAAGCAACTCTTTTAAAAGGCGATTCTCTGACAGACTTGACCGGAGGATTCGGGATTGATTGTTCTTTCCTTGCTGCCAAATTCCAGTCCGTTACTTATGTGGAACGCCAGAAAGATCTCTGTGAAATAGCAATACATAATTTTCCTATTCTGAATTTAAAACATATTGATGTAAGAAATGAGGATGGAGTAGATTATCTGAATGCCATGTCTCCGGTAGACTGTATCTTCCTCGATCCTGCCCGTCGTAACGGGCACGGAGGAAAGACAGTTGCCATCTCCGATTGTGAACCTAACGTAGCCGAACTGGAAGAACTCTTATTGAAAAAAGGCAAGCGAGTCATGATCAAACTTTCTCCCATGCTCGACCTGACATTGGCATTAAAAGAGTTACAAAGTGTGCAAGAAGTTCATATCATATCCGCCAACAATGAATGCAAAGAATTACTATTGATACTTGGACAAACACCGGCAGATGAAATACCCATCCATTGCATCAACCTCTATACAAAGGGAATGCAGAAGGAACAACGCTTTGTCTTCACCCGTGAGGAAGAACAGCGCAGCAAATGCAGTTACACTAATACATTGGAGAATTATCTCTACGAGCCCAATGCCTCGCTCTTGAAAGCCGGAGCTTTCCGCATCATCACTTCTGCATTTCCTGTTAAAAAGTTGCATCCTAATAGTCATCTTTATACTTCCGATACTTTGATCGGAAATTTTCCCGGCAGAATTTTTCACATCGTCAACCAGTGCAGTTTTAACAAAAAAGAAATAAAAAAGGGACTTGCAGACCTAAAGAAAGCAAATATTACAGTACGCAATTTTCCGGCTACAGTTGCCGAACTCCGTAAACGCACCAAACTTATGGAAGGTGGGAACACTTATCTATTTGCCAGCACCTTAAACGATGAACAGAAAGTACTGGTTCGCTGTGAGAAAGTCTGAGTCATGCAATAGAAGCATTATAACATGACTTCCTCCAGCATGATACACATCAACAGATTGTTGTGGAAACAATGAAAGGTTCCGGATAGTCTGTTTTTTCAAGTATTTTACTGAATATTCCGGAATATAAAATAGCCTCATAAACAACAGTTCACGAGGCTATTTATATTTATTTTATAAGCGCATACATTCTTATTACCGAAGTATAACACTTAGTTTGTTCTCCGAAGCTATATCCGAGCTATTGCCATACATAACTTCGTATTTTCCGGGCATAACACGCATTGTATTTGTAACCGGATCAAAGAATTCAAATGTAGCTGGTAAAAGATCAATGGATACTACACAAGACTCTCCCGCCTTTAACGGTACCCGGCGGAAAGCCCGCAAACTCTTTACCGGTCCCTCCATATCATCCACCTTACGGACATATACCTGAATGACTTCAGCACCATCGCACTTCCCTGTATTCTTCACATTGACTTTAAAATTTAAATCCTTTCCGGCAGATATAGATTTCTTATTTAGACGTCCTTTAGATATATCAAAAGTAGTATAACTCAATCCATATCCAAAAGGGAACAAAGGAGCTTCTACCATATATCTATATGTACGGTTCTTCATGCTGTAATCTTCAAAATCCGGCAATTGGTCCGTACTTTTATAAAAAGTAACAGGCAGTTTCCCACTCGGATTAAAATCTCCAAACAGAACGTCTGCCACAGCCAATCCACCTGCTTGTCCAGGATACCACGCCTGCAAGATGGCATCACATGACTCCATTTCAGGAACCAATGCTACTGCCGAACCGGAACAGTTGACAAAAACCACTTTCTTACCTGCTTTCTTTAATGCTTTCAGAATATCCCGTTGCACCTGCGGAAGTTCAATCGAGGTGCGATCGCCACCAGAGAAGCCGGGACAATTTACAAAATGTTTTTCTTCTCCTTCCAAATCCGGTGAAATACCACCCACAAAAATGACAATATCCGCGTCCTTTACTTTATCAACAACCGTTGCAGCAGGGATCTGCCGATAAATACCTAAATCAAACTTCAACAAAGCCTCTGCACCTGCCTGCATATACTCTATTTTTATTTTATAGTCCTGCCCTGCTGTAGCTTTCAATGTATATTCTCTTTTTGCACTGGCATGTTCTCCCCAATAATCAATTACCTTACTGCCATTCACATATACCCGATAACCATCATCTCCCTCAATAATTAATGTATAATTACCATCCTTCTTCGGACAGAAAGTACCTTCATATATTGCTGTGAAGTTGTATAATCCGACTCCTGTAGCAAATACAGTATGGCCACCGTTACTCAGATTAACCGGAGAAGTGTATTGCTCCGTAGCAGCCACATCCCCACTCATGTTCATATTATTCCAATAAGTAGCGGTTAAGCCATGATATTCCTTGTTGGAAATCTCATTGAAGTAAGAATCAAAAACCTGATTCTCCAATAATTCACATCCTTTTTCGTAAGGAACGTTACCAACTTTATTGCGTATTCCCTCCAGAATGGTATATGTATGCGAAGGTACTCCTTTATAATTCCCCCATTGCATGACTGAATCTACGGCATTGGGTCCCATTACGGCAATACGCGTCGATGTTTTTGCCAAAGGAAGTATACCGTTATTGTGAAGCAATACCATTGATTTGCGTGTTATGTCCAAAGCCATTTGTCTGTGCAAATCGCAATCTACAGTGTCGATACCGATTTTACTCCAAGCAACAATGGAATCTGGGTCCATCTCACCCAAGGCAAAACGAGCCTCTAGCAAGCGGCGCAAACTGGTATTTATACGTTCCTCCGTAATCAAACCTCTCTTTACAGCCTCTTCCAGATGAGCATATTCGACACCACATTCCAAATCCGTACCATTAATCACAGCAGAAGCACTAGCATCAGCTGCATCTTTATGCGTTCCATGACGGTCTTTATAGAAAAAATCGCTGATAGCGCCACAGTCGCTGACCACCAGATGCTTATATCCCCATTCATCCCGTAGGATTTGCGTCAGCAACCTGTTACTGTCACAACAAGGTTCTCCCTCAAAACGCTGATAGGCACACATTACTTCCTTTACATCTGCTTCTTGCACAAGTGCTTTGAAGGCAGGCAAATAAGTCTCCCACAAATCACGAAGAGAGAGATGCTCTACGTCGAAAGAGTGACGCTTCGCTTCAGGACCACTATGTACAGCATAATGCTTAGCACATGCATGAGTCTTATCATATGCAGCATCTGCCGGTCCTTGCATGCCCTTTACTACAGATACTCCCATCCGAGTAGTCAGATAAGGATCTTCTCCAAAAGTCTCCTGCCCCCGGCCCCAGCGCGGATCACGGAAAATATTCACATTAGGATTCCAGAAAGTAAGTCCCTCATTTCCACACCCATAGCGGTTACGACGATGTGCGTCGTGGAATTTAGCACGTCCTTCATCACTCACGGCTGTATATATCTTTTCGATAGCTTCATCATCAAAAGTAGAGGCCATTCCCATCGTTATCGGAAATACTGTTGCCAGCCCATTGCGGGCAACACCATGTAATCCCTCGCTCCACCAATTGTAAGGAGCAATCCCCAGACGCTCCACCGCATTAGAAGAATTTTGCATCAAGCCAATTTTCTCTTTTAATGTCAACCGCCCCAACAAGTCATCTGCACGTTCTTTTGGAGACAACTGGTGATTCTTATAAGGTTCATTTTGCGCCAAAGTACCCACCAATGTAGCGATACTCATACTCAAAGTCAATAGTACTCTTTTCATTTTGTCCGAATTAGTTGAAGTTTTATTTATTCTATCAGTTCTGTAATTCTCTGTTATATATGACATTCAAACCATTGCTTACAAAATACAATAAGTATGATCAAAAAGCGACCGAAGTTTCCATTCAAACATTAATACATAACTTGAAATAGAGATTAGTCATAAATTTAGCACAAAAACAGTAATCATACAAAACTTTTTCCCAACTTTTTTATCATCAGACTAATTATATGAATCAAAGTTTATTGCTATAAATTTTAGAACCTAATTATCGCTATAAGTATACAACTTTCTATTATATTATTGTTTTTTAGTGACTCCGAGCATCCTATCTTAAAAGAGAGACTCATGAAATCATGTATAGAACATATCCCTATCAATAATCGAAAAAGGAAGATAAGTATCCCTTTATATAGTATCAAAAAAGACAAGAAAGAATGGTCTATCCCAAAAGGATAACCTCATTAAATGGTCAAACAATTCATATTAAAAGCAAATGATTTAGCTATAAAGTTCTGATAAACAATCCTTATTATTACAACTAAAATGAAAGAAGTGACAAAAGAATTTCCCATCCCCGTTTAACCTTGTCTTTCAGAAACTTCAAAGCCTTGCTCATATGTATTTCTACAGTCTTCTGACTAATACCAAGTCTCTCGGCTATCTCTCTATAACTCAGATTCTCTTCACGACTTAACAAAAAACATTTTCTCTGTTGTTCAGGAAGTGAGTTGATTAACTTATCAATGAAAATCTTTAGTTGAGAAGCACAATAATCTTCCTCCACACTAGTGGAGTTATAATAACTTTCATGTCCAAAAGCTGATAAAACAGAAGTTTTAAGAAGATTCTCATTTACTTTCTTTTTATGCCTATTAAATACAATGTTTCGGGTAACAATAAAGAGAAAGCCCTTAATATTTTCATCTTCTTTCAATAAATACCTTGATTCCCATAACTTCACAAACACATCCTGAACAATTTCCTCTGCATCAGCAATTGTAGTAATATACAACCGACTAAAGTCATACACCTGACTCCAATATTCGTTATACAAATTTATAAATGCCTGATGATCACCATCTTTAATCGCTAACACTCTTTCTACTTCGTTCATAGTTGCGTATATATTAGTGGCTTCAAATCTACACATTATTTAAAAGAAGCAAAAATAAAACACATTTTTTTTATAACAGATAGGGGTAAAAGCTAAATGAGAAGTATTTAGTATGTAACCAGAATCAATGATTACCACTATTATTAAACTATAAAGACATGGATTCAATAGAACTCATTAATATTATAAAAAAGATGTTGGCTGATAACCTGACGACTTCTGAAAGAGAACAACTTCTCGATGAGAAGCCTATGATAAACTTCCAATCTCAACAATGGAAGAAAGCACCAAAGGCTCACATACAAGATAATGTGGTTTCTCAAAACATACTTAATAAGATTATGGTTAAATGCCGGAGTGAAAAACAGCCTATATTAAAAAATAGAAAATACTATCACATCGGGTATTCCATTGCGGCCACTGTCGCTCTCTTCATTGTCGGCTTCTGGATAGTTAATAATGTTTCATCATCTTACATCAACATCAGTGCTCCTGTGGATGATAAACTAGCAATCACGCTACCAGATAGTTCAGAAGTATGGCTCAACGCAGCTTCTCAAATCCGTTATCACAAGTCATTCCTAAACAACAGAGAAATCTTTCTAGAAAAAGGAGAAGCTTTCTTTAAAGTGAAGAAAGCTCATAGAACACCTTTCAGGGTCTATTTTCATGAATCGCATATCGAAGTAACCGGCACCGAATTCAACATTAAATCTGAAAATATAGAATCCGAAATAACCTTATTTACAGGATCTATTATATTTCAGGCTGAAGAAGGAGGAAAAGAACTACCGATGAAACCAGCTGAACACATCGTATACAATGCCCATACCAAATCAATTGTATGTACAAATATAGATATCAATGAATATGACTGGCGTTCAAACAAATATCGTTTTACTGATAAGCCATTACAAGAATTCATTGAATTCATCAATCGCTCTTACCATGTAAACATCATCATCAAAGAAGAAAAACTGAAGAAATTAAAGTTCAACGGAACGATACATAAAAATGAGCCGCTTACTGATATCATAGAAAAGATATGTATCAGTCTGGACTTAAATGAAAAACAGGAAAATAACAACATCATATTATTTTAATACATATCAGAAAAACTAATAGTTTATTATAATTCACTTTAACCTTTTTAGAAACATGAAAAACATGCATTTTAGTGACAGCATACTCAGATATGCCGTTCTATTGATTTGCTTCCTTCCAATGGCTCTCCATGCCCACAGTGCGCAAGGAAAGAGGATTATTCTCAAAGGTCAGTCCATCACCATGCAACAGGCTATTCAGTTGATTGAAGAAAATAGCCAGTACACGTTCTTTTTCAAGTCCGGTGTCATCACTAATGACGAAAAGAAAGATTATGATTGCGAAGGAGATATCAACGAAGTATTAAAAAAAGTATTTAGTAACAGTGGTATCGACTATGTCATAAAGAATAATGAGATTATTCTTAAAAGTGCAAAGTCAGATGAAACCCAACAGCCCAAACCAGGAGCGAAGAAATCAGAAATCGTAGGTGTAGTAATCGATGCTAACACGGGTGAATCAATTATTGGAGCTTCTGTACAAATTAAAGGAGCTGCAACAGGAGTGATTACTAACATTGACGGAAAATTCACGATTATGGCTAGTCCGTCGGATGTCATTATCATTTCTTATGTGGGTTATACCCCAAAAGAAATCAAGATTGGTTCACATAAAGTATTGTCAATTGAGTTGACTGAGGATGCTAAACAGCTGGAAGAGGTAGTTGTTACAGCCTATGGTACCGGACAAAAGAAAGCCAGTATGGTCGGTTCAGTTGAAGCGATCAAACCGGCAGAATTAAAGGTTCCATCCACCAACTTGTCTACTGCATTTGCCGGACGTCTGGCGGGTGTTGTCGCAGTGCAGCGCAGTGGTCAGCCAGGTGCTGACGGTGCCAACTTTTGGATTCGTGGTGTCTCTACGATGAATGGGGTTACTGATCCACTGATTATTCTGGATGGTATACAAGTAAGTTCAGGTGACCTGAACAATCTTGACTCCGAAATCATCGATAGCTTCTCCATTCTGAAAGATGCCACAGCAACAGCTATGTATGGTACTCGCGGTGCCAATGGTGTAATGATTGTGACAACTAAGTCGGGTATGAACCTGGATAAGCCAATCATAAACTTCCGCATGGAAGGACAAATATCCCAACCAACCAGCACACCGAAATTCGTAGATGGTGCTACATACATGGAACTTTTCAACGAAGCCGTCAATAATGACAACAGCGGTGATGTACTCTACAGTAACGAAAGGATTGCAGGAACGCGTGCCGGACTAGATCCGTACATTTATCCAAACGTAAACTGGTATAACGAACTGTTCAAAGACGTTTCTTACAGTGAAAAATTCAACTTCAACATCCGCGGTGGTGGAAAACGGGTAGACTACTTCTCCAGTATTTCTATCAATCACGAATCGGGTATGCTGAAAAATCGTTCAAAGGACTTCTTCTCATACAATAATAATATTGATGTGATGCGCTACAACTTTCAGAATAACATCAATGCCAAATTGAGTAATAGTTCTAAATTATCATTGCGTCTGAACGTACAGTTACGCAATATGACTACTCCCAATCAAGGAGTAGGGGCAATCTTCAGCAATGCCATGAATACATCGCCTGTTGAATTTCCGGTCTATTTCCCGGATGACGGTGAAACTCCTTATATCAAATGGGGAGCAACAGAGCGTGTAAATGCCGACTACCAGACAAACCCGGTGGCCCAGGCCGCTACAGGTTACAATAAGTCATTTGAGAGCACAGTGATTGCCGCCTTGGAATTCAATCAGAAACTAGACTTCCTGACAGAAGGATTAAGTTTTAAGGCGTTAGCTTCATTCAAGAACTGGTCAAGCTCTACCAATGCACGCGCCGGTAAATGGAACAGATTCGCATTGACAGGATACGAAGAGGACGGTAATGGCGGCTATACCTATACTACCAGTCGCATCGGAGACGAATTCCAGACAGACTTGACTACAACCAATTCAACTTCCGGCGACCGCCGTTTCTATTTAGAAGGAATGCTGAATTATAGCCGCACTTTTGACGAACATGATATCAATGCAATGTTTATCTACAGCCAGGACGAATATGTAAACAATGTACCGGGCAACGGAAACTTCATCGGTTCATTACCCAAACGCAAACAAGGAATTGCAGCACGTGCTTCTTATGCTTATGCAGGAAAATATATGGCTGAAGTGAACGTTGGTTATAATGGTTCGGAAAACTTTGCAAAAGGGCATCGTTTCGGTCTTTTCCCATCCGTTGCCGTAGGTTACAACATTAGTGAAGAAAATTTCTTCAAACCTTTGAAAAACACAATCAGTAAATTAAAACTACGTGCTTCATGGGGATTGGTGGGTAACGACCAGATTAGCGATGCACGTTTCCTCTATATGTCTCAAATCAATTTAAGCGGAAAAGGATTTACCACAGGTGTCAATCAGAATGTAACCTACAGCGGTCCGGTATATCAACGTTATGCCAACGAAGATATCACATGGGAAGTTGGAGAAAAGATAAATTTCGGAGTTGACCTACAATTATTCCGTTCTCTTGATTTAACATTCGACATCTTCCGTGAAAATCGTCGCGACATCTTCCAGGAGAAACAAACCGTACCAACTTATATGGGTACGGCATCCACCAAAGTATATGGTAACTTAGCCGCTATGCGCAACCAAGGATTTGAACTGGCAGCCAGCTATAACAAACAGTTCAACAAAGACTGGTTCGTCAGCTTTAAAGGAACTTTCACCTATGCACATAATGAAATCACCAAATATGATGAGTCTCCCAAATACCCTTGGCAGTCAAAAGTAGGGGCGAGTGCCAATATGAATGCCATTTATATCGCTGACGGGCTCTTTATTGACAGTGAAGATATTGCACACCATCAGCAACAGCTGGGTTCAACGATCGTTCCGGGCGATATCAAATACGTAAATGTATCAAGAGACTGGTACGGATATGACGACAATCTAACTGATACAGACGACTGGGTATGGGCAAAATATCCAAGTGTACCTGAAATTGTATACGGTTTCGGTCCATCTATCAAATGGAAGAATCTGGACTTCTCCTTCTTCTTCCAGGGAGTAGCCAAAACGTCTTTCATGGTAAAAGATATGCACCCGTTCGGTGATAACTCATTGCGCAACGTACTTTCATGGATAGCAGACGAACGCTGGAGTCCGGACAACCAGAATACCAATGCGACTTATCCGCGTTTATCTAGAAAGACCAATGCTAACAATACAAAGTTGTCTACCTACTGGCAACGCAACGGAGCTTTCCTAAAATTAAAAAATGCAGAAATCGGCTATACTCATAAAAATATGCGTATATACATCAGTGGCTCCAACTTGCTAACGTTTGCCCCCTTCAAGCTATGGGACCCTGAACAAGGTGGAGGTAGCGGTCTTTCATATCCTACCCAGCGCGTATTCAACATTGGATTCCAAATGACTATTAACAACAAATAATACCTGAGAAACATGAAAAAGCATATTTTATATTTACTGTTCTTCTTGTCAGTAATGGGATTGAATACTTCCTGTAACTACCTGGACATCGTTCCTGATGAGACAGCCACAGAAGCAGATGCTTTTGCAAACCCACGTGCGGCATTAAAATATTTGTACTCATGCTACGGTTACCTCCCCCAATCTAATATGGTTCAGGGATGTATGGACTTCACCGGAGACGAGACTATCAGTCCGTTTACCGAGACTTACGTAAAATTTGCAGAAGGTTCTTACGACTCCAGCAATACGATTATCAGCTACTGGAATACACTGTTCCAAGGTATCCGTCAATGCTACCTATTGAAAGCTAATATCAGTTCTGTTCCTAACATCAGCAAGGACGAAATAGACCTTTATACAGCAGAAGCAGACTTCCTGATTGCTTACTTCCACTTGTTATTGATTAAATGCTACGGGCCGACTGTCTTGGTAGAAGAACTCCCGGCACTCGATACACCGGCAGCCAACATGCTCGGACGCCGTCCTTACGATGAATGCATCGATTGGGTAGCCAACTTGTTTGATGATGCTGCTCAAAGACTGCCTGCTACACGTAGCACTGCTGATTATGGACGAGCCACCAGCGTTGCTGCAAAAAGCCTGAAAGCGCGTATGCTGCTTTATGCCGCCTCACCGCTATTCAACGGAAACCCTGACTATGCAAATTTCAAGAATCCCGATGGTGAGCAATTACTGTCAACCACTTATTCGGAAGAGAAATATAAGCGTGCCGCAGATGCAGCATGGGAAGCGATCGAACTGGCAGATGCTGCTCATTATAAACTTTATGAATCAACTTCCGTCAGCACCTCTTATCCGGAGCCAAATGATCTGACACAACGTAGTTTACGTATGACCTTCATAGACAAAGAAGACTACGGTGAAGTGATCTTCGCTGAAACCCGCAAGGCCGGAACCTACAGTATCCAACGTAAATCGATTCCCTACTTCCCCCGTGGTTCATGGAATGGTATCGCCCCCACTATCACAATGATCGACCGGTTTTACACAGCCAATGGATTGCCGATTGATGAAGATCCGGAGTTCAACATTAACAACAAACTGGACATCGTGACTATCCCGGATGGTACCACTTATGCTGTACCGGGAAGACAAACGCTGTATATGCATATGAATCGCGAGCCCCGCTTTTATGCATGGGTTGCTTTTGAAAACGGTTATTATGAATGCCGTACTACTGAAGAAAGATATGCGTATAGTAGTTTCTGGGGTGCCAAAGCTTCAGATGACAAATGGATAACCGGCTTCTTGGCAACAGAAAACTGCGGTGTCAGAGCCGATGACGGAAAAGTCGTTACTGCTGCCCGTAGTCAGAACTACTCTAAAACAGGATATCTGAACAAGAAAGGAGTGCATCCGGGTACAGAAGCTAACATCAACCAAGTAGAACCGACCATCGAATATCCCTGGCCTATCATTCGTCTTGCCGAACTTTACCTGAATTATGCCGAAGCTTGTGTAGGATACGGTAAAGAAGGTTATCCCGAAAAAGGAATGGCCTATCTGGACAAGGTACGCAAACGCGCCGGACTTAAACCCGTATTGGAAAGTTGGGCAAAGGCCAAACAGCCTTTGACAAGCTACGACGGTCAATGCGGTCCTGACGGCAGAGTGATGAAAATTGTCAGACAGGAACGTATGATCGAGCTTTACCAGGAAAATCATAACTTCTGGGATATTCGCCGCTGGAAAATGGGAGAAACCTATTTCAATGTCAAAGCACGTGGCCTGAACATTCTTGCCGAGAGATTGGAAGACTTTGCCAAGATTGTAGAGATACAGGACAAACGTACATTCGATGCTCCCCGTCAGTATCTGATGCCTATTCCTGCAGGTGAGGTCAGCAAAAATCCAAACATGGTGCAGAACCCGGGTTACTAATCAATGATGAATAACAACTATAAAAAAACAATCTGATTATGAAAAAGATACTTATGGCGATGTACCTTATCGGAGGATTGGCCATGCTTTTCTCCTGTAACGATGACAGTTCATCGTATCCGACACCCAGCGACATCGACAATCTGAAAGCGACTCCCGGTCCCGGACAGATTAATTTGAGCTGGACGACGCCTGCCGATGAAAACCTCTATTATGTACAAGTAGAATATAGCATCGAAGCAACCGGTAAATCGTACAGAAAACAAGTCAGCCAATATGCCAGTGAACTGGTGATAGATAACCTGTTACAAAAATACGGTGAAATCGACTTCACCGTACAAGTCTTCAATCGTGGCAATACGGCAGGGCCCAGCCACCAAATAACGGCTCAGGCTGAAAAAGCCAGTCCCACTTTCGGCACTCCTGTGAAACTGGCACTGGATGGCAAGAAGATATGGACCAATGCCCCCTTCCCTACCCGTCCGGTAACGGCTTTGGTAGATGGAGATATTACAAACTTCTTCCATTCTCAGTGGCAAACGACAGTGGCAATGCCTCATTACCTCGTGATAGACTTAGGAGAAGAAGTCAGTGCTATCAAGTTCCGTTCAACCAATACGAACCGTCTGGCAGACAGCTCGTGGAAAACGATTAATTTATATACGAGCGATGATTACAATCCGGCCCAATGGTTTGATGGTGTGAAATTTATAAATGGAGACAGTGTCGATATCTCACAGGCAGGCACTCATAAGGAAACCACTTTGACGGAACTTCCCGACGGAACAAGTGAAGTATATAATTCCGAAATAATCCCTTTGTCAAAACCTTCCCGATATCTTTGGTTTGAAGTGACAGAGACTACTAAAGGCACCTCCTATTTTGCACTGGGAGAATTGGAAATCTACAAATGTTCAATGGTCGTACCGGAATAAAAACACAAATGAAGAAATATACACTGCTTTTCTTTCTACTATCGTTTCTGCCATGCCTGTCTACGGCATGCTCTGACGATGACGGCTCTTCAACCCCCAATTTAACCGTTGGGAAAGAGACAGTTGACTTTAATTGTGAGTCCGGTAGCCAAAGTGTAGTTATCACTACCAATGTGGATACCTGGATAGTCAAATCAGATAAAAATTGGTGCCACCCGTCAGCAGACGGGAAGGCACTAAAAATATCTGTAGATGAAAGCGAGGAACGGTATGTGCGCAAAGCAACTGTTACCGTCATAGCTGCCGACCAGACGAAGACAATCACCGTACGCCAGTTGGGATACGAACCTGCCATTCTCGTTGACCAGCCCAGCTTTGAGGTAGGGGTAATCGGTGGAGAAATCCAGTTTGACGTGACGACAAATGTAGAAGTAAAATTCACTTTGCCTGAATGGATTACTGAGAGACCTGCCAGCCGCGCACCAGCCACAGTCACCACTACACACACTTATGTGGTGAAAGCGACCGTACTTGACAATCAGCGTCACGGCAACATCGAAATAACAGAAGTACTACCGGCCATTGATACCGAACAGGCAGAGCCTGTGAACGCATTCGTATCTGTTACCCAAAAAGGACTCAACGAATTTGCCGAAGGCAACGGAGAAGATGTAAAGGGCGACATCAAGATTAAAGTAGTAAGCGGAACGGCTTCTTCTTTTCAACCCGGCAGTGACATCGAGAAATCTTTTGACGGAGACTACTCGACACTTTATCATTCCAGCTGGAGTAATGGTGCAGGCAACTATTTCCCCATCACACTAACCTATAATTTTGAAACAGTCACAGATATCGATTATTTGATCTACCATCCACGCAGCAGCGGAAACAATGGCAGATTCAAAGAAACAGAAATACAATATTCAGTAGATGGTCATACATTTACCAAACTCTTAGAAAAGGATTTTCAAGGTTCGGCTACAGCAGGCAAAGTTGCATTCGACCAAACGATACAAGCGAAGTCTTTCCGCTTCATCGTGAAAAGCGGTGCCGGCGACGGACAAGGATTTGCTTCATGCGCCGAAATGGAATTCTACGCAAAGAATCCCGTAAATTTTGATTATTCGACTCTATTCACAGACGCAAGTTGCAGTGAGCTAAAAAACGGTATTACGGAAGACGACATTGCGAAGTGCGAATACCCATTCTTTAAGAATATAGCTTATTATATGATTAAAGGTAAGTATCCCGCAGAATTCCGTATTAACGAGTTCAAGGCATATCCTAATCCGGATATCCAGTCGGCAACCCATAAGACAAACCCTTATAGCCAGCTGGACAATCCAACCGGAATATCAGTCAGAGCAGGTGAAAGCCTGATTGTTCTGGTGGGAGACACACACGGCTATGACATCGGACTGCGGGTACAGAATCTGGATGCGCCCGGGAATGACGGTTTTGGTGGAGTGACCTACTTACTGAATCAGGGAATCAACAAGCTTACTATCAGCGAGCAAGGGCTGGCATACGTGATGTACGTCACGAATACTCTGGACGATCCGAGGGCAACTCCTATCAAGATTCATTTTGCTTCGGGAAAAGTAAATGGCTACTTCGACTCACAAAATCCGGAACATACCGGACGTTGGTCGGAATTACTCAACAAAGCAACCAACCGGTATTTCGATGTACTGGGGAAATATGCCCACCTCACTTTCGAAACGAGCGACCTCAAAACGTACGCAGGCTCCAAAGGAGATGAACTGATAAACCTCTATGATAAGATCGTATACAGTGAACAGCAGTTACTGGGATTGGAGAAATACGACAAGATGTTCAGGAACCGGATGTACCTGAATGTTATGTATCACTCCTACATGTATGCAACAGCCTATCACACAGGTTACAACCGGACAACAATGAACGAAATCTGCAATCCGGAAAGGCTAAAGACAAGCGGTTGCTGGGGACCTGCCCATGAGATAGGACATTGCAACCAGACACGTCCGGGAGTGTTGTGGGGCGGTAATACGGAAGTGACGAACAACATCATGTCCGAGTATATACAAACGACCATTTTCGGCCAGCCATCCAGAATACAGGTCGAAGACATGGGACTTGTCTACAGAAACAGATACTCCAAAGCCTGGAGTGGAATTATCGCTGCCGGGAGCCCGCATGCCGATTTCCAGAATGTAGGGAATAATGCCAACGATGTATTCTGCAAACTCGTTCCTTTCTGGCAATTAGAACTCTATTTTGGAAAAGTACTGGGCAAGACTCCGTTACAACAAGCAGACAAAGGAGGTTTTTATCCGGAAGTATATGAATACGCCCGGAATAAAGACTACACCGGAATGAGTCACGGAGAGATTCAACTGGACTTTGTATATGCCTGCTCTAAGATTTCCGGCATGAACTTACTTGATTTCTTTACCAAATGGGGATTTCTCACTCCGGTTGATAAAGAACTGGATGATTACGGGAAAAAGCAACTCACCGTAACACAAGACATGATAGACGCCCTCAAACAGAAAGTAAACGCACTGGGAGGTACCCAGCCGGATGTCGCTTTAGAATACATTTCGGATAATACGTACGAACTGTATAAAACGAAACCCGCCATTATAAAAGGAGAGAATGCTACTCATTCTCCCAAAACATTTACGGTAGGTTCCGGCGATAATGCCGTCACTTATAACGGTGAGACGATCACCATAAAGAACTGGACCAATGTAGTGGCTTACGAAGTGAAAGATGAAACGGGTAAATTTGTCCTTATCTGTAGCGGTGAAAACACTCCTTCGTCAGTAGACACATTCACGATTCCGGTTCGCTGGAAAGAGGGATTCAAACTAAGTGCCGTTTCTGTTACAGGCGAACGTATAGAGATTCCAATGAATTAATCGTATCTCAGATACATTCAATATAACTATTTATCGGGTTAGGTATCGAAGGGTGTCCGCAGGCGGGCACCCTTCCGTTTATCATAATCATACGTAATACAATCGTAGCACATTTGTTACGCGTTCTTCAATCAACTGTAAAGAGCAAGAAACGTCAAGCCTCTACTTTTGCAGCAAATAATTAACGCACGCCAACATTTATGAAACGATTTCTCAGATTAGTCTCTTTGACCCTTTTAATCATGAGTACAAGCGGAAACACTTTTGCAGAGGAAAAAGTAAACGCAGCCAAACAAGGCACGATCCGCGGACGCATAGTAGACACTTCCAAACAAATCCTTCCGGGAGCCTCCATTTACATCGAAAAATTACATACCGGAGTGACAAGCGACGTCAACGGTTATTATACATTCGCCAACCTTACGCCGGGCACATACACAGTAAAAGTCAGCTATGTAGGTTATTCTCCCGTCGAAATGAAAATCACCATTCCGGCAGGAAGAACACTCGAAAAAGACGTAGTACTCAACGAAGGACTCGAACTACAGGAAGTAGTGGTAGGCGGTGCTTTTCAGGGGCAACGCCGCGCCATCAACTCACAAAAGAACAACATGGGAATCACCAATGTCGTTTCAGCCGATCAGGTCGGCAAGTTTCCCGATTCCAATATCGGCGACGCACTCAAACGTATCAATGGCATTAATGTACAATACGACCAGGGTGAAGCCCGCTTCGGACAAGTTCGCGGTACCTCCGCCGATCTTAGTTCCGTGACCATCAACGGCAACCGCCTCCCTTCTGCGGAAGGCGACACCCGTAACGTCCAGCTCGACCTCATCCCCGCCGACATGGTGCAGACAATCGAAGTGAACAAAGTCGTTACCTCGGACATGGACGGAGACGCTATCGGCGGCTCCATCAATCTGGTGACGAAAAGCACGCCTTACAAACGGATGTTCAGTGCTACAGCGGGAACCGGCTACAACTGGATCAGCCAGAAAGCTCAGCTGAACCTAGGATTCACTTACGGTGACCGATTTTTCAATGATAAATTAGGAATGATGGCCGCTGTCTCCTATCAGAACGCACCAGTAGGATCGGACGATGTGGAGTTTGAATATGACGTCAACAAAAAAGGTGAAGTAGTCATGGTGGAAGCGCAGAAACGCCAGTACTACGTGACCCGTGAGCGCCAAAGCTACTCCCTGGCTTTCGACTACGACATCAACCCGAATCACAGACTGACCCTGCAAGGTATCTACAACCGTCGCCACGACTGGGAAAACCGCTATCGTGTCACCTATAAAGACTTGGATAAAACGGGACTGGACGATGAAGGAGATATGCAGCAATCCGCCCAGATCGAGACGAAAGGAGGAACACCCAACAACAGAAACGCACGTCTGGAATTACAGCAAACAATGGATCTCAGTCTGAGCGGTGAACATCAGTTTGGAAAGCTGTCCGTCAACTGGGGAGCCTCTTATGCCCGTGCCAGCGAAGACCGCCCGAACGAAAGATATTTCAGCCTGAAACAAGACTTCCTCGGCTTTACTGTCGTAGATGCCGGTGACCGTTTCCCTTACGTGACAACGGATGTCAACCTCCACAATGGAGAAGTAGACGGTGAAAGAGGCAAATGGAAAGTGAAGGAACTGACCGAAAGCAATCAGGAAATCTATGAAAAAGACCTGAAATTCAAAGTTGACTTCGAACTTCCGCTGACAAACGGCATTTATGGCAACAGCCTTAAATTCGGAGCCAAATACGCTTCCAAGACCAAAGACCGGACTACCCTCTGCTATGATTACGCAGATGCGTACAAGGATGCTTTCGACAAAGATTATATGAATAACCTCACCAGCCAGATTCGCGACGGATACATGCCGGGAGACCAATATAAAGCAACCGACTTCGTATCCAAAGAATATCTGGGATCACTCGACCTCAGCAGTTTGGAAGGGCAACAAGTACTCGAAGAATCCTCCGGCAACTACCACGCCAGAGAAAACGTAACTTCCGCCTTCTTCCGCTTCGACCAGAACTTAGGAAAGAAGATGAAAATGATGGCAGGCCTGCGTATGGAAGCCACTCACATCAAATACAACGGCTGGAACTGGAATGTAGCCGACGACAAAGAGGAGACAGAAACCCTCGAACCTACCGGAAATCATAAAAACAGCTACATCAACTGGCTTCCCAGCCTCTTATTCAAATACGATGTGAACGATGACTTAAAGCTCCGAGCTTCCTTTACCGAGACACTGAGCCGACCGAAATACTCCGCGCTGATCCCATGTGTCAACATCAACCGCAGTGACAATGAACTGGTTATGGGTAACTCCGACCTGACTCCGACCATCTCCTACAACTTCGACCTTAGTGCCGATTACTATTTCAAAAGTGTCGGTCTGGTGAGTGCAGGTGTATTTTATAAGAAGATCAATGACTTTATCGTCGATCAGGTAATCGGTGACTACACCTACCAAAACAACGAATACAAGAAGTTCACCCAACCCAAAAACGCCGGCGACGCCGATCTGCTGGGAGTAGAACTGGCCTATCAGCGTGACTTCGGATTCATCGCTCCCGCACTGAAATGCATCGGTTTCTACGGTACGTACACCTACACTCACACCCGAGTGAACAACTTCAACTTCGAAGGTCGCGAGAACGAAAAAGACCTGTCTCTGCCGGGATCACCCGAACATACAGCTAATGCTTCCCTCTACTTCGAAAAGAAAGGCCTCAACGTACGCCTCTCCTACAACTATGCTTCAAGCTTCATCGACGAAATGGGAGAAGTAGCAGCCCTCGACCGCTACTATGACGCAGTAAGCTACATGGACCTGAATGCCAGCTACACATTCGGAAAGAAGATAAAAACAACGTTCTATGCAGACGCTACCAATCTGCTGAACCAACCGCTCCGTTATTATCAAGGTACCAAAGACCGTACCATGCAGTCGGAGCACTATGGTGTAAAGATTAACGCCGGTGTGAAAGTCAACTTCTAACGACTGGAAAGAAGACAGCATCCGTTCCTTTAAAAGGAACACCCCGTTGGTTTAAAAGGAACGGGGCGTTGGTTTAAAACCAACGGCACCTTCCTTTTAAACCCCAAAAACAGAGAATCTCACAGCGATAAGAGACATAGTTATAAATCACTAATAATCAAACTAATATGAAAATAAAAAGCTTATTCATTCTTCTATTCCTTTCCGCCTTTACATTCATCCATGCACAGATAACGGATTACTCCATCTTTGACAAGAAGTTTAACTTTTACATAGCCAATGATTTAGGCCGCAACGGCTACTATGACCAAAAGCCAATCGCAGAACTAATGGGCACGATGGGTGAAGAGATCGGTCCCGAATTTGTATTAGCTACCGGAGATGTTCACCACTTCGACGGAGTACGCAGTGTAAACGACCCTTTGTGGATGACTAACTACGAGCTCATTTACGCTCATCCGGAACTGATGATCGACTGGTTTCCCCTCTTAGGCAACCACGAATATCGTGGAAGCACTCAGGCGGTACTGGACTACACGAACATCAGCCGCCGCTGGTCGATGCCCGATCGTTACTACACCAAAGTATTCGAAGAAAAAGGTGCTACCATCCGCATTGTCTGGATAGATACCACCCCGCTGATTGATAAATACCGCGAAGAAAGTGATAAATATCCGGATGCCTGCAAGCAAGATATCAGCCAACAACTATCCTGGTTGGAATCCGTACTGGCAAATGCCAAGGAGGACTGGATCATCGTAGCCGGACATCACCCTATCTATGCCTACACTCCGAAAGAGGAAAGTGAACGTCTTGATATGCAGAAACGGGTAGACAGTATTCTGTGCAAGCACAAAGTAGATATGTATATCTGTGGACATATCCACAACTTTCAGCATATCCGTGTGCCGGGAAGCGATATCGATTATGTAGTCAATTCCGCCGCTTCCCTCGCACGCCA
>OMEH01000479.1_pt1 | contig 21332 bp, 17 predicted proteins | sample 1645391 | NCBI WGS metagenome assembly OMEH01 (sample SAMEA103958133, study PRJEB25191) | human gut metagenome | biome: human-associated habitat [ENVO:00009003]; feature: intestine environment [ENVO:2100002]; material: feces | place: Germany | collected 2013/2015 | reverse complement strand
GGATCTTTAGTGAAGAATGCTGTGAGCGTTTCCGGCAGGAATTGCGAATACAGGCAGACCGATAGGCCAAAAATAAGAGCAAATCCTATTCCGGAAAGTAGGCACTTATTCATTCTCTGTATAAGTCCTGCACCGTAATTCTGTGCTGTCATTGTAGCTACAGCCGATGATATAGCCATAGGAGGTAACATGGCAAAAACAATAATTTTCTCAACCACACCCAGAGAAGCTGATGCAATGACTCCCATCTGATTTACAATCACAGTGATTATCAGGAATGAAACATTGATCAATGCATCCTGCAATGCTATGGGGGCGCCCAAGGTCAGGACTCTTTTAGATAAAACTCTATTCAATCGGATATCCCGTCGTGTAAATTCGAAATGAAATCCGCGTCGGTATAAAAACCAGAGTGCTATCGTAAAGCTGACACCTTGTGCCGTTACAGTAGCAATGGCTGCCCCGGTAGGACCGAGATGAAAAGCTCCCACTAATATAAAGTCGAGGACAATATTGATTATACAGGCCAGTCCCACAAAATAGAGTGGTGTTTTCGAATCACCCAGTCCGCGCAGGATACCACACACGACATTATAGCCTACAATAAACAGTATACCGACCGAGCAAACCAGAATGTAACTTTTCGTGTCTTCCATAGCTTCTGCCGGAGTGTGCATCAAGCTGGAAATTCGGTCATGGAACAATACCATGACCAGAGTAAGTACGATGCCGATAATTGAAAACAACCAAACGGAAGAACCGATTGTAGACGCCACTTGCCGGTCGTCTTTCGCTCCGGTTGCAATGGCAATCAGTACGGTTGTTCCGGTGGTAATGCCCAAGATAATACCTGTAATGGTTTGCATCACTTGGCTACCAATGGCTACGGCCGCTACGCTTGCGGAGTCATCATATTGTCCCACAACAAAAAGGTCGGCACCTCCGTAAAGGGCCTGGAGCACGTTGGCTATCAGGAATGGAACCGCAAATTGTAATAGTACTTTAGGGACGCTGCCCTGTGTCAAATCTAACTCTTTCATCCAATTTATTCTTTCATCAATTTAGTAGAAGCTATAGATATGGCATAAAAAAAGTGCCGGACAGGATGAATGATTCTCACCATTCATCTTATCCGGCACTATAATTATTGATTATAATGCCCTCCGATGAGGATTTTTATATTCCTGTCTTTATTTTCGGGGGTGCAAATTTGGGCATTGTTTTTATAACCACCAAATTTATTCGGAATTTTAATACTCTTTGCGTGGTTTCGTCTTTATACCTTATTTTTTCGTTTTGATTCTTTGGTGCTATCAAGTCTCAAAAAAATTATCTTTCTTTGTAGAAAAGAAGAAATGTTTTATGCTCTCATTTGATACTTATATAAGTCGTAAACTGCCACTGGTCGGTCTGATTAGTGCTGTCTTTATCATATACCCTAATATAGCCTGTCTACCTTGGGATATAAAATTTCTGGAGGGAGTCAGTTGTACGGGATTTTATTGGTATTTTGTTTATCGTTTCTTTTTCTTCTGGGGACTGATTTGTTTGTTGTTACGTTATAATTTGCGACAACTGTCGACAGCGCAGTTTAAGGAACGTTTTGGCCGTAACTTCTTATATTCATTGGCTGCCTATGCAGGCTTCGCGTCTATTTCCTATTGGATTCACTCTTATGGTATCCGTACTGATTTTCTGGGTAGTACATTGATCTCCCAATTCTTTATTCTGTGTTCTCTGTGTACGTTGATCGGGCATATTTCCATGTTATACTCCACGCAGCGTGAAAAAGAACGTGAGATAGAACGTTTGCGTATAGAGAATCTGCAAAGCCGATGTGATGCATTGGCTAATCAGATCAATCCACATTTTTTCTTTAACTCCTTGAATGGAGTGCAATCGCTTATTCGGAAGAAGGATGATGAAAAAACACTGATGTATGTGCATGAATTGTCCGATATCTTCCGTTATATTCTTCAAAGTGATAAGAGAGGACTGGTTACTTTGAGGGAAGAACTGGAATTTATTCAATCTTTCCGTTATGTGATGGAAGTACGCTTTGCCAATAAACTGGTTTTCTCGATCCAAGTGGATGAGGCTATGCAGGATGAACTGACGTTGCCTGTGCTTTCACTGCTTCCGTTAGTAGAGAATGTGACTGTTCATAATAGGATAGACAGTGAGCATAAAATGGAAATTACTATCAGGCTGAACGAGCAAAAAGAACTGGTGGTGAGTAATCCCATTTATCCTAAACTGTCTCCGCCTGATACGAACGGAACAGGGTTGAGAAATCTGGAAAGCCGTTTTACCTTGTTGATGAACAGGCAAATACGGATAGAATGTGATGAAAATACATTCAGAGTATATCTTCCTTTAAATAAACAGAACTGATATCAAAATTGCATAAAGATATGAGAGTGTTGATTGTAGAAGACGAGACTGCCGCTTATGAGAATCTGGTGGATATTCTTGGCGAAGTCTCTTATGATATTCAAATAGCCGGTAATACAGAAAGCGTAACTCAAACCATTCATTGGCTGCAATCGAATCCTGCACCGGATTTGATATTTATGGATATTCATTTATCGGACGGTTCGGCATTTACCATTTTTGATAAAATGGAGTTGGAAACTCCTATTATTTTCACGACGGCTTATGACAGATACGCCATAGAAGCTTTCAAGGTGAATAGCATTGATTATTTGCTAAAACCTGTCAAGGTGGAAGATGTAAAACAGGCGCTGGATAAATACAAAAAATTGACGCGCCAGGATGTGATTCACTACTTATCCAAATTGACTCAACTGGTGCCGACTCCTAAATATAAAGACAAGTTATTAATTCCATATAAAGATAAGCTGTTACCTATTGACCTGAAAGAAGTTTCATGCTTTTATACAGCGGATAAAAATACCTGTATCTACTTGAAAGACGGGAATGTGTATCCATACTCCAAAACACTGGAACAGATAATGGCTTCTCTGAATCCGGCAGATTTTATCCGGGCGAATAAGCAATTTATCCTGGCAAGGAATAGTGTGACGGATATAACTATCTGGTTTGATAACCGTTTGCTGGTAACATTGGATGTAGAAACTCCCGAACGTATCTATATCAGTAAGAATAAAGCATCCGAGTTCAAGTCCTGGATAGTGAATAACACGTAAGTTAGAATACGTTAATCAGTAATTATGGTATTTACAACCGTAATTTATCTACGGTTTCTATCAGTAACGATCCCTATATTTGCAATCGGGAACTATTATAAAATTAAAGAGTTATTTCAAGATGAAAAAAGAGAGATTTGTACTTGCATTCTTTACAGGCTGCCTGATTAGTGCGGTAAGCCTACAAGCACAAACCGGTAAGGACAGCACAAAGGTAGCAAGAAGTTATGCGATCAATGAAGTAGTAGTAACAGGTACGCGAAGTGAAACGGATGTGCGTCATTTACCCATGACCGTATCGGTAGTGGGGCGTCCGCAACTTGAAGCGAGCCAGCAGACTTCCGTACTTCCTGTGTTGAATTCACAAGTGCCGGGCTTTTTCTCCACTTCACGTGGCGTAATGGGATATGGTGTAGCTACCGGTGCATCAGGGCAAATGTCTTTAAGAGGCATTGGAGGGCCCGCACAGGCCGGTCTTCCCACTACAGGATTATTGGTTTTGATTGACGGACATCCTCAGTATATGGGACTGATGGGACACCCCATTGCCGATGCATATCAGACTATGATGGCAGAACGTGTGGAAGTGCTCCGTGGCCCCGCATCCGTGCTTTATGGTTCTAACGCCATGGGTGGGGTTATTAACATTGTTACCCGTAAGATGCAGGAAGACGGAATACGTACAAACATCAACATTGGTGCCGGGTCCTATGGAAGCATACAGACCGAAGCCACTAACCGCATAAGGAAAGGGCGCTTCAGTAGTACGGTGACTGCCTCTTATAACCGTACAGACGGACATCGCGCTGACATGGCCTTTGAACAGTACGGCGGGTATGCCAAATTAGGCTATGACTTTACGGATAACTGGAAAGTTTGGGGCGATGTAAATGTCACTCGTTTTAATGCTACTAATCCGGGATCGGTAATGAAACCATATATAGACAATGATCAGCGTATTACACGTGGCATGACTTCTTTTGCATTGGAGAATTATTACGAAAAGACTTCCGGTGCATTGAGTTTTTTCTATAATTGGGGTGATCACTGGATAAATGACGGATATCAGCCAGGAGGAGAACCGCTTCAGTATCGTTTCAACTCTAACGATCAGATGCTTGGAGTATCATGGTATCAGAGTGTACAACTTTTCCAAGGCAACAGACTGACTGTAGGAGCTGATTATTTTCACTTTGGCGGTGAGGCATGGAACCAATTCTTTGATGGGCATCGTGAAACTTCGGCGAATAAGTCATTGAATGAAGTAGCAGGTTATGTAGATTTTCGTCAGGATATTGCTGCATGGCTTACGCTGGATGCCGGAGCACGAGTAGATTATCATTCGCAAACGGGTACAGAGTTCATTCCGCAAGTGGGGCTGGCTTTCCATCTTCCGGAGAATGCAGAAATCAAGGCAATGGCAAGTAAGGGATTCCGCAATCCTACCATTCGTGAAATGTATATGTTCCCTCCGCAGAATCCGGATTTGAAACCTGAGAAACTTTGGAATTATGAGCTTTCTTTCTCACAACGTCTTATGGATAATCGTTTGTCCTATGGACTCAATGTGTTCTATATCAATGGTGAAAATCTCATTATACGTCTTCCAAATCCAAATGGTAGCGGCATGTTGAACCAGAATTCCGGCGAGATTGAAAACTGGGGAGCGGAAGCTAATGTAGGATACCAGTTTAATCCGGTGTGGAGCGTGATGGCAAATTACAGCTGGCTTCACATGGAAAATCCGGTATTGGCTTCTCCGGAGCATAAACTGTATGGAGGAGTGAACTTCAGAAAAGGACGTTGGAGTGCATCTACCGGTATCCAGTATGTGAAGGGGCTTTATACTGACCTGGACGCTGCGACCAAAGAGAACTTCGTGTTATGGGATATGCAGGGAAGCTTTAAGGCAACCAATTATCTGTCATTCTATGTGCGTGGTGAGAACTTGTTGGCACAACGTTATGAGATCAATGCAGGTTATCCTATGCCGAAAGCAACTTTTATGGGTGGAGTAAATATCAATTTTTAATAAGCATATTATATGAAAACAACAACTATCAGACTTTATTCACTGGATTACAACAATGTGAAGACATATTTTGCTGCAGCTCTTTTCATTTTGGGTAATCTGGTTTTGCCACAACTTTGCCATCTTATTCCACAGGGTGGCCTTACTTTGTTACCGATTTATTTCTTTACGCTTATTGCTGCTTATAAATACGGTTGGAAAGTTGGATTGTTGACAGCCGTCTTTTCACCGGTTTTGAACCATTTGCTTTTCGGTATGCCTCCTGCAGGAGTATTGCCGGCCATCCTTTTAAAATCCGTTTTACTGGCAGTGGTTGCCGGATATGCAGCCAATCGTTTTAAACGTATCTCTATTCCTGTTTTAGCATTAGTAGTACTGGCTTATCAGTTTATCGGGACGCTGGGCGAGTGGGCAATGGTAGGTAACTTTGCGCTTGCTTTCCAGGATTTCCGCATCGGCATACCGGGAATGGGATTACAGATTCTCGGCGGTTATTTGTTTATCAAGTATTTGGTTTATAAATGATATTCCATAAAATAAAAGTATGTTACGAAAAATCAGACTAACGTTTGCCATATTCTTTTTCGTGCTGATCACGCTTTTGTTCCTTGATTTTACGGGAACGTTGCATGCTTGGTTCGGTTGGATGGCTAAAATTCAGTTTTTGCCTGCTTTGTTGGCACTGAATGTCGGGGTTGTGATAATCCTGATAGCATTGACACTGCTCTTTGGGCGTGTATATTGTTCTGTAATCTGTCCGTTGGGTGTATTTCAGGATGTAGTTTCATGGTTGGGTAAAAAGCGGAAAAAGAATCGCTATTCGTATTCACCTGCACTTAGTTGGTTGCGTTACGGAGTGCTGGGAGTATTTATTTTGGCTCTGATAGGAGGAGTTGGTTCATTGGTCGCCTTATTGGCACCTTATAGTTCTTACGGACGAATAGCTTCTAATCTGTTTGCTCCGGTTTATCAGTGGGGAAACAACCTGCTTGCTCTTTTGGCCGAACGGGCAGATAGCTATATGTTTTATTCTGTAGACGTTTGGATGAAGGCTATGGGAACTTTTGTAATAGCTGTTCTGACATTTGTTATTCTGGCTGTGCTGGCTTGGCGCAACGGGCGTACATATTGCAATACAATTTGTCCGGTAGGAACAGTATTGGGATTCTTTTCACGTTTTTCTTTGCTGAAACCGGTAATCGATACGAGTAAATGTAATGGTTGCGGTTTGTGCGCACGTAATTGTAAGGCGGCATGCATTGATTCTAAGAATCATAAAATAGATTATAGCCGCTGTGTGGCTTGTATGGATTGCATCGGTAAATGTAAAAAAGGAGCTATCCGTTATGAGCGTCCTCATAAGGAAGTGCAGAAACCGTTAGCTGCTGAAAAAGTGACAGGTGTTTCACCGGAACAGGTGGACAATGCACGCCGTGCTTTCTTTTCTGCCGGTGCCATATTTGCTACAAGTACATTGCTGAAGGCACAGGAGAAAAAAGTGGATGGTGGATTGGCTGTCATTGAGGATAAGAAAATACCGGAGCGGACGACACCTATTGTACCGGCAGGTGCGTTGAGTATTCGTAATTTTGCGCAGCATTGTACGGCTTGCCAGCTTTGTGTATCAGTGTGCCCTAATCAAGTTTTACGCCCATCCGGTAATCTGATGACGTTGATGCAGCCGGAGATGTCATACGAACGTGGTTATTGTCGTCCGGAATGCGCGAAGTGTGCCGAAGTATGTCCGACAGATGCGATTCATCTTACCAGTCTGGCTGATAAATCATCTATCCAGATCGGTCATGCCGTATGGATCAGGAAGAATTGTGTACCGTTGACTGATGGAGTAAATTGCGGTAATTGTGCCCGTCATTGCCCGGTAGCGGCGATAGAGATGGTTCCGTCTGAGGTAGATAATCCGGATTCTCCAAAGATTCCGGTTGTTAATGTAGAGCGTTGTATTGGTTGTGGTGCCTGTGAGAATCTTTGTCCGGCACGTCCTTTCAGTGCTATCTATGTAGAGGGACATGAGAGACATCGGGTGATATAGAGGTGGTAATGTGATAGGGTGATAAAGTGATAAATGTTAGAAGAACAGATATGGAAGAACATAATAAAAATATAAACCGTAGGGATTTTCTGAAAATTGTGGGCATCAGTGCCGCTACGACAACGGCTGCTGCGACTCTTTATAGTTGCAAACAGAAGGATGGGGTGATTCCGGGAGGCAGTGCATCGACTCCGGTGCCTACTGATAAGATGACTTACCGCACTTCTGTGGCTCAGAAAGATCGTGTTTCACTTCTGGGTTATGGCTGTATGCGCTGGCCGACTGTTCCTTCACCGGATGGGAAAGGAGATATGATTGACCAGGATGCTGTGAACGAATTAGTAGATTATGCCATTGCGCATGGCGTGAATTATTTCGATACATCTCCGGTATATGTACAGGGATGGTCGGAAAAATCTACTGGTATTGCATTAAAACGTCATCCGCGTGAGAAACTGTTTATTGCTACAAAGTTATCCAACTTTAGTAATTATAGCCGTGAAAACTCTATAGCCATGTATCGTAAATCTTTCGAGGATTTACAGACAGATTATATCGATTACTATTTGTTGCACTCTATCGGTAATGGTGGAATAGAAGCATTCAAAGCGCGATATATAGACAATGGTATGATGGAGTTTCTGTTGAAAGAACGTGAGGCAGGACGTATCCGTAATCTGGGATTTTCTTTCCACGGCACAGTGGATACTTATGACTATGCACTTTCTCTGCATGATGAGGTGAAATGGGACTTTGTACAGATACAGCTCAATTATGTGGACTGGAAACATTCTTCGGGACGTAATGTAAATGCGGACTACCTATATGATGAATTGGTAAAACGTAATATTCCGGCAATCATTATGGAGCCATTGCTGGGGGGAAGATTATCTAATGTACCGACTCATATTATGACACGTCTTAAGCAGCGCCGTCCGGAAGATAGTGTGGCTTCGTGGGCTTTCCGTTTTGCAGGCTCACCGGAACTGGTGTTAACGGTATTGAGTGGCATGACGTATATGGAGCATCTTCAGGATAATATCCGTACCTACTCTCCACTGATTCCTTTGACAGATGATGATAAGGAGTTTTTGGAAGAAACGGCACAATTGATGTTAAAGTACCCTACTGTACCGTGCAATGACTGTAAATACTGTATGCCTTGTCCGTATGGCATTGATATTCCTGCTGTGCTTATACATTATAATAAATGTGTGAATGAGGGGAATGTACCGAAGAGCCAACAAGACGAGAATTATAGAAAGGCACGCCAGGCTTTTCTTGTTGGTTATGACCGTAGTGTGCCACGCCTGCGACAGGCAAATCATTGTATTGGTTGCGATCAATGTTCGCCTCACTGCCCGCAGAGTATTAATATTCCCAAGGAGTTGCGTCGTATCGACGGGTTCGTGGAGCAACTGAAACAAGGAACATTGTAAGAGTCACAAAAGCTACGAGATACAAGCTATGAGTGGCTGCGCTATGTTTGTGGGCGAAAAATCACTTGTCCGGCTATCACACCGAAAGGTACTTGTAGCTCGTAGCTAATAAACTAATTTAGAATGAGCAAAAATAAAAAACAGATGTGGCTTTGGATTGTGTTGGCGGTTATAGGCATAATATGCACTTCCGTATTTATTTTTATTAATCAGCCGAGTTTCGGCAGTTTGCCTCAGGGAGCGCGTTTAGAGCGAATCAAACGCTCACCTCATTACCGTGACGGCCAGTTCAATAATCTGCATCCGACGCAGATGATGACTTCGGACGAAGGACGCTTTGGTGCTATGCTTTCTTTCTTATTCCGCAAAACAGAGAACCTGCGTCCGGAGAATGAAGTTCCGGTTATCAAAACGGATTTGCATAAGTTGGGGCGTGATGAAAATGTACTGATCTGGTTTGGACATTCTTCCTACTTTATTCAGGTAGATGGAAAGCGATTTCTCGTTGATCCTGTTTTTTGCATGGCTTCGCCTGTATCTTTCGTCAACAAACCATTTAAAGGAACTGATGTTTATAAACCCGAAGATATGCCGGATATCGATTATATGGTGATTTCGCACGATCATTGGGATCACCTGGATTACCGGACAGTGAAAAGTCTGAAAGACCGGGTAGGAAAAGTGATTTGCGGACTCGGCGTTGGCGAACATTTCGAATATTGGGGATATGATAAAGACCGGCTTGTAGAATTGGACTGGTATGAAGACGCTGTTTTGGAAAATGGTTTTGCTGTCCATTGTCTTCCGACACGCCATTTCTCCGGTCGTGGTTTAAAGGCCAATCAGACATTGTGGGCATCCTTTCTGATAGAAACTCCATCACAGAAAATATATATGGCCGGTGACGGTGGTTATGACTCTCATTTTGAGGAAATAGGGAAGCACTTTCCGGATATAGACCTTGCGATTCTGGAAAACGGCCAGTATAATGAAGGTTGGAACCTTATCCATCTAATGCCTTCTAATATGGCAAAGGCAGCTAAAGATCTGAAAGCAAAAAAAATAATGACTGTACATCATTCAAAGTACGCATTGGCAAAGCATCCTTGGAATGAGCCTTTGACGAATGAGAAAAAGATGCAGGAACAAGACTCGCTGAATATGATGATTCCTGAGATAGGGGAGGTAATGCCGTTATAGAATTTTCATCTCTGTAATAATAGTGAGTGGCTGATATGATTGCTATGTAAAGGCAGTCATATCAGCTTTTTTGTTTTTTCCTATCCCAAAATAGTAGACTTTTTGAGTATTGGTGTAACTTTGTCAGCAGATATTAAAAACATTCTAAATACGAATCTTATGAAACAAGAAGTCTTATTCCTGCTTTTAAATGAATATGCCGACTGGGAAGGCGCTTTCCTTGCCATTTCCCTAAATACCGGGGTAATACCAGGTAGTGAAGTGAAATATATACCGAAGGTAGTTGCCCCTACATTGGATGTTGTGCGTTCTGTCGGCGGTTTTCGTACTTTGCCTGATTATAGTTTTCAAACGATGCCTGCTGACTATGCGGCATTGGTATTGGTTGGTGGTATGCACTGGCAATCGCCTGAAGCAGAACAGGTGGTGCCAATTGTGCAGGATGCATTACAGCGTGGCAAGATAGTTGGAGCTATTTGCAATGCTTCTGCCTTTATGGGAGCGCATGGTTTCCTGAATGATGTAAAGCATACCAGTAATACGCTTCCATATCTGAAGCAGTTTGCAGGTAGTGCATATACCAATGAAGCCGGGTACCAGGAAAAACAGGCAGTCAGCGATAAGAATATCGTAACTGCTAACGGAACCGGGCATTTGGAGTTTACCCGTGAATTATTACTTCTTTTGCATGCAGATACTCCGGAAAAAATTGATGCTGCTTATGATTATTATAAAAATGGCTTTGTGAGGTAACTTTAGTCTTGTCATTATTCATATTCCTCAATCACATTGCGGAATATATCTACTCCGAGGATTTCTCTTGTTGAGACATCTGTGACCCATAGCCGGTTGTTATAAACCAATAACTTTTGTCCGCCTTTGAATGTATAGCCGGGCACTGATTTGAAGGTCAGGAAGAATTTCTTTTTCTCTCTGTCATAGCATCGGATACTACCGTCGGCTGCTGAGATGTACATCAGATTTTTGTATAAGGCTATTCCTCTGGGATTAAATTCCAGAGGAAGCGTCTGACTGGTAGTCATTGTGATATTGCTTCCCTTCTGGATAAGGGTAGTATCGATCACATGTATTTTCCGGTTGCCGTATTGTCCGTAATCGGCGAGAAATACCAATCCGGTTGTATCTACTGCCATCTGATGTGAATAAAATCCGTTGTTTACATCGAAACCATCCAGACTTCCACGTGAGTAGTAATTTATATTCTGATATTTTTCCGCACTCACATCACTTTGCAAGGTTACTTGCAGACCATCTTTCATGCGCACTATTATGTAATCGTCTACAATAGCCATTGCATGTGTATGAAACAACTGTGTGTTTCCATGCCCCCAGTTACGGTTCCCGATTCGGGTGATAATTTTCAGTGTATGTACATCAAACACATCAATGCACGAGCTTATATTGGCGAGATAAAGCCTCTCATTAGCTACGGAAATGGCCTCTACGTAATTACCGAATGTTTGCATTACATCATTGTAGGTCCATGTATTTAATGAACCTAATTTCTGATGAGCGGACAAACTGTATAATTCCACGCTGAAATGTCCGTTTTGAGTATTGGCAATGAAAAGGGTGTCACCGTATATATATGTACAACCGGGCATGAATTCATCGGAAGCATACCCAAGCTTTTCTGCATTAATCACTTCTCCGGCTTTGTATGAGTAGTAATAATGTATGGATGAAGGTTGGTCCGGTTCCACTTCCCGGATAACGTCTTCTATCTTTGTCTTTTCACATGAAAGCAGGCATAAACCTGCGAATAGTATATATATTATCTTCATTTCTTTCTTCTTACTTCAATTCATTTAATGGGATGCTTGTCACTGTACCTGTTCCGCGGTTTATCACAAAGAGAGTCTGGCGGGCCAGGGCTATTTTCTCCGGATTGCTAAAAGACTTTCCGTTTATGGTAGAATAGTCTTTTAAGATGCTTCCATCCTGGGGATTGATTTCTACAAGACATTCTGTCTTTTGATTTAAAGTCACAAACATACGACCGTCCCAGGAAACCACATCATAGGCTTGCGTTGGTAACTTCAGGGTGCGGACCGGGTTTAATACTTTCTGTTCACGCATGGTAGTAAGATCATAGGCATAGATTTCCTTTTTACCAATGTGGGTAGTATAAAGTATATTGTCTTTATCTATTGTCATTCCGTATGTTCCCATCACTTCGCCTACATTGTTGAAACGGCAGTAGTTCGGTATGCGCATACAATTATCCGCTGTGACATCTTTTTCCATAAAGACGCAAACACGCCTTTTATCACGGATGAATACACAACCGTTTTTTACTAAAGTTTCGAAAGCATGTACGGTTTGATAGCTACCTTCACCCTATTCGTTTCCGATACATGTTATAAATTTCAGTGTCGTGGCATCAAAAACATCTGTCCGGCTACTCGTATTGGTTACATATATTTTGCCATGGGCGGCTGTAATTCCATTGGGTTCACCGGCAAAAGTTTCGGATGTGCCGTTGCGTGTCCAGTTTCTGATACGTCCACAATGGATTACTTGCCCGTTCTTCTCTTGGAAAACTTCTATACTATAGTTTCCGGTAGCATTATTAACTATGTAAATGCGATCCTGATAGGCTGTAACATCTTTAGGTTTGAAAGTCGTTTCCGTAGCTTCGGGCACGTCCGACCATTTTAATGACACCGATAATGGGGTACCGTCTGCAATGTTTTCGTTGTCTTCTACTGGATGAAAACCGAGGCCGCCGTCTATTGCATCCAGTTCCGGATCTTCTATGACGAATGTGGAACCTACATATTTAGAACTACCGTATAGGGTAGTCGCATTTTTACGGGTATGCATAAAACGCCGTGAGTAAACAGGGAGACGTTTCTCCTGACCTAACTTCAGATAGACAGCACGTCCCAGGGTGATCCATCCGGGACCTGTCTGCTCATAGGTCATGTTACCGTCGTGCCCGTATCCGAGGCAATGCCCTATTTCGTGGAAGATGGTATGTATGTTGTATTCATCATCGGGATAATGCTGTAGAAAGCACCATTCTGCCAGACCTAAAGTGTAGCCTCCACCCAAACCGTTTACACCACTGACGTGTCCGAGAAGGTATGCGCCGTGGTTTAGTACTTTCTGTTTCAATTGATCGACATTGATGACTGTCTTATTATTATCGCTATGTAGCTTTCCTCTGTATTTCTCCAGTTCGTCTGCGAATTCCTGTGAAGAGAATGCGTATGCTAGGTTTAACATCAGAGCCACGTCTTCCCGACAATGGGCAGGGCGTATCGGATAAGCCCAGCTTCCTTGGTGGCTATAGGCAGAGAAAGAAACTTTATACTGAGGTATTACATCGGTCATTTTCTTATAAAGCGGATCTTCACAGTCGATGCGTAAAGTCAAATCTGCCGCACTGATATGGGGATTAGCTTTGATCACGATTGTTTTTCCGGAAGCAGTGGTGTATTCTTTGTCTCCGGAAATTATGGGAAGCGCTTTATGAAATTCAATGAAGCCGGGTACCGTAAGTTGTTGGCCTTTATTAGTGTAATATGCCGGGCTTTGATGCAGACGATAGGGTATATCGGGCTGTATTCCTTTTTTATGTTAAAACGAAAGATCCTATTAAACTTTTTGCTTTTCCTGTTGTCTTATAAACATCAAGATTCAATAGGTATAAATAAAATATAGTATGGTATTAGTTTTATGAAACGGGCGGAACATTTTCGCCCGTTTTTATTTCTTTTGCTTTTCCCTTGCATTTTTGCCTCCCTTTTTGTTCCTTTGTTCCCGTTAATTGTAAACAAATGGTAGAATGAGAAACGTATTTTACTTCTGGATATGTATAGCGATGTGGCTGTTGTCAGCTTGTTCTTCTCAGAAAAAAGAGGATAGGGGAGATATACAGGTACTGATGAAAGACAGTGTGGATGCCAATGGTTTGCAACGTATGCAGGTATCTGATAGTAAGACCAGTTTTACGTATAAAGGTAAGGAATATCAATCGAGCGTGGTTCGCAGGCCGGATGACAGTTTACCTGTTGTGATTAATGAACAAGGAGATAAATTTGTTGATAACAGCATTACTCTGCGTATAACTTCCGGCGGCAAGTCTATTGTTGACAAGGTGTTTACAAAAGAGAGTTTTGCTTCGTTAGTGGATGCAAAGTTCATGAAACATTCTATCCTTGAGGGACTGGTGTATGATAAGACCACACCTCAGGGGATCGTTTATGCGGCAAGTGTGTGCTATCCGCAGTCCGACCTTTACATTCCACTATCGATTACTGTATCTGCCGATGGCAAAATATCCTTGGCGAAAGAAGAATTGCTGGAAGATTTGCACGAAACAGACAGCATTTGATCAAAGATTCCAGATTGTTTCCTAATTTATGAGTTTCCTTTGCCGGTATGAAAATCCTGATTGTAGAAGAACCGGATTTGCGGGAAACGATCCGCATTTCCCTTGTAAAAGAGCATTTCGTTGTGGAAACTGCTGCCGATTACTTTTCGGCACTGGATAAAGTGAATGACTACGATTATGACTGTATCCTGCTGGACATTATGCTGCCTGGTGGAAGCGGTCTGGATTTGCTGCGCGAACTCAAACGCCTGCATCGTAGTGACAGTGTGTTGATTATTTCTGCCAAGGATTCTTTGGATGATAAGGTGGAAGGGCTGGAATTGGGCGCTGATGACTATCTTACGAAGCCTTTCCATTTGGCCGAGCTCAATGCGCGGGTGAAGTCTGTTATTCGCCGCCGACAAGCAAAGGGTGATGTTTCCATTACAATGGGAAATCTGTTGCTGTATCCTGACAAGCGCCAGGTAGAGGTAGGAGGAGTGCCTTTACAACTTAACCGGAAAGAATTTGATCTGCTTTATTATTTTATAGTCAATCCTGATCGCGTTATTAATAAAATGAGTCTTGCGGAGTCTGTGTGGGGAGATAATATCGACCAGGTAGATTCATTGGATTTCATTTACTCACAAGTGAAAAATCTTCGTCGTAAACTGAAACAAGCTGAGGCTACCGTAGAACTGAAGGCAGTATATGGTTTTGGCTATAAACTCTCTGAAGTATGAAACTGCTTCATTATACCTATCGGAAACTCTCATTGCTGCTATTGCTGTTGATGGCGGTATGGGGGGTATTGTTTTATTATGCCATTATTGACGAAGTGATGGATGAAACGGATGATACGCTTGAAAATTACAGTGAGATATTAATCAATAATGCCTTGATGGACCCGTCTATTCTTGATACGGAGGGGACATTGATGTCTTTCTACAAATTCCGGCCTATATCCGAAGAAGAAGCTGAGGACTATGATGAAGAGTTTTATGACTCTACTGTCTATATAGAAAGCGAAGATGAAGATGAGCCGGTGAGGGTACTAAAGACGGCTTTCCGTATGCCGGATGGGCAGTTTTATGAATTGGAACTGATGATTTCCATCTTGGAGCGTGATGATATGGTGGAGGCTATCCTGTGGTATTTGGGAGCATTGTTTCTGCTGTTTTTGATTTGCACATCCATCGGGACACGACTGATACTGCAAAGTGTATTTCGCCCGTTGCATCGCCTGCTGAACTGGCTGCAACAAATTCAGCCGGGCAAGGAGCTTCCGGTGTTGGACAACCCGACGAAGATACGGGAATTTCAGCAGTTGGGTGATGCGGCTGTGGATATGGGAAACCGTAGTTATAAGGCGTATGAGGAACAGAAGCAGTTTATAGAAAATGCTTCGCATGAGTTGCAGACACCGCTTGCCATTGTTCGTGGCAAGATTGAGTTGCTTGCGGAGAATGAGTCGATGACGGAAGAACAGTTGAAAGAGCTGGATGAAATATATACTACATTGGGCAGAGCTGTCAGACTGAATAAATCTTTGTTGTTGCTTTCCCGTATTGAAAACGGACAATATACCGAAACAGAAGATGTTTCGGTAGATGAAGTCTTGGATGAACTATTGCCTGATTTGATGGATATATATGAAGGCAAGAAAATACATCTGGTACGTACGAAAGAGACGGAACCTTTCGTGATTCGCTGCAACCTTTCCCTGGCACAGATTTTGGTTTCCAATTTGGTGAAAAATTCTTTGGTGCATAATCGTGAAGGCGGTGAACTGCATATAGCGACTACGCCTTCTTCTCTTACTATCATGAACAGTGGTGAACATCCGTTGGATGGAGAAAAGTTGTTCCGGCGTTTTTATCGCAGTATTGACGGGAAGAAGGATTCTACCGGTTTGGGGCTTGCCATCGCCCGTTCCATTGCTTTGTCCGCCTCTCTCAGTCTGACTTATAAATGGCAGGAAGGAATGCATCTGTTCTTGCTTGTTAAAGAATCTCAAAAGAAAAGCTAAAGGCGAATATTCCCAAATCTTTCCCGATTCAGTATCGTTATTTGCAGTGTGAATAAAAACAGGAAATAAATTAGTAACACTTAAAAACAATAACGATTATGAAGAAGGTTTTATCTATTCTCGTATTGGCTATCGTAGCCGTTCAGTTCGCTTTTGCCGGTGATGTGATTACCAAAGACGTAAAGGAACTTCCATTGACTGCGCGTAACTTTATCAATCAGTATTTCAGTAAACCGCAGATTTCATACATCAAGATAGACAGTGAGTTCCTGTCCAAGAAGTATGAAGTGACACTGACTGACCGCACGGAGATTGACTTCGACAAGAAAGGTAATTGGACGGAAGTAGACTGTAAAAAGAATGCTGTGCCTGCCGCCCTTATCCCAGCCTCTGTAAAAGATTACGTAAAGGCTAATTTTCCTAATGAAATTATCACTAAGATAGAGCGTAAAAGTACGGGGATTGAGGTGGAACTTGCCAATGATTTCTCTTTGAAATTCAATAAGAAAGGACAGTTTGTCAGTTTGGATGACTAATGGAGGGAGAAAATGATGAAAACAAGATTCTTGATGTTAGCGATGATGATGTGCATGACTGCATTGACATTCAGTGCATGCAGCGATGATGATGACGATGATAAGAGTATCGATGTGCCGGAGGCTGTAACACAGGCTTTGAAACAGAAATATCCAAATGCTACGGACGTAGACTGGAAGCAGAAAAGCTCGTATTTTGTAGCCGATTGCTGGCTGGACGGAAAAGATTCCGATATATGGTTTGATGCCAATGGAAACTGGTGGATGACAGAATCGGAAATATACTGGAATGATGTTCCCGGAGCTGTCCAGACTGCATTTAATAATAGCGAATATGCAAACTGGGTACAAGATGATTATTATTTTTTGCTGTATCCGTTGCAACCCATGCAATATGTGATTGAAGTGAAGCAGGGGAATCAGAAGTATCAGTTATTCTATTCGGAAGATGGAGGGCTGATGAATGCTGTGAATGTAATGGGAAAGGATGATACGATTTATCCACCGGAAGAGTGAGAAAGCTACAAGCTACGAGCTACAAGAGTCCTGCGGCTTGATAGCGTTTAGCAGTTCAAAGACTGACATAGCGCAGCAACTTGTAACTCGTAGCTTGTAACTCAATTACATTGGTCGGTAATCTTTTGCCAATCCCCCTTCGCTGGTTTCTTTATAGAGTGAAGGCAGGTCGTTTCCGGTTTCTTTCATTACTTCTACAACCTTATCGAAAGATACGCGGTGCATTCCATCGGTGAATGAGGAATAAAGGTTGGCATCCAGTGCACGGGCGGCGGCATAGGCATTTCGTTCGATACAGGGGATCTGTACTAATCCGCAAACCGGGTCACAGGTCATTCCCAGATGATGCTCTAATCCCATTTCAGCTGCATATTCTATTTGAGCCGGACTGCCACCGAATAATTGATTGGCAGCGGCTGAGGCCATAGCACAAGCTACCCCCACTTCTCCCTGACATCCAACTTCCGCTCCCGATATGGATGCGTTTGTCTTTACAATGTTTCCTACAAGACCGGCAGTGGCAAGTGCGCGGAGGATGCGGATATCGCTGAAATCGCGGCTCTTTGCCAAATGATATAACACTGCCGGCATTACACCGCAGGAACCGCAGGTAGGTGCAGTAACTATGGTTCCGCCTGAAGCGTTCTCTTCACTTACGGCAAGGGCATAGGCAAATACCAGTCCACGGGATTGCAGGGATTGTTTGTATCCGCTGGCGCGTATATAATAAGTAGAGGCTTTGCGACGCAGGTTCAATGGACCGGGCAATACGCCTTCCTGTTCCAGTCCGCGGCGAACGGCTGCCTGCATGGTTTTCCAAACTTCTTGCAAGTAATCCCAGATATCTTCTTCCTCACATTCCTTAACGTATTCCCAATAACTTTTTCCGGTTTTTTCGCACCATTGCAGAATCTCAGTCATGTGGTTCATAGAGTAGATATCAGGAGTGTTGACGGAAGATGCACCATCGTTTTCTTCGGCTAAAGCACCACCGCCCACGCTAAATACTGTCCATGAATCTGTTTCATTGCCTGCTGCATTTACAGAAACGAACTTCATCCCGTTGGGATGAAAAGGCAGGAATATTTTCGGTTCCCAGATGATTTCTACCGGAGCGGCAGGTTGCAGGGTATCGGTTATGGCTATATTAGTCATATGCCCTTTACCGGTGGCAGCAAGGCTACCGTATAAAGTAACTTTAAATGAGGAGGCTTCCGGATGTTTTTCCAGAAATAGCTCGGCAGCTTTGCGAGGGCCCATTGTATGGCTGCTTGATGGCCCTGTACCGATACGGTAGAGTTCTTTGATTGATTTCATACTATTTTATTTATAGGTCAACAACTGTAATTCCTGCACCGCCGAATTGCACATGCTCATCGGCAAAGTGTCTGATACCGGGAACTGTTTGCAGGTACTGGCGAATAAGTGTACGTAAAATGCCCGTGCCTGTTCCGTGAAGAATACGTACGCGAGACATCCCAACAAGAATGGCATCGTCAATAAAGTAGGTCACTGCCTGCAAAGCTTCATCACCCCGCATACCGCGTACGTCGATGTCTTGTTTGAAGTTCAGTTTCTTTTCGTACATACTGTCCTGCGTCTGGTTGCTAACAAATGTGCTCTTGGTAGAACTGTCTACCTTTTGCGGAACAATGTTTGTACGCTCCAGACGTTCCACTTTAATGGTAGTCTTTATACTACCGAATGCTACAACGGCATTTTTTCCATTTACTTCCAGGACTTCGCCTACTGAATTCTGTCCTTTTATCTTCACCATCGCTCCCGGTACAATGCTTGCCAGGCGCTCTGCTTCCTGCTTGGCTTTTTGCGCAGCCTGCTCCTGTGCTGATAATCCGTTATCAGTATCTTTTGTTTTCTTTTCTTTCTTACGATTCTGCTTTTCCTGCAATTTCTGCATTTTACGGGCTATTTTCTCCTCCTGTTCTTTAGAGGCAAGAGCTTCCATCGATTGACGGAATTCCGTCAACTCTTGGCGTGCCTGGCGAGTCTTTTCTTTTTCAGCCTGTGCTTCCTTAATGGTACGGATGGTATTCTCAATTCGGGCATTGGCCTCTTGTACCAGTTGTTCTGCTTCTTCCTTGGCTTTTTTAATAATCTCCTTGCGAGATTTTTGTAAATCTTCCATTTCTGCCTGATAACGGGCGATGGTGTCTTCCATATGTTTCTCGCGTTGGCGGATGGTCTGGCGTTTGCCTTCCCAATATCGCTTGTCACGTACAATGTCTTGCAGGTATTTATCAGCATTGATGTATTCACTGCCCACAATTTCGGATGCGTCAGCAATCACATCTTCCGGAAGACCGATCTTTCTGGCTATTTCTACGGCAAATGAACTTCCGGGGTTACCGATCTGAAGTTGGAATAAGGCCTGCATTAGGTGGCGGTCATATAGCATAGCTCCATTTACTACCCCCTCATGGTCTTCGGCAAAGTGCTTCAGATTCTGGTAGTGTGTAGTAATAACACCGAAAGTTAACTTTTGGTTGAAACGTTTCAGTACGGCTTCGGCTATGGCACCACCGATTTGCGGTTCTGTTCCGCCGCCGAATTCATCGATCAGGATGAGGCTGCGTTCATTGCAGTTCTTCATCATTATCTTCATATTGGTAAGATGAGAAGAATAGGTACTCAAATCATCTTCAATGGATTGCTCGTCACCTATATCAATGAATATGCTGCTGAAAATACCCGCATGGCTGCGTTCATGCATGGGAATGAGCATACCACATTGCAGCATATACTGTAATAACCCTACTGTTTTGAGACAAACGGACTTACCACCGGCGTTTGGACCGGATATAATCAATATGCGCTGTTTCTCGGTTAGTTCTATATCGAGGGGAACTACCTTTTTCCCATGTTTGGAGAGGGAGAGTTGTAGTAACGGATGGACTGCCATGGTCCAATCCAGTAAGCGTGTATTTTCAAGTGCGGGTTTTATACCGGATATTTGCAGGGCAAACAAGCTCTTGGCACGGATAAAGTCTATCTCGGCAAGGAATTCGTAAGACTGCAATACCTCGGGAATAGAAGGACGCAGCAGATTGGAGAATTCCACTAGAATACGGATAATCTCTCTACGCTCATCTCCTTCCAGTTCACGGATACGATTGTTGGCTTCCACTACCTCGGCAGGTTCTATGAACACGGTTTTTCCACTTGCCGATTCATCATGCACGATACCTTTTATTTTCCGTTTCAGCCCCGGAGCAACCGGAATTACCAAACGTCCGTCACGCATAGTAGGAGTAACATCTTTGTCTACCACACCTTCGGATTGGGCGTTGCGCAGGATACCATTCAATGAACGGGAAATACTGTTCATGGTGTTTGTCAATTCCCGGCGAATACGTGCCAGTTCGGATGAAGCATTGTCTTTTATCTTTCCGTACGGTGAAAGTATATTATTTATCTTCTGGATCAATTGCGGGAATGCTAGGATATCTTTGGCGAGATTCCGAAGGCAAGGGTAGGGGGAATCTTCCTCCTCCATATCTTCTTTCTCCAGAAAGCGTACGATGTCCCGTATCGTTTCCAGCGAACGGCGTAAGTCGAAAAGTTCCTGTTCGTCCAGATACATTCCTTCAACGCGTATCCGTTTGAGGGATGGACGGACGTCGAAAAAATACTGTGCGGGGAAGATGTCTTCTTCCTGTATGATACGTACAAATTCAGTCACGAGGTTCAGGCGCTCCTCCACTTCTTCAAAGTGATCGGAGAATGCCATATCGGTAACTCGTTCGGCGCCTAGCGTACTAAGGCATTTTTCACTTAATAACTGGCGTATTTGGTCGAAACCTATTTTATATTCAAAGTTCTGCGGGTATATCATGTTGCAAAAGTACGATTTATTCGTGAAAAAAATAGCAGGAAGTTTGTAGATTTAAAAATGATTTGTACCTTTGCACCGCTTTAAGAGAAAAGCACTTCTTGAAAGAGGAGTTTGGAGAGGTGGCAGAGTGGTCGATTGCGGCGGTCTTGAAAACCGTTGTACTGC
>OMEH01000463.1_pt1 | contig 21757 bp, 9 predicted proteins | sample 1645391 | NCBI WGS metagenome assembly OMEH01 (sample SAMEA103958133, study PRJEB25191) | human gut metagenome | biome: human-associated habitat [ENVO:00009003]; feature: intestine environment [ENVO:2100002]; material: feces | place: Germany | collected 2013/2015 | reverse complement strand
CTCCTTCGGTACCCATTACATTCGCTATCTCATGAGGGTCCGCCACGGCACCGATACTGCCATGGCGTACGGCTGCGTGAATGAATGCCGCAGGGGTTACCATGCTACTCTCTATATGGACATGCGCGTCAATAAAGCCGGGGAGGAGGTAAGATCCCTCATCTTGTCCGGTAGGGATTACCTTTCCGATATGCCCGTTTAGGATTGAAATCTCTGCCCCGAAGGTGCGCCTGTTGATTATATCTACCAGATTTCCTCGTATAACCAGTGTTTTAGCTTCATTCATTTGAATATCTTCTTTAATATGTTTCACGTGGAACATTTCGTGTTTTATCTTCCGAGCAGTACCAAAAGGATGTTGATGTCGCTAGGGGAAATACCCGGGATGCGGCTCGCTTGAGCGATCGTGTCTGGGTCTATCCGTGTCAGTTTCTGGCGGGCTTCCGTAGATAAAGACTGGATAGAATTGTAATCGAATTTACCCTTGATCCGGATATTCTCTAAGCGGTTTATCTTGTCCGCTATGATTTGCTCTCGCTTGATGTAGCCGCTATACTTAATCAATATCTCGGCGGCCTCGATGATCTCTTCCTTACGAGAGGCCGGGACTTTGTCCAGCTCCGCACGAAGGGCCGGAACTAGATCCGCGAGGTTTTCCAATGTAGTCTGCGGACGGAGTACGACATCGAATAATTTGCAACCATGGGATAGGGGGGCTGTACCCAGTTTCTCCAAACCGCTGTTTATATATTGAGGCTTTACGGAGTAGGTCTCCGCAAAACGAATGATAGCGTCACGGCTCTCTTTTTTCTCTCGCAGTAAATCGTAGCGGTCTTGTTTGGCCAATCCCATTTGGTGGGATTTCTCGGTGAGTCGCATATCTGCGTCGTCTTGGCGCAGTAAGATGCGGTACTCCGCACGAGAGGTAAACATACGGTAAGGCTCGTCCACGCCTTTTGTTACCAAATCGTCGATTAAAACGCCGATATATGCTTCATCCCTTGCAAGGGTAAACGGCTCTCCGCCGTGGCAATTGATGTGGGCGTTGATGCCAGCCATGATTCCTTGTCCGGCAGCTTCCTCGTAACCGGTTGTTCCGTTTACTTGTCCGGCAAAGAACAGATTCTTTATATTCTTCGTTTCCAGCGTATGTTTCAGTTGGGTGGGGTCAAAGAAGTCGTATTCGATGGCATAGCCCGGGCGGTAGATGACCAAATCTCTGAATGCCGGTATCTTTTTCAATGCTGCAATCTGGATGTCCATGGGCAATGAAGAAGAGAATCCATTCAAGTAGAGCTCTTGGGTTGTTTCCCCTTCGGGCTCCAGGAAAAGCTGGTGCTGCGGTTTGTCGGGGAAAGTCACAATCTTGGTTTCTATACTGGGGCAATAACGTGGGCCGATACTTTGGATTTGTCCGTTGAAAAGGGGAGAATCCGGCAGACCTTCCTGCAGGATGCGGTGTGCTTCTTCGTTGGTGAAGCAGGTCCAGCAAGGGAGCTGTTTCAAATGGCGTACATGAGTGTCCATGAACGAGAACTTGTGGAAGTCACATTCTCCGTCTTGGATTTCCATATCCTCATAATGCACGCTGCGTCCATCTATGCGTACGGGGGTTCCCGTCTTCATGCGTCCAAAGGTGATGCCATGCTTTGCGATGGATTCGGTTAATTGGTAGGATGCAGGTTCTGCCATACGTCCGCCTGGAAGCATGGTACGTCCCACGTGCATCAGTCCATTGAGGAAAGTTCCTGCGGTGAGTACTACACATTTGGCATGGAACGTTACTCCCCATAATGTGACTACTCCCGTAATCTCACCGTTTTCAACGAGGATTTCCTGCACGGTATCCTGCCAGATATGCAGGTTGGGGATATTTTCCAGTATCTCTCTCCATGCCCAGATGAATTTGTTGCGGTCGCACTGCGCGCGCGGACTCCACATAGCGGGACCTTTGGAACGGTTCAGTATACGGAACTGTATGGCTGTCTGGTCTGTCACCAATCCCATATATCCTCCCAAGGCGTCTATTTCGCGTACTATCTGTCCTTTGGCGATGCCTCCCACTGCCGGGTTACAACTCATCTGTCCGATTTTGTTCATATCCATTGTGATAAGACAAGTCTTCGAACCCAGGTTTGCAGCAGCGGCAGCGGCTTCGCATCCTGCGTGTCCGGCGCCGATTACAATAACGTCATACTTAAACTCCATTCGTTCAGTGTATTTTAAAACTGTGCAAAGTTACGAAAAAAGTTGTATGCCGGGACGTGTCATATCTTAAAATCCGGATATATCTTCTTTGGCATTGCTTATATTTCCGTATCCAGCATCATACTTATTGCTTGGAATGCTTAGGCTATAGACATATTGCTTGTGTTTAGCTTAAAATACAATCAAAATGAAGCTTTTTGAATACTATTGCTTTTCTTTTTGAAAAAGATACATACCTTTGCAACGTTTGGATATTAAAAAGTGTTTTGATTGACTAATTTTAAGGAAGAGAAGCATGAGAAAGAAATTCTTCTTGTTAATCATTGTCTGCCTGGTTATGGGGGCGGGAGTGATGGCTCAGACGTCTACGGTCTCGGGAACAGTATTTGCCGAGGACAACAATGAGCCGATTATTGGGGCATCGGTATTGGTGAAGGGTACAACGCTGGGGGCCGTGACCGATATCGAAGGTAAATTTACAATCTTGAATGTGCCGGGCACGGCAAAGACAGTGATTGTCTCTTTTGTAGGTATGCAGAAAGTAGAAGCTGCCATAAAGCCTGCTATGAAGGTGGTGCTGAAATCGGATTCGGAACTGCTGGATGAAGTGATGGTGGTGGCTTACGGCACGGCCAAAAAGAGCAGCTATGCAGGTTCGGCTTCTTTAGTGAAAGCGGATGCGCTGAAAGACATTCCGACGACCAGCTTTGAAAACGCGTTGAACGGTAAAGTGGCGGGCTTGCAACTGACGAATAATTCCGGCCAGGCGGGTTCCGCACCGGCCATCCGCATCCGTGGCATAGGTTCTATGAATGCCGGGAATGAACCGTTGTATGTAGTGGACGGTGTTCCGGTCTCTTCGGGCAATACGGGGCAGATGAGCGGTGAGCTCTATTCTACCAACAACATCATGAATACGTTGAACCCGGAAGACATCGAATCTATTTCTGTATTGAAAGATGCGGCGGCCAGCTCGCTTTATGGGTCGCGTGCGGCAAACGGCGTCATTCTGATTACTACCAAAAAAGGACAGATTGGCAAGCCGGTGGTGACGCTGAAAGCCGAAGTGGGCTTCACGCCCTGCTGGGCAACGGACAACTATGAAACGGCCAGCGTACAGGAGAATGTGAATATGCTCTACACCGTATTTCACGATGCCCGTACAAGTGGTAAGGGCGAAACGGACGAAAAGGCGGCAGCCTATGCCATAGGCCAGTTGAACAGCCGTTTCAACAAACATGGCTACCAATTTACCACAAATGGTACGGGAGCTTACGAGAACGTCAATATCCTTGAGTACGACAACTCCGGGCGTGGAGGCAAATACTACGATTGGGACAAGGCATATTTCCGTACCGCCATTTACCAGACCTACGATATGTCCGTCAGCGGTGCTACGCAGAATACCAACTATTACACTTCCCTTTCCTATACCCAGGACGAAGGACGTTTGAAGATGAACAGCTTCGACCGTGTTTCCGGTCGCCTGAACCTCACCCAGAAGGTGGGGAAATTCCTTGAACTGACCACCAATGCCAGCCTGGCGCGTACCAAGAAAAGCGGTTATAATGATACACGCAACACGGGCAGTAATTACTTCATGCAGACCCGTAACTTGCTGTGGGGACTCTACTGGCCCACTGATTACAAGACCGGCGAGCTCTGGACCGAACGTTACGGTAGCTACGCCTACAATGGGCTTTATTATGACAAAGAGTGGGAGAACGGTTCTACCAGTACCAAAATCATAGCTGCGGAGACGCTCACCCTGCATCTGATGCCGGGCCTGGACCTTCGTTCTATCTACTCTTACGACAATACTACTGTAAAAGACCATATCTATTACAGTGCCAATCACTATAAAGGCTCGGCAGACAATGGGAATGTCAACGAATACCGTACTACATACGAGAAGATGGTTACCTCCACTACCGCCAATTATACCGGCACCTTCGACAAACACACAGTTGGCACCATGGTGGGTTTCGAAGCGGAGAAGAACAAGACAGACTATGTGCGTGCCACAGGAAGCAATCTTGCGGTCAGCACCATTCATACAGTTTCTACTGCCGGAACGCAGACTTCTGCCGGATATTCCTGGGGAAACTCGATGGTGTCCGTGCTCTCCAAGTTGGATTATAATTACGATGAACGCTACTTCATTTCCGGTTCTTACCGCCGCGACGGTTCTTCCCGGCTCAGCAAGCAGGAACGTTGGGGAAACTTCTGGTCAGTGGCGGGAGCGTGGAACATCATGCGCGAGGGTTTTATGAGCAAATATTCTTTCCTGAGCAACCTGCGTATACGTGCCTCTTATGGTATTAACGGTACGCTGCCTTCGGACAATTACGGCTATATGAGCTTGATGAGCTATACCAGTAAGTACATGGGTAACCCGGGCGGTACAATCACTACCGTCACCAATGACAAGCTGTCTTGGGAGACGAGCTACAACACGAATGTGGGTATCGACTTCGGCTTCTTCGGCCAACGTCTGCGCGGTACGGTGGAATACTTCAACCGTGATTCGAAGAACCTGCTCCAGGATGTTCCCATTTCGATGGTTACGGGATTTTCCTCTACGTTGCGGAACGTAGGATGCATCAATAACCATGGGGTAGAGGTGGAGTTGAGTGGTGACATCATTGATAGTAAAGGATGGTTATGGAGTGCCGATGTCAACGCAACCTTTCTCCGTTCTGAGGTGAAAGAGTTGTATGGCGGTGCGGACATTATCTGGTACGACCCCACCAGTAGCGACAGCCGTGCGCAATATGTATACCGGGAAGGTCAGTCCACGCTGGCTTTCTATGGATACGAATGGGCAGGTGTGGACAAGACCAACGGCAAGAACGTCTACTATGTAAATGACCCCAAGAATGGCAAGGCCGGAGATTTTGAGTATAACGGGCGCGGAGCTACTTATGACTATAACAATGCCAACTACACCATCATCGGTAATGCCGTTCCCAAAGTGTATGGGGGCATCAATACCTCGGTCTCCTACAAAGGCATAGCCCTTTCGTTGGGCTTTACCTATAAGATAGGAGGAGACTTGTACGATGGAGCCTACATGGATGTGGCCGACGACGGTTATTATTGGGAGCGTATCCGTGCTAAAAGCTACTACAACAACCTTTGGACGCCAGACCATACGAACGGTACAGAGCCCCGTATCGAAGGTGTAGACCTCGATGACCCGCAACAATACAGCAGCCGCCACTTGTTCAATGCCAGTTATCTGCGCTTGAAGAATCTCTCATTGGCCTATACGCTGCCCAAAGCCATGACCCGCAAGGCTTTCATCGAGAATGCCCGCCTTTTCTTCACTGCCAGCAACCTTTGGACAATAGCCAAATACAAGGAGGCAGACCCCGAAGTGAGCGAATACGGCACACGTGGTTGGGAAACCCCTATCGGAAAAACGTTTGTCGTTGGCGTTGAATTGAAATTTTAATGAACTGGAGGAACTAACAATGAAAAAGATATATCATTTATTGGCACTTGTGATACTTGGTGCCTTTACATTCACTTCGTGTGACGATTTTCTGGATATGCAGCCCACCAACTCCGGAAATGCAGAAGGTGCTGTCGGTACGGTAGCCGATGCGCAGGTGGTTATCAACGGTGTGATGAGTGCGATGACCTCATCGTCCTATTACGGCAGAAACCTTTTTATGTACGGTGATGCCAAGGGCGGTGACCTCACGATTTTTGCTGCCGGACGCGGACTGGATGCATTCTATACGTTCAACCACACTTCCAACAGCAATACTTATTCCGGTTTCTGGAGCCGTGGATATTACTGCATTCTGCAGGTCAACACCTTGTTGAGCAACATTGAGAAGCTGGAAGAATCGGGCAGTATGGAAGACTTTTCCGAAGCCAAAGGGCAGGCGTTGACTCTGAGGGCGCTGTTCTATTTCGATTTGGTCCGTCTCTACGGGCTTCCTTACAATTACAACAAGACCTCTTATGGAGTTCCCAATGTAACCGAGCCGCTTACGGTGAACGCCCAGCCCACCCGTGCTACTGTGGAGGAGAACTATCGCCAGATTCTGCAGGACTTGTCGGACGGGGCGGCCCTGCTTGCCAAGAAGAAGACAAAGCAGAGCGGATATGCGGACTATTACACCAACATAGCCCTGCAAGCGCGTGTGAAACTCTATATGGAAGATTATGACGGTGCTTTGAACGCTGCCCGGGAGATTATAGAAAGCGGTGTGTACAAACTGTATGAGCCTGCCGATTGGACGGCTTCCTGGAGCAAGCAGTTTGGTTCCGAGTCCATCTTTGAGCTGGGCATCACCACTGAGGAATCAGACCTGGGAACTTCTTCTTTGGGCTTTTACCTGATGCGCTACGGACAGTTGAAGAATGCCATGGGCTGGTATCTTGCCAGCGATTATTTCTTGAACCGTCTGGGTGAAGACGAGACGGATGTGCGTTGGGGAATCATGGACAACGATGAATACTGGGTGGACAATGAGATTGAACGCAAGGGAGCCTGCTACAAGTATATGGGCAGTACCACTCTGGCAGGTGACGGCAAGGCAACCAATACAGCCGTCAATATCAAGATAATCCGTCTTTCCGAGATATATCTGATTGCCGCCGAAGCAGCCTTGCACTCCACGAAGCAGGAAGCAGGCGCAGATGCCGCCGCCGGTTACCTGAATGAAATCCGCAGGCGTTCTCCCGGACTGGCACCGGCCACTGCCGCTACCATTACCGATGATATGATTCTGGACGAGCGCAGCAAGGAGCTTTTTGGTGAAGGACAACGCTTCTTCGACATGATGCGTATGGGCAGAACCATCGAATTCAACGACGATTTTCAAGATATTCCGGTGAGTCACCGTGGAAAAACAATCGACCGTACTTTCGAGAAGATTGTGCTTCCTATTTCGCAAGATGAGATAAATGCCAATCCGGCATTGGAGAACCAGCAGAATCCGGGATATTAGTCGTTCCCTGCTGTCTATTGTTTGCTACTCCTTGTATATCAGGGAGGTATTTTGCCAACAAGTTGTCACTGCCTTGGCAAACTTTTGCCACGCCTATGGCAAAGTTTTGCCAACGCGGTGGCAAAGTCTTGCCAATGGGAAGGCAAAGCCTTGTCATTGGCGTGGCAAGAAAAGCGGAAAAAGGTGCCTTTGATGAATTTCTTTGATAAAATGAGACGGTAATACCTTGATATTCCACAAAAATACTATTTATTGGTTCTAAATTTCTATTCTTTTTTTCTGAATCGGCTTATCTTTGCTTTCGTAGAAACCAATAAAAAGTTATAATACTATGAGAAGATTTTTCCTCATATCGTCATTCTTGACGTTGTTTGCAATCGGAGGCTCGGCGCAATGGAAGCCGGCAGGTGATAAAATCAAAACGGACTGGGCATCCCAGATCAATCCCGCGAATGTGTTGCCCGAATATCCTCGTCCCATCATGGAACGGAGTGACTGGAAGAACTTGAACGGACTGTGGAATTATGCCGTTATAAATAAAGGTGAGCATCTTCCGGCAGAGTTCGAAGGGCAGATACTTGTTCCTTTTGCCATCGAATCCTCCTTGTCCGGAGTTGGAAAAAGAATCAATGAAAACCAGGAACTGGTCTACCAGCGCAGTTTTGAAATTCCTTCTGCCTGGAAGGGAAAACAAGTGCTGTTGCACTTTGGTGCTGTCGACTGGAAAACGGATGTATGGGTGAATGATGTGAAAGTAGGCAGCCATACGGGGGGATTTACTCCGTTCTCTTTCGATATTACTGCCGCCCTTTCTGGCAAAGGCAATAATCAGTTGGTCGTAAAAGTTTGGGACCCAACGGATAAAGGGCCTCAACCCCGTGGAAAGCAGGTCAGCAATCCGGAAGGTATCTGGTACACTCCCGTAAGCGGTATCTGGCAGACGGTATGGATGGAGCCGGTTGCCGGAAAACATATCGAGAACCTCCGTATTACTCCCGATATTGACCGTAATATGCTGACAGTGAAGGCAGAATTGAATAAGGCATGCCCTTCCGACTTTGTGGAAGTGAATGTGTATGACGGCAATCAACTGGTAGCCACCGGCAAAAGTATCAATGCAGAGCCGGTGGAGGTGTCCATGCCCCGGAATGCCAAGTTGTGGAGTCCGGATTCCCCCTTCCTCTATACGCTGAAAGTGACTCTGAAAAGCGGAGGCAAGGTAGTGGATAAGGTGGACAGCTATGCTGCCATGCGTAAGTACTCCACCCGTCGTGACGCGGATGGCATCGTACGCCTGGAACTGAATAACGAGGCTTTGTTCCAGTTTGGACCGCTGGACCAGGGTTGGTGGCCCGACGGACTGTATACAGCTCCCACAGACGAGGCTTTGCTGTATGATGTACAGAAGACGAAAGATTTCGGTTTCAATATGATTCGCAAGCATATCAAGGTGGAACCGGCACGTTGGTACACACATTGTGACCGTTTGGGTATCATCGTATGGCAGGATATGCCGAGCGGTGACCGTAATCCGGAATGGCAGAACCGCCGCTATTTCGACGGAACAGAACTGAAACGCTCCACCGAATCCGAAGCCTATTATCACAAGGAATGGAAGGAAATAATGGATTGTCTCTACTCTTATCCGTGTATCGGTACATGGGTACCGTTCAACGAAGCCTGGGGGCAGTTCAAGACGGTAGAGATAGCCGAATGGACGAAACAGTATGACCCGACCCGCCTGGTGAATCCGGCAAGTGGCGGTAACCATTATACTTGCGGTGACATGCTCGACCTCCACAACTATCCCCAACCGGAAATGTATTTGTATGATGCACAGCGCGCCACGGTTTTGGGTGAGTATGGCGGCATTGGCCTTGTCTTGAAAGATCATCTTTGGGAACCGAACCGCAACTGGGGATATGTTCAGTTCAACTCTTCCAAAGAAGTGACTGATGAGTACGTGAAATATGCCGATATGCTGTATCAGATGATAAAAAGAGGTTTCTCGGCAGCCGTCTATACACAGACCACGGATGTGGAGGTGGAAGTGAACGGTCTGATGACTTACGACCGCAAGGTGATAAAGCTGGATGAGAAACGCGTGAAAGAGATAAATACACGTATCTGCAATTCACTTAAGAAATAGGGGCATTTACAATTTACCATTTACAAAGTACAATTTGGCTGCGCTGTCATCTGCATAGTTAAATTGTACTTTGTAAATGGTAAATTGTGCATTAAAAATGTTGTTATGAAACGATTGATTATAAAGCTTTTCCTTAGTCTGTGCCTATGGGCGGTATTGCCGGTCTGTGCGCAGGATGCTGTTCATTACTATTTCAGAACGATGGATATCCGGAACGGTCTTTCGCAGAACACCGTGTATCAGATTTTGCAGGATAGGAAAGGCTTTATGTGGTTCGGAACCAAGGACGGTCTGAACCGGTATGACGGGTTGTCTTTCCGTGTCTACAAGAAAGAGAACTCCGGTTTAGGCAAGAATTTCATAACCGCGCTCTACGAGGACCGCCGGGGCAATATCTGGATTGGTACCGATGGGGGAGTCTTTATTTACGACCCGGTACTGGATTCCTTTACCGCTTTCGATGAGGCCAGTGATAATGGCAGTATCATCAGGGATTTCGTCACCATGATTGGAAGTGACGAGGACGACAATATCTGGATATCGGTAGAAAACCAGGGGTTGTTCTGCTATAAACCGGATGAAGGGAGGCTGCTGAACCATCTGCACGATTCGGGACTGCCCAATGTAACCCGCTTTTGGCTGAATGGGAATACGTGTTGGCTGGCCTTGTATGCGGATAATCTTTACTATACGAAAGCTGACTTTGAAACTCCTCTGCAGCCTTTCAAGGATGCGGAAGGAAATGAGATTTTCAAGAATGATATTATCAACTGGCAGGTCAGCGGACCCCATAATTGTGTGTATATCGCTTCGCTGAACGGGTTGACAGAGATAAACCAGACTACCGGCAAGACGCGGAAGCTGCTGAACACCTATGTGAGGGCTTTGCAGTTCAAATCTGACAACGAGCTGTGGGTGGGCGCAGAGTCCGGCTTGTATATTTACAATCTGACGAATGACAAGATTACCCATTTGACCGTTCCCGACCAGGATGATTCGTATGCATTGTCGGACAATGCCATTTATTCGCTCTGCTGCGACAAGGAGAACGGCATGTGGATAGGGTCTTATTTCGGTGGAGTGAACTATTGCCCTTATCAGTGGACTTATTTCGAGAAGTTCTATCCGAGAGACAATCTCAGGCATTTCGGCCGTCGTGTACGGGAAATCTGTGAAAGTAATGATGGCACCTTGTGGATAGGTACCGAAGACAAAGGCTTGTTCAATTACAATCCGGAAAACGGAAAGATAGAGCCTTTTGAGCATCCGGCCATTTATCAGAATGTCCACGGCCTTTGCCTGGACGGGGATGATTTGTGGGTAGGTACGTTCTCCGGTGGTCTGAACCGGGTGAATCTTCGGACCAGGCAGGTGAAACATTATGGCAAGGGTGAGAGTGAGAATTCCATGGTCGCCAATGACGCCTTTACCATTTGCAGGACCACTACGGGAGACGTGTGGATAGGCACCACGTCCGGTCTGTTGAAGTACAATCGCTCTACAGATGACTTTACCCGGATTCCTCAGCTGAAGAATATGTTTACTTATAACATTCTGGAGGACTTCAACGGAAATCTGTGGTTTGCTACTTTTTCTAATGGAGTGTTCTGCTACAATGTAAGAAGCCAGCAGTGGAGGAATTATCTGTCTAATGAGAATGATTCGACCTCTCTTCCCTACAATAAGGTAATCAGTATCTACGAAGACAGCAGGAAGCGTCTGTGGTTCATGACGCTGGGTGAGGGCTTCTGCCGCTACAATCCGGAAACGGACAATTTTACCCGTTATGACATGTCGAAAGGATTTCCGAGCAATACCATCTACAAGATGGTCGAGGACAAGCGGGGCAACTTGTGGATTACTTCCAATCATGGTCTGGTCTGCTTCAATCCCGATACGGAGAGCAAGCATGTCTATACCACGGCCAACGGGCTGCTGAGCAACCAGTTTAATTTCCAGTCCGGCTACATCGACAAGAAAGGACGCATCTATTTAGGAAGCATCAACGGATTCATAGCCTTTGACCCGGAAACCTTTGTGGAGAACACTTTCCTCCCTCCCGTGGTGATTACAGACTTCTTTCTGTTCAATAAACGGCTTTCGGTGGACAGTCCGGATTCTCCTTTGGAGAAGAGCATCACCTATGCGGATGAAATAGAACTGGATGCCGACCAGAACTCCTTTTCTTTCCAGGTTGCGGCTTTAAGTTATCAAGCACCCGAAATGAACAGTCTTGAATATAAGTTGGAAGGTTTTGACCGCGACTGGTATACGGTAGGACGGAATTCCATCATCAACTATTCAAACCTTCCTTATGGAAGCTATACGTTGCGTATAAAAGGTTCCAACAGCGATGGCAAGTGGAACGCTACGGAACGTGTGCTCGACATCCATATCCGTCCTCCTTTCTATCTCTCCACCTGGGCATATGCCGGTTATACGGTATTGGCGTTATGCTCACTGGCTGCTGTAATCATCTATTTCAGAAAACAGACCCGGCAGAAGCATCAGCAGGCTATGGACAAGTTTGAGCGGGAAAAGGAGCGGGAGTTGTATACTGCGAAGATAGACTTCTTCACGAATGTGGCGCATGAGATACGTACACCGCTTACACTGATAAAGAGTCCGCTCGAGAATGTATTGGTTTCCCAGTCTGTCTCGGACGACATCAGGGATGATTTGGAGACCATGGAACTGAACACCAACCGGCTGCTCGATTTGGTGAACCAGTTGCTGGACTTCCGGAAGACGGAGACGCAAGGCTTCCAATTGAATTTTGTGGAATGCGACGTGTCTGAGCTCTTGCAGAAGACGTATAAGCGCTTCAAGCCTCTGGCACGCGAAAAAGGGCTGGCATTGAGCATAGAGACTCCCGAAAGCTTGTATGCTTCGGTTGACAGGGAAGGGCTTACCAAGATTATCAGCAATCTGCTGACCAATGCGATAAAGTATTCGGAGACCTATATACGCATCAGGCTGTACTCGGAAGGTGAAAGGCTGCTGCTTTCCGTATGCAATGACGGCCTTGTCATTCCGGTAGAGATGCGCGAGGAGATTTTCAAGCCGTTCATCCAGTATAAGACCGGTACGCTGCGCTCTGTGCCCGGCACCGGTATCGGGCTTGCACTTGCCCGTTCATTGGCCGAACTCCATGAGGGTACGTTGTGCATGGAAGATTCGATGGAGAACAACTGTTTCCTGCTGTCACTTCCGCTGAAGCACGAGCAGACGGTGGCTATGGAGCATAAAGAACCGGTAACGGGCGGGGAATCCTCTGAGGAAAGTGGTGCAGGTACTGCCTTGGAACAGCACCGGTATACTCTTTTGGTGGTGGAAGACAGTCTGGAAATGCAGGCATTTGTTGTGAAACAGCTCTCTTCGGAATATCGTGTGCTGACTGCCGTGAATGGGGTGGAAGCTTTGAAGGTGTTGAAGGAACATACTGTAAATCTTGTCATTTCAGACATTATGATGCCCGAGATGGATGGATTGGAGCTGTGCGAGCATCTGAAGTCCGAGCTTGACTATAGCCATATACCGATTATCCTGCTTACGGCGAAGACGACTCTTCAAGCCAAAATAGAGGGAATGAAGCTGGGGGCTGACGTATATATAGAGAAACCTTTCTCCGTGGAATATCTGAAAGTTTGTGTGGCCAATCTGCTGAACAACCGTGAGAAGCTACGGGCTTCTTTTGTCAATTCTCCCTTTGTGCAGACGGGCAGTATGGCAATGACAAAGGCAGATGAATCTTTCCTTAAAACATTGAAGGAAGTGGTGGTTGCCAATATGCAGAATCCGGATTTCTGCCTGGATGATATGGCAAGCCTGCTGAACATGAGCCGGTCGAGCCTGAACCGGAAGATAAAGGGCATATTGGATATGACCCCGAATGACTACATCCGCCTGGAGCGGTTGAAGAAAGCGGCGCAGCTTTTAAAGGAAGGAGAGTGTAAAATCAATGAGGTTTGCTATATGACCGGCTTCAATACTCCTTCCTATTTCACCAAGTGCTTCCAAAAACAATTCGGTATTCTGCCCAAAGACTTCGTGAAATGATGAAACTATATAATCAAGTATTAGAATTTTTGTATCAACAATGCTTTGATGTATATATCCGCTCCAATTGTTTTATGAAATGATTGTTTTGTTGCATTTATAGTTGTATTTATGGATTATTTTTGAAGTGAAAAATTTCATTTGGTAATGTCTCGAGAATTTGTCGAATGGAATTGGATTTATGAAGAAAAAACAGTGTTTAATTAAAACTTTAAATCTTATGCAGGTAAATACAAAATTCCTCGTGTGTTCGCTTATATATATGGGGAGTCTTTCTGCGAACGCGGTGGGATCGTCTTCTTTGGCAAATGAAACGGTGCACGTATCTATCCTTTCGGTGGATCAAACAAAAAATGAACGGAACATTACAGGACGTATAATCGACGGAGATACCGGAGAGGCTCTTATTGGTGTCAGCATTCTGGTTAAAGGAGCCTCTATGGGTACGGTGACCGATGTTGATGGGAAGTTTTCATTGTCTGTGGCTACAGGAGATGTCTTGGAGATATCGTATATCGGCTATAAAAGCCAGTCGATAGTGGTTGGCAATCAGAGTGTCTTGGATATACGGATGATGTCCGATAACGAATTGTTGGATGAAGTGGTAGTGGTGGGCTATGGCTCTCAGAAAAAAGTGAATCTGACGGGCTCTGTTGCTACGGTTAATTTTGATGATAAGACCTTGTCGCGTCCCGTAACTACGCTTGCTTCTACTTTATCGGGTATGGTGGCCGGATTGAATGTGATGCAGACATCCAGTAAGCCCAACTCGGAATCATCTACTCTGCGTATTCGCGGTACAGGTACTTTAAATGATTCTGCACCATTGGTGCTGGTTGATGGAATGGAAATGTCGCTGAATAATGTCAATCCTAATGATATCGCTTCTATCTCCATCCTGAAAGATGCCGCTTCGTGTGCTATTTATGGTAACCGTGGTGCTAATGGTGTTATTCTATTGACTACCAAGAAAGGTACGGACGGGAAAATCAACGTGACCTATTCAGGAAAATTCTCCTATAATACACCGGCTAATCTGATCCGTATGGTTTCAAACTATGCCGACTACATGGAATTTATCAATGAGGCTTCGGACAATGCAGGGCAGGCACAGGTGTTTAGCCAAACTACCATTGATACGTGGCGTGCAGCGGCCAGTAATCCGAATGGAATATCCGAATCGGGCTATCCGAATTATGTGGCCTATCCGAATACGGACTGGTATGATGAGGTGTATAATCCGAAATTGATGCAGGAACATTCTATTACGCTTACCGGTGCGGAAAAGAGAACCCGGTATAGCCTGAATGCTACGTATGTGGATAACCCCGGTTTGGTGGTGAATTCAGGAATGAAGAAATATTATATGCGCAGTAATCTGGAATCACAGGTTGCCAGTTTCTTGGCTGTGGGGCTGAATGCATGGGGTTATCATGTAGATCAGGAAAGAAATAATGTTGATGATTTGAATGGTTTGCAAATGCAGAAAAGTACACCGGGAACCTATCCGTATTACGATGGGAAATATGGAGCTCCCGAAGCCCTCGAAGAAGATCCGGTAGTCAACAATCCGGTTTATTATCTGAATAGTGCGGGAGGCTCTTATAAAACAACGAAATTCTTTGTGAATCCTTATATTAAGATTGATTTCCTTAAGAACTTCCATTTGACTTCTAACTTCTACTACGATCATTATCGGCAAGAGAATCTGTGGCATTATTCCGATTATCAGGAAAGATTTTCATTCCAACGTGGAGAAACTATGAATGTTCCTCCTACTTCCGAATTGCTTGCGGAGTACCCTGTGAAATATTATATTGATGGAAATCAGAGCTGGAAAAATACTACCACCTTAAACTGGGGACAGATTTTCAAAGGTAAACACGATGTGGCAGCCTTAGTGGGCTATGAGGAATTCCGCAAATGGGCACGTACTACCGACATTAGTAAGAAAGGAATGCTTGATACCAGCCTTACAGACTTTGACGCATTGACGGAGCCTGATTATATTGATGGAAGCACTACAGAGTTTTCATCCCGTTCTATCTTTGGTCGTGTTACTTATACGTATGATTCCCGTTACTTATTTGAGGCGAATGTCCGTTATGACGGTTCCTCCCGTTTTTCTCCGGAGAACCGCTGGGGTATATTCCCATCCTTTTCGGCAGGGTGGCGTTTGTCGGAAGAGAAATTCATGAAGAAGCTGAATTGGCTCGACAACCTGAAACTACGTGTTTCCTGGGGACGACTCGGAAATAACTCAATCGGTAACTATGAATGGCAGGCTGTTTATGCTACGGCTCCCCATTATGCTTTTGGCAACAAGGAGGTTCCTGGACTGGGCATGGGAAGTTTTTCCAACTATAACTTGGAATGGGAGACAACTACGGTTACCAACCTGGGTATCGACTTCTCTATGCTGAAAAACCGTTTGAGTGGAACAGTGGAGGTTTATAATAAGTTGACGGACGGTATCTTGTATAATCCCACTTTGTCACCTACTTTGTCTGGGTTCAGTTCTCCCCGACAGAATATTGCAGAGGTTACTAATAAGGGACTTGAAATAACCTTAGGTTGGAATGATCGGATCGGTTCTGTCTCGTACGGCATATCCGGAAACTTCTCTTACAACAAGAATGAAGTAACCAAATACAAAGGAGAACTTGTCCGCGGATGGCAGCAGAATGCGGATGGTAGTTCCACTTATTATACCAATTTGGGTGAGGTTTCAACAGGAGACTTGCAGCGTGTTTTGGAAGGGCACATGATCAATGAATTTTATGTGCTGAACGTATATAAAGGCAATAGAAACTATTTTAATGCCGACGGTACGGTAAATCCGAAAGGAGGGCCTTCTGACGGAATGATCCGTACGGAAGATGATATGAAATGGTTGCAGGCCATGACGAATGCCGGATATAAGTTCTATCCGAAACAGGGAATCGGCAAGAGTAATATCTGGTATGGTGATATCATTTATGCAGACTTGGATGGAGATGGCATTTATGGTGACGACGATGACAAGGATTTCCAGGGTTATTCTAAAACACCGAAGTATTACTTCGGCTTCCAGACAAACCTGTCATGGAAAGGCATTGACTTCTCTATGAATTGGGCTGGTGCTGCCGGATTCAAAATCAACTGGTATCAGTCTGGTGAGAATAGTAGTATAACCTGGTTTGGGTATGGAATAGGTAAAGATGTAGCTTATGACCATTACTTTTACGATCCTGAGAATCCGAATGACCCGCGGACAAATCTTACTTCGGCAAATCCCCGTCTCACCATGGATAAAGCAGCTCAGGTAAGTGTTTCCGGCCAGCATATTCTACATAATGGCAATTATCTGAAACTGAAGAATCTGACAGTCGGCTACACGCTCCCCAAAGATTGGGTACAGAAGGTGTGTATGCAAAATGTGCGTGTTTATGTTTCGGGAGAGAATCTGTTGACGATTACTAAGTTCAAAGGTATTGATCCTGAAATGATGAGTGGAGTGGGCTATGCTCCTATGAGACAATATGCTTTTGGTGTAAATGTTACTTTCTAAAATTAAATGGTATGAACAAGATAAATATAAACAAAGGAAGAAATCTGATGAAAACGATGGCCGCAGTGGTCCTTGTGGGAATGTCAACCGCAGGTTGCGTAGATATGGATTTGTCACCCAATGGAAAGCCGGCGGAAGGGAATGTATGGTCGACTCCTACCTTGGCGGAACAGACGATAGCGGGTGTGTATAATCAACTGTATGTGGATTATAGCGATGTTGCCAATGGATGGTTTGATATATGGTCCAGTACTATGGATTACGGTATAGGTATAGCTCCTACTTTCAATTTCTTATTTGCGACAAATTCTCCGAGCTCTGTTAAGGGGAGTTCTGCTCCCTGGCAAAGATTCTATAAGGGAATTATCAAGGCAAATGATGTGATTGGCAATCTGCCTACGGTCGAGGGATTTGATGAGACTAAAAGAAGCCGCTATATTTCAGAATGTATGTTTCTGCGTTGCTGGTGGTATTACAGGCTGAATATCTTGTATAATGGAGTTCCTTACTATAAAAATCCGATTAAGGATATTGATGAGGCAAAACTGGCACGTTCCACTCAGGATGAAGTCTGGGGATATATAGTGGATGATCTGACTTCCTGTATCAATAATCCGGATTTGCCGGATAAATACAGTTCGGATGATGCCAATTACGGGCATATTACAAAAGGTGCAGCCTATGCTTTAAGAGGCAAGGTATATCTGTGGATGAAAGAATGGAAAAAGGCGGCTGATGATTTTCAGGCAGTAAAGGATTGTGGATACACGCTTTATAAAGGTGCGGGTGAGGAGTCATACAAGAAACTGTTTAAGGTGGAAAATGAGCGTTGCGATGAAATGATATTCTCTTTGCAATGTCTGGATCATCCAGATTATACGCAAAAGAAGAACAGAGGTTTCGGTAACAGATGCTTGCCGCCTGACCCTTCAGGCAATGGATTGGGATGGAATAATTATATTATAAACCCGCAGTTTGCCGAGTCTTACGAAAATAGAGACGGTAGTAAGTTCAATTGGGATGACATTATCCCCGGATATAATGATATGGGCATTGATAAGCGTATGGTGTATTTCCTGCGGAATAATATCACGGAGACTGAAAGAAAGAACGCAGTAGCTGCGGGGGCTGATATGTCCAAATATGATGCTTCCGGTAACGAGGAGAGGATTAAAAAAGCCTATGAAAACCGTGATCCGAGAATGGCAATGTCCGTTATAACCCCTTATGCCTCTTTTCTTGGTGGGGTTGAAGGAACTCCTAAAGAGTATGTGATGCGTTATCCTTTCCGTTCTTATACCACATATGGGGATTTGAAAACAGATACAAGTTTGAAGTTCTATTACTTAAATCGTAAGTTTGTGGGTGAAGGATTAGAGTTGCCGAATATATATTCTGAATTGGATTTGCCGTTTATCCGTTATGCGGATGTTCTGTTGAATTGGGCGGAGGCATTGAATGAGTTGAATGATCTTCCCGGAGCCATAAGCAAAGTGAATGAGGTGCGCGAAAGGGCAGGTGCCCAATTACTGGGAACCAACGAATTTACTCAGGTTACAGGAAAAACAGATATGCACCAGCGTATCATGAACGAACGCCATTGGGAATTAATAGGTGAAGACGTGATTTATTTCGATGAGATTCGCTGGAGAACCTGGAAAGATCTGAAGTTCTATAAGGACAAAGAAGGCAAGATGAATGGTATGACTCAGATATGGGGAACCAGAACTAATAATTATGCCTGGGGAGGAGATCATTACTGGAGTCTTCCGATACCGGCGAGAGAAATGCAAATGAATCCTAATATGGTGCAGAATCCGGGTTGGGATTGATGTGATTGAGTCTCTGCATACTTCATAATCTCTTTATAGGGGTTATGGAGTATGTGTCGTTTTTTATATGGTTATTAATTAAAATCAGATAGTTATGAAGTTTATAAAACATCTTTTCTCAGGAATCGTTCTCCAGGGAATAGGTTTGTCTTTGTTTGCGCAGACAGATAAACCTAATATCGTAGTGATAATGACGGACCAGCAACGTGCCGATTTGTGTGGACGTGAAGGTTTTCCTATGGATATTACTCCATTTGTCGATGAATTGGCACATCAGAACGCTTGGTTCGATAAAGCGTATACGGTTATGCCGGCCAGTACTCCTGCACGTTGTTCCATGTTTACCGGCCGTTTTCCAACTGCAACTCATGTACGTACCAATCACAATGTGCGTGACATTAATTATGCGAAAGACTTGGTAACCGTTCTGAAGGAGAATCATTATAAAACTGCTTTAGTAGGTAAGAATCATGCTTATCTGAACTCAAAGGATATGGATTTTTGGTCTGAATATTCTCACTGGGGGAAGAATAAGCCGGTGACGGAAGGAGAGCGTGCTATTTCCAAATTCTTTAAAGAGGCAGTCGGGCAGTATCTGGAACCTTCGCCTATACCTTTGAAAGATCAGCAACCTACGAGAATTGTGGATGAGGCTATAGAATGGATAGATAGCCAGAAGGACAATCCGTTCTTTGTATGGATTTCATTCCCTGAACCGCATAATCCGTATCAGGTTTGTGAACCTTATTATTCAATGTTTGCACCGGATAAGATTCCGGCTGTGAAGACTTCACGGAAGGATGTATTGAAGAAGGGAGAAAAGTATCAGATTCTGGCGGAACTGGAAGACGCTTCTTGTCCTAATCTTGAAAGAGACCTGCCTCGGTTACGTGGAAATTATATGGGGATGATTCGTCTCATTGATGATCAGATCAAACGCTTGGTTGAGGATCTGAAGGAAAAGGGACTATTCGAGAAAACTATCATCGTTGTTCTGTCCGATCATGGAGATTATTGTGGTGAATACGGACTAATTCGTAAGGGAGTAGGCTTGTCTGAGTCTCTAACCAGAATACCGATGGTTTGGGCAGGCTATCAGATAAAGAAGCAGCCTAAAGCTATAGATGCGCATGTTTCGTTGGCCGATCTTTTCCCTACTTTTTGTACTGCGATAGGTGATTCAATACCGGTAGGTGTTCAGGGACGGAGTTTATGGCCTATGTTGACGGGTAAAGAATATCCGAAAGAAGAGTTTTCAAGCGTTGTTGTACAGTTAGGTTTTGGCGGAGAAGATGTTCCTTTGGACGATAGCTTGACTTTTGAGCAGGAAGGTGCGCTGGGACCCAATAAGGTGGCTCATTTTGACGAACTGAATACATGGACTCAAAGTGGAACCTCTCGAATGGTACGTATGGGTGACTGGAAACTGATTATGAATAGTTATGGAAAAGGGGAACTGTACAATTTGAAGAAAGATCCGTATGAAATTAATAATTTATTTGGAAATCCCAAGTTGATAGATAAGCAGAGCGAGTTGCTGACAAAATTGTTGGCTTGGGAATTGCGTTTGCAGGACCCGTTGCCATTACCAAGACACCGTTATCATTTTAAGCGGAACCCTTATAACTATCATTTTACTGACTAATGAAGCATGTATTCAGGTTGTGTCAATAGAGTATTATCGAAATAGAATTGTATGAAAAAGAATTTATTTCTTGTTTGTTTGTTTATGTTTGGAACATTGGCATCTTGTCAATGTTCCTCTAAAAAAAGTGTTGACAATGCTGTTGCCAATACCACTGAAACACCTGTGCCTTTGGGTGATCCGTTCATTTTGCTGCACGATGGAGTATACTATGCCTATGGTACGCATTCCAATAAAGGAATTGAATTTTATACCTCCGATGACTTGCTGACCTGGAAGTATGGAGGGTTGGCATTGAATAAGGAAGATTCCTGGGCGGACCGTTGGTTTTGGGCTCCTGAGATTTATTTTGTAAATGGGAAATTCTATATGTATTATTCGGCAGATGAACATATCTGTGTAGCGGTTGCGGACTCTCCCACGGGACCGTTTGTTCAGGATAAGAAGGAGCCGATGATTGCTGATGAGAAGTGTATTGACAATTCTCTGTTTATAGATGATAACGGTACGCCCTATTTATCTTTTGTACGTTTCAATGACGGTAACAACATTTGGATAGCAGAGTTGGAAAAGGATTTGATTACTATCAAGAAAGAGACAATGCATCCTTGCCTCCATGTAACTCAGGAATGGGAGAAAGTCTGGCCTCGCGTGAATGAAGGTTCCTATATTCTTAAGCATAATGGGATTTATTATATGTCTTATTCGGCTAATAGTTATGAAAGTCCATTTTATGGTGTAGGCTGTGCTACGGCTACCGATCTGATGGGTACATGGACGAAGTATGATGAAAACCCTTTATTGCAAAAGCCCGGTAAGCTGGTTGGAGTGGGGCATAGTGCTATGTTTACGGATAAAGCCGGCAAGCTTCGCATAGTCTATCATGCTCATAAAGATAAGGATAACATTCATCCGCGTGCCATGTACATCGGAGAAGTTTCGTTTGAAAATGTCGATGGAGTGGACCGCATGAGAATTAGTGAAGAGTATATAACCCCTAAACTTGTGGAATGAGGATTGTTTTGAGTCACAGAACTTCGATGAAAAGGGCTATTTTTATCGAAGTTCTGTTATAAGCCGTTGTTTGATTGATTCTCTTAAATCTTAAAGGGACGATATTTCTATTTATTGAAATGTTTCTTTTATTGTTTATCGCCAAATTGGGCTATATTTGACGTATGAATCTATAAAAAGCACGAAAATGAAGAAAAGAATAATAGCCCTTATTAGTTTTCTTTGCTATATCATTTGCTGGGCACAAGCAGCAGATGAACATTACTATTTCAAAAACCTCAGTATTCAGGATGGGTTATCCCAAAACTCTGTCACTTCTATTTTACAAGATAG
>OMEH01000432.1_pt1 | contig 22468 bp, 18 predicted proteins | sample 1645391 | NCBI WGS metagenome assembly OMEH01 (sample SAMEA103958133, study PRJEB25191) | human gut metagenome | biome: human-associated habitat [ENVO:00009003]; feature: intestine environment [ENVO:2100002]; material: feces | place: Germany | collected 2013/2015 | reverse complement strand
GACGAAAAATCTGACTGCGCAATCGCACGACAATAATTATGCGGTATAGCCTTAAGTTATTTTAATTGCGTTGTCCCACTTTAACAGTTTACCATGTTGAACTATTACATACATATTAGCCCAAGGAGGCGAATAAGGTGCAGTTAAACACCAACGGTCAGAAATTTATAAATATAATAATCGGCTTTTCACGGGACTTTCCCTTTACCGTAAATCCGGGCGAACATTCCGAGAAAACCTACCCTTCTCTTTTAGAGCTGATAAATCCCGATGATATTCCTCCGATAACCGAAATGTTTACCGATGTATCACAGGACGAGGAAAAGCGTTTTGAGGCGCATTGTCGTTTTATGGTGAACGATGAATATCACTGGTTTTTCCTTTCGTGCAAAGCGGTATATGCAGAGTACGGCAGGCCTGTGCGTTTTGAGGGAACGATGTGCGATGTATCGACCTACCTTGAAACAGCGGGTGACGACCTTGTATATAACGAATTCCGCAAAAAGCACAACATAAAGCTGTCCGAACTTAAAAAAGGCGCTCCGCGTCTTGCCGATGTGCTTGATGTCGACTACCTTACAAGCATACAGCGTCCGTTCGCCGTGCCACAGCTTTATTCCGCCATATTTGACGAAAAAGGAAAGCTGATATGTGCGCCGAAAACACAGCATAAATCCCTTTCTCCCAATGATTTTGCCTATCAGAAGAAAAAGAATATCCGCATAAATCACCTTATCAGCGGAACGTGGATACTGGGAGCGAAAACGCAGGAATTACTCGATGACAACATTCAGCTGTGGGAAACGCTTGTACAGACAGTTTCCCGTATGGCAAACGCATTTGTTGTAGTTCTTTCGGAGATGGACAATTCGCAGAACGCCAACAAGCTGCTCGGTCAGAATGTCGAGGAGCAGATACTGCTGAATAATATCTACGCTATCATAATGCAGAGCAAAAGCGCAGATATTGCGTTAAACTCCGTCACAGAGCTTATAGGCGATTATTTTCACCTTGACAGGATAACCATAATCGACCGTGATGATTTTACTCAGGAGCTGTGCTGGTGCAAGGATTACAAGTACCGCCACCTCCCTCTTGAAATAGACGGCGATACCGCACTTGACTGCGCCTCGATCCGTGAGGATCTGAGTCTTACGTCATCGGCTTTTTCGGATACGGATACCAACGACCTTGCAAAGTTCGGTATCAAGTCGTATGCTATATTCAAGCTGATAAATTCGGGCGCTTTTGACAGTCTTATAATGTTCCAGACGATTGAAAAGGAGCATAACTGGACACAGCGTGAGCGCAAACAGCTCCGCAACATTTCACAGATAATCTCCTCGCTTATGATGCGTAAGGAAACGCAGGATAAGCTGGAGCAGTCGCAGAAGCGTATGCGTCAGCTTGCCTTTTATGACGCTATCTACAATATTCCGAACCGTGCAAGGCTGCACAAGGATCTTGACAAGATAATGAAGCGTAATACAAAAGGCTCGCTTATCGCTTTCAAGGTCACCAACACACGCACTCTGTCCGCAGTTTACGGTCACACCTATTCGGATATGCTGCTGCGCAGTATCGCTCAGTATCTTAAGGACCTGCCCGTAAAGGACATTGGTGTATATTATTTCACAAATGCGATTTTTATGCTTAATCTTCCGGATTGTACCGACAATGAAGCTAAAAATCTTGTCGAAATGCTGATACACCGTTTTTCAAAGCCGTGGAAATTCGGTGAGGATGAGCATTCAATCCATTGCAGTCTTGGCATAGCGTTCTATCCCGAAAACGGCGAGGATGCAGAGGAACTTTGCAAGGCGGCAAGCACGGCAATGTACCGTGCAAGAGAATTCAAGCAGAACAGTTATGCTTTCTATTCAGGCTCGCTTGAGCGTACAAGAATGTTTGCGGCAAGCCTTGAACAGCATATAAGAGAATGTATAAACGACGGTATGAGGGGCTTTTCACTGCGTTTTCAGCCGTCATTCAGTGCGGTTGACGGCAGTATAATCGGCTGTGAGAGTTTTGTACGCTGGCACGACGATCAGTACGGCAATATTCCTAACTCAACTTTGTTCCCTATGGCTGAAAATCTCGGCTTATCCCACGTCATAGACGGCTGGGTAATGGAGCGTTCGTGCGAATTCTGCAAGGAGATACAGGACGCAGGCTTTGAGAATTTTACCGTCAGCGTAAATCTTACCGCAGGCGAACCGCAATCTGCCGAAATCGTAACGCAGGTACGTCACGCTCTTGAAGAAAGCGCACTCCCTCCGTCCTCGCTGATACTCGAAATTCCTGTAAAGGCCAACATTTTCTACAGCGACAGCACCCATATCCTGCACGATCTGCGTAATCTCGGTGTAAATATTGCCATAGATAAATACGGCACGGGGAATATTTCGTTAAAGGTCCTCAAAAACTCATACGTCAACCTTGTGAATCTTCCGGCAAAGCTGTTTATGAATCACGAGGACGAATTTGACACTGAGCTTGTAAGCTCGGTCATCCATCTTGCAAAATGCCGTGAGCTTACCGTATGTGTAAAGGGCATTGAGGACAAGGAACAGCTTGATACCGTGCAGAAGTTCGATATTGACAGAATACAGGGCTACTACTGCTCACGTCCGCTGTCACTGTCGGAAGCAAAGACAGTATTTACCGAAAGTATAAGAATAAAGGGATGCTGAGCGTATCCTCAGACTGTCGATAAACCCACGCACCGCAAAAACGCAGAAAAGTAAACCGGCGCAAACTAAAAATCCGATAAATAAAAAGAATTTCGCACAGCCGTAAAAAAACGGCTGTGCGAAAGCATTTTTGCTTACTGCGTCAACCGCCCCTCAACGTACCTTTGTACGCCTGTCGGGGCAGTTTCCTTGTCTGCGTGTGTTTCTCAACGTCTGCTGCGTGCCGTAAGACCGCAGGATATATTTTAATGTCACTTGTTGAAAAAGTCGAAGAATTATTGATAATTCTTCGGCTTTTTGTATTTAATTTGCAAATTTGATGTAAAGGACGCTTTTATTTGCAATTCGCTTGAAAAGAGCGCATTTTTCGAGTATAATATATTTATCTGTAATTGTAAAATCGACTGCGGCTGAAACCGCATTTATATTAAAAGGAACACAGCTTTATGAAACTTATTCTAAGCAAAATTAAGACCTATTTCGGAAAACTTGATAAGCTGCTGCTGTTCATGTGCATAGGCATTGCTTCCTTTGCCGTATTTATCCAGTATACCCTTTACGAAAACGATATAAGCTCGGCAGTTACCGCAAGCCAGTATAAGACGCAGATCATAGCCTTTATCGCAGGAATTGTAATAGCGATGGCACTGGCGGCAATCAACTATAAATATCTGGCGAAACTCTGGTTTATATACGTTCCGCTGGCAATGGGGCTGACATTACTGCTGTTCACCCCTCTCGGAATACAGCGTGAAGGCGCAGATGATATAGGCTGGCTCGATCTCGGTATAATGACGATACAGCCGTCTGAGATACTGAAGCTCGCTTTTATACTCTCGCTTGCCTTTCATCTGTCAAAGGTCGAGGACAGAATGAACGAGCCGATACACTTTATCCTGCTGTGCATTCACGGGGCGATACCTACACTGCTTATAAGGCAGACGGGCGACGACGGCTCGGCTTTGGTATTCCTGTTCATCTTCATATGTATGATGTTTGCGGCAGGTCTTTCGTGGAAATATCTTGTAATGATAGCGGTGGCTATTCCTCCGGCTGTCTATGTTTTGTGGAATTACCTTATGCAGCCGCACCAGCAGAAGCGTTTTCAGGTACTGTGGGACGCACAGATGCAGGAGGACGAGGCACTGGGGATATATATGCAACAGCGTGTGGGAAAAATAGCCTTAGGCTCGGGCGGACTTACGGGGCTTGGACTTTCGGGAGGAGATTATACCTATGTTCCCGAAATTCACAACGACTTCATTTTTTCGTATATCGGAATGACTATGGGGTTGCTCGGCTGTCTTCTGGTAGTAGTGCTTATAGCGACTCTGTCGCTTAAAATCCTGTCAAACGCAAGCGGCGCAAAGGACACTCTCGGCAGACTTATCTGCATAGGTGTATTTGCTCTTATAGTATTCCACACAACAGTAAATATCGGAATGGTACTCGGCATTGCTCCCGTTATCGGCATACCGCTCCCGTTTTTCAGTGCAGGCGGCACATCGGGAATGTGTCTGTTTGTGGCGATAGGGCTTGTGCTGAGCGTAAGCTATCATAATTCAACCAAGTACAGAATGTTCTATACGGAAAAGGATTAAACTCCCTACGGGAGAAAAGATAAAGCAGATAAGGCAAAATGAAAGGAAACGATCATGGCAAAAAAGACAATTCACACCCTTGAGGAGATTTATCCGGAAAGTGCTGTAGCGGCGCAGAGAGAAAGATATGAAAAATCTGCGGAGGAATTCAGGAGCATCTTCGGCGACAGCGAGCAGCTTCGTTATTTTTCCGCACCCGGCCGTACAGAAGTCGGAGGCAACCACACCGACCACAATCACGGCAAGGTGCTTGCGGCAAGTGTAAACCTTGACGTTATCGCCGTTGTAGAGCCTACAGACGACAACATCATCACGATAAAGAGCGAGGGCTTCCCCGAAGATTCGGTTGACATATCTGACCTTTCAGTTCACGAGGATGAAAAAAATTCATCTGCCGCTCTTATAAGAGGTGTTGCCGCCGGTTTTAAGAACAACGGCTTTAACATAGGCGGTTTCAAGGCTTATACAACATCGAACGTTATGAAGGGATCGGGTCTTTCAAGCTCTGCGGCATTTGAGGTACTTATAGGAAATATACTTTCGGGCATATACAACGCAGGCGGTATCAGTGCGGTGAAAATCGCTCAGATAGCACAGTACGCCGAGAACGAATATTTCGGCAAGCCCAGCGGACTTATGGATCAGATGGCAAGCTCGGTAGGCGGTTTCGTTGCTATCGACTTCAAGAACACACAGGCGCCTATCATTGAGAATATCCCAGTTGATTTCTCGTCATACGGACACGCACTGTGCATAATTGATACAAAGGCAGATCATGCCGACCTTACAGACGAATATGCCGCTATCCCCCGTGAGATGAAGGCTATAGCAGGCTACTTCTCCGCAGAATATCTGCGTGAAATCTCCCGTGCGGATGTAATACTCAATATGGGTATCTTAAGACAGAAGTACGGCGACCGTGCCGTTTTGCGTGCGCTCCATTTCTTCGAGGAAAACGAGCGTGTGGACAAGCTGGTACATTCGCTGAGGCATCAGCATTTCGATGATTTCCTAAGCTCGATAAACGAAAGCGGAAACTCAAGCTACAAGTACTTACAGAATATTTTTGCCGTTTCGGACTATACGCATCAGGCGGTAGGCATAGCACTGAACGTTGCGGAACACGCTCTTACAAGAAAGGGTGCGTGCAGAGTTCACGGCGGAGGCTTTGCCGGTACTATTCAGGCATTCGTTCCGCAGGATATTTTAAAGGGCTTTATAGTTGATATAGAAAAGGTATTCGGTGCAGGAAGCTGTCACGTTCTTTCTATTCGTCCCGTCGGAGGTACTGAGGTGGAGATCTGATTGCGACGGGTAAAACAAAACAGCCCTTTCGGGCTGTAAAGTATATCGTCAGATGACAAACTCCTCATACTCATACTTATGCAACTTGTCCACAAGGGCGGTTACGGCGATGCCGTTTTCGAGGTATTCCTCGCTCAGCACCTTTCCGTGTGAGTGGAGAGCCGCCGCAAGTCCCGACTTGTCATACGGTATCAGCATTTCCATACGGCTTACCTTGTCGGTAAGATTATCCGATATGGCTTTCAGCAGTTCGTCAAATCCCGTGCCGTTCTTTGCGGAAATCATTACGGTATTTTCTGCGGGCGGCAGTTCATAATCGAGCTTGTCGCATTTATTGAGAACGGTTATTACCGGTATTTCTCCGCATCCAAGCTCCGACAGCAGGGAAAGCGTTGTTTGTGCTTTTTCTCTTGCCTCAGGATCGGACGCATCGCAGACGTGCAGGATAATATCCGCACTTGCCGCTTCTTCAAGCGTTGACTTGAACGCTTCTACAAGGTGGTGAGGAAGCCGTCTTATAAGCCCTACGGTATCTACAAGCGTAAGACTTCTTCCGTCGGGCAGTTCTATTGCCCTTGATGTAAGATCCAGCGTTGCGAACAGCTTGTCCTCCGCAAGAACACCTGCGCCTGTAAGGGCGTTGAGCAGGGTCGATTTTCCGGCATTCGTATATCCTACGATAGCGCCGACACATACGCTGTCTTTCTTACGGCGGCGGCGTGACAGATCACGGCGTTTTTCAAGCTCTTTAAGTTCATCGCTGAGTTTTTCTATTCTGCGTCTTATGTGACGGCGATCGGTTTCAAGCTGGGTTTCACCCGGTCCTCTCGTTCCTATACCGCCGCCAAGACGTGACAATGACGTACCTATTCCCATAAGACGTGGCAGACGGTATTTAAGCTGAGCCAGTTCAACCTGAAGCTTTCCCTCGTTTGTCACTGCTCTGCCGGCGAATATGTCAAGGATAAGCATTGTGCGGTCGATAACACGCACCGAGGTTATATCCTCGATATTGCGTATCTGGCTTGAGCTTAGTTCCATATCAAATATAATAAGCTGTGCGTCAAGGTCCTTTGCGGCGGCACTGAGTTCTTCAATCTTGCCCTCGCCCAGAATGGTCGCACTTTCGATAGCAGGACGTTTCTGAATAATGCGGCACACTGTCACCGCACCTGCGGTTTCAGCCAGTTCTTCAAGCTCGTCCATAGATATTTCCGCATCATATTCGCCGGTATCTACTCCTGCGAGTATGGCACGGGTCGATTCGTTTTCCTTTAAGATCGGATTGTTTACGGTTGATTCGTTCATAATGTTCCTTTCCGGTTTATAAATAATCAATAATAAAGTAAATTTATGCGGTAATCCGCAAAAGGTGGTAATCTTTATGAAGTTCAAAGAATACGACGTAATAATTGTCGGCACAGGCGTTTCAGGTCTTTATGCCGCACTCAACCTTGACAGCAGTATGCAGATACTTATGCTCTCAAAGCGTGAGCTGACGCTGTGCAACTCGGCTCTCGCACAGGGCGGTGTCGCCGCTGTAATGGACACGTCAAACGACAACTACGAACTGCACATCAAGGATACTCTTATAGCCGGCGGCTACAAGAACAATATCGACAATGTACGCATACTTGTCGAGCAGGGTCCGAAGGACGTTAAGAATCTGCTCAATTACGGAGTTGACTTTGACAGAAAGCAGGACGGCTCTATCGACCTTACCCTTGAGGGCGGTCACTGCCGTCACAGAATCGCTCACCACAAGGACAGCACCGGCTTTGAGATAGTTACTTCGCTTATCGAGGGTGTAAAGAAGCTGTCCAATGTCACAATTCTTGAAAACACTCACCTGCTCGGTCTTACCAAGCGAGGCGACGATTTCCTGTTTGATGTGCTTCACGAAGGAAAGCACAGTTATTATACCACAAAGAACACCATACTTGCAACAGGCGGTATAGGCAGAGTTTACGATTATACCACAAACTCTGCGATAGCAACGGGCGACGGCATACAGTTTGCTTATAATATGGGGGCTGATATTCAGCATTTAAGCTATGTGCAGTTCCACCCCACAGCCTTTGCCGACCACGAAAACCGTGAGTGCTTCCTTGTATCCGAGGCGGTACGAGGCGAGGGCGCATATCTGCTCAACTGCAACAAGGAACGTTTCATGCACAAGTATGAGCCTGAACGTAAGGAGCTTGCTCCCCGTGACGTAGTTTCAAAGGATATGATGAAAGAGCAGAAGGAAACGGGCAGTGACAAATTCTATCTTGATATTTCGTACAAGGATCCCGAATTTATCAAAAACCGCTTCCCTATGATATATAACAAGGTTCTTGAAAAGGGCTACGATATGACCAAAGAGCCTATCCCGATATACCCCTGCCAGCACTATCTTATGGGTGGTATCGGCGTAAACGGACACGGAGCTACGAATGTAAAGGGTTTATATGCCGCAGGAGAATGTGCGCATACCGGCGTTCACGGCATCAACCGCCTTGCAAGCAATTCTCTGCTTGAAGCGCTGGTATTCAGCCGTCTTATCGCAGAGGACATAAACAAGAACAATACCCACAGAGAGCTTGGAACGCTTGAGGCTGATTATCCCTCGCCCGACGGCAAGCCGCTCCCTAAGGGAATACGCACCGAGATAAGACACATAATGCAGCGTTCTTATTTCGTTGTACCGGACTATGTTGAGGCGGCTAAGGATATAAAGCGTGTAACGGAGCTGAAGGATCTGCTCGATAACGGCGGTTTTGAGGTAACTCCCGACTATATCGAAGCAAAATCACTGACGACAGTTGCTTACATAATCCTCAGCGAAGTAGTCGCAGAGGGAAAGGAAAAGGGCATTATATAATGAAATTATTACAGTTTTACGTTGACGATCTGATAAAAAGAGCGATAACAGAGGATATAAACTACATTGACAGCACCACCGACCTGCTTATTGACGAGGACGATATATCCGAGGCATATTTTGTATCTAAGGCTGACGGCGTGCTTGCGGGAATTGATGTTGCAATGCGTGTGTTCACATTGCTTGACGACACTATCGAGATGAATATTCATTTCAAGGACGGCGACGCTATAAAGAAGGGCGATGTTATCGCCGAGTTCAAGGGTCACACCTGCGCTATGCTGAAGGCGGAGCGTACAGCGCTCAATCTTTTACAGCATATGAGCGGTATTGCAAGCTACACCAACAAGTGCGTAAAGGCAGTTGAGGGTACTGATGCTTCTATCGCAGATACGAGAAAAACGCTCCCCGGCTTACGTCCTTTACAGAAATACTCCGTAGTGGCAGGCGGCGGAAGAAACCACCGCTACAATCTTACCGATGCGGCAATGCTCAAGGATAATCACATTGACGCATACGGCGGTATAACACAGGCTGTTACCGCTCTGCGTAAAAAAGCGGGACATATGCTTCAGATCGAGGTCGAGGTGCGTAACTTTGACGAACTGAATGAGGCGCTTGCGGTAAAGGCAGATGTTATTATGCTTGATAATATGAACTGTGAGGATATGAAGAAAGCGGTAGAGCTAACCGCAGGCAGAGCAAAGCTGGAAGCCAGCGGAAACGTAACGCTCGACAATATCCGTGACGTTGCGCTGACGGGCGTTGATATAATCAGCCTCGGTGCGCTTACTCACAGCGTGACAGCTTTTGATATTTCGATGAAGTGGAAGAAAAAAGCATGACCAACTGTGATTGTTGCGTAAACTATGTTTATGATGATGAGTACGACTGCTACACCTGCCTTGTAAATCTTGACGAGGATGAAATGCGCCGTTTTATAACGGGCGACAACTACAACTGTCCGTATTTCAGAAACGATGATGAATACGAACTTGCAAGAAAGCAGTAACGCTGAAAGGAAAAGCTATGACAAAGATACCGAGAGGTGACAAATCATATATCGGAAAGGCTGTCACTGTGACGGTTGACCGACCGATAGGCACGCATCACCCAAAGCACCCGGAGATAGTATATCCGATAAACTACGGCTATGTCGAGGGGCTTCTCGGCGGTGACGGTGAGGAACAGGACGTATATATTCTCGGTGTTGATAAGCCCGCCAACAAGGCAGAGTGCGTTATCATCGCAACTGTTATGCGTACAGACGATAATGAGGACAAGTGGGTAGGAGTACCGTCTGAGCTTGTCGGCTCTGAACTTTGCTGTGAGTGCAATATAGTAAATGTCGTTCATTTTCAGGAGCAGTTCCATACCTCCGAGATATTCGCCTTATATGAAAAGACCTGCGGTGCGGTAATGTACACAGGAAGCGGCGATGGCCGCAGATATTTTCTTATCAAGAACAACAGCGGTCATATCGGCTTTCCGAAGGGTCACATCGAGTACGGTGAGAATGAGCGTGAGACCGCTCTTCGTGAGGTTTTCGAGGAGTGCGGACTTAATGCGGAATTAGATGAAGATTTCCGTGCGGAGTACACATTCCATACACTTGACAACACCGAAAAGACAAGCGTATTCTTTGCAGGAAGGTTTGACAGGGATGCCGCCGTGAAGATTCAGCAAGAAGAGGTTATAGGCGACTGGCTGTTAAGCTACGGGGAAGCTATGAACAAGCTGAACTGGGAGCAGGACAAGGCGATTTTAAAAGCCTGCGAGGAATATCTCAATTCAAAGCAGAATTAATTATATATCTGTAAAAATACCCTTGCGAAACGTTTTGGAGTTTGCAAGGGTATTTCTTTATATTTTTGCATATAGAAAAGGACGGGCAGAACCCGTCCTTTGAAAAAGCGTATTCAGCGCAAAACTTACTTGAGTTCGATCTTAGCGCCAGCCTCTTCGAGCTTAGCCTTGATTTCCTCAGCTTCAGCCTTAGAAGCGCCTTCCTTGATAGCCTTAGGAGCAGCTTCAACGAGCTCCTTAGCTTCCTTAAGACCAAGACCGCAAACGTCCTTAACTGCCTTGATAACAGCCATCTTAGCATCACCGAATGATGCGAGAACTACGTCAAATTCTGTCTTTTCTTCAGCTACTGCTGCGCCGCCTGCTGCGGGGCCTGCTACTGCAACTGCTGCTGCAGATACACCAAATTCTTCTTCGAGAGCCTTAACGAGCTCGTTGAGCTCTAATACTGATAAGCCCTTTACTTCTTCAATCATAGCTAAAATTTTCTCTGAAGCCATTTTAATTATCCTCCGTTAATATGTTTTCATTGTTTGTGTTACGGCAGGTTTATGCTGCCGATTTCGTCCGTACAGAAATTATTCTGCTGATTCGGACTGCTTCTTCTCGATTTCGCTTACTGCGATAGCGAGCTTCTGGATAGGGGACTGAAGCATAAATACCAGCTGTGCAAGCAGTGTTTCCTTTGTAGGAAGCTTTGCGTATGCAACAACTTCGTCCTTGCTGATGCCCTTACCGTCAACGAATCCCTTCTTGATTGAGAATGATCCGTTGCTTGCTTCTTCCTGCTTGTACAGGATCTTAGGAGCAGTTACGATGTCTTCCTCTGCGAGTGCAAGAGCTGTTGTTCCTTCGAGAACATCCTCAATACCCTCAACGCCTGCCATCTCAGCTGCACGCTTTAAAAGAGTGTTCTTAACTACGAAGTAGTCGATACCTGCCTCACGAAGTTCCTTTCTCAGAACTGTGTCATCGGCAACTGTGATACCGCTGTAATCAACGAGCACACCGCAAGCGGACTTCTTGAGCTTTTCAGCGAGTTCAGCAACGTAATTCTGCTTTACCTGTAAAACTTTCTCACTAGGCATATTGTTTTCTCCTTTCGTGATTTACTGTTCGTAAAAAGGAAAAACATTTAATAAAAATGCCCTCCTCTGTAAGACAGAAAAGGGCAGAAAATTCAGTATTCTTCCCATTCCTCGGCAGGTGAGCATATGCTCGTTAGCGGTTAACCGACCTGCTGTCTTTAGAACAGCGTGATTATTATATCATATTAAAATGCGGTTGTCAAGTAGTTTGACGTAATTTTTTATTTGGCGAGATGCAAAAAACACGGCGGGAGGGGTTGCGGCTGTCAGAACGCCGGTTAATCCGCACACCGCAAAAATACCGGAATGCTTAAGAAAACGATTATAGGGGTAATCTTATTTAATCAGTCCGTATTTGCAAGTGCCGATATACCTGAAGCCGTCCAATGATACTTGATACAGCAGAATTGTGTTGTTATCGTCATTGGGATCTACATCTGTGTCATCATTCCAGACGTATGCTCCGACATAACCGTAATATATATTTGTCGTGCCGGTTTCCTTCTGTATCATAGACGTATATACTGCTCCGTTTCCGGTCATACTGATAATATCAAACATTCTGTCGTATTTGTTTGTTTTTGATGCCGCCTTTCCGCTCTTTATATCGGCAATATCAAGCTCATCGAGATATGTAAGGGATAAGGTTTTATTTTTCAGCGGCTTGTTGTTATTGTCGGTAATAAAGCAACTTTCTTTATGCGGGTCTATTGAAATATAACCGAATTTGTCGTAATTATCCCTTGTCACAGGCTGAGTGACCGTTATTACGGAATCCTCAGCATATTCGCCGGTCACCTTTTTAAATTCATCGTAGCCGACATACGGTTTTGTGCATTTTATGGTTTTATCGCCATTGCTGAACGACACTTCACGGTAAATAACATCGGATATGTTGTAATAATCCTTGTTATTTATTCTGAAATGCAGGGTGTTGCCGTTTCCGTTTGCATAGATTTTTCTGACGCAACCGTCCTCGCCCTTGCCGTAGTCCTCTATCACAGCTCCCGTAAACCATCCGTCTGTGGTATCTGTGTCGCAAAGCTCATATTTCTTACCGTTGACTTCCATGCTTTCATAATACATATCCGCAAGGTCTGACAGGGTGAAATCGCTTGTTTCGCCTACGACCTCAAATTTTCCGGCAGAGAGTGTGCCGTTAGTCAGGTCTACATTTATAACGCTGTTACTGCTCTTTTCGGTTATGGTGAATACCGTAAAGCCGTTGTCGCCGGTAGGCTTCATCATAGGACCGCCTATAACGTATGTGCCGTAATCAAGGCTCTTGAAGGTGTAATCGCTACCGTTTGTATTGATAAACGGCACTTCCGAAATTTTGAGTTCTTCTATTTTTAAAACTTCGTTGTTTGTAAGGAATGCCTTGTCGACCTTATAATAAAGCAGCATACCCTTATCGAGATAGGCGGCACTGCCTTTCATTCTGAGAGTAACATTTTCTGCCGTATTCGACGGTGCGGGGGCAGGCCTTGGAGTGGTCGATGTTGTCGGTGCTTTTGATGCTGCGGTGGTTGTCGTGGTTGCGATGGTTGTTGTGGTTGCGGTGGTTGTCGTGGTTGTGGTGGTTGTTATTGCGGTGGTCTGAGGTGCGGTGGAAGTTGCGGAAACTGTTGTTCCTGCTTTGGTTTCTTCAGGCTTTGATGAGTTGTCACTGTCACTTACCACAGAGGTTATATCAATGGTTTTTGCGTCTGTTCCCGCTTTGTTTTCAATTCCGAAATTGAACATATAATTATTGTAGTAAGTATAATTCAAAAATATATAGTCATAAGGCGAAACGACTATACGGAGTTTTCCGTCAACATACTTCATGGATATATATTCAAGCTCAAACGTTTTGCTGTTGTTTGCGCCGTCTTTTGCGGTAAGCGATAACAGGATCAGAGAATTATGACTTTCATCGGTATAAAATGCCGTGCAATACTGCGTATGCGCCGAGTACAGCTCTGGTATAGGAAACTCTTTGTCTATATTTATGCCGAACTTTGATTTTGTGTTATTTTTATCCGCCGGCTGGATATAATCGGGACAGTACTCAAAAAAATATTCTTCAAATTTGTCCGAGTTACCCCCTGTGTATACCTGTGATACAGCGTTGATAAATTCCTCTGTGGTGTCAAACCCGAAATACGCTTTGTCGGCATAATAAAAGCGCGCGTCATTATAAGAAGTTCTGCCTGTAAAGTAGTTGGCACTGTTGTTTTTGAACTTTTCAATTTCCTGCGCACTCATATCCGATGATATGCCGACTGCCTCGTTAATATTGGGAAAAATAATATATTTATTCGTAATGTCAATTGCATTATCGAACAGATCAAGTATTTCGCTCTGAACCTGCTTATCCGTGCAGAAAATGCTGTCAAAATCATCTGCCGCATAGATTTCTGTATTAACAGCCGTTGTTATGTCTACCGGGAAATATGTTATTCTGCCAAGCTGTGCCCAGAATGTCTTATCATCAACGAAAGTCATTCCGCTCTTTTCGGAATGTAACTTTGTGTTTTCCGAGGGTGTAACTATGCTGTCGTCGGCACTGTTGTCGCCTATTGATACGTTTATAGGTCCGCCCTGATTATTTATTACCGCAAAATGTATTCCGACACCTGCCGTGCCTGCGGCGACAACTACTGCGGCGGCCGCTGCGGCATAACGTTTTATCTGCGGTATGAAGCTGCGTTTCTTGTCGCTTTGCAACAGCCTGTCAAGGCCGTTTTTCTTCTGCTCGTCTGTAGCGTTTACTTCATCGAATGCCTGTTTAATTGTCATTTTATTCAACGCTCCTTTCATCACCGAGGACATTTCTCAGCCGCTCCCTCGCTTTCTGCAATCTTGTGCGGACCGCAGAAGAGCTTATATGCAGCATCTGTCCTATTTCTTCGCTTGAGTATCCGTCATAATAGAACAGATACACAGGTATTTTCAGCTTGTCGGGCAGTTTTGAAAGCTCGCTGAGAAGCTCTTTTGCTTCATTGCTTATATTGCTGTCGGGAATATTGTCGTTGAGCGGCTCGTTTTTTCTGCACGCCGCCTTGAGCATATTCTTACAGATATTTGAAGCAACACGGATAAGCCATGCTTTTTCGTGGTTTTCGCTTTCAAACTGTTTTCTTGTTTCGATTGCTTTCAGAAAAGCGTTATGTACAGCGTCTTCTGTATCCTGTATATTTTTCATATACATATAGCACACCCTGTAGAGAGTGTCGAAATTGCGTTCATAAAGCTCTCTTATGCTCTCGGAAGAATAATCTGACGTCATAAATCGTTCCCCCTGAGTTTTTTCTCTTTGAATGTAATACAACTGACAGATGTGTTTTGTCTGTCGGAGAATAAAAAAATGCGGTTGAAAGTTCAACCGCAAAACAAGGACGGGAAAAACCGTCCTTTATATCATCTTTCTTCTCTGAAGTACGCTTCACCGAGTGCCTTAGGCGGCTGATTCTCTTTCTTCTTTCTCATTGCTATGAAAATCAGCACTATAATGGTGGCGATGTAAGGGAGCATTGTTAAAAACTGCGAGGGTATCTGTATCTCCCAGCCCTGCATCTTGTAGTTTAAACCTCTCAGCATACCGAAAAGGTAGGCGGCGAATATCGCCTTGAGGGGATTCCATGTGCTGAATATGATGAGAGCAACGGCTATCCAGCCTGCGCCTGCCGTAACGTTATCCTGCCAGGTTGTCAGGAATGCGGTTGACAGATAAGCGCCGCCGAGTCCGCAAAGGAAACCGCCGAGCAGAATATTTATATACTTATGGAGCGTAACATTTATGCCCGAAGCATCAGCCGCACCGGGATTTTCGCCAATCGCCCTTACATAAAGTCCGAGCTTTGTCTTGTTGAGGTAGAAATACGCAAGCACGGCTATGACAAGTCCGAGCCATACATATATATCCTGCGAGAAAACAGCCTCGCCGAGTATCGGGATATTGCTGAGAACAGGTATTTCTACAGGGCGGAATGCCGAGCTTACCGACTGGGGTATCTGTTCGCTTGATACCCAGCCGCCTATAAGACCGGAAACGCCCGTGCCGAATATGGTCAGCACAAGACCGGTAACGACCTGGTTTCCTCTGAGCGTGACGGTTATAAAGGCATATATAAGCGCACCTGCCGCACCCGCAGCACCTGCCGCCAGCATAGCGAGCAGAGGATTTCCCGTAGCACACGCAACTGCGAAGCCGAGCGACGCACCCATAAGCATCATACCCTCGACACCGAGGTTCATATGACCTACCTTTTCACAAAGTATACCGCCGACAATGGCAAACAGTATCGGAGTACCTGTCTGAATAGCAGTCTGTAAAAACAGACCTATCTGATGAAGAATCTCCATTATTCAGCCTCCTTTACTGCGGTATGCTTGCGAAGCGATATTTTATAGTTTATAAAGAACTCACACGCAAGAACGAAGAATATTATGACACCCTGCATTATTTCCGTAATGGACGAGGGTATCTTCATTACCTGAAGCGAGCTTCCGCTCTGGAGAAGTATCGAGAACATAAACGACGCAACCACGATAACGGGCGGCTTCAGCTTTGCAAGCCAGGCGGTGATTACCGCAGTAAAGCCAAGACCTGCCGACATCGAATCGGTTATCGACTTCTCAACGGCGCTCGACTGCATAAAGCCTGCCATTCCGCAAAGACCGCCGGAGATAAGAACTGCAATCACCAGAATTTTAACCGTATTCATACCGGCATATTTTGCGGTGGTTTCGCTTTCGCCGATAACGTCAATCTGATAGCCGAGCTTTGTGTAGCGGAGCAATATCGTCATAATAATTACGAGTACCAGCATTATTATCCAGCCTGCGTGAATGCCGAATACATCGGGCAGTACCGCATTTTCCGAGAAGTTAGGCACCTTTGCCGCACCGAGTGCCGCAGGGTCTTTCCACGGGCCGTATTGCAGATAGCTTATAAAGGCTATCGCTATATAGTTCATCATCAGCGTTACAAGCGTTTCGCTCGCACCGAATCTTGCTTTGATAACCGCAGGGATAAGCGCCCATATGCCGCCGCAGACAAAGCCTGCAACGCACATAAGCGGTAAAAGGAGTATAGGCGGCAGATCGGGACACATAAAAGCCATTGATGCCGCACCGAATGCGCCCATATAGAACTGACCCTCAGCGCCGATATTCCAGAACTTCATTCTGAACGCTATCGCTATACCGAGCGAAAGAGTGGTAAGCATTATCGTTTTGTTCATAACGTCCTTGAAACGCTTGAACGGGGTCTGTATTATTTTGCCGAAAACCTTGAAAGGATCATAACCCATTATGGCAAGAACAATGCCGATAAATATCAGCGACAGCACGATGGCGCCTATTCTTATAAGAACGTCAACGAGCTTTGATGTGCCTTTCTGCCGCTTTGAAATCTGTATCATGCTCATACGGCCTTCTCCTCTCCCTTGTTGATATGGTCGCCCACCATCATAAGACCTATGTCTTCCTTAGTGACGGTCGTGGGGTCTACTATGTCGATTATCTCACCGTCGTGTATTACCATAAGTCTGTCGGAAATGCTTTTCAGCACGTCAAGATCCTCGCCTATGAACAGCACGGCAACGCCTTTTTTCTTCTGCTCGTTTAACATATGATATATATTGTATGACGCACCTATATCAAGACCTCTTACGGGATAAGCGGTTATAAGCACCTTGGGCGAGAGCCATATTTCTCTGCCGAGAAGCACCTTCTGTATATTACCGCCGGACAGCTTCTTTACCGTGTAGTTTACAGATGGGGTGTAAATATCAAAATCATGTACTATCTGCTCTGCGAGCTTCTTAGCAAACTTGCTGTCTATGAACGGGCCGGGATTATGATTATAGGACTTTAAGATAACGTTGTTCGTTATGCTCATTCCTGCCACAAGACCCATACCGAGTCTGTCCTCTGGAACAAAGCTCATACTGATGCCCTTGCGGATTATCGCTCTGGGATCAAGTCCCTTTATACTGTCGCCGTCAAACTCAATATCGCCGTCGGTCATTTTGTCAAGACCTGCGATTATCTCGCAAAGCTCCTTCTGACCACTTCCTGCTATACCTGCGACACCGAGTATCTCACCGCCGTATACGTCAAAGTTCACGTTATCAAGCACGTTTACGCCGTCTGTGTTTTTCTTCGTGAGATTTTTCACGGAAAGCATCGGCTTTGCGTTATAGTCACAGCACTGCGGACGCTCTATTTCAAGAGTTACCGCCTTGCCGACCATCATCTCGGTAAGCTGTTGGGGAGTGGTTTCGCTCGTCTTTACTGTACCGATACATTCGCCCTTACGCAAAACGGTAACACGGTCGGAAATATCCATAACCTCCGCCATCTTATGAGTGATAATGATTATCGTACAGCCCTGCTCCTTCATCTTTCTGAGAATAGCAAACAGTGCGGTTATCTCCTGTGGGGTAAGCACCGCTGTAGGCTCGTCAAGAATAAGAACGTTTGCGCCTTGGTAGAACGCCTTCATTATCTCTACAGCCTGTTTTTCGCTGACAGACATATTGTATATCTTCTTGTCGGGGGTAACGTTAAGGCCGTATTTCTCGTTCAGCTTGTTCACATGGTGAGCCATACGCTTTTTCGATGTGACAAAATGCTTTATATGACCCATTACCACGTTTTCTGCGGCGGTCATTACATCGACCAGCTTGAAGTGCTGATGTACCATACCGATGCCTGCCTTTATAGCGTCACCGGGAGAGCCGAAGTGCATCTTCTTACCGTCAATCGAGATAGTACCGCTGTCGGGCGTATATATGCCGCTGAGCATATTTACAAGGGTACTCTTGCCCGAACCGTTTTCGCCGAGCAGGGCAAGTATCTCGCCCTTGTATACATCAACGGAAATATCCTTGTTTGCGTATACCGAGTCAAACGATTTGGTTATGTGTTCAAGTTTTATATAAGGGTCTGCCATATAACCTCCTTGAAAATAGCGATTTGTCTTTTTAAAACATCGCAGATATTCCGGTGCTTTAAAAAGACAAATCGGGCAGCCGCAATGGACTGCTCGTATTGTCTTTAATAGTCTTAAGATTCTGTGACCTGTAGATTATGCGGGGATAGTACCTGTTACACCCTTTACAAACCAGTTCATGTTCCAGATCTCGTCATCTGTCATCTTAACGCCGTCTTCAACCTTCTTGTTGCCTTCCTGATCGTAAAGAGGGCCTGTGAAGGGTTCGAGTGTGCCGTCAATGATAGCCTTCTTAGCTGCATCGACCTTTTCCTGTGTGCCTTCTGCGCAGAGGTCTGTCAGCTTGTCAAGGTATGTCATGTTAGCGGCAAGACCTTCCCAGTATGCACGGCTTGTCCATGTACCGTCCATAGCCTTCTTTACATCGTCTGTGTAGAATGTCTTCCAGTCGAAGCAAGCGGCTGTGAGGTAAGCCTTGGGAGCAGCGTCTGATGTGGGGAAGTTGTAGCCGATGCAGTATGCACCCTTTTCTTCAGCGGCAACCTGAGGAGCTGTTGTATCCTGGTGCTGAGCGATTATGTCAACACCCTTGTTGAGAAGCTCAAGTGCTGCCTGCTTTTCAACAGTGGGGTCATACCATGTATCTGTGAATACTACTTCTACCTTAGCATCGGGGTTTACAGACTGTACACCGAGTGTGAATGCGTTGATACCACGGATAACCTCGGGGATACCCTTAGCGGCAACATAACCGATGTAGTTCTTCTGTGTCTTCATACCTGCAACGATACCTGCAAGGTAACGAGCCTGATATACCTTACCGAAGTAGGTTGACATATTGTCTTCTCTCATATAGCCTGAGCAGTGAGCAAACTTTATATTGGGATGCTCTTTTGCCATCTGGTCTGTACCTTCCATAAAGCCGAATGAGTTTGTGTAAATAAGGTTGCAGCCTTCATCAATAAGTGTCTGGATAGCTTCCTTAGTGTCGGCAACGGTTTCGGGTACGTCCTCAACGTAGAAGGTCTTTACGCCCATAGCCTCAACTGCAAGTCTGCCTGCATCGTGAGCCTGTGTGTAACCGCCGTCGTTGATCTTGCCGATGTAAACAAAGCCTGCTACAACATCGCTCTTGGCTGTGCTGTCGCCTGTGCTCTGTGCGTCGGAAGTCTTGCTTTCATCCGTACCGCTTGTTGCGGCATTGCCGGAGCAGCCTGTGAGTCCTGCTGTAAGTGCGCAGGTTGCCGCCAGTAAAATGGCGATAAGTTTCTTTTTCATGTTTTTCCTCCCTATTAAAACAGTAAAAGATATATTAACGGCATTTTGCCGCTAAATACGGTTATTTACGGCTCAGTGTCTGAAAATACAGCCGCCGTCAACGCTCATCGAGTCAACTATTGCGAGCGATTCTACTCTGATGCCTTTCGAGCGGACAAGGTCTCCGCCCTTCTGGAAGCCCTTTTCTATAACGATACCTGCGCCTGCTATACTTGCGCCTGCGCCCTTTACTATGTCGATAAGGCCGAGTAAAGCACAGCCGTTTGCAAGGAAGTCGTCGATTATAAGCACGTTGTCATCGGGCGACAGAAACTTCTTGCTGACTATTACGTTATATGTACGCTTGTGCGTAAAGCTCTCGATAGAGGTCGAATAAACCTCGCCGTCTATGTTTACGCTCTGCGCCTTCTTCGCAAATACGACAGGACATCCGAAATACTGCGCCGTAACGCACGCAATGCCGATGCCCGACGCTTCTATAGTCAGTATCTTGTTTATGCTCTTGTCGGGGAACAGTCTGCGGAACTCCTTGCCGATCTCATTGTAAAGCTCAATATCCATCTGGTGATTGAGAAAGCTGTCAACCTTGAGTACGTTTCCCTCTTTTACTATACCGTCCTTGTTTATGCGTTCTTCCAGTAACTGCATTTTACATTTCCTCCGTTTATTTCAGTAATTCACGTCCCATAAGTACGCCCATTACAGACGCCATCATAAGTCCTCTTGTCCAGCCGCTTGAGTCGCCTAAGCAATGCAGTCCCTTTACGTTTGTGTTGAAATGCTCGTCCATCTTTATACGGTTGCTGTAGAATTTAAGTTCGGGTGAATATAAAAGCGTTTCACGGCTTGCAAAACCGGGAACGACCATATCCACAGCCTTTATGAAATTGATAATGTTGGTCATTGTACGGTAAGGCATAGCCGCCGTGATGTCGCCTGCAACCGCATCGGGCAGGGTGGGTCTTACGTTGGAGAAATTAAGTTCCTTCGGCCATGTACGCTTTCCGTCAAGAATATCGCCGTAACGCTGTACAAGAATGTGACCGTTACCGAGCATATTGGTAAGTTCGCCGACCTTCTTCGCATATTCGATAGGCTGGTTGAACGGTACGCTGAAATTGTGTGAGCAAAGTATAGCAAGGTTTGTGTTGTTGCTCTTAAGCTCTTTATATGAGTGACCGTTTACAACGGCTAAATCGTTGTCGTAGTTTTCCTGACTCACAAATCCGCCGGGGTTCTGGCAGAATGTACGCACCTTGTTCTTAAACGGCAGAGGATAGCCAATGAGTTTTGACTCGTAAAGGACGGCGTTTATCTCCTCCATTACCTCGTTTCTGACTTCCACTCTTACGCCGATGTCAACAGTACCCGGTGTATGCTCAACATTATGCGCCTCGCAGGTCTTTTCGAGCCAGTCTGCACCCTTACGGCCTGTTGCGACTACTATCTCGTCGCCGTATATGGTTTCCTGTTCGCCGCCGTCACGGGCATTTGAAATGATAACACCCTTACATACGCCGTCTTCTATTATAATATCCTCGCAGTTCTTGCCGAACAGCACCTCAACGCCGCTTTCGATAAGATATTTTTCTATCTTGAAATAAAGCTCGTGCGCCATTTCCGTTCCTAAGTGGCGGATAGGACAGTCAACCAGCTTCAGGTTTGCGTTTATGGCTTTCTTTCTTATATCTCTTATCTTGTCGGGGTCGCTTACGCCCTCAACGTGCTTATCCGCACCGAATTCAAGATATATCTTGTCTGTGTAGTCGATGGTTTCCTGTGCAAGCTCCTCACCGATAAGTTCAGGGAGCGTTCCGCCGACCTCGCACGACAGCGACAGCTTGCCGTCCGAGAATGCGCCTGCGCCCGAAAAGCCCGTTGTGATATGGCAGTAGGGCTTACAGTTCATACAGTGCTTTGTTTTTGCCTTAGGACAACTCCTTTTCTCTACCGAAGCGCCCTTTTCGATTATCAGAATTTTTTTGTCTGAGCCGTTTCTGACCATTTCAATTGCGGTGAAGATGCCCGCAGGTCCCGCTCCTACAATTACTACATCGTATTTCAATTACTTTTCTCGCCTTTCCGCTTTGCAACAATAAGGCGTTTTACCGCTCCTTTGCAGAAAAACGCCGAATTTACACTAATATAATTATTTTGACACAATTCGAGCCTAAAGTCAATATCAAACCGACACAAAAATGAACTTTTGTGAATAATTTTTGTATCGCTTCCGGTAAAGCGAAGAATATAGTACAATTCACAGCTAATTTAGCACAATACAGTAAAATAATACAAGATGGGCTTGACAAAAAAACATAATATGCTATTATAAAGGTAATAGCAAATGCAATGCTTTAGCAATGCCTGCAAATTGAAAGGAGTACACTTTATGACCAAGATCGGAAAACGTATCATTATCATCGCAATACCTGTGGCAGTAGCAGCCGTTTTGCTGTTATCATCTGTTTTTTCTGCGGCAAAATTCAACACCTTCAACTGTTTTTCTTCGTTCCCTGCATTTTTCGGAATTATAAGCGGCTCGGAGAATGTGACAGAGATAGACGGCGGAAAAATTATAATGTGTCCGCCTGCGGATTCTGTTGAAAAGCTGGCAGATTATCTGAAAGATAAAGGCATTGAGCGTGACCCCGAAAATGATATGGGCGGCAGAATCGGCTTTATCGAAAACGGTGAAAAAATTCAGTTTGCATCCCGTATAAACGGTTATTACGGGTTGTTCACAAGGGTGTAAGGCGATAATAAAAATTGACAGCTGAACTGTGTCTGTTTCAGGCACAGTCAGGCTGTCGAAAAACCTCCCGCTTATTTAAAAATGGGGTCGCAGGGGCGGAGCCCCCGACAGGGACTAGGGGCGGTAGCCCCAG
>OMEH01000380.1_pt1 | contig 24290 bp, 17 predicted proteins | sample 1645391 | NCBI WGS metagenome assembly OMEH01 (sample SAMEA103958133, study PRJEB25191) | human gut metagenome | biome: human-associated habitat [ENVO:00009003]; feature: intestine environment [ENVO:2100002]; material: feces | place: Germany | collected 2013/2015 | reverse complement strand
TGCTTAGAATATCTGCCTTAAAGAAATAGAAAGTACCGTCTTTGGTTTCCAACTCGATCTCTCTGGAAGGAAGACGTTTCTGAGCTTCCACATAGCAGTCCACTTCATAGTTGAGACAGCATTTCAGTTTGGCACATTGTCCTGCCAGTTTTTGCGGATTGAGAGAAATATCCTGATAACGGGCGGCACTTGTGGATACTGACACGAAGGAAGTCATCCAGGTGGCACAGCAGAGCTCGCGTCCGCAAGGGCCGATACCGCCGATTCGTCCGGCTTCCTGACGTGCGCCAATTTGCTTCATTTCAATGCGGACATGGAAAGCATCTGCCAATACTTTGATCAGCTGGCGGAAGTCCACACGCTCATCGGCAATATAATAGAAAATAGCTTTGTTGCCGTCTCCCTGATATTCCACATCACCGATTTTCATGTTGAGATTCAGGTTGAGGGCAATCTGCCGGGCACGTATCATGGTGTCATGCTCGCGTCCTTTGGCTTCATTATATTTGTCCATATCTACCTGCTTAGCTTTGCGATAGATGCGCTTGATATCAGCCTCAGACTTGATGTTAGCTTTTCGCATTTGTAGCGGAACAAGGCGTCCGGTTAGGGTCACTACACCGATGTCATGTCCCGGTGTTGCTTCTACGGCCACGATGTCGCCCTTTTCAAGAGGTATATGGTTACTATTGCGGAAATATCCTTTGCGGGTATTCTTGAACTGAACTTCTACCAGGTCGCTTTCTTCCCCGTTTCCGGGAATGTCGGCCAGCCAGTCGTAGGTATTCAGTTGCTTGTCTTGCTTGCCGCAACTTTTGCAGCAGAGACCTCCGCTTCCGTTATGTAGTTTAAAATCCATTTTTTTATTTATGATTGAGATTACTACTATATATCTGATTTCTACTGTTTCAGTAGAACTATCATTTTCAATGAAAAATCAAAAAAGACCATCCTTGCATTTACATTTTGCTCAATATGTATTTGCGCTTCGCTCAATTCATCCATCATTCCCATTACATTCCGTTCGTTGATAAAAGGGGAAAAACGGGTGGCAAAATTTTGTTCGGGCAAAGTCATGTAATTCATTTCTTTGCAATGCAGGTTATAGATGAAATTCTCACGTATCATACGCTGGGCGTATGTCAGGAAGTTCTTCTGTCGTTCGCGCCCCATGCCTGCCAGTTGCTCACTCCATTGCTTCATTTCACGTATCTTCCGTTGATAGGAAAGACGCATGAGACTGACAAAGAGTTCAAAGAACAGTTCGTTTTCTTCGTTCAGGTGGATGGTTTCCAATGCTTTAATAAAGTCACCGTTGGCAAGATGCGCCAAGGTGAAACTATCATTAGGGCGTACGCCGTATTTCTGTTGCAAGGCATTGGCAATATCCGCTTCTTTTATTTTACGGATGTTGAAACGTTGCGTACGGCTTAGGATTGTCGGCAGTATCATGTCCGGAGTTTCGGATATCAATAAGAATACTGTCTTTTCGGGAGGCTCTTCCAGAAGCTTCAATAACTTGTTGGCACAAACTACGTGCATTTTCTCCGGTAGCCAGACGATAGTAACCTTGTAGCCACCTTCGCTCGATTTCAGACTGAGTTTACGTACTATCTCGTCACTCTCCTTTGCATAGATGATGGCTTGCCCGTTTTCAGCATCCATCTCGTTTAGCCAGTGGTTGAGACTGAAATAAGGGCTGTTCAGCACCAGGTGGCGCCAGTCAGCTATGTAATCGTCGCACACTTCTTTCTTTCCTTTTTTTACGATGGGAAAGACGAAATGTACATCCGGATGTACCAGCTTATTCCACTTTATGCAGGAGGGACAAGTGCCACAGGCGTCTGTATCTGTACGGTTCGGGCAACAGATGTAACGGGCATAAGCCATTGCCAACGGAAGTTTTCCCACTCCCGATGGACCGCAGAAGAGCTGAGCATGAGGAATACGCCCCTCTTGCACTTCCTGCCGGAGTCGCTGTTTGGCTGCTTCTTGTCCTATTACCTCTTTGAAAAACACGATATTATATATGGTTTTATAATTAACAACTAATGTTACTTGATTTCGGCTTTAGTATACCAGCTTTGCAACTTCTTTTATACTGTCCACTGCACCGATGGAGTAGAAGTGAATACTGGGTACTCCATGTTCCATTAATTCCTTACATTGCTTAACACACCATTCGATGCCTACTTGTTTGGCTTCTTCATCCGTTTTGCATTTTATTGCTTCGCATGTCAGTTCTTCGGGCAAGTCCACTTTGAATGTCTTGGGTATCATACTGATTTGAGATATCTTCTTGAACGGTTTGATACCTGGAATGATGGGAATGGTGACTCCGGCTTTCCGGGCACGTTCTACGAAGTCGAAGTATTTCTGGTTATCATAGAAAAGTTGTGTAACGGCATATTCTGCACCGGCTTCCATTTTCTTTTTCAGCCAGTAGATATCAGTGTCAATATTGGGAGCTTCTTCGTGTTTTTCGGGATAACACGCCACACCATAGGAAAATGGTGTATTGGTCACTTTCATTTCCGAGCCATCTACGAAGATACCTTTATTGAAGTTATTGATTTGTTCTTGCAATTCAGTAGCATGGTGGTAGCCATCGCCTTCGGGAGTGAAGACGGACTCATGTTTTGCTTTATCCCCACGTAACACCAGTAAGTCGGTAATACCCAGGAATTGCAGATCGAGCAGTACATATTCCGTCTCTTCGCGGGTGAAACCACTGCAAAGAAGATGCGGAACTACAGTAATATTATATCTGTTTTGGATAGCGGCAGCTACGGCAACAGTCCCTGGGCGGCGGCGCAAGCGATTGCGCTGAAACAAACCGTTTCCCAGATCTTTGTACACATATTCGCTGCGATGTGTAGTGATATTGATGTATTTCGGGTCAAATTCCCGCAAAGTATCTATGGTTTCGTACAGCTTTTCGATGCCTGTGCCTTTCAGCGGTGGCAGTATTTCAAAAGAGAAAGCTGTCTTCTCGTTGCTATGTATCAGGTCGATAATTCTCATTTCTTTTTCGTTGTCTTTGTTCGGTGAACAAAACTTATTTGTACATTGGGAACAAAAATACGAAAAAGAAATGAGATATGCTTTTATTTATCCGGCTATTCTTTTATACAACGAATGGAAAGGGCTTTATAGAATGTTTTATTGGTTACTAAAGTTCCATTTGAAATAAAATGTTCATCACTTCCAGTAAGGAATATGGTTTGCTCGGGTATGGTCTTGCCGTTATCTTCAAGAGTCCAATATCCGGTCATTTTATAGACTTGTGCATGTGCTTGTTCGTACCACATGCCTATCGGATATGCACCGAAATCGGTCAGGTTGGAAGCAGGATATACATGGTCATCTTCTTTTAATCCTTGCCATTCTCCTGCCTTAATCAGTGACGCTTCATTACTTGTATAATTCTTCAAGCCTTCCCAGTCTTTGCTGTTGGGTATTTTCCATCCTTCCGGTGCTAAGTCACCGGCCAGTATAGCTTCTCCGTTGTAGAAGTATATTTCAAATTTGTCTGGTTTGAAGTAGCCTGCTCCGGTGCCCAATTCAACTCGTTTTGTAAGGGGAGTCCCAGTTCTATATGTAGTTTCGCACAGATCTTTCCGCATCCAATATTGTGTCCCTATCTTTATTATTGGGTGTTCTTTCAGTGCTCCGTTTCTGATATCTCGAATCGTGTACCGGATTACATTAACATCCGATGATTTGTCGGGCTTTGCCAGTGTTACTTTTCCTGTTTCATCCAAATAGAATTTATCGATTGTTCCTGAGGTTCCTTGAGTGTACGTGAAAGAATTATTCTCTGTGTTCCAACTTATTTGTCCTCCATTGATATCTCTGTCATCATCCAACAGTTGGAGTACTGTCCCGTTGTTCAAATCACTTTGTTCATCTACGCCGATAGGATAAATCGTGATTGCTTGTGAATCGATATCATCTGATTTAAGATACTCTTTGCAGATTTCCACGATCGGTTTTCCGCTGTTGTATACTCTATAAACATTTGATTGGGTGAAAGACAGGGCGGCAATGTGTATGGCTGTCGTCTTGCCGCTATTGTCTGTTTCCTTACCTTCTACGATTGTCCAGTCTTCTATACTGCTGGCTATCCCTGTCAGCACATGACTGGTGGTCTGCATGGCAGCGATGTCCAGGTTGCATTGTGTGCTTCCGGTCATTGTTAATTCCGGCATTGGGCATGTGTATAGTTGTCCATTCCAATCCATAACGAATGATTGCGTATCGGGATTAATTTCTTGCGGGATAATAATAATCTCTTTTCCTATTAATTTCCCCTCTTTTATACTCCATGTTCCGTAAGGAATGATATCCGCGTCTTCTTCTTTATGAATTGTAAATTCTTCTGTGCTTAGATCGTAGTCGGCTTTATTGTAGAATCCTGTGGCAATGATGCGTGGATTGGCTTTTAATAAAGCTTCAACGTTTTCATCTCCTTTCGGTGTGAGTGTGATGTTGAATTTCACCAATTTATGATGGAACTTCAGTTCAACGGCCTTTTCGCTGCTTGCTATCTTTGCTTGTGTGGCAATTAGAAAGTCAGATAGAGATCGCTTTTTGGCATTGCTTTGATCGGACTGTACGGAAACTGGGATGATGGAAGAGTTGGCCGCTATCTCTGCCGACTGATATGGAGAATAGCTGATGAAGTCTAGCATTGCATCTCCCACTGGGTAGAAAACAGTTTTTTCGGGGATAAGTTTAGCGTCTTCTCCGCATTCTAACAGCAAATTGTTAATGTATCGTTCTTTTGCAATGGAAGTAGAAGACAGCATTGCGTACAATCCCACTTTATCTCCTTTTTCAAAGGCCGTATTGGTTACTCGCGTATTGGTTTTACTGACTTTTGTGGTAAATGTGATTGGTACTGTTCCAGAAGGTGTTTCTGAGTCAATTTTATTGACGCAAGCGGCAAATAAGTGGATGAGGCAGAGTGATAATAGGATCAGTCTGTTTTTCTTGATAGTTGTTTTGTTCATATAATGTTGTTGTTTTGTGGAATACGATAATCGAATTCCCAATTAATAGTTGTTAATCAAAACATTGGAGTATCTGGGGTGGTCGGGACCATAATTGGTATAGAAAAGACTGTTGCTTTGGAATGCTAATTAGTTGAATTCGCGCTTGAATTCTGGTTCTGTTCCATCTTTATGTTTTTCAACGTTTATTAACTCAATGAACGTCAAAGGTAAAATAAACTTTTAAAAAACAGAAAGAAAAGAATAACTTTATACCAATTATTTACTTATTATGCTTTGTATGAACAGGATAAATAACTTGAAATGCCCCTACATTTTCATTCTTTCGCGGGAGATTTCAAAATTATCAGTACCTTTGTACTCTAAATTAAAGATAATCTGATAACTTATGCCATTAAATTTACCTGATAAGCTGCCGGCGATAGAGTTGCTGAAAGAAGAGAACATATTTGTTATTGACAACTCCCGCGCCACGCAACAGGACATTCGTCCGTTGCGCATCGTTATCCTGAACTTGATGCCTTTGAAGATTACCACGGAGACAGATCTTGTGCGTTTGCTCTCCAATACACCGCTTCAAGTGGAAATCTCGTTCATGAAAATCAAGAGTCATACATCAAAGAATACGCCTGTAGAACACATGCAGACATTCTATACTGACTTTGAAAAGATGCGTGGCGAGAAGTACGACGGTATGATTATCACCGGTGCCCCTGTAGAACAATTGGATTTCGAAGAGGTGACTTACTGGGATGAAATAATGGAAATATTCGATTGGGCGCGTACGCATGTCACATCTACCCTTTATATATGCTGGGCTGCACAGGCCGGACTCTATCATCATTATGGAGTGCCCAAGTACGCGTTGGACAAGAAGATGTTCGGCATATTCGAGCATCGTCCTTTAGATCCGCTGCACGCTATTTTCCGTGGTTTCGATGATATGTTCTATGTACCCCATAGCCGCCATACGGAAGTACGGAAAGAAGATATCTTGAAAGTGCCGGAGCTTACTTTACTTTCGGAATCGGAAGATGCAGGCGTACACCTGGTAGTAGCACGTGGTGGACGTGAGTTCTTTGTTACCGGACATTCGGAATACTCTCCACTGACGCTGGATACGGAATATCGCAGGGATGTGGATAAAGGTCTACCTATTGAAATACCTCGTAATTATTATGTGGATAATGATCCGGACAAAGGTGTGATGGTACGTTGGCGTGCCCATGCCAATCTGCTGTTCTCTAATTGGTTGAACTATTTCGTTTATCAGGAAACTCCGTACAATATTAATGATATAAAGTAGCTGCAAGCTACGAGTGACAAGACCTTGCGGTATATAGTGTAGCACTCGTAGCTTGTAGCATGTAACTAAAACGATATGATAAAGCAACGGAAGATAGAGTTACTGGCCCCTGCCAAAAACATGGAATGTGGCATTGAAGCTATTAACCACGGTGCGGATGCAGTGTATATCGGTGCGCCTAAGTTTGGCGCACGTGCAGCAGCCGGCAATTCGTTGGAAGATATAGCTGCTTTGGTGGCTCATGCCCATTTATATAATGCCCGGATTTATGTGACTGTCAATACCATCTTAAAAGAAGAAGAACTGGCCGAGATGGAGAAAATGATTTGGGACTTGTATCGTGCGGGAGTAGATGCCCTCATTGTGCAAGACATGGGAATCACTCGCTTAAACCTGCCACCTATTCCCTTGCATGCCAGTACCCAAATGGATAACCGCACACCGGAGAAAGTACGTTTCCTTGCAGAAGCCGGTTTCCGGCAAGTAGTATTGGCACGTGAGCTTTCCCTTCAGGAAATCAGCCATATTCATAAAGCTTGTCCGGAAGTGCCGTTGGAAGTATTTGTACATGGGGCACTTTGCGTTAGTTATAGCGGGCAATGTTATGTCAGCCAGGCTTGTTTCGGACGTAGTGCCAACCGGGGAGAATGTGCGCAATTCTGTCGTTTGCCTTTCAGTCTGGTGGATGCCGACGGAAAAGTAATTGTACGTGATAAGCATTTGCTATCTCTCAAAGATTTGAATCAGAGTGATATTCTGGAAGAGTTACTTGATGCAGGTGCTACTTCGCTCAAGATAGAAGGCCGTCTGAAAGACGTTTCTTACGTAAAGAATGTTACGGCTGCTTACCGCCAAAAGCTGGATGCTATCTTTACACGCCGTAAAGAATACGCCCGAGCCTCTTCCGGTACTTGCAATTATACATTCCGTCCCCAGTTAGATAAAAGTTTTAGTCGTGGATTTACGCATTACTTCCTGCACGGACGCAGTGAAGAAATTTTCTCTTTCGATACTCCGAAATCCCTCGGTGAAGAGATGGGAACCATGAAGGAACAACGTGGAAACTACCTCACAGTAGCCGGATTGAAATCATTCAACAACGGTGACGGTGTTTGTTATATCGATGAGCAAGGACGCCTGCAAGGCTTCCGTATCAACCGTGTAGATGGAAATAAACTCTATCCGGCAGGTGAGATGCCTCGTATCCGTCCGCGTACTGTACTTTACCGTAACTATGACCAGGAGTTTGAGAAGTTGCTGGTACGTAAGTCTTCCGAACGAAAGATTTCCGTATCCTTGCTTTTGGCAGATACTGCCTTCGGCTTTGCTCTGACTGTCACGGATGAGGATGATAATAGCGTTACACTTTCTTTCCCTTATCAGAAAGAACCTGCCCGTACCCCGCAGGCAGATAATCTGCGTACCCAACTCAGTAAATTGGGAAATACTCCTTTTGAAGCCGGAATATTAGCGGATAATCGTTCGCCTGAAACAAATTCCGCCATAGAAATCCGCTTTTCAGATAACTGGTTTCTTCCCGCTTCCGTAGTAGCCGATTGGCGCCGTCAAGCCGTAGACAAGCTGGTTACTGTTCGCCGTATTAATTATCGGCAGGAAGTGGCAGTCTGGAAACCTACAACTCATGCTTTCCCTTTGCCGGGAACTTCTTCTAAGACAACAGCTTCCGCTACTTCATTAACGTACCTCGGTAATGTAATGAATACCCGTGCCGCCTCTTTCTATACCGATCACGGCATTGCTACTGTAGCTCCGGCTTATGAGAAACAATCTGTACCGGGTGCTGTTTTAATGTTCTGCAAGCATTGTTTGCGTTATAGTATGGGTTGGTGCCCTACTTATCAGAAGGGACGTTCACCCTATCGGGAGCCTTATTGTTTGCAAGGAACTGATGGTAAGCGCTTCCGCTTGGAGTTTGATTGTAAGAATTGTCAGATGAAAGTATATGCGGAATAAGAGAGAACATATTCGTTATCACCACAGAGCGGCACAGAGTAACACAGAGTTTCTTAAATATCAGAAAAGACTCCGTGCAACTCTGTGCTACTCTGTGGTGATAGCGATTATTATCAGTCTGGTTTCCTGCCGTTACTCCCGTCCCAATCTGGATGATGAAGGTATCAGTGATAAAACCCGCGACTCTCTGACTTACCTTTACGACCGGCATTATACGTTGAATACAAATCTGGAAGTGGTGCAGGATTCCGTGGTGCTTGCCTGTCTGCCCGTGAAGGATTGCTACAATACTCTTTACGAAGGAGACCGTGTGGTAGTGGCTGAGTTTGCCATCCATCCGGCGGATAGTGTGGATAGCGTTTGGGTGAAACTAGCCCATTCTCAGGAAATACAAGGCTGGATTGGTGAGCGGGAGATGATGCAGGCTTTTGTGCCGACAGATAGCATCTCCCAATTCATTTACCTGTTCAGTGATACGCATGCTTCGTATTTCGTTATCATTTTCGCTTTGTTTGTGGGGGCCTGGGTGCTTCGCCTGTTCCGCAAGAAACAGTTGAAGATGGTTTATTTCAATGACATTGACAGCGTGTACCCTTTGTTGCTCTGCCTGCTGATGGCATTCAGCGCTACATTGTACGAGTCTATACAAGTCTTTGTGCCCGAAACGTGGGAACACTTCTACTTTAATCCCACGCTTTCTCCTTTTAAAGTGCCGTTTGTTCTCTCGGTCTTCTTGTTGAGCATCTGGCTGTTCATCATTGTGCTGCTGGCAGTGCTCGATGATCTGTTCCGCCAGCTTTCGCCTGCTGCAGCTATGTTCTATTTGCTGGGTCTGGCATCTTGCTGCATCTTCTGCTATTTCTTCTTTATATTGACCACGCAGATATATATCGGTTACGTCTTCCTTGTTGCCTTTATCTGGATTTTCCTGAAAAAGATGCATACCACACTTGTTGTTTATCGCTATCGTTGCGGTAATTGCGGACAGAAGCTCAAAGAAAAAGGGCGTTGTCCGAGTTGCGGTGCGATTAATGAGTAAGGCTTAATAGGACTATAATTAGTGTGATACAGTTATTCTAATGAAAACGGGCGTTTCCACAAAAGGAAACGCCCGTGATTCTTTATAGGAATAAAGTTGTTTTTAGAATCTGCAACGCAATTCAATTCCCGCCTGTATGGGGCGGCCTTTTTGCATGAACCCATTGCCCATGCTTTCGAAGTAGAAAGCGGCATAATCCTTATCGAGTGCATTGCGAACCCAGAAGTCAACCTGTCCGTTTCCTTTCTGGAAACTGAGGCGTCCGTTCAGTGTGCCGTAGAAAGACTGGCTGGCGTTGTTCTGCTCTGTCCAGTAGATGCGTCCGGCACCGGTGTAGTTGGCATTCACCTGAATACGGTCCAGCCAATGGCCCGGGTTGATGCGGAAGATGTATTGCCCACCCAAGCTCAATGTGTGCTTGGGAACGAAGGGGACATAATTGCCCTTGTAATTGTTTTCATCGCTTGTTGCATAGTCTTTGAAGGTTGCATAGGTATAGCCATAGCAAGCGTTCAAGGTAAGAGCATCGGTTACTGCTGCCCGCAGGCTTGCTTCTGCTCCGTAGCTGCGACTCTTTCCGGCATTAACGGTGATGCGCCCCAAGCCACTTTCGGCAAATTTGGCTATCTGCTGGTCGCGGGTGTCCATGTAGAAAGCGGATAAATCGGCAAGTAAGCGTCCTTCCAGTAGGGTGAGGTGACTGCCTATTTCGTAATTCCAAGTATATTCGGGTTTGTATTGAGTGGCGTCACGCACGTCCGGCACATGCTGCTTGATGCTTTCAACGTCAATCATTTGCTCCATCATCTTGAGGTTTTCGTCCTTTACAATGGCGTCTATCATCGAGTTACTCAACACACCGGTAATCAAGTCGGAAAACATCTGTATGTTATAGCCTCCCGAACGATAGCCGCGTGTAGCGGTAGCATATACATTGTTACCTTTCTTCCACTCATATTGCAAGGCGAATTTGGGTAATAACTGGACGTAGTCCGTAGATTCCTTGCCTAAATAGGCGGCATTCCCTTGTAGCGGCGCTGCATTCTCTATTACGATGGGGAAGGGCATGCCCGGCCTTGATACACTTACCTTGAAATCAAAGTCGGTAGGGGTTGATGCGGAATTATAGTCCATCCTTATCTTTTCATAATCCAGACGCAATCCGACGGTAGCGGACAAGCCTTTTATAAGTAAATCGTTGAAGGTGGATTGATGGAAGATGGCTCCGCTTAGTGTCGGTGTTTCAAAGCTGCCACTCACTCTCATGCTCTCGTTGTTGATGCTCATGCGCATGTCGGGCGCTCCTAAAGCGGCAAGTCCTTCGAATACGTTGTTGGCATTTCCTTCAATCACTTGGTTGATGCCTTCTTTATGGAATATCACCGGACCGTCGGTATGCAACCATTGATAGAATCCGAAAGCTCCTGTTGTCCATTCCCACCGACGGTTAGGTTTTGATTTGAGGACAATTTCTTCGGAGATGGTGTTCATCTTCTGCTTTTGTTCTATGTTGAAGATGTTTTCGGGAGTAAAATCCTGGTCTATGAACATGCGGTCTTTCAGAAACTGGTAACCGGTGACGGCACTCAGTGTGAAGTGCTGTGCCTGATATTCCAGATTCAGTCCGGCATTCATCAAGTTGCGGTAATAGCTGCCTGCTTCATCGTTGGAGATTTTGCCGATGTAAGGTTTCAGATTCTCTTTCTGTGCGGCCGGGTCCAGACTACCCATATAGAAATAAGGATATCCTCCCTGGTCGCTGTATTCATAGCTGACGTTTAAATCCACTTTCCAGTTCTCGGAAGGCAGATAAATACCACGGAAACGACCTCCGGCAGATTGTCCTTTATCTACTTTCTCATTGTTTCTTGTTGCGTTGCGAAAGAATCCGCCCTGATAATCATAGAACCCTCCGGCGGAGAAAGCGAAGCGTTCGGATATCCGGTGGTAGTGGGTGACGGAAGTATTGTAAGCGTTCCGTGTACCGGCTCCCATGCGGAAGTCTGTTCCTTGATAAGAGAAAGGGGATTTAGTATGTATTTTAATGAGTCCGCCCATCGCATTACGGCCATACAGCGTACCTTGTGGGCCGCGCAGCACATCAATGCGCTCTACGTCGGAGTAATTAAAGTCGAATGCAGACTTATCTATATAAGGTATATTGTCAACATACAACCCCACGGACGGAGTGTTGATGCGCGAACCGATGCCGCGGATATAAACAGCGGACGTCAGACGTGAACCGTAATCGGGAATAAAGATATTGGGAACAAGTGCGCTCAGGTTCTTGATGGAATTCACTTGTGCAGCCTGCATGTCTTGTTGCGAAAGCAAGGTGACGGCGTTCGGCAGTTCGCGCAACTTACGGTTCTCTTTGGGGGCTGCAATGACAAGGATTTCTTCAACGTCCACGATTTTCAGGGTATCCACTTCCTCTGCACATACGTTTCCTATCGACAGGAGTGTCAGGGCAAAGGCTAACAATTTACTCTTCTCCATTTTTTTTGCTTATATTATTTCGTTTGCAAAGTAAGGGCATTTTTCTTGTGCCCGCAATCCTCATTTATTAGGATTTGGCTCATTCCCCTTCCATTTAGTAATCATAAAAAAAATAACCTGGTACATAAATGATAATTTAGCGGCGAAGCCGCTAAATTAAGTTACGAGCTACGAGCTACCAGTTACGAGTTGCTGCGCTGTACTCGTGGGTGAATAATAATTCGCCCGGCTATCACGCCGAAAGGTACTTGTCACTTGTAGCTTGTAGCTCGTTACTTATCGCGCAAAGCGCGATAAATTATCATTTTTGTACCAACTTATTTTTTAAGCGTTACTTAAAACTGTTCGATGCTAAACATTAATAGCCAATGTCCGTGAGTGAGCATAGAATTAGTATGGACAGAGCTTACCATCATCCCGGATGATGCCTGTCATCAATGCCAATGATGCCTACCATCATCCCGGATGATGACTACCATCAATGCCAATGATGCCTACCATCATCCCGGATGATGGCTACCATCAATGCCAATGATGGTATGCCAAGTCCTGATAAGAGCATGGCTGATGCCTGTCTATATACGGTCTGCTTCGACGTATCCGTGCATTACAGCATAAATCGTCAGTCCGGCCACTGATTTAATGCCCAGCTTCTCCGTGATATTCTTTCGGTGGGAGATGACCGTAGTCAGGCTGATATTCAGTTTATCGGCTATTTCTTTATTGATAAGTCCTTTGGTTATCAGTACCAGTACTTCTATTTCGCGGGGAGAGAGATCATGTTCGCTGTCGGCATGAGGATTACCGCACGGATGCGCTGTTGCGCCGTGGGGATGTCCGTGGGGGGAGCTATGAGGATGTCCGCCTTTGTGTCCGAACTGATGCAGTTGCAGGATGTTTCTGATCAGTGTTTTCTCGTCCTGGTAAATATTCAAGGTCGGTATTCCTGCCAGTTGAGGCTGATTGTCACCGTTTGCCAATACAATGGTCTTGGGCTTGCGCGGTAGGAAAAAAGCGGTATGCTCAAAATATATCTGTGCTGAAACAAAATAATGCGCGTACATATCGGGGGTATCGTCCATCAGTTCCTCGAACGAACTGAATACACGGATGACGGCCATCGGGATAATTTCTTCCAGAAGGCTTTGCAATCCCATACATGATAAGGTGTTGGAGTCAGCAATTGCTATTTCGGGAGCTACCATAGTATTTCTTAAATTTCTGCAAAAGTACAGATAAATTTTAGGATGTAGGCTATTGTGATTGAAAAACAGTAACTTTCCTTAATAGGTTGCTATAGAACTTTGCGCTCTTCTCTTTTGTTGTTAAGTATATAATTTACTTAATACTACTGATTTATGAAATATGATATAGCTATCATCGGTGGTGGTCCTGCCGGATATACGGCAGCTGAAAGAGCGGCTGCAAACGGGCTGCAAACTGTTTTATTTGAAAAGAAAGCTATTGGCGGTGTTTGTCTCAATGAGGGGTGTATCCCTACCAAAACTCTACTCTATTCCGCCAAGTTGTGGGACAATATGAAAGGCGCGTCCAAGTATGGCATCTCTGTGCCCGACGGTTCGTCATTCGATATGAAAAAGATTATCGACCGTAAAGATAAGATTGTGAAAAAGCTGACTGGTGGTGTGAAGATGACGGTCAGTTCGTACGGTGCTGTTATTGTGCCGCAGGAAGCCGTTATTATGGGTGAGGCGGACGGACGTTTCCAACTTTCGGCTGCCGGCGAAGTATATGAAGTAACCTATCTGTTGGTATGTACAGGTTCCGATACATTGATCCCTCCCATTAAAGGATTATCTGAAATTGATTATTGGACATCAAAGGAAGCATTGGAGATCACAACTTTGCCCCGTTCACTTGTCATTATCGGCGGTGGTGTTATCGGGATGGAATTCGCCTCTTTTTTCAATAGCATGGGTGTGCAGGTGCATGTTGTTGAAATGCTGCCCGAAGTATTGGGCGCCATGGATAAGGAAACCAGTGGCATGCTACGTTCAGAATATCAGAAGCGTGGGGTTAATTTCCATTTGAATGCCAAAGTAATTGAAGTCGGCAAAGCGGGTGTCACTATTGAAAAAGAAGGTAAGACTGCACTTATCGAAACCGAAAAGGTACTCGTCAGTGTGGGGAGGAAAGCTAATTTGTCCCAGGTCGGTTTGGATAAACTGAACATTGAACTGCTGCGCAACGGTGTGAAGGTGGATGAGCATATGCAGACTTCCCATCCTCGTGTTTATGCCTGTGGTGATATTACCGGATACTCTATGCTGGCACATACTGCCATTCGTGAAAGTGAAGTTGCTGTCAATCATATCCTGGGAGTGGAAGACCGTATGAATTACGATTGTGTACCCGGTGTGGTGTATACCAATCCCGAAGTAGCGGGAGTAGGTAAGACTGAGGAAGAACTGAAAACATCCGGTATCAGTTATCATGTACAGAAGCTACCGATGGCCTATTCCGGTCGTTTTGTAGCCGAGAATGAATTGGTGAACGGGCTTTGTAAGTTGATATTGGACGATGATGATCGGGTGATAGGCTGCCATATGCTGGGAAACCCTGTTTCCGAATTGATTGTTCTTGCCGGACTTGCCGTGCAGCACGGATATACGGTGGAAGAGTTTCAAAAGACTGTTTTTCCGCATCCGACGGTCGGTGAAATCTTCCATGAAACTTTGTTTGCGTAATGTTCTGTATTGATAATCGCTGTACGGATATCTATTTTAACTTGGCAGCAGAAGAGTATTTGTTGAAGCAGAAGCGAGGTAACTTCTTTATGCTTTGGCAGTCGGAACCATCCGTAGTGATTGGGAAACATCAGAGTGTGGCGGCGGAAGCGGACGAGAGGTTTCTGGATGAAAAGGGAATAGCCCTGGCACGCCGTTTCTCCGGTGGAGGGGCTGTATATCATGACCGGGGAAACATTAACCTGAGTTTTATTGAAACCGTAAAGCAGCCGGACTTCGTATATTACCTGCAACAGGTCGTCGATTTCCTTGAAAAGGTAGGCATCTCAGCTTATGCTGACCAGCGTCTGGGCATTTATGTGGATGAACGGAAAATATCAGGTAGTGCGCAGTGCATACACAAAGATCGTGTGATGTATCATTGTACTTTGTTGTTTTCCACTGATCTGGATACGTTGAACGCGGCATTGAATGGCGATCCGGATGTGGAAAGCCGTTTACCGGGCTCTCGTACTATGCGTGCAGTACCTTCCGTACGGAGTGAAGTTGCTAATATAAAAGAGTTTTTGTCTGAGCCTATGGACATCAAACGTTTCATGCATTTGCTCTTTCACTCCTTTGTGGATGATGACGATAACCGGATTTACCGCTTCTCTGCCGGAGATATGGAAACCATCGAACGGTTGAAAGCGGAAAAGTATGCCTGTAAAGAGTGGATATATCATAAATCCGCATTAACTTTTACTTAAGTTAAAAACTTACTACTCAGTTGTTTGTTGTATATATAATAAACCGAGAACCTAAAACTTAACTATATGTCAAGATTTGAAATAAAGATGCCCAAATTGGGTGAAAGTATAACCGAAGGTACCATCATCTCATGGTCGGTACAAGTAGGAGACGTCATCAAGGAAGATGATGTGTTATTTGAAGTAAATACCGCTAAAGTCAGTGCCGAAATACCGTCTCCGGTAGAAGGTAAAGTCGTGGAAATTTTATTTAAGGAAGGAGACACCGTGGCTGTGGGTACGGTGGTGGCTATTGTCGATATCGGAGGTGAGAACTCCGGGGATGAGGGTGTTGCGGTTGTTTCTAAGACTGCCTCTGAGGAAACTCCTCAAGTCAAGACTGTAAAAACGGAAGAAGAGCGTTGGTACTCGCCTGTAGTTCTTCAGTTGGCTCGTGAGGCCGGCATTCAGCCTAAAGAACTGGATACTATTTCGGGTACCGGATATCAGGGCCGGGTGAGCAAGAAGGACATCAAGAGTTACATTGTCCGGAAACAAAGTGGTAGTACCACCACGGCGCAACCTGCTGTTAAGCCAAGTACGCAACCTGTTGCAAGCGTTGCACCGCAACCGGTAGCTACAGCACCTGCCCAGTCGTCTGCTAAACCTGCTGCAACTCCTGAAGTACAACGTACTACACCTGCTTCCGGCACATTCTCAGCAGAAGGTGTTGAAGTAAAAGAGATGGATCGTGTACGTAAGGTGATAGCCGACCACATGGTAATGTCTAAACATACTTCCCCGCACGTAACCAATATTGTGGAAGTAGATGTAACGAAACTTGTGAAGTGGCGTGATAAGAATAAAGACGCTTTCTTACGTCGTGAGGGAGTGAAACTTACGTATATGCCTGCCATCACAGAAGCTGTGGCGAAGGCGCTGGCTGCTTACCCGCAAGTGAATGTATCGGTAGAGGGATATAATATCCTGTTCAAGAAACATATCAATGTCGGTATTGCCGTTTCTCTGAATGATGGCAATCTGATTGTTCCGGTGGTTCGTGATGCCGATCGTCTGAACCTGAACGGACTTGCCGTAGCCATTGATTCACTGGCACTCAAGGCTCGTGATAATAAGCTGATGCCCGATGATATTTCCGGTGGCACTTTTACGATTACGAACTTCGGTACATTCAAGTCTTTGTTCGGTACACCTATCATCAATCAGCCTCAGGTGGCTATCCTGGGAGTAGGATACATCGAGAAGAAGCCTGCTGTAATAGAGACCCCGGAAGGGGATGTGATTGCCATCCGTCATAAGATGTATCTGTCCCTCTCTTATGACCATAGAGTCGTGGATGGTTCATTAGGTGGCAACTTCCTCTATTTTATTAAAGATTATCTGGAAAACTGGAAAGAATAACTTAATACCTTGATAAGTATGAAAAAGTACAATATAAAAACCACAGATGTGGAACTGCTGAAGAAATGGTATTACCTGATGACGCTGGGGCGTGCGCTCGATGAAAAGGCGCCCGCTTACCTGTTGCAGTCCCTTGGCTGGTCCTTTCACGCTCCGTATGCCGGACATGACGGGATACAGTTGGCCATCGGACAGGTATTTACCAAAGGAGAAGACTTCCTTTTCCCTTACTACCGTGATATGCTGACTGCCCTTTCCGCCGGAATGACAGCGGAAGAGCTTATACTGAATGGTATCTCCAAAGCTACTGATCCGGGAAGTGGCGGACGCCACATGTCCAATCACTTTGCCAAACCCGAATGGCATATCGAGAATATATCCTCGGCTACAGGTACGCATGATCTTCATGCAGCCGGTGTGGCACGTGCAATGGTATATTATGACCATAAAGGAGTCGTTATTACTTCACACGGCGAATCTGCCTCATCCGAGGGCTTTGTCTACGAAGCTGTCAATGGTGCCAGCCTTGAACGCCTGCCCGTTATTTTTGTATGGCAGGATAATGGATATGGTATATCTGTTCCGAAGAAAGACCAGACGGCAGCCCGTAAAGTGGCGGATAACTTCTCCGGATTCAAGAATCTGAAGATTATCCATTGTAATGGAAAAGATGTGTTCGACTCCATGAATGCCATGACTGAGGCCCGTGAGTATGCATTGCTGAACCGGAATCCGGTAATCGTACATGCCAATTGTGTCCGTATCGGTTCCCATTCCAACTCTGACAAAGACACTTTGTACAGGGATGAAAACGAACTGGCTTATGTGAAAGAGGCTGATCCGTTGCTGAAGTTCCGCCGGATGCTGTTGCGTTACAAGCGTCTCACCGAAGAAGAACTGAAAGAAATAGAGGAGAAAGCAAAGAAAGATCTGGCAGCTGCCAATCGTAAGGCGTTGACAGCTCCCGATCCCGATCCTAAAACCATTTTCAACTATGTATTGCCGGAACCTTACGAACCGGAAAAATATAAAGATGGGACACATCGTGAGACAGAAGGAGAGAAGAAATTCTTTGTAACTGCCATCAATGAGACGCTGAAAGCAGAGTTCCGTCATAATCCTGATACCTTCATTTGGGGGCAGGATGTTGCCAATCGGGATAAAGGGGGCGTGTTCAACGTGACGAAAGGTATGCAACAGGAATTCGGCGAAGCTCGTGTATTCAGTGCACCTATCGCCGAAGATTATATTGTCGGCACAGCAAATGGCATGAGCCGTTTTGATCCTAAAATCCGGGTAGTGATAGAAGGTGCGGAGTTTGCCGACTATTTCTGGCCTGCCGTAGAACAATATGTGGAATGTACCCATGAATATTGGCGCAGCAACGGACAGTTCGTTCCTAATGTAACTTTGCGTCTGGCTTCCGGTGGTTATATCGGTGGTGGACTCTATCACTCGCAAAATCTGGAGGGTGCTTTGGCTACTCTGCCCGGAGCGCGGATTGTTTGCCCATCCTTTGCTGATGATGCTGCCGGACTGCTCCGTACAAGTATACGTTCCCGTGGGTTTACGCTGTTTATTGAACCGAAAGCATTGTATAATTCCGTAGAAGCAGCCACCATCGTCCCTGATGATTTTGAAGTTCCTTTTGGGAAAGCGCGTATTCGTCGTGGGGGCAGTGATCTGAGTATTATCACCTATGGTAATACAACGCATTTCTGCCTGAATGTTGCCGAACGTTTGGAAAAAGAAGGTGGCTGGAGTGTGGAAGTGATCGATATCCGTTCTTTGATACCGTTGGATAAAGAAACCATTTATGAGTCTGTGAAGAAGACCAGTAAAGCCCTGATTGTTCATGAAGATAAAGTCTTTGGTGGCTTCGGCGGTGAGATAGCAGCCAGTATTGGTACAGACTTATTCCGTTACCTGGATGCACCGGTGCAGCGTGTAGGTTCTACCTTTACTCCTGTAGGTTTTAATCCGATACTGGAACGTGCCATTCTGCCGGGTGCAGATAGAATTTATGAAGCAGCCAAGAAGCTGTTGGAATATTAATTTAATAATAAGTTATTATGAAAGAGATAGGATTATTTTATGCAATGAATGCTGCCAAGACTTCTCATATCGCAGAGAAGATACGTGAGAAGCTCGGACACAAAGAAGTGGAAATGATTATGATAGAGAAAGCTTGGCAGAATGATTTCCAGGCTTATGATAAACTGATAGTAGGTGCTTCTACCTGGTTTGATGGTGAATTGCCCACCTATTGGGATGAGATGATACCGGAGATAGAAAGCCTCGATCTGAAAGATAAGAAAGTTGCTCTCTTCGGGCTTGGTGACCAAATCGGTTATCCCGATAATTTTGTTGACGGCCTGGGAATACTGGCTGCTGCCTTTGAAAAGGCAGGGGCTGTTCTTGTCGGATTTACGTCTGCCGAAGGTTATTCATTTAACCATTCAAGAGCTTTGAGGGATGGTAAATGGTGTGGACTGGTGATTGATATAGAGAACCAGTCGAAGCTGACGGATAAACGTATAACGGACTGGTGTGAACAGTTGAAGAAAGAATTCTAATAAATTATCAAGGAGGGTATATTTGAATGAGTTAGTATACCCTCCTTGAATTTTATAGATTGAAATAACCGGCTACCGCTTCCGCGCATCGTTCCCCGTCAATACCGGCAGAAACAATACCACCTGCATATCCTGCTCCTTCTCCGCATGGAAACAAACCTCTAATTCTTACATGCTGCAAAGTTTCCCTATCTCTTATGATTCGTGCGGGTGCGGAGGTACGTGTCTCTACGCCAATCATTACTGCTTCATTGGTCAGGAAACCGTGACTGTATCGTCCGAATTGTTGGAATCCTTTGCTGAGTCGTTCTGTAATGAACGGTGGCATCCAGAAGTGTAGGGGAGAAGATATCAGTCCCGGAGCATACGAACTTTCCGGTAGATCATAACTCAGCTTCTTGCGTGTAAAATCCTGCATCCGCTGTGCAGGTGCTGTTTGTCGCATATTGCCTTGTTGCCAGCAATTATATTCCAATGCCTCCTGAAAGTACATCATACTGAGTTGGGGATAGGTAACACTATCATCCTGCATAGCTGTTCCTCTATTTTCTATCTTCAATCCTTCGTCTTCCAGATCTTCCGGCCTTAACTCAACGACCATTCCCGAATTGCTCCAACGAGAGCCACGGTTACTGGGACTCATTCCGTTCACTACAATCTGTTGCGGACCGCTGGCGGCAGGTACAACGAACCCACCCGGGCACATACAGAAACTGTATACTCCTCGCCCGTTTACCTGATTCACAAAACTATATTCGGCGGCAGGCAGATATTTACCCCGCCCGTTCTTGTTATGATACTGTATTTGGTCGATCAATTCTGAAGGATGCTCCAAACGTACACCGACTGCAATACCTTTAGCTTCAACCTCCACTTGATTGGCAGCCAACCAACGGTACACATCCCGCGCCGAATGTCCTGTTGCCAGAATCACCGGACCCAGAATTGTTTGTCCTGTATGGGTTTCGATACCTTTTATCTCATCGTTTTCGATAATCAACGCCTCCATACGTGTCTCAAAGTGCACTTCTCCGCCACATTCGAGAATGGTGTTCCGCATATTCTCTATCACACGTGGTAGTTTATCCGTTCCGATATGCGGATGTGCATCCACTAATATAGCTGTAGAGGCACCATGCTGGCAGAATACATTCAGTATTTTGTCCACATTCCCGCGTTTTTTGCTACGGGTATAAAGCTTTCCATCCGAATAAGCACCTGCACCTCCTTCACCGAAACTATAATTAGATTCCGGGTTCACAGTATGTTCCCGGCTGATCTGAGCCAAGTCTTTTTTTCGGTCGCGTACATTCTTTCCACGCTCTACGATGATAGGGCGGAGTCCCAGCTCTATTAATCTCAGCGCAGCAAACAGTCCGCCGGGACCGGCACCCACGACAATAACTTGCGGTTTGTCTTCTACATTCTTATAGATAGTAGGCTGGTATTCATCGTCTTTGGGCATTTCGTTCAGATATACCCGTACAGTCAGGTTGACGAAGATGGTTCGTTGCCGGGCATCGATGCTGCGCTTCAGGATACGTGTCGCATTAATATTTCGCACACTCAATCCTTTTTCCTGTACGAGGTACTCTTTTAATTGTTGTTCATTGGCGGCTACTTCGGGTAGCACGCGTAGTTGGTATTCTTGTATCATAATTTTCTCACCGCAGAGTAACACAGAGTCTCACTGAGTTACAGGTTAAACAATATATCTTTTAATTCCGTCTTTTAAACTTTTTACATTGAAGTTGATGAGTAGCCCTTGATATTAGATAACTTTAAATAGGTTATTAATTGCGAAGTATGGATAGGATGTAATGTTTCTACAGATTTTAATTCTATTACAACACTGTTATTTACCACTATGTCCAATCTATATCCGGCATCAACTTTTATTCCTTTATATATGATAGGTAATGTTTTTTGTCTTTCAACTGATATGTTGCATTGAGCCAACTCATAACACAGGCATTCTTCATAAGCACTTTTTAACAATCCGGGACCTAAGACTGTATGTACCTCAAAGGCTTTTTTTAGTATCAACCCCGTTAATTCATTTATTTCCATTACATTCAAATTTAAACTCTGTGTAACTCTGTGGTGAATCATCCGAATAGTACCCTGAACGCCTCTTCCACCTTCCGCACCGGTATCAGTTCTATCTTTATTTTCTTCGTATCAATTCCTTGCAGATTGTATTTCGGCAGCACGAACCGTTTAAATCCTAGTTTCTCCGCTTCACCGATCCGTTGTTCAATCCGGTTTACCGGTCGTATCTCTCCGGACAAACCGATTTCCCCCGCCATACAAACTTCCTGTTCGATAGCCGTATCCATATTGCTGGAGAGTATGGCACTGATGACTGCCAGGTCTATTGCCGGGTCGTTCACCTTCAATCCTCCGGCAATATTGAGGAACACATCTTTCTGTGCCAACTTGAAACCTACCCGTTTTTCCAGCACAGCCAGTAGCATATTCATTCTCCGAAGGTCAAATCCCGTGGCCGAACGTTGCGGATTGCCATATACCGCACTGCTTACCAATGCCTGTGTCTCAATCAGGAACGGGCGTATCCCTTCTATAGCCGAAGCTATCGCTATACCACTCATCCCTTCATGATCCTGGCTCAACAATAACTCCGACGGATTACTGACTTGCCGTAATCCATCCTGACGCATTTCATAAATACCCAATTCCGCTGTACTGCCGAAACGATTCTTGATACTACGCAGAATACGATACATATAATGCTGGTCACCCTCAAACTGCAACACCGTGTCTACGATATGTTCCAGAACTTTCGGTCCGGCAATGCTGCCTTCCTTATTGATATGCCCGATAAGCAATACCGGGGTATGCGTTTCTTTGGCAAAGCGCAGGATACTTGCCGAACATTCGCGCACTTGTGCGATGCTTCCCGGGGAGGATTCAATGCTTTCCGTAGAAATAGTCTGTATAGAGTCGATGATCACCAACTCCGGACGGGTATTCTTGATGTGAACAAAAATCTGTTCCAATGACGTTTCACAAACGATGAGGCAATCGGTGGAATTTTGTGATAGACGGTCCGCGCGTAATTTCAACTGACGGGCACTTTCCTCACCCGATACATAAAGAACGCGCTTTTCAGGGATATGAAGTACAGTTTGTAGTACCAAAGTAGACTTACCAATTCCCGGTTCCCCACCAATCAACACTAGAGAACCCGGAACCAATCCGCCTCCCAGTACCCGGTTCAATTCTTCATCATGCAAGTCGATACGCGGTTCATCATCCGCTTCTATTTCACTGAGAACGATGGGTTTTGGCTTTTCTGTCTCAATTCCGGATACCGGACGTTTGTTTACGACTTCTTTTCGTATCACTTCTTCTACATACGTGTTCCACTCTCCGCACGACGGACATTTACCTACCCACTTCGGAGACTCCTGTCCGCAGTTACTGCACACATAAACCGTTTTTTCTTTTGCCATAAGGAAATCTACTTGCTGAATGATTTGTCAAAGATACGAATTTAGCTGTTTACGAGGCAGAAAAACAGGACAATTTATTCCACCTCGTACCTCCTTTATACCTCCTTCGTACCCTCTTCGTATCTGCTTCGCTATTTTCATCCTTCTATAGAAGCGAAGGAAATGCGAACCGGGTACGACTGAAAAGAGCTTTTGACCAGATATTGGTTTTTTCTTTGGTATGTAGTGTTTATGTGTAATTCGGCATATCGCTGCATGAATCCGTGGAGAAAATGCGGTTTCTCTCTAAATCGTAGTGATTTCTCCTGCCATAGGTGTCCTCATGTGTTCTCGTACTTCGCTGGGCGTATAGCCGTGCCCCAATAGAAACATCAGTTTAGTGACCGCAGATTCCGTCGTGCTGTCATATCCGCAAACTACTCCCGCCTGCATTAACTGATAGCCCGTTTCATAACGTTCCATCTCTACGGTTCCGGCACTGCACTGGGTGACGTTGACAATGACTATCCCTTGCTCGCAAGCATTCCGCAAGCGGCGTATGAACCACTCTTTGCGGGGAGCATTTCCCGAACCGTAAGTTTCGAGCACGACAGCTTTCAATCCCTCAATGCCCAATATACTCGATACTACATTCTCCTGAATACCCGGAAAGAGTTTTAGGACAGCAACATTGGTATCTAATAGATAATGTGGCTTCAGCTCCCGTTCGACTTCCTTAAAGCGGATTTGCACATTATTATATTTAATATGAATACCTGCTTCTGCCAATACGGGATAGTTGAATGAACGGAATGCATTGAAGTTCTCTGCATTCATCTTGATGGTACGATTGCCGCGCATCAAGTGATTCTCAAAAAAGATGCAGACCTCGGGTACAAGTGGATTGCCTTTTGCATCACGTGCACTGGCTATTTCAAGACTGGTAAGAAGGTTTTCTTTTCCGTCCGTACGGAGTACTCCGATAGGGAGTTGCGATCCGGTAAGGATGACAGGCTTGCTCAATCCTTCTAACATAAAGCTGAGGGCGGATGCGGTATATGCCATCGTATCCGTGCCATGCAGGATTACGAAACCTGTGTATCTATCGTAATGGTCACTAATGATATGCACCAGTTTACGCCAGGCTTCCGGATCCATATCCGAAGAGTCCATCGGAGGATCGAACTGGTAAGTATCGATATGGAATGTGAAATTTTGCAGCTCCGGTACGTGCTTTTTCAGCTGTTCGAGATTGAAATTCTCTAAAGCACCCGTTTCGGGGTTTTCTATCATTCCGATGGTTCCACCGGTATAGATTAGCAAAATGGAAGTTATATTTGGACTCATACGCATTCTCTTACGATAATTTAGTGCAAATATAATGATATATCTTGGATTTAATATCAAAATGTTATAAAACTGTGCCGCTGGTACTGGATTTTTGTGTAGTTATGTGTGAAAATGACACTTCGTCCTTTTGCTTATTTCTGTCTCTTTTGAGGCCTTTCTATATTTTTATTACAAAAAAACCGCAAAATGTGATAGATTGAATGTTTTTATTGTTACTT
>OMEH01000378.1_pt1 | contig 24369 bp, 10 predicted proteins | sample 1645391 | NCBI WGS metagenome assembly OMEH01 (sample SAMEA103958133, study PRJEB25191) | human gut metagenome | biome: human-associated habitat [ENVO:00009003]; feature: intestine environment [ENVO:2100002]; material: feces | place: Germany | collected 2013/2015 | reverse complement strand
TACCAGTCCATACGGTCGCAGCACAAGAACTCCCGACACAAAAAGAGACTTTAGAGAATATCATAAAGGTTAATGACTACTTTATGAAAAAGTATGCCGATTACACTACTCCCAGTTTTTACGGTCGTGTACGTCCCAGCAATATATGGACGCGTGGTGTATATTATGAAGGATTGATGGCTCTCTATTCTATTTATCCGCGTGAGGATTATTATAAGTATACTTACGACTGGGCCGATTTCCACAAATGGGGAATGCGCAACGGCAATACTACCCGTAATGCGGACGACCATTGTTGCGGACAGGCGTACATTGATATCTATAAAATCTGCCCGTCAGACCCGAACATGATTCGGAATATCAAAGCAAGTATCGATATGGTGGTGAACACCCCGCAGGTGAACGACTGGTGGTGGATTGATGCTGTGCAAATGGCAATGCCTATCTTCGCTAAATTCGGAAAGATGACCGGAGACCAAAAGTACTATAACAAGATGTGGGACCTGTATACTTACACCCGTAATACTCATGGAGAAGCCGGTATGTACAATGCCAAAGAAGGATTATGGTGGCGTGATCAGGATTTCGATCCTCCTTATAAAGAACCAAACGGCAAAAACTGCTACTGGTCCAGAGGCAATGGTTGGGTATATGCAGCCCTTGTACGTGTATTGGATGAAATCCCTGCCGATGAAACACATCGCCAAGATTATATCAATGATTTCCTGACCATGAGTAAAGCCTTAAAGCAATGCCAGCGTACAGATGGATTCTGGAATGTAAGCCTCCACGACGAAAGCAATTTCGGAGGAAAAGAAACTTCAGGCACAGCACTGTTTGTATACGGAATGGCTTGGGGAATCCGCAACGGATTACTCGACCGTAAAGAATATCTGCCTATCGTACTGAAAGCATGGAACGCAATGGTAAAGGAAGCAGTTCATCCGAACGGTTTCCTTGGTTATGTGCAAGGAACAGGAAAAGAGCCGAAAGACGGACAACCTGTAACTTACAAAAGTGTTCCCGACTTTGAAGATTATGGTGTAGGTTGTTTTCTACTGGCAGGTACCGAGGTTTACAAATTAAAATAAGAGCATTATTTATCAAGTAAATGAAAAACAAAGTACTTCACTGTTTATGCTGGCTCACAGCCATCACATGCAGCCTGCAGATGCAGGCACAAAACAATGTTGCTTCCCCTATGAAAGATGTGAATCAGGTGGCAGACAACACATTGGACAGCCTGAACAAAGCACGTACGGCACGCCCCATTGCCGGAGCAAGCCGTAAAGGCAACCATCCGGTTTTATTTCTGGTCGGCAATTCTACCATGCGTACCGGAACCTTAGGGAATGGCAATAACGGACAATGGGGCTGGGGATATTACGCAGCTGATTATTTCGATTCCAATCGGATCACCGTCGAAAATCATGCCTTGGGAGGAACCAGCAGCCGTACCTTCTACAACCGCCTTTGGCCGGATGTAATCAAAGGTGTACAACCCGGCGACTGGGTTATCATCGAACTGGGACACAACGATAATGGCCCTTATGACAGCGGACGTGCCCGCGCCTCCATTCCGGGAATTGGTAAGGACAGCCTGAATGTTACTATCAAAGAAACCGGAGTAAAGGAGACCGTATATACTTACGGAGAATATATGCGTCGTTTTATCAACGATGTAAAGGCGAAAGGAGCACATCCTATCTTATTCTCCCTGACTCCCCGTAACGCCTGGGAAGATAAAGACAGTACCATCATTACTCGTGTCAATAAGACATTCGGTTTGTGGGCAAAGCAGGTAGCAGAAGAACAGAATGTTCCTTTTATTGATTTAAACGATATCAGTGCCCGCAAATTTGAAAAATTCGGTAAGAACAAAGTGCAATATATGTTCTATATCGACCGTATTCATACCAGCGCTTTCGGAGCTAAAGTAAATGCAGAGTCTGCTGCTGACGGAATACGTGCTTATGAAGGTCTGGAATTAGCCGACTATCTGAAACCGGTTGAGAAGGATAAGGACACCGGATCGAGCCGCAAAGAAGGACGTCCGGTATTATTTACCATTGGCGACAGTACCGTTAAAAATAAAGATAACGATAAAAACGGCATGTGGGGATGGGGCAGCGTAATAGCAGATGAATTCAATCTGAATAAGATATCCGTAGAGAATTGTGCCATGGCAGGTCGTAGCGCCCGCACTTTTCTGGATGAAGGTCGTTGGGATAAGGTATACAATGCACTCCAACCTGGAGACTTTGTTCTGATCCAATTCGGGCACAATGATACAGGAGCGATAAATACCGGAAAAGCCCGTGCCGAATTGCCCGGTTCCGGAGGAGAGAGCAAGGTCTTTTTAATGGAGAAAACAGGAAAATATCAAGTCGTTTACACTTTCGGCTGGTATCTCCGTAAATTTATCATGGATGTTCAGGAAAAAGGCGCCATACCTATCGTTTTAAGCCATACTCCACGTAACAAGTGGAAAGACGGAAAGATAGAACGTAACACGGCATCCTTTGGTAAATGGACACGTGAAGCAGCCGAAGCTACCGGAGCTTATTTTATCGACCTGAATAAAATAAGTGCTGACAAGCTCGAAAAGAAAGGTATCAAGAAAGCGGCAGACTATTATAATAACGACCATACACATACTTCCTTAAAAGGAGCACACATGAATGCCAAAAGTATCGCAGATGGATTGAAACGAACTGATTGTCCGTTGAAACAGTACTTGAAATAAGAGACAGACTCATCTGAGATTCATAAAGCGGTTAATGCATTTCACAGACAGTGCATTAACCGCTTTCTTTTTGTCACGCCTCAACCTTATAGTCCCAATAAGGATAACTTAAGTTTTCCTTACCAATATTTAGTTCTCCATATACAAAACACTAGAATCATCCATCGGAATAACCTCTTGCATATAGATAGCATCAAGGCTCCAAAGCGCCGCGTCATTTGTACTGATGCTGACGCATTCATCCAAAGGGGCCGGAACTTCGGGAGGAAATAGCGTAGTAATTTGGAAAGGAGGTGCCGGTGTATGTTCCAATCGGGTAAATAAGTCATCCCATGCCTCTCTAGCCATCATTGCATCCCGCTTGTGATAAGCAGCGTATGCCATCAGACGGGAAATCCGGAAACGGCTATGATTCAATTCCCACGCCTTCTGCTTATAACGTGCTGCATGGTCCAGCCACGCATCTTTCCATTCAGGAAGGTCGATCATACGTATCATTTCATTCATCACTTCAAAACCACCCATAATGGTCATTAAATGGTTTGAGGATTCCAGCTTAGAATCGCATTCAGTAGTAATAATTCCCGTTGACGGATCAAAGCCCAACGCTTTAGGTCCGGTAAAAATACGATTGGGCAGAGTCGCTATACTTTTCATCCCGGTTACGATCTTATCCCGATAAGCTGTATTACCAGTACGTTCCCACTCCGTCATCCAGTTGCCGGCATAGGCCAGCCAATCCGGACCGATACGCAGTCGGGCAGGTGCTGTACAAGGATATTCACTACGAGGTTGTGCCAGACGCATGGGATCTAGTTCATATAGTTTTTGATCGGCATCCTTTACTTCAGTCATCAGATCACCACAACGATCATCGGTGGTGAGATAGTAATAGAAACGGTTCCACGCAGCCTGACTGATTCGAGCTTCTTTGGCACCACAACCCCAATGGCTGACGTTATGCCGGCTACCTAACCCTGCATTCGGTCCGATATGGTAAGCATCCACTTCGGCTGTATGACGGGTCATTGCTTCTGCCATACGCCAGATATCTTCACGACCTGTACGCAAAAAGTTATACCACAACCACATATTAGAAGCAAGTTCCGTATTATCCCAGGCAAATCCGCCGATATCATAACGCCACGTATGGCGGACGGGGTCATAAGCATGCATTACATCTCCATAATTCCAGAATCCATACCACTTGTTCTGCTCTATGGCCTTACTATAAAAATTGATATATGCATCCAAGCGATCTTCTACCCGGGAACGGAAAGAAGTACTCCGATCCGGAAGACTCCATACACCAAAAGCCTGCTGCGCATGAAGATAATCCGGCGTAGGCAACAATATCCCGAGCTCAGAAAGCGATTTAGCAGTATCGGCAAAAGCCTTTTTTCCAACATAACCTCCTTGTGGAATAAGTGTCAGCGTAGTAGTACGGGCGATACCATAGGGAGTACTCATTCCGTCCTGAACATCTTCGTAACTGGCATTTAAATCATGAGCTACATTATCGTAGTGACGTAAGTCCATCGGTTCTCCTTCAGGGCTCCATAACCATGCAGTGATTGTTGCAGACGAAGTTTTAGCACCCGATATTTCTATAGAAGAAGGATAAGACTGCCAAAAATCATGCAGGCAAAGTCCTAAACCACCCGTAATATCACCGACAAAAGCATATCCTTCACTACGGGTTCCCGAAAAAGTTCCTATCCAGGGATTATTCTCATTGGCACGTTTGCGGATAGAGAATGCATCTGCAGAGAGCTGAGACAGACGATAGTCGTTCCATGAAGCCCAGTTATCTATTAAGTCACGATTCTTCTTGTCAAAAGTCTCATACGGTGGAATACGTTTGCCTTCCATCTGTTGCTGTTGAAGAGAAAGCTCATCATCCGTGTCAAGTGTCAGTTTGCGCCGTCCCACCAGCGGTTGCACCGGTTCACTCCAAACACCTCCATCAGCACAGGAGAAAGCAATATGCCGGTTATAAAGTTCTTCCCGCATAGGGGCTTCCAAACGAATACCCAAAGCACGAATAAAATCCTTATTTTGATCTCCGTCGTACACAAAGCTATGTACTATCTTGATTTGCTCGCTTCCGGCATAAAAGTAAAGACGGACTACAAACGGAAGCCACTCCCGTCCGGCATCACTTCTGTGAATACCCTCCAGTTTGACAAGCGCCCGTACATTACCGGTACGTTCTACTGTAGCCGATTTTAATCTTCCGGTATAGTTGGTAAAAGCTATTTGTGAGGTATTCTCCAAGATCGGTTCACTTTGAGTATTACAGACAAGGCGTGCATTTTCTCCTACTTTCACTCCTTTATGAAATATACTATCTATCAGAAATTCTCCCTGACGAGGGATGCAGGCGGAAATAAGACCTGTCTCAATACGAATATTCTGTGGCGTTTCAACAATCGCGATTGATGATTTACCGCTACCATCATCGCCAATCTTTGCATTAGCTCTTCCTTTTGATCTTTTCCCGACCTTTTTGAGTAATAGTTTATCAGTATTTCCCGGAATAACTCCGGCTATCCCATTCCATTTCACAGAGCCATCGGGCCAGTAAGCCAATACCCAAGTATCTATCGGAAGAGTCTCACCTCTATCAGTAATCAACTGCAAAGTATTTTCCGGATATAATTCCCCTTCACTGAAAGGAACACCCAAACTTACCGTTCTATCTTGCTGAGGAGTATTACCAATCCAGTGCAATGGAATTTCTGAGATTTCCTGTGGAGAACATTCATAATGAAAATTAGCGATACGAGTCCGGGATAAGGTGGTGCGAAAACCGAACCAGCCCTCTGTCAGGGGGGCGGCATCGCGGAAATCCACCAGTCGCACTCCATTTATATAATAACTAACCCTATTATTTTCATTCGTTATCTTGATATGATACCACTTGTTAGCTTCCAGCAAATGGTCCGCATCCGTATATTCTTTTAAGATTGCAGGACGGGCTTTTGCATTTGTAATAGCCGCCTCATTGCCGTCATAACGGCGAAAACGTGTAGTAGAATTATGATTTCCACCATATCCCATATAGTAGAGTTGTAAAGAGTAACAGTTTAGAAAAATCCCACTACGCCATTTCTCACAATTCAAGTCACTCAAACGATCGCCCTCAACCTCAACAACCACACATGCGTCATACTCAATGGTTACTTTACCACTCATCTTCTCTTTCCTCCAAAGAGTAAGCCCTTTAGGAGAAAGAATTTCAACCGTATCCCCTAAAAAAGTTACTTTATAATCCGGAGATTCAGATTCTACTTTCCAGTATTTATGAAACTGGCGGGCGTTGAGTCCGGAAGTTTTATTGTTTTGTGCGTTCAATGCCAAAGTAATGAGCAAGAACAAAAGAACAGATATGTTTTTCATGTGACAAATTTAGTATAAGGAGTTCCATTATAAGGAACGTTATCACTGGTTTCACATCACAAAATTAGAAAATACCACCCGAATGATAAATAGAATATCATTCATTTAAATGGATATTTGTTCAATAAACGGTCTTCTTCCAGCAAACAGCGATATCATTGATTGTATTGAAAGTGCCCAATATAACAAAATCGACCTGATAGCCAAGCTTTACTTGATATCAGATCGATTTATTTATCTTCAGTGTATATCTATTTCTGAAACACAAGCTCACCCATACGGTCTGCCGTACTAAAAACAATAGAGCAAAGGCCATCTTTTATTTGCAACACTTCCATTCCAGCCAGTTGCACGATCTCCGGTTCAGCTCCTGTTTTACTACTCAAGATCTCTAACGTGGCATTCGCCTTTACACCAACGGACAAATCACCATCGCAGGATAAAACATATTGCCTTCCTTCCAATACGTTGGTAATAGCAACACTATTGGTATCGATGAACAAGCTCCAATTATTGGCTTTATTCAATTCAATCATGTTTCCCCATACAAAACGCTGATTATCGGTGCTCAGCACACTCGATACCACTACTACATCAAGTGATACACTGTGCCCTTCCAAGTCGGTTACAGTCAAGACCACTTTACCGTATTTCACTCCTTGAATGTATATTAAATTTTCACGATACTTGGCGGTAGCATAGCCTTCTTCAGAAAAAGAAAACTGATATCCACCGTTTCCGCCTTCAATCTTTAGTATGCCTTCACTTCCTTCTTTGATTTGAATGGCTGTACGATCAAGTTTCAGTTCAACAACCGTATCTTCGTCTTTACAAGACGAAAAGAGACTGAGCTGAGATAATATCAAGACAAAAGATATTATATAAATATTAATAAACTGTTTCATATTATTCTAAGTTTATCTGTTTTATCTTTTAAATTTAAACGCAATGGATTTTGTAACGTTTCCGTTTGCATCTTCAATGACTGCTTTCACTTCAAGCACACCACTAAAGTCTGACAAGTCTATTGAGTTCTTATCAAACTCCACCGTTTCTTCACCGTCTACAATCACATACATCTTCGTGAACAATGCCGCTTCGGGGCCCACTACACTGGCTTTACTGCCAACTACAACAATTGTCGGCTTTTTCAACCAGCCAAAATCAAGATCAGTAGGTTCACCTGTAGCAAAGCATCCCATTCCCCAAAAACGTAATTCCGCATCAGTAGTCAGTTTTCCAAAATTAACATCAGGCAGATCTCCATTGGGCTTACGATCTCTCATCAATTCCGCTTCTTCCAGACTGATAAAGTCAGCTTCCACCACTTCCTCACTACCATCAAAAGAGTTGTTGGATACTTCACTCTTCGCCCTGTTCACTGTTACGATATGCTTACTTCCCGATCTTGAAACAAAGGACAGGTTGTTCTTAATAATATGATCATATCCGCTCACATCAGTCGGAGGAAGTGCCAAAGGCAACTCACGGTTTGTCATATTATAGTTTTCTCCACTATTGACAGCCGTATTGCTCTCGAATATGATTCCGCCCAGATGATGATTGGCATAAAAACCTCTCAATCTATTGTAATAAGCCAAACTATTGCGTACTTCATGTTGAGGTATTATGTCAGGTGTAGCTGGAAGGTTATCGGCAGACATTCCGTAACCACCGGCTTTAAAACCGGTACCGTCACCAGCCGCTTCTTTTGTGCCGGGCTTGTATCCGTTTAAGAACGACCAGCAATTGATTATCTTCACTGCCTCAAAACAATTGATGAGATCGAAACCATCATCGCTATTATACCAGGCACGACATCCTTCGAACACATTTCCCGTACCTTTACCTTCACCGGCAGAAGATGAGTTGATGTGACCGCCGAAACCATCGACATTACCACCTTTGCCTCCTTCTGAAACCGAATCATAATTGTTGTAAGCATCACAGTTTAAGATGTGATTATTGCTTCCGCCAAGCAAGTAGAAACCGATTGCCATACCGTCATGCGTTCTCAAATCTTCAAACTTGTTATTATTGGCTCCTTTAACAATACGGAAACATTCTGATTGCGTATGGTCGGTAATAGTGACTTGTGTGCCAATAACATCGAATCCTTTAAGATAAAGATTAGAACCGGTTACATAAAACACCGTAATACGCTGATCTTTAGGTTTTACTTGCGAAAGATCGAAGACAGGTCTCCCCTGTCTATTCGGATTGGCCAGATAAGAAATAGGCTTGCCTGCCTCACCACTTTTATTCAAGTGGAACACACAATGATAAAGTCCGCTATTAGTAGTAGTCATCGGTAGTTGGTCGGCAGGAACCACATAAGTTCCCGGATTGATATAAACCACATCTCCCGCAGCTACCACTTCCTGCACTTTTACTAAAGTTGCAAAAGGTTTATCTGACGTTCCCGGATTAGAATCACTTCCCTCGGGGTCCATATAATATGTCTTTTGTGCACTCATGGGGACTGATAATATCAGTCCCAAAAGTAAATAAGCTATTTTTGTTATATCCTTCATAATTTTCTTTTTTTGATTGAAAAACATGCTATTAATGAGAAGAAGACTTACCTTGCAAGTCCCAAGGTACGAAATAAGCACCACCCATAATCTTGGCCTTTACTTCCGCTTGTTTAGCCAGATCGGATTCATATTTCTGCCCGACAAAATCTGCTATGAATGAATAGTCATTCCAACGCTTTGCCACACGAATCATAAGCGGATAAGTCTTTCCTTCACAAGGAAACTCCAAGAAGGCTTCTTTCACCAATTCAATATCATTATGCTTTTTGATCTTGTCTTCATCACTCAAACCTTCCAATCTTTGTTCAGCTATAATCTCCTCTTTGATGTCTTCCGGAGTCTGCCACATATCGCGCTTGCCCAGTCCTAAGATACCGCGAACACCATTATCAGCATACGTGCGGCGGAATCCCGCATAAAGTGTTGTCCACAATCCCCAGTTGCAATTCAGTCCTTGCCATTGTTCGCCCAATACTACACCGGCTCCGTAGAAGGGGTCGACACCTGTATTCATCAACACGGATGCCGGCTCAAAACGTCCCATATTATTCAGTGCTTCAATCGCCATAAAATAAAGATCAGAAGTGTGATAAATCATTATATATGTATCGTCATGAGCAACAGTATGTCCGCTCTTTCTAAAGCCACGGTATTTGCGTATCGCATATTCCACATCCTTTTCGATTTCCTGAATAGCTCTGAAACGCGCATCGGATGTTTTAATTGCCGTTGCATCAGCAGACGGATTGAAAGTAGTATCTTCAAAACGTTTTGATCCTGGCACGGAAGCACGCATCATATAGCTTCCGCTACGGTCGAAATGATTCAATAACGAATTCTGTTGATTATATTTATAATCATACATAATAACAGATTCGGTTGCTGTCAGCATCGGCATCTCGGAGTCATATTGCTGACCGTAATTACTCCCGTAACTTCCCGAACGCATATACTTGATATTAGCAACATTTCCCTGATACTCAGCCAAAGCAAAGGTCCTGCTCATTTCTCCAAGAATTGTTGTAGCCGCCTTCTGATAATCTCCTTTCCAAAGTGCGATTTCTGCTTGCAGTACAAAATATCCGGGAACCATCATATTCCATCTTTTATATTCATCGTTTGTAGAAGTAGCCCCGTTAGCAGGATCAAGCCACTCATTCCATGACATATTGTATGTACCGTTTATTCCATCAAAGCCAGTATTCAACAGTTTGTCGCATTCATCGACAAGCTCACTCAAGTTCTTAGGAGTCCGGCTGACGATATCTTTCATACTTTGCATCGGATCATCGAACCATATAGCTTGTCCATATATCTTTGCCAACATGAGATAAGTCCATGTTTTCAACCTCACTGTGCTACTAATCAGACCTCTATAATCATCGTCATCTACGGTAGTGACATGTGTATCTCTGTATTCTTTTGCTTTCTGCAAATAATCATTGCAAGCAATGATTACATCATAATACTTGGCAGGGTCGGCATATGTGTTACCGCTCAAATCATCATCATAATTATAAATGCTGTAAAGGTCAGCCGGTGTATTTTCGGTAGGTTCCAACAGTTCGCCACGCATATCGGTCAGATAAATAGCTTTGTCTCCAATAGCTTGTATCTTTGTGATAATACCCAGAAAACCGGAATAAAGCTCGCTGCCTTCCTTGATATATCTATCACCATTCAAGGTCGTATCATTATTCGGCTCGAAGAAGTCACTACACGAAGCGAACATCATCGCCAGTACCCCCATAAGTATTATTTCTATCTTAAACTTTTTCATTTTCATTAGAATTTTAAATTAACGCCCATTTTCACTGTTTTGGGTTGCATTAGCTTTGCATTATCAAAACCTTGCATATTCTCAGCATAAGAATAAGAGAATTCTGGGTCCATTCCCAGATAATCTGTAAAGGTCAACAGGTTCTCGCCCGTCACATATATTGTTCCCGAACGAAAGAAATTCCAAAGTGTTTTAGAGAAAGTGTAGCTGAGTGTCACGTTCTTCATTCTCAGGTAAGAAGCATCTTCCATCCAGCGAGAAGAGAAATAGCTGTTGCCCACAGGATCTTTCCATGTTGCCTTCGGCATATCGGTCTTCTGTCCTTCCACTGTCCAACGGTTTACGGCTGCAATACTCTGGTTGTTAGTAGTAGACATAGCCTCCAGTTGTTGTCTGACAGCATTGTATGCGATGTTGTCTTTTGAATATGAGAACTCTGCAGAAAGTGCGAATCCTTTGTATTTCAGTTGTGTATAGAAACCTCCAAAATAAGAGGGAGCAGCACTGCCAAGAAGAACACGGTCTTTATCGTCGATGCGGTTATCGCCATTCTGATCTACAAAACGTACATCTCCGGCATTATAACGACGTCCGGTACGGTTGCTGAGATTTGCAGCGTCAGCTTCAGCTTGTGTGGAGTATACTCCATTTGCCTGATAACCGTAGAATTGGTAAGGAGCTTCTCCGACACGGTTGACCATCTGCACACCATTATCGTAACTCAACACGATTTGTTCCTCACCACCTAATGACTTGATCTTATCTCTGGAGCGAGAGATGTTTCCACCTACGATCCATTCGAAATCACGGGTACGAACCAATGAGGCCTGCACTGCCAACTCTATACCTGTATTCTCTAACTTACCTACATTCGCATAATAAGGAACCGATCCATAAACAGATGAAAGAGGCATAGCAGATATCATATCGCTGATTTGATTATTGTAATAATCAAAAGTTAGGTTCAAACGATTGTTCAGTACAGACAAGTCCAGTCCGAGATTCAAAGAAGCATTCTTCTCCGGTTTCAATGATACGTTCGGGATATTAGAACGAACGATGGTTGACAACTGCATGTAAGGTACTGTGGAATAATAGTATCCACCCATCTGTGAAGAAAAGCGTGAGTTACCTGTCAGTCCGTATTCGACACGTACATTCAGCTTATTGAGCCATGTAACATCGAGAAGTGGTTTCCATCCTTTGCCCAGCAAGGTTACTCCTACTGACGGATATGTATAGAAACGGGCAACATCCGTACCGGTAGAAGAAGCTGCATCAACGGCTATATTCACAGATGCCTGTACCATATTATTGTAAGTATAGTTGGCATGTCCGTAGAAGTTTGTCCAGTTCCAGCTATTGATATAACCCAAGAAACGTCTTCCGTCAGTCGTGCTACCCAATGTCTGGTAGAAGTCATTACCGGTGTTGCGTCCTTCTCCTGCATCATATTCGTTTTTAGTAGTCATCAACTGCCATCCGGCTATTGCATTCAACTGGTGAACATAATTAAACGTTTTCTTATAACTGGCATTCAAGTTGGCAAAGAAGTTGGTCGTTACAGCTACTCCGTCGCTTACCGCATTATTCCGCACACCGTATTTATCACTTAGCGGTACTATAGTAGCTTCACTTGCTCCAGGGATAAAGAGATGTTCGTTATCGTAATTATAATACAAACCTACTGTTCCAGTTAGTGTCAGTTCTCGAAAAGGATTGTATGCGATACCGGCTTTCATATTCAGATCATATTGGCGATTACGAGAATCCAACGTATTAATGATAGCTAAAGGATTGCTGACGCTGTAATCTCGGCTCTTGCTCCGTCCGTAGAAATGAGATGCGTAAGTTTTCAGTGTATTTCCCTCGCGGTCTTTTTCGTATGGATTTAGGAAAGGAGATCTTGCGTAAGCTGCCAATATAGGATTCGTCGTAATATCCATACCCTGCGTCTGATAATGTCCGTTCATATAAGCTAAACCTACCGTTGCAAAAATATTCAGTTGTTTATTAACCAATACATTAGCATTCAGTAATGTATGAAAACGTTCCATACTTGTATTATCCATCAGACCATTCTCGCGATAATACCCTAACGACAGGTCGTATTTAGCAATATTGTCACCACCTTCTACTCTGAAAAGATGATCGGTGGACGCTGTGTTCTTGTAAATCAAATCCTGCCAGTCTGTATTATTGTTATACAAATAGTTGTAACGTGGATCGTTAGGATTCTGCATGAAGGGGAAATTTGTATAGAAGTTCTGCGGATCCTTAGAAATAGTCATACCCATATCTGCCAGATACTGCTTGTAATCATCCAGTCCCATCACCGGCATCCGCTTATCGTTCCAGTTGATTCCGTATGATCCATAGTAACTCACCCTAGTCTCCAAGTCATTAGATGCGGTACCGTCTGTTTCAATCAAGATTACACCATTGGAGCCCATTGAACCATACATAGCTGCTTCCGCACCTTTCAATACAGTGATATTCTGTATATCCTGCAAATGATAGAACTGAAAGATATCACGGGTAAAGCCGCCAATCAGTTCCGAAGGTGTTTTATCAGGCATATGAGGTACTCCGTTTATCACAATCAGAGGAGCGTTATCACCAGTCAATGTGCGGATACCGCGCAAGTTATAATAACTGCCTTCTCCCGGCATACCACTACTGCGTTTCATTTGCAACCCAGCAATTTGTCCTGTCAATGCACGATCGATCTTTGTCGTACCCAACATAAAATCTTTTTTTGTGATATTGGTAGCTGCTGTATAATCTTCCAGCTGCATTTCTCCTTCCCGACGGAAGGGAAGAACCATCGTTTCATTGTATTTATATTGATTTTCCGGAATCAATGTAATTACAATATTCGGTCTTTCTTTTACAAGCTGCTTCACTGAGAAATACCCCGGAGCCCATACGGAAATTTCCTTGGCCTTTGAAAGATCTTTCACTTCAAACTGGAATGTACCTTCTTTGTTTGTAGTAACATTCATCGTGTCTAACACTGTGACAATGGCACCTTCTACCGGTTGATTCGTCGCTGACAAAATCTTACCAGTCAATTTCTGCCCTCCTTGTCCCCATGTATTTGCCACTCCACATACGAGTAGCACAGAAATATTAAGTATTTTTTTTATCTTTTTCATATCCTGTTTATCAAGGTTAATACAAATCTACTGTTGGGCGGAAACACCATGTAGTCGGCTCCATTTCACCTCTTGCCCCTTTCGTAAATTCAATCGTAACTTCAAGTTCTTCGGTTTTATCAAATATGACAACTCCAAGATCCGTAGAACCATCACGGTCATACCTGCTATCTCTATAAAGCTCACTATATCCACCACCGCCACGGTCATGATTAGAGCCTTTCATTGTAGAAGATGGAATAGGACCACTTTCACATTTGGGAATCTTCTTCCCATTCAAGTAGAATGTTGCATTCACTTGCGAACGAGAACCATTAAATCCCATATAGAAATTATATGACCCTGCAGGTATTTTGTAAGGCACTGCAGTATAACCGGTAGTCGAAGCTTTGTCTTCTACTAATCGATAGCATTTGAATTTAAAAATACCAGGTTGATCAGTGTCAACGACCCACAGCATCATAGATCTACAGTAAATAGCCGGCAGCCATGGCTTTGGCTGATTTGCACCCACATATTGTTTCACACGATTCATTTGTACATTCTCACCAATATCTTTCAGATAAGTACTGATGTAATTATATCCGGGATAATAGTACTTTTTATCTTCATCCGTCAATTGGTCAAACGTTTCAAAACGTTCCTTGATTCTCCAAATCAATATCTTGTTGGTCGGTATTTTCAGTGAAGTTATCTTATAAGCAACACCGTTACTCAACTCTACCGGATTATCAAGATCTACCTTATTTACTGTTGTACGCCATTGTTGATCAAAAACAGAATAAAAGTCCTGCGTTGAAGCCGGATCACTCTCGTTATAAATAAAATCTTGTTTTACATACTTTTTACTAAAAAAAGCAGTCTGGAATATCCAGTTGTTCAGAATAGAATCTTCACGTTCCATATTCCACGATTTCAACTTCTCTTTCGCTTCTCTCAGTGCATTCTCTATCAAGTCATTAGAAGGTACCAGCAATGTAGCAGTAATGTTCTCTGAATAAAGGTCTAACTTCTTATCTGCAAAATACTGACTCTTTTCTGTGAATACAGAGTCATATACCGTATTTCCTGTCTTATCAATTCCTATAGGTGTACTTGCGGCTTTATCAAATACTCTTTGCGTACGGCTCAACACCATTTCTTTAAAAACAGAGTAATCTTCGTCCGGCAAATCCTTCAAATACTCTATCAATGCTTTAGGAGTATTAATATAATTTTCCAAGTCATAAATGTAGGCATTATTAGTTTTAATCACCTTCTTCACTTTCGAACCATTGAAATAAATTCCCGGTTCCATACCATCCATCGGTTCATTGTAGATTCTTACGGTCACATACTTGCCGTTCCACATCAACAGGCGTTGTCCGTCTTCCAGATTACTGGGGGAAAGAAGAGCATCTGTTATATGTGCTTCCGCCTTAAATATTTCTTCAGCGGTTGCCTGTCCTTCACTGCCTTCGGCTTTAGTAGTTACCGATTGATCGGTATTGGCAATAGATTCATTACCTACCACCATGATGGTGTACATCAGGTTTTTCTCCTGCCATGTTTTAATCACACCTGTCTTGTCGAACAGTGCATACATGTTACTATAATCCTGAGCTGTCTTCAGGAAATCAGCTGCCGGCTCATCTACAGCTTCAATCTCTGTATTTTCAATCACCGTATCCCACTTGGAATAGTGCGAATCCCAAGTATCCGTACAGGCACAGAGTCCAATTGAAACCAAAGCGGATGCTATGATATATCTAATTTTCTTCATGGTTATTATTCTATTACAGGTTCAAACAATATATAATCAAAATACATACGGAATTTATTGTGCGAACTGGCTGCGGGATCTACCACAACTACGTTCAATGTATGAGAAGTCGTCGTTGTAAATTCAAACAATGTTTCTACTCCACTCAGGTCCGATGTCAACGGTGTATTGAAACAATCTTGCACATCCCCTGTCTTTCCATCATAAATACGTTTGTTATCGCCACCTTTAAGTCGTTTCGAATCTAATCTGAAATTGGTCAAACCGGCTTGGCTGCCCTCTTCTCTCGCACCGATAAATTTCATTGACGGATCGTATGCATAGTATAAAGTAATTCTATACTTTCCGGCTAAAATAGGTGGAATAGTCAGGTCCAATGTACCGTTGTAGCCGATATTAACTACCAAGGCATCGTTGTTCATCAACTTAGTCCAGTTGCCTGAAGTGCTGGCTCCCTTTGTGCAATACGACAGATAACTCCAGTCGCTTGCCAACGTGCCACCAGGTCCCATTTCGATCTTATAGGACGAAACTTGCGGAACAATTTCTTGTCGGCCAATGAACTTGGTGAGTGCTGTATACGTATCCGCGTCATCTCGCGAAACTTGCTGATAAAGCTGCCCTTTTCCCTTTGCCGCAATGTAAGAAGACACTTCGGGGTAATCGCAGAAATCGAAGATTACAGGTATCGGCTCAAATTCGGTTTTCACGGGCAGATATCCGTCAATCGGTTGGATATATCCGTTCTTCACGATCTCGTCAGCTTGTTCCTCAATAAACTTAACGCCGTCGTTCAGTCCGCTTTCGGAAATCAGGATCAAATCGTTTGTAGCTTTGGTGTTCAGCATCTTTCTATATTCCCACGTTTCTCTGTCGAAAGGTTTGGGAAATGTACGAAGAGATTCAAGGGTGCGTTCACCGTTCATAATATGATAGGCCATAAACCGGTTCAGTTCGTTATTGGGAAGCTCGTAATCGTTGGTCAAAGCCCCCACCTTAGCAGTCAAATCACTAAAACTGTTGATTCCTTCCTTAGCAAATATAGCATCGGATACGGCAAATACGGTGAAGTATTTCCGCAGTTCAACTCTCATTCCCAACGGACCTTCGAGTACAGAATTGACTACACTTAACGAATCGCTCCATGTTGTTTTCTCCAGCGCTTCACAGAAAATTTTATAATTCCCTTTCTCTACAAGTTTTGCATAGATAGTTTCTACGGCAGGACTCAATACATCATCGAGTACATATACACGACCATTGGCTGTACGAATAGCTAACTCGCTGACATGAGCTTCCTTATTAATATAGATAGATTTATCACCACCTTCACTACCAAAAGAAACTTTCAACGCATCTCCCGAGAGTGTTCTACCCGGCAGTTCACCGCTTTTTACAAAATCCTCCCTGTCAATAGAGTCGTTAATAACATGATATGTAGCAAGAGTACGGGCATATTCATATCCCAAATCTTCGATAGAAGTGACTCCCTTCTTTTCGTAAAAGCGAAGAACTGCATCATTAGTAGGTGCCAATACTGTGAAAGCATCCTCTGCGCGGTTCACAGCATTGAACAAATCTCCATATTTCAAAACTTTCACCCATTCGGAGAAATCGTCCGGACGACTCTGGAGATAGGTTGCAGCAGGTTGTACATCATATACCTTAAATACCGTATCCTTGTACGGATCATCACAGGAATAACAAGTGATGCACAAAATCATTAAGCAAAATCTTACAATATTCTTCATAGTATATATTAATTTGCAGTTACATCATAATAAGGATTCTGTATTAACATCGGGTTAGTGTCAATCTCACCCTGATTAATAGGCAAATACCATGCATCGGTATTCTTCAGAACCGAACGTATCCAACTGGCACTCACCGTAGAGTTATTCTCAATGATCATATTGATAAACTGATCTTTATATTTAAAATTCTGCGATCTGCCGAAGCGTAAAAGGTCATACCAGCGTTTGCCTTCCGCAGCAAATTCAAGATCACGCTCCTGCAACAAGTATCCAAGCATATTTTCTTGTGATACGGCATTCGTCTGAACACTTAGCGTGGTAACGTTGGCACGGGTACGTATCTTATTGATAAGTTCTAAAGCCTGTGCAAAATTCGCTTCTCCACCTTTCCAGATCAATGCTTCAGCTTTCATCAACAATACATCTGCCATGCGGTAGAGTATCCAGTTGGCATCTTTATAAGAACGTGTTGTAGACAATCCGTCCTTACCGCCGATTCTGAACTTGAAGGGAAGATAACCTTCCGTATTGGAGTTACCAATAACAGTTCCCGAAGAAAGAATAAATGTATTGCCATAACCACGAACGGTATTGGAAGTCACCCATGTATCGGTTTGTTCATCAAACAAACGTTTACACATTGCATTCGAGAACTGAAGAGCGGCGACAGTAGATTGTGTCCAAGGGTAAATATTCGATGGAGATGGATATGTACTCGCTGTAGCATCATCATCAGGAGATTGATTGCGCGACTGATCAAAATTCAGTTCAAATATAGAACCGTTGCTGTTGCCCGGGAAGAAGATGCTGTACCATTGTTCCGGGTCTTCTACAAATGCCGGACGGAAAGGGGAGGTCGAATTAATCAGCATATCGGCATATCTCACACAGCCATCATAATCTTCGCTCCACAAACACACGTCTGCCATCAATGCATACAATGCCCACACAGTGACACGTCCTTTACTCATGCCGGTCCAGTCTTCATCGTCATACATTTCTTTAGCGGCTCCTGTAGAAAGTGCATCCTCAATGTCCAGTTTGATCTGCGCAATAATCGCTTCTTCCGAAGATTTGGGCACATCGACCGCATATTCGTCCGTCATGTAGGGTTCCACAATCAGGGGAACTTCTTTAAAGTTGCGCACTAGCGTAAAATATGTCCAAGCCCGCATAAAGTAGGCTTCAGCCATGTTTGAGTTCATTACTGATTCATGATAGGTCTCATCCTGCCTCTTTACTTCCGGTGCATATTTAATAATGGAGTTCGCCACATTCAGTATGGAATAGAAACTCGCCCATTTACATTCGTTTGATGAAGAGGTCAACTGGAAATTCTGTAATTCCTGTTTTGACTTACCCGAATATGCATAAATGGATGCCCCGCGAAGTTCGCCCCAATAAATTAACGTAGGAACTGTCAGACGCATATTGTGGTATCCTTGTGCAAGCACCTCTTCCACCTGTTCCTTTGTTTTCCAGTATTCCGGAGATACCTGTTCGTTCTTCGGCAACACGTCCAGCCAATCATTACAACTGGAAGTCAGTAAAGTTGTTCCGGCTATTACTATGTATATTAATAATTTCTTCATGTTGATATCGTATTAGAAACTTAAGTTAAAACCAAAAGTATATCGTCTGGATACAGGCGTCGTTGCACCATCAATTGCAAGATCTGTCGGTCTTGACGGAAGGTTTACTTCCGGGTCCTGACCAGTATAAGAAGACCAGGTAAACAGATTGTATCCTGTAACGAAACATGTCAGTGAAGTGATACCCATCTTGTTGCAAATGCTTTTTGGGAATGCATAATTCAGTGTCAACTGTTTCAGACGAAGGAAGGAAGTATCTTCCACAAAACGGTCAGAACCTAAAAAGTTGAATCCTTCGCCATACAATGCACGCGGTATATCTGTAATATCACCTTCGTTTTTCCATCTTCTCAACACAGCCGTACTCTGATTGGCATTACCGTTCATAGACTCATTATTCATACGGGCCGTATTCACGACTGACTGTCCGAAACGTCCGTGGAAGAAGGTGTTGACAGAGAATTGTTTGTACTTAATAGTCAATCCGGCACCACCGGTCAATGTCGGGTTGGCATTTCCCAGATAGACGATATCATACTGGTTAATCACACCGTCATGATTGATGTCTTCATACATCGCATCTCCCGGTTGACAGGTTGCTGTCAAGTTCTTCATCACGATTGGTCTACCTTTGGCATCATTCATTACTTTTCCTTCCGCATCACGTGCGTATGTGGCATCCGTGTTCTGATATACTCCCTTGTAACGGTATCCATAGAACGAACCGATAGGACGTCCAACCTCTGCACGGGCAGCGTATTCTCCATTCTTTGGCGAGTAATTCTCCTGTACCATATTGGCAGGCAGTTCAGTAATCTTATTCTCATTACGGCTAAAGTTCACATAACCGTTGATGCGCCAGTCTTTGTTCTCAAATAAAACAACATCTGTACGGAACTCCCAACCTTTGTTCTCCATTTTACCCGAATTGAAATAACTAATCGATCCGAAACTAGTCGTTGAAGGTAGTTTGTAGTTCTTTTGCAACAAGTCTTCCACCGTCTTATAATAATAATCGAATGTAAATCTCAAACGACCTTTTAATACAGAAGCATCCAAACCATAGTTATATTCGGTAGAAGTCTCCCATTTCAAATTATCCAACTGCATACGAGCTTGCTTGGTGGCCGACATATTCATATAGTCTGTTCCCTTCACATAAGCACCCAGATAAACAGAAGCACCGCTGGGAGCACGTCCACTCTGTCCGATACTGAAACGGAATTTCGCTTCGTCCAACCATTTATCTCTTGCCGTTTTCATAAAAGGCTCATTCTGGAAGTTCCATGCAAGACCCACAGCAGGGAAGTAACCCATTCTTTCATTACGTCCCATAGCAGAGTTACCTTCGGCATTGAGAGATCCGTGTACCACATAACGATCAAACAAAGTATAGTTCAATACTCCTACAAAAGAGACATTACGTGTTTCCGATTCGCTTGAATTCATGTCGCTGATAGTAGTTCCCACTACCGGATCGGAAAGATCAGAAGAGGCATTACCATATACTTCGCTATTATAGCCTGAATTGACATACTGACCAGTACGAACTAATACATTCGCAATGATATTATGTTTGTTATTCCAGTTCTTGATATACATCAACTTGTTCTCTGTCTGTAAAGCCAACTGGTCGGAATAAGCGTCTGCACTCTGATTAGCATATTTGTTAACTTGTTCTACTCCTGTCACTACTTGTGGGAGGAAACGACGTGTTTTAATGGCACGCATATTGATAGAAGCCCAACCTTTATAAAAGAATCCCGGCATTATCTCATAATCGGCACGGAATGTAATCTTACCTTCGCGCTGTACAGTTCTGTTGATAGCTTCATGTGCCATGGCAACAGGATTATAGTTACTCTTTCCATTAAAGGATCCTTCAAAATTCGGATCATGATAAGTAAAGTATTCATCGGTCAATGCACCTGTCAGGTCGTTTACTGTAAAAGGTGATTTGTTCGGCATTTTACTCAATGCCTCCGAACGGATAGTATTAACCCAGTTCGCATCCGTATTGGTCTGTGAATAAGAAAAATCTGCACCGAACTTTAACTTATTAGAAAACTGATAGTTAATGACCATTGAAGTATTCAAACGGTTCATAGACGTACCGATAGTAGTACCGATATCACTCATATATCCTAACGAAAAACGATAAGTCGCTTTTTCACCACCACCGTTCATTGAAAAACTGTTATCAGAAACCAATGCCTTTTGGCGTACATAATCCAACCAATTGGTATTTTGGTTATATTCATCATAGTATCTCCAGTCCGGATTGTCACCGATTGCCGGTGCATCAGATAACATATTCAGATATTTATTTCCCGGATTATTCAGACCGATGTATTTGGCAGAATTCCAGATAGATTCCTGCATAAGAGAAGTATATTCCTTACCGTTCAGCATCGGAATAGTACTCGGATCCTCCTTCATCGTCCATTTAGAGGAGAATGAAAAACGAGTTTTACCAACCGTACCTTGTTTTGTCTTAATAACCAATACACCGTTAGCACCCTGAGTACCCCAAATAGCAGTAGCCGACGCATCTTTCAATACTTCAACTGAGGCTATATCATTAGGTGAGATATTTAAAAGGGCACCTAAGTCTTCTTCCGTAGCTGTGCTAAAATTGAAGTCATCACTGATTTCTGTCGGATAAGGCACACCATCGATAACAATCAACGGATCAGAAGATGCATTCAACGTACTTGTACCACGGATTCTGATAGCACTACGGCTACCGGGGTCTCCTCCCAAAACAATATCCACACCACCCAACTGTCCTTGTAGAGCTTCCTCTATGGATACAACAGGCGCAGCAGCAATCAGCTTTTCCATATCGACTTTCTGAGTAGCCGAAACCATTTCTTTGTCCGAAATACCCAAATCATTTCTATTTAACCTACGGGCTGAAACGACAACTTCATCCACAGCCATCGATTCTGACTCCAAAGTCACATTCAAAAGAGTTTGCCCCGTATACTTTATACGCTTTGTTTTCATTCCGATGTAGGAATAAACAATCGTCAGATCTTTCTCTCCTCCAGGGACTTTCACATTATACTGCCCGTTCAGGTTTGTGATACCACCACCCAACGAACGGTTCTGGTTGTTTACTAGATTGACATTTACACCAACCAGTGGCTCGGCAGTTTTTCCAAACAATTCGGTAACCGTACCGGATATAACCTTCTGTACCTGCCCTGCCATTTCTATAGAACAGGACAGAAAAATGGCTACCAATGTATAAAAGACTTTATTTGTCTGATTCATGATTAATTAGATATTCAGTTAATTAAAAACAGCGTCTATCAGGTGGAAAGCACCGTCCATAAAAGCAAATGGGAAATTCTCGTATGATACTACCTTACACGCATTTCCATACCGACCGGTGGTTTGATTCTGCAACTGCAAGGTAATAGAAGCACCATTATCAGTATACTTCACAGGAATATTATTGCTGTTACGATACTCTCCCGATAACCAATCGGGTGATCCAAGATACGGACAGCCTGATGCAACCGGAGCATTGGTAGGCGTAAAGAAATAATTAAGTAAATATTCTCCCAACAAGCGTTTGTTTGTAACCTCACCTTGAAGAGTGGGCGAAGGTAAACTCAAATCAATCGTACCTTTCACTCCCGGAATCCGGTCATTATCCAAAGCCTCTTTCAAAGCTTCATTAGTCGGAATGAACCCGATAAGACGCCCTGCCAATCGATAATCCCAAGCAAGTACACCGTCTATGGTAGCAAATATTTCAGCCTGTCTCATTAAATAGGCAAACACGAAATTGGGATATTTCGTTTCCCCGATAGAGGTTAACATCGTCTTCAGGCTTGTATATTCCAATCCATCCAACTTTCCGAATACACCGAAATCACTTTCATATTCATATACTTTTCCGTTTGTCCACACACCGCCACCATCGTTGGTCACCTCTTTCACTTCAGTAAAAAGCGTAGGAATCACCGTTTGCGGATCTTGCCCTAACACACTATTAAACACGTAGTTCGTTGTCATCTTTCCGTCTTTTATAAACCAGTATGTTCCGCCATCCTGAGTAGCATGAACTGCCCAAGGAGCGTTAAAATTAACTTCACCTACTACGGTTCCGCCACTAACGATTCTTTTCAGATCTGATGATGATACAGCCACATCGCCATCTTCTCCGGAAGTTGCCAATGTATTGCCTACTCCATCAGACATCAGACGCATATCACTGATTTCATATCCGCTATTTTTAGTGATCAACATCGTATAGTTGGTTGCAGTGGTAGTATATGCAGCCATCTGATTACTCTGATAGATAGCATACAACGAAAGCAGATAATCTCTTTTAAGGAAAGACGGTCCCATTACAGTGCTGAATATTTCAGGCATCGGGAAATTACTCAATCCGTAGAAGCTGCCGTTCACGCAGATGCTCTTATCTTTCACATCGCTCAACTGGAAATCATAGTGTGAACCCAAAGAGTTGGTTATTCCGCTTATTTCGTCTGGGAATACAATAGATCCACCATATACTGATTGATAAAGTAATATTTTGGTAATCAACGGGTCCAAATCGGTCAAAGAAGAATATCCTCCAGCTTTCCAATATTTATTGAAGAAAGTATTTAATGCCTGATTGGACGGAGCAAAGATACTATAGGATATAGAAGCCAATTCCGGATAAAGACGGAAATTGGAAGTCGGCCATTCCAAAGCAATATTGGGAAGTCCGTTTGACGCATGTTCATGAAGGAAGAGACTATCTACTCCTACTGCATTTCCATAATCGGCAGACAAGTCCTTATCATAGGTATAAGTACTGTATTGGCTATAGAAGTCGAGGAAATCGGAATAATCTGATTTCTTCTTCAAAACATCATAAATAGTTTCCAATGGTTCCAATACTCTGTCTACATTATATATATAGCCGTTGTTTGTTATGATTTGGTATTCTTTAACGCTTGCATTCGACACATTGAACCCGTTATCTCCCGTCCATGTAGAGTTAGGATAGAAAAATTCATAATTCTTCTTTGCATCTATGCCTTTAGATGCAAAGATGTGGTGAGAGAATACAGGTAAAAACCGCTCCAGGTGATAGACGGTTACTGTGTTTTTTGTTGCCGGATCCACTTCCTTCGTAGTAGGGCTGGTACTGTGTGTGCGAAATTTGTAATACATACCCGGTTGCAATACACCCAGTTCATCATCTTCATCGTCGTCTTTGCTTGTTGCACTGTCCTCGGGCCGGAAGTTCTCGAGATCGGTTTTACTATAAGAATAGTAGATTAAGTGATAACCAATCAATTTCTTCAGATCATCTGTCGGTATGTCCTTGACTGAAACATAACCGTGTTCCTCCAGATAAGTGGTAAACGCATCATTGTCCGGAGCCATGACAGTTGCGACACTCTTACCATCAAGAATAGGCCTGAAACCTGATAGCTCTGCTGCTTCCAAAAACATGGAGAACTTACCTCCATATTCATTAGAAAGAACTTCCCAAGCTGTACCTTTCAGCCATGCCGGTTTTTCATAGTGTTCATCCATCTTGTCTTCACAGGACAGGAAAAAGGAAGAGAGGAACAATAGTAGCAGCAAATGCCGCTTTCGAATCATTGCATTTCTCATAATACTA
>OMEH01000375.1_pt1 | contig 24426 bp, 16 predicted proteins | sample 1645391 | NCBI WGS metagenome assembly OMEH01 (sample SAMEA103958133, study PRJEB25191) | human gut metagenome | biome: human-associated habitat [ENVO:00009003]; feature: intestine environment [ENVO:2100002]; material: feces | place: Germany | collected 2013/2015 | reverse complement strand
TGCCCGCACCAATGCAGGCGGCGTTTGCGTTAAAGCGCTCTTTCACATCGTTGGTGCCCAGCATGATGATGAGCAGGTCGATGACCTCGTGGCTCTTGAGCAGGGCGTAAGCCACGCTCAGCGCATCCATGGACTCATGCAGCGGGTCCACGAACACGGTGGTGCGGCCGGAAAGCCCTTCCTCGGTGACCAGATATTCCTCGCCCAGCGCCTTTTGCAGACGGCAGGTCCAGCGCTCGTCCTCGTTGAAGCGGATGCCGTGGTCGGCGCAGTCGTTGGGGTCGGCGCAGTAGCCGTGGGTGTTGGAATCACCCAGACAGAGAATATGCTTTTTCATAACCAAATCACTCCTTTTCCATCGTCTGCCGGAAGTAGTACACAGCGCCCACCATCCCGGCATCGTTGTGCAGCTGTGCGGCGCGGATCTCCAGTCCTTCGGCAAAGGCGGGCATGACGGATGCTTTCACCTTTTCAGCGATAGGCTCGATGAGCAGCTTCTGCTGGGCAGATACGCCGCCGCCGATCAAAATCAGCTGCGGGTTGAAGATATGCACCATGCCCGCCAGCCCCTGCGCGATCTCGTCCGTCCATGCATCCAGCAGCGCCAGCACGGTCTCATTGCCCGCCTCGGCGGCGGCAAAGATGGCGCGGCCATCCTTCCATGCCGGGTCTTTCTCCTGCGCGGCGCGTACAAGGGCTGTAGTGGCGGCGTAGCGTTCCCAGCAGCCTTTTGCGCCGCAGGTGCAGTCTACGCCGTCCAGCGCGTGGGTGCGGTAGTGGCCCAGTTCGCCGCCCAGACCCCGCGCGCCTTCCAGCAGACGGCCTCCGGTCAGGATGCCGCCGCCCACGCCGGTACCCAGCGTCACGCCGATGACGTCCGTATAGCCCTGTGCACCGCCGACCCACACCTCGCCCAGCGTCATGCAGTTGGCGTCGTTGGCTACCGTGACCGGCAGACCAAAGGTCTTTTCCAGCTCCGCCTTGATGGGTGCACCGATGTAGTTGGGCAGGCTTCCGCAGGTGCCCGCCACGATGCCCTTGCGGCTGTCGATCTGCCCGGTGGCAGAAACGCCGATGCCCGCAAGGCTTTCCGCCGGGACGCTCTGCGCGGCAAGGAAAGCTTGTGCAGCCTTCAGCACCGTGGTCAGGATGGGGGTGCGGTAGCCGTCAAAGCTTACGCTCTCTTCGGCTTTCGCCAGCACCGCACCGGTCTCGTCCACAATGCCCAGCTTGACGGCGGTGCCGCCGATGTCGATACCAAGATAGTGTTTCATAGCAGGCACTCCCTTGTGTTATTTTTTAGCGGCGTTGATGGCACCGGTAAAGCGTGCGGTGATCTCTGCCGGGCGGGTAATGGCACCGCCCACCACCAGTGCAAACGCACCGGCTTCCAGTGCCTTGACCGCCTGCTCCGGGTAGTGGATATGACCCTCGGCAATGATCTTTGCCGGGCACTCTGCGGACAGCTTGCGGATGAAGTCAAAGTCGATATCGTCAATGCCTGTGGTCTCGGGGGTGTAGCCGCGCATGGTGGTGCCTACAAAGTCGGCACCTGCCTCGGCGCAGAGCATGGCGTTTTCAAAGTTATCGCAATCAGCCATCACCAGCTGTTCGGGGTACTTTGCCTTGATGGCGCGGATGAACTGTGCCGAGGTGGAGCCGTCCGGGCGCAGCGCACCGGTGCCCTGCACGGCAAGGATATCCACGCCGCAGGCCACCAGCTCGTCCACTTCCTTCATGGTGACGGTGATGTACATGGGCGTGCCGGGGTAATCCTTTTTGATGATGCCGATGACCGGCAGGTCCACCACCTGCTTGATCTGGGTGATGTCGCGCACGGTGTTGGCACGGATGCCCACGGCACCGCTCATGGCGGCAGCCTTGGCCATCAGGGGCATCACGCCGCCCTCCTTGGTGTACAGGGGCTCGGTCTCCAATGCCTGGCAGGAGACGATCAGCCCGCCCTTGATCTGAGCAAACAGTTTTTCCTTATCCATGATACTTATCCTCCATCTTGATCTTGACTACAGCTTTGCGGACACGATCGCAGCCGGGCATTTCCACGCCGGGGCGGTGCAGCTCACCGGGGAAGAAGAGGACGAACCGCCCCTCGCCCAGAGCGCCGAAAACGGCATCCTCGCTGTCCTTTTTGCCGATATCCGGCTGGTAGGGCTCCACCTCGGTGCCGGGGGCGGTCTCGTAGCCCCAGCCCTCGCCGCCGGTCAGGTCGATCTGCAGGTCGGCATAGCGGCGGTGGTACTCGAACGCAGCGCCGTCGGCATCGCGCAGGTCGGCGTCCATCACGTTGACAAAGACGTTCTCGCCGTCAATAATGGTCTTGCCGTTTTCCAGCGCGTCCAGCGTGTGGCTGTTCAGCCAGTCGATGGCCTTGTCCAGATTCGGGTGCAGACCCTTGTAGCAGGCAATGTAATCAAACGAATCTACGATCATTTCACACCTCTTACAGGGCCGCGACGGCATCCTCGATCATCTTCTGTGCCTCGGCCACGATGGACTCATCCTCGGGGATCAGGCCCGGCAGCGGGGCGCGCACGCCGCCCAGCTCCAGACCGTACATGCGGCGCAGGATCTCCTTCATGACCGCGTACAGGTTGCCGTGGGCCTCGCACATCTTGTAGATGATGCGGTCCGCCTTGTACTGGATCTCGCGGGCAGCGGGGATGTCGCCCTTCTCGATCAGCTCGTTCATCTTGCGGAACAGCTCGGGCATGACGGCGTAGGTGCCGCCGATGCCGCCGTCCGCGCCCATGACACGGCCGGAGACGAACTGCTCATCGGGGCCGTTGAACACGGCGAAGCCGTCCGCGCCGCGCGCCTGAATACCGGCGTCCTTGAACATCTGGATGTCCTGGGTAGGCATCGAGGAGTTCTTGACCGCGATGACGTTGGGGTTCTTGAGCATCTCGTTCAGCAGGGGCATCGTCAGGGCGGTACCGGCCAGCTGCGGGATGTTGTAGATGATGAACTCGGTGTTGGGCGCGGCGGCGCTCATGGCGTTCCAGTAGTCCGCGATGGCGTAGTTGGGCAGGTGGAAGTAGATCGGCGGGATGGACGCGATGGCGTCAACGCCGCACTTTTCAGCATGGGCGGCCAGCTCGACGGAGTCCGCCGTGTTGTTGCAGGCGACATGGGCGATGACGGTGATCTTGCCCTTGGCCTCGCTCATGACGGCCTCCAGCACGGCCTTGCGCTCATCCGGGTGCTGGTAGATGCACTCGCCGGAGGAGCCGCCGACGTAAACGCCCTTGACGCCCTTGGCGATCAGGTGGCGGGTCAGTGCCTTGACGCCCTCGGTGGAGATAGAGCCGTCCGATGCATAGCAGGCGTAGAAGGCAGGAATAATGCCGCGATATTTGTTGATGTCTTTCATATACAAACACTCCCTGTTCGTAAAACTGTATGTAAAGGCTTCCCCCGAGTGGGGGAAGCTGTCACCGAAGGTGACTGATGAGGGCGGAGCCTGCTGACACGGCCCGTTTGCGGGCAATCCCCAGCAGGCTGCCCCTCATCCGTCTGTGGTCGGGGCCACAGACACCTTCCCCCAAGGGGGAAGGCTTTCAGTGGTACTCTCTTGCGGTTACCGCATCGCGCTTCGGGGCTTGGGCGCCCCTCGCGTTCTGCGACCACTGCGCCTAAAAATCCTCCCTGTTTCCGCCGCAGGCGGCGGTCGGATTTTTAGCCCTTGACAGCGCCCATCGTGATGCCCTTCGTGAAGTACTTCTGGAAGGCCAGGAACACGATGATGATGGGCACGGCTGCCAGCGCGGCACCGGCCATGATCAGGCCGTAGTCGGTGGAGTTCTCGGCCTGCAGCTTGGCGATACCAAGAGAGATCGTCAGCTTGCTGGTGCTGGACAGCATGATCAACTGCATGAAGTAATCGTTCCACGAGTTGATGAAGGTGAAGATGGCCAGTGCGCCGATGCCCGGCTTGATCATGGGCAGCGCAATGCGGACAAAGGTCTTGGCCTCGCTCGCGCCGTCGATGCGGGCGGCCTCCAGCATCTCGCCGGGGATGCCCTCACTGAACTGCTTCATCAGGAATACACCGAACGGCCAGCCGACGATGGGGAAGATGACCGCCCAGATCGTGTTGTAGAGCTGCAGGCTGCTCATCTCGCGCAGCAGGGGGATCAGGATGACCTGCTTCGGCAGCGCCATGGCGCAGACGATCAGGGTAAAGAGGATGCTGCGGCCCACAAAGCGCTTTTTGGCCAGCGCATAGCCTGCCATAGCGGAGGTGATGCAGGTCAGGATCATCGAGGCAACAGCCATAAAGACCGTGTTGATGAGCCAGCGCACAGCGGCGGGCACCTGGGGACCGGCCCACCAGATGATGTCCTTGCCGTCCGCGCTGAAGTGGCTGCTGAACGGCACCGCGAACTCCCACAGCGGGGACTTCTGGCGGCTGAACAGCTTGTCATAGTTCGTCATGACCCACTCGCTCGGCCACCATTCAGGGGTGGTGGAGTTGATGGAGATCTGCGTCTTAAAGGAGCCCGTCAGGATCCAGTACAGCGGGAACGCGAACGCGATGGCCAGCAGGATGATAACGATGGTGCTGAACACCATGTAGGGGGAAATCTTCTTTTTTTTCTTTTTGGTATCCATAGTCATTTCCCTCCTTCTTAATCAGACCGCGTGACCTTGAACTGCACAGCGGACAGAACGGCGATCATGATGGCGAGGATAACGCCCATCGCGTTGCCGTAGCCGTAGCGGTACAGCTTGAAGGCTGTGTAGTAGATGTAGTACATGATGGTATCGGTGGAGTGGTTCGGGCCGCCGGACGTCAGCAGCTGGATCAGCGCGAAGCACTGGAAGGAGTTGATCGTCGTGATGACCAGGATGTACAGCGTGGTGGGCATGATCTGCGGCCACTTGATCTTCCAGAAGGCCTGCAGCTTCGTGGCACCGTCCACCTCAGCGGCCTCGACCAGAGACTGGTCCACGTTGCCGAGCGCGGAGACATACAGCACGATGGGCTGGCCGACGGAGGTCGTGAGCAGGATCAGGATGATGCAGGCCAGCGCGTAGCGGGTATCGCCCAGCCAGTTGATGTTCTGGTCAAGGAGGCCCATCGACTTGCCCAGATAGTTGAAGATGCCGTAGTAGTTGTTGAACATCCACTTCCACACGACGGTAACAGCGACAGAGCCGGTGACGACGGGCAGATAGAAGATGACGCGGAACAGCGAGGTCGCCCACGGCGGCATGTTGACGATGGCGGACGCCACCCACAGCGAGAAGATGCAGGTGATGGGCACCGACATGACAACGATAATCAGCGTGTTGCGCAGTGCGCCCAGAAAGACGCCGTCGTGGAACAGCTCCACATAGTTCTGCAGGCCGATGAACACATCGGCGCGGTTCATGCTGGAGTCAAAGAAGCTGGTGAAGATGCACATCACCATGGGATAGATGACAAAGCCGATAAAGAAGATGAGGCTGGGCAGCAGGAACAGGTAACCGGCGATGGTCTCCTGCCTGACAAGCGCGCGGCTCATCTTCGGCTCGCTCTGCTTTTTGGCAACTGCGGTATGTGCCAAGAGGATCGCTCCCTTCTGTTTTAAAGTCACGGGTTCATTCGATAAAAGTGGCGTCCCACCGCTGCGTTTCAGGTCAGAGGTCGGACGCCGTGGGGTTTAGTTACAAACCGGAGGTTTTTTCAGGAGGTTCAGGATGCGCTGGCCGCTGCGTTGGCGGTGTTGCAGAACTCGGTAACGGCGGTGGTCACGTCAGTGCCCTGGCCAACCTGCTGCAGCATGTTCCACCAAGCGGTACGAGCCTCGGCCCAGCCGGGAGTGACCTGATAGTAGTCGCCCAGGTAAGGCATGAGCTTCTGGTACTCGTTCATGACCTCGTCGTCCTTGTACAGGTCGGACAGAGAGTTCTTGACGGAGAAGTAAGTAGAGGTCTTGACGGCCTTTGCGGTCTCGTCAGAGTTGGCCATGAAGTTGATGAAGGTCTTGGAGGCAGCGATCTTGTTCTCGTCGCCGTTGTCAAACACGCCGAAGCCCCAGATGCCGCCGCACAGTGCGGGGTCGCCGGACTCAGTCGGGAACGCCATGAACAGGATGTCGTCGCCGCTGTTGGTCGTGCCGGCTGCGCTGTTGTCAGCGTTGGTCTGCTGGGCGATGTTCCAGCAGAAGGCCATCTGCAGGGTGCCGTTGCGGAAGAGGGTGATCTCCTCGCCGCCGTTGATGGAGGCGTCAAAGTTGATGCCGTCCTGGTTGTACAGGGTCTCGATTGCCTTGACGTTCTCGGCAGAATCAGCGGTGTACTTGGTGTGGGCTGCATCGGTGAAGGTGCCGCCGTACATGTTGTTGATGATGGCGCGGGTGCCCTGGTCGCCGCCCTGGCCGCTGCAGTAGATCGCGCCGACGTCGGTCTTGCCGGAGTCGTAGACGGCCTGCACAGCCTTCAGGAAGTTCTCGGTGGTCCAGGTGTGGTTCTCGGCATCGACATACTGCATAGCACCGGCAGCCTCAAACACGGTCTTGTTGATGGCCATGCAGTGCGCGGTCATGCAGAGCGGGAACTCGTAGTAAGCGCCGGAGGAATCCTTGCAGGCGGCCTCAACGCTGGCGCTGATGTCGGCCTTCTGGTCGTCGGTCCACAGGTCGCTCAGATCGGCCATCAGGCCCTTGGCGCCCCAGTTGGCAACCAGACGCTCGGGTCCTTCCATGACGATGTCAGGTGCGCTGCCGCCCTCGATAGCGGTGTTGACCTGGTCGTCGCCGTTGGTGTAGTCGAGGTACTCGACGGTGACGTGGATGTCAGGATACTGTGCGTTGAAGTCTGCCAGCAGCGCATCAACGGACTCGGAATCGCCCCACTTGCCGATGGGGTAGGTCCACAGCGTAATGTCAGCAGCCTGACCGGCATCGGCGGTGGACTCCGCGGGAGCGGCCTCGCTGGAGGCGGTAGAGGTGCTCTCAGCAGGTGCGGTAGAGGTCGCTGCGCTGGAAGTGGAGCCGCCGCAGGCGACGAGCATGCTGGCTGCCATGCTGGCGGCCAGGATCGCGGAAACTTGCTTCTTCATAGGTTTTTCTCCTTTTTTGCCTTTCGGCCTTTGTGGGGCATCTTCGTTCTGTGTCCCCCGTGATGCCTCTATTTTAGAAAACTTTTTTCATTTTGTCCAGAGGTGAAATAGCCAAGAAAAACTGTCGTTTTTGTACATGCTGCACAAATCCCATCCACATAGTTGCAAAATACATGCGTTTCTATCGGTTTTTCTTGCTTTTCACGGGAAAACCGCCTCTTTTTTGATTTATTACAAAATGAAAACAACTTTTACATTTGAAAATTTTCTATCGCGCGCGCTTTGGTGCTGTAAAGCAAAAAGGCGCTCACCCGTTACATTTACAGGTAAGCGCCTTTGCTTTGGTAGTAGGGTACTCCTTTTATCAAAAAAATGCAAGATGTCAAAATGAAACATCCTTTTCACGCAATCCGTCTCAATTTTTGCACATTTGCACAAAAACAGGGCGTTTTTTCCGGGAAAAAGCCTCTTGCAAGCGCGGGTATTTCCTTATATAATGGAAGGAGCGAAATAACTTTTCATTTTCAAGAAAGGGAGCCTTTTTTATGAATTATGAAAATATGACCCGCCGCCGGGTGCTCTGCTTCGGCGATTCCAACACCTACGGCTATGACCCTGCCCGCGACGGGCGCTACGGCGACGATGAGCGCTACCCGATGGTGCTGCAGGACCTGCTGGGCGACGGCTGGAGCGTGGTCGAGGAAGGGCTGCCCGGGCGCACCGCCGTGTTTGACGACCCTATTACAGAAGGTATGAACGGGCTGCGGGTCATCACGCCGATCCTGATGAGCCACGCGCCGCTGGACACCGTGACGATCATGCTGGGCACGAACGACAGCAAGGAGCGGTTCGGCTGCAATTCCCATCTGATCTCTCTGGGCATCGTGCGGCTCGTCAAGAAGGCCCTGCACACCGAATGCTGGCGCGACAACACCAGGCCGGACGTGCTCGTCATCGTTCCGCCGTCCATCACGCCGGAGTACGACCACCTGATTTTTAAAGATGCCATGGGCACCGGCTGCCATGAACGCTGCGCCGGCATTGCCGCCCAGCTGGAGCCGATGCTGAAGGACATCGCCAATGTGCGGTTCCTGGACGCCAACACACTGCCCGGCGCGGGCTGCTCGCCCCTTGACGGCATGCACATGACCGTCCAGTCCCACAAAGTCCTGGCCAAAGCCTTGCAAAAGGAGCTGACCGGGGATACATTATAAGTAATAGCAGCGGCCAGCCTCCTTGCCTCCCTCTGCGAGACAGCCTCCCCCGACACGGGGGAGATGGCGCTTGCGCCAGAGGGGGAGCGGTGGCCCCGCAGGGCCGGAGGGAGAGAACCTTGCGGTTATCTGAAGTCTTTCAGGCAATGGCACAGTTCTCTCCCCCACCGCCTGCGGGCGGAGCCCCCTCGCAGAGGGGGCCAAGTTCCGCAACACACCACAGCAGAAAGGACCCTCCATCATGGCAGAGCAAAGTTTTTGGGATATGCTGCGCACCAAGCGCGACAGCCTGACGAAATCCGGCATCATCGTTGCGGATTACCTTATGCAGCACGCAGAGGACGCACAATACCTGTCGATCTCATCGCTGGCAAAAGCCTGCGGTGTGGCAGAGGCTACGATTTTCCGTTTCTGCCGCGCCCTGGGCTTTGACGGCTATAACGAGATGAAGATCGCGCTGGCAAAGGCCACGGCCACGGCGATGCCGGTCTCGCTCAAGCTGGAGCCGGGCGTCGACACCCAGACGCTCTGCACCCACGCCTACAACACCGCCATCGAGGCACTGAACGGCACCCGCAGCGCACTGGACCCCGAGTCGGTGGACCGCGCGGCCACGCTTTTACAGCGGGCACGGCAGGTGTTCTTTTTCGGGCAGGGCGGCAGCTATATACTGGCCTGCGACATTTGGGCGCGGTTCTCGATGCTCTCCACCAAGTTCCGCACGGCAGGCGACAGCCACATGCAGGCCATCGCCGCCAGCCTGATGGGCCCTGAGGACGTCGTGGTCTTTGTCTCCTACTCCGGCGCAACGCGGGATATGATGGACACGCTGCATCTGGCCAGAGAGAACGGTGCCAAGGTCATCCTGCTCACCCACTACAGCGACGCCCCCGGCGCAGCGCTGGCCGATGTCGTGCTTCTGTGCGGTGCCAAAGAAAGCCCGCTCGACTCCGGCAGCATGCCGGTCAAGCTGGCCGTCCTCTTTGTGGCGAACGTCCTCGTCCTGCGCTACACGCTGGACAATCAGGAGCTTGCCAACCTCTCCCTCTCCCGCACAAGCCGCGCACTGGGGAGTAAGCTGCTGTAATATAAGCTCAAAGCAGCCCGTGAGCATTGTCGCTCACGGGCTGCTTTTTATTGCTGCACCTGTAATGTCCGATGCAGCATCATTTTTAAATTCTCCGGCAGGCCGCTCTGTATCCCGCATTCCGCAGTAAAGCACAGCCCGATCAGGCCGCCGACAACGGCGGAAAAGATCGCGGTGCAGCAGTATTCCAGACTTACCGCGGGGTCGATCTCCCCCGCAGCCTGCAGGCGTATGAGCAGCGTGCGCACGATGTCCCGCAGCTCGTCCGCACAGGCGGGCACGGACTCGCACTTTCCCGGCGTGCCCAGCGCCTGGGCAATCATCTTATAATCGCCCATCCGGTTGGCAGCAATGTCCTGCAAATAGGCTACCGCCCGCTCCTCCAGCCCGGCCAGCGTGCAGCAGTCGGCAAACAGGACGCGGATGCGTTCGTTTTCCCGGGCAAAGCAGTATTCGGCCAGGCCCTGCAGAATCTCCTCCTTTGAGGAAAAATAGCCGTACACCGTACCTTTTCCAATGCCTGCCGTGTCGGCCAGCTGCTGGATAGTCATAGCGGCGGGGCTGACGCCCCGGGCGATCAGCTGCAGGGCAGCCTCGTAGACGGCAGCCTTGCGGGCTGCATGGTTATCCATTGTCATGGTCGGCCTCCTTTTTCTCCCCGTCGTTTTCCTCCGGCGCACGGGCCGCGCGGCTCAGATCCGGGCGGCGTGGCGCGGATGCGGCCTCGGCGGCGCGGCGGGCGGCGAACTCTGCCGCAAACTCTGCCGCATCGTCGGGCAGGTCGTCCAGACCGTCATCACCGACGTCAATATTGACCGGCGGCCTGCGGTAGAACAGGTCATACAGCACAGGCACGACGAACAGCGTCATCAGCGTGGCGTAGCTCAGGCCGCCGATGATGACAATGGCCATGCCGGTGCTCATCTCGCTGGCCATGTCGGTGCCGAACAGCATCGTGACCATCGCCAGCACCGTCGTCAGCGTCGTCATCAGGATCGGGCGCATACGGGTGCGGCCCGTCGCCACAAGGGCGTCGGTGCGCTCCAGCCCGCCGATGCGCAGCTGGTTGGCGTAGTCCACAAACACAATGCCGTTGTTGACGACGACGCCCATCAGGACCAGGAAGCCCATCAGCGAGATCAGCGACAGCTGCTCACCGGCAGCCATCAGGCCGAGCATACCGCCGGTGAAGGCCAGCGGGATCGTGAACAGAACAATGAACGGCGACAGCAGGCTCTGGAACTGCGCCACCATGACAAAATAGACAAAAGCCAATGCCAGTGCAAGCATTTTTGCCATCTGGCTCAGCATCTCGGTGACCTGGGTCGTCTCACCGGCCAGCTCGGCGGTCACGCCGTCGGGCAGGTCCAGTGCGGCCAGCTGCGGCTCCAGCTCGCGGGAGAGCAGCGTCGTGTTGTAGCCGTCGGCGGTCTCACTCGTCACGGCCAGCTTGCGGGAGCCGTTCTCGCGGGCAATCGTCGTATAGCCCGCCGTCGTGGTGCGGGTCGCGAACTCACCGAGGGTGTGCGTCTCCTTTACGCTGCTGCCGTTCTCATCGGTGGTCGTCGTCTCGAACTCCATATTGAAAATATCGTCCAGCGTCGGCGTGTCGGTCTTATCGACGATGACGACGCTGTAGCTGTCGCCGCCCGCCTTCAGCGTCGTGGCGGTGGTGTCCGTCGTCAGCTTGGCGGCGATCTGCTGGTAGACCTGCGCGACGGTCAGACCCATCCGCATAGCCTTGTCCTTGTCAATCGTGATGTTGATCTCGGTGTCGCCGGCGTCCTGGCCGTCGGTGACGTTTTGGATACCGTCGATGCCCTCCATCAGCGCCATGACCTGCTTGCCCGCGGCGGCCAGGTCATTGAGGTCGCTGCCGTAGAGGTCCACCTCGATGCCGGAGCCGGACAGCGCACTCATGTCCATCATGCCATTGGAGTTCACTTCAATTTCGCAGTTTAGATCTGCTGTTTTGCCGTAGATCTCCTGCTCCACGACCTTGGCCTTAGGTGCCTTGTCGCCCAGCAGGACGTAATAGGTAAACGTGGTGTTGTCGGTGGCGGCATTGCCGCCGGCCATGGCGACCATGTTGTTGGAACCGCCCGACATCGCGCCGACGGTATCGACGCCGTCCACGCTCATGACCGCGTCCATGACGCTGTCCGCCGTGGCGAAGGCGTCCGCCTTAGCCGTATCGTCAGGCACATTGACCGTAATGGTCAGCTGGTTGCTGCTCATGTCGGGGATCATGACGATGCCCATGGTGGCGACGCGCCAGACCGACACCCCCAGCAGCGCAATGGCCAGCGCCAGCGGCACAGCCTTGCGGCGCAGGCAGAAGCGCAGCAGCTTTTCATAGCCGTTCAGCACCTTGTCGAACAGCGGGTGCTTGATGTCCTTCTGCTTTTTCAGCACGGTGGAGCCCGCGCAGGGCACAACGGTCAGCGCCACAACAAGGGACGCCAGCAGACTGAAGGTGATGGTCCAGGCCATGTCGCTGAGAAGCTCGCGCACCATGCCGGTGGTGAACACCAGCGGCAGAAAAACGCAGATCGTCGTCAGGGTGGAGGATACGATGGACCCGGCCACCTGACGTGCGCCCTGCACCGACGCGCGGGCGGCGGGCACGCCGCGGCCCCGCAGACGGTAGATGTTTTCAATGACGACAACCGAGTTGTCGACCAGCATGCCGACGCCCAGCGCCAGGCCGGACAGCGACAGGATATTGAAGGTAATGCCGGTGAAATACATCAGCACAATGGCAAACAGCACGCTCAACGGCATACTGATGGCCACGACGATGGTCGGGCGCAGGTCCTTCAAAAACAGCGCCAGTACGATGATGGCCAGCGCTGCGCCCTCGATCAGGTTGGACAGCACACTATTGACGATGAGCTTGATATAGTCGCCCTGGTCCATGATGGGCGTCAGGTGCAGGCCCTCGTTTTCGGCCATCATCGTTTCCATCGCCGCGCTGCTGGCGTTGGAGACCGTCGAGGTGGACGACGTCGAGCTCTTGTACAGCGACAGCAGCACGGCGCGGTTCTTGTCCACCTTGGCGTAGGCGTCGTCGGCGTTGTCGGTCATTTCGACCTCGGCCACATCGGACAGGCGCACGTCGCCGATGCCGTCGATATTGCAGAGCACCATGCTTTTCAGCTCGTCCGCGTCGGCAAAGGCATCACCGACCTTGACGATGTAGCGGTTGTCGTCGCCGTCGCCGCCCTCGATATAGCCCGCGGGCATCGAGAAGTTCTGCGCATAAATGAGCTGCTGCAGCGTCGTCATGTTCAGCAGCTGGTTTAGATTCGCGCTTTTCAGCGCCTCCTCGCGGGCGGACTCGTATTCCTCCTGCGCGGCCTCGAGCTGGGTCTTGCCGGCCTCGAGCTGGGTCTTGCCGCTGGAGACCCGGAACTCGCCCAGCTGCAGCTGGGCCTCGGTGCCGCTCAGCAGCAGCTGGACGGCCATATCGGCCATGGCGGGGTCTACCGCCTCGTCGCCAAGGCTTGCCAGCATTTTTTGCAGCTTGTCGCGCTGTTCGTTCAGCTGGGTCAGCATTTCCTGCGCTTTGGTCAGCTGGTCGCGCAGGGCGGCGGCGGTGTCGTTCAGCGTCTGCTGCAGCGGCTGCATACCGTCGTTCAACGCAGTCTCGGCCTCCTGCCGCGCAGTCAGCAGCGTCGTGGCGTTCTGCAGGGCGACCTTCGTCGTGGAGAGCGTTGACAGATTGCCGCTCAGCTCGCTGACGCGGGCGCGGCGGGCGGCGTTGCCGTCGATGACAGCCTGATCCTGCGCCTGCTCGGCGCGCTTGGCGTCGATCTGCGCCTGTAAATCGGCCCGTTCGGTCTCGTCCTCGGTGTTGTTGAGGGAGTCCTGCAGCGATGCGATCTCCACCTCCAGCGCCTGAATGCGGGCGCTCATGGCCGCATACTGGGCATCTAAGTAGGCCGCCGTCTGCTCCACCGTCATATTCTGCTCCAACAGCCCCTCGTCTGCGGCGCGCTGGCGGATGGCCGCATCCGCGCGGTCTATCGAGTTGATCATCGCGCCCATCTTGTTCAGGTCGCTCTTGGCTTCGGCCAGATTGGCCGGGAGCGCGTCGGCGTTATACTGCGGGTCGTAGGCGGCCAGCACCGTCTTGCAGCTGGCAAACAGTGCATCGTCGATGGGCAGCGTGACCTCGGGCAGGGTCGTGCTTGTATTTTTGGCGTCCTCCAGCTTGCGGTTTGCCTCGTCCAGGTCGGTCTGCAGGCTGGCGATCTTCTTTTCCAGCTCGGGGATCTGCTTGTCCAGCTCGGTGATGGCATCCCGCAGCTGGGTCGTCACGTCGGCCTTCTGGCTGTTCAGCTGGGCCTTGCCTGCGTCCAGCTGGGCCTGGGCGGCGTCCAGTTCCTTCATGCCATCGTTGATTTTTTTCTTGTTGGCATCCAGCTCTTTTTTGGCATCGGCCAGGCGGTCACTGACCTTGACCAGCAGCTTGTCGTTGACAGCGTCGATCTTTTCCTGGTCGAGCGTGATCTGCACCGACTTTTCTACCAGGCCCGTCGTGGACACGCTGGCAACGCCGTCCACGCGCTCGAGCTGGGGCAGCACGTTTTCGCTGACATAGTCGGACAGCTCGTAAATATCCATGCCGTCGTAGTCCACGGCAATGTACTGCGTCGCCATCATGTCCGGGCTGATCTCCATCAGCGTCGGCGTGGACGCCATATCGGGCAGCGCGTCGCCGAGCTGGTTCACGGCGGTGCTGGCCTTGACCATGGCGCTGTCCATGTCGGTGTCGTCCTGGTATTCCAGAAAGAGCAGGCTGTAGTTTTCATTGCTCTGGCTCGTCACGTTTTTGACGCCGTTCAGCGTCGAAAGTGCATTTTCCAGCGGCTTGGTCACGTCGGCCTCGACCTGCTCGGGGCTGGCGCCGGGGTAGGTCGTGATGACCATCAGGTAGGGCAGGTTCATGGCGGGCAGCAGGTCCGTCTGGATGCCGGTCAGGCTGACAAAGCCCAGCACCAGCACCAGAATGACCGCCACCAGAATGGTAAATGGCTTTTTAACGCTGTATTTCGGCATGGAAGTGTTCCCTTTCTTTTCTGACCGACCGGTCGGTCGGATTTATTATAGCACCCTGACCGCCGGTTGTAAAGGGCTGCGCGTCCAGCGCGCCATGGAGCTGCTAAGGGCATCGGCATCCGCCCGATGGCCTACAGCCAGGCGCTGGTGCGAGGTCCTGCACTGTAATTTGCATCCTAAAAAAGAGCCGACAAAAGCTCGTTGAAGCTTATCGTTTCAACGAGCTTTTGTTGAGTTTTGTGGTGTTGTGTGCCAAGGCTCAGAACGGATTTTGTCCCATGCGTACAAAGGTATGCTGCATGGTACTGACCTGTTCCAAACCCTTTTGGGGGAAGGTTAGTTTTTAATCTGCTCCCCTTCCGGGAAGATGATTTTATAAATCGGGAAGTAAATCACCATCTGCACGCCGCCGTTGATGACGGTGATGGGCACGAACGCCGCCAGAAACAGCGTGATGGCAAGCGACGCAAAATAGCCCATACCTCCCATAGCTCACCTCATGCTTACGCAGGCACAGTCAGCTCCGCGCTGTATTCGCCGTCGGAAGCAGCAATCGTCATGGCGTCGCCGTCCCCCATGCGGACGATGGCAAGAGCCTCGCCGTAGTAGGTATCGGTTTCGCTGTCCAGATAGCTGTGCTTGTTGAAGGGGCAGGCACTGCCCAGCCCCACCAACGTGCCGCCGCGCACCTGTACCTGAATACTGCCGCGCGCCAGCGGCTTGGTGATGCCGTTTTCATCGGTGTAGCGCAGACGGATGTAGCACAGGTGCCCCGGTTTTACAGCAGGTTCTTCGGCGTCCAGCGTCAGGCGGGTCGTGCCGCCGGCACTTTGCAGCTTGCAGCGACCCATTTCGTGATCGGCAGCGTCATAGCTGACGGCTTCCAGCGTGCCGCTCTCATAGGGAATGCTGAACCTCGCCAGGCAATCATTTTTCAGCGTTTTACTGCCCACCGTGTGACCATTCAGCACCAGCTCCACGCGGGCGGCGCGGGCGTAGACCTCCACGTTGGCCTTGCGCTCCTCGCAGCCGGTCCAGCTCCAGCTGGGCATGGCATTCGTCATCTTCCACGCACTGGGGCTGTGGCGGTCTCCGGTATGGTTGACCGGGCAGACGGCGATATAGGGGCCGTTGTCGGCCTCCAGCGCCACGCGGGTATAGAGGGCTTCGCCCAGCGGCTTGCCGGTCAGGTCGATGCGTCCCGAACCCGCCGACACCCAGCCCGGACCGCCATCGAACGTTTCGGCGTAGTCGGCGTACTCCCATGAGCCGACCATGACTTCGCCAAGGTAGTCCATGCCCGCCCAGACAAAGTCGCCCACCAAGCGGGGTTGCTGTTTGGCCAGTTCGCGGAATTTATAAGCATCGTTGCAGAAGGTCTCGCTGCCCAAAATCAACCGCTGCGGGTACTTTTTCAGGTCGTGCTTATAGCGGTAGATGCCGTAGTTGTAACCCGCAATGTCCATGTTGGCAAAGGCGTCACGGGTCTTGACGTCGCAGCCGTGCAGGGTCGCGCCGCGCTTCATGAACTCATCGCCCAGCAGCCCCGCCAGATTGTTGAAGAACTGACTGCCGACTGCCTTTTTCTTGGCGGCCTTCTCGCCGCGCTGCTTGGCTTTTTCGGCACGCTCGGCTTCTTTTTTTGCCTTTTCGTCGCTGTACACGCCGAAGCCGATGGAGCTTAAAAAGTTGAAGAAGATGTTCACACCGCAGGTCACCGGGCGGGAATCGTCCAGCCCGTGCAGGAAGTCGGTCATCTCCTTGGTCAGAGCGATGCCGCGCTTCTGGGCAGTCTCGCTGACCTCGTTGCCGGTGGAGTAGAGCACGACGCAGGGGTGGTTGTAGTCTTTTTCCACCATGTCGGTCAGATCCTGATGCCACCAGTCGTTGAAATAATCCACGTAGTCATGCTCGGTTTTGTGGATGTACCAATGGTCGATGTACTCGTCCATGACAAGCATGCCCTGCCGGTCACACTCTGCCAGCAGCGCCTTGGAGCAGGGGTTGTGCGCTGAGCGGATGGCGTTGTAGCCGTTCTCTTTCAGCAGGCGTACCTTGCGTGCCACGGCGTCGGGGTCACAAACTGCGCCCAACAGACCATTATCGTGGTGGATGCACGCGCCCTGGATGATGTACCGCTTGCCGTTGAGCAGGAAGCCGTCCGTACCCCACTCGACCTTGCGAACACCGAACGTCTCGGTCACCTCACCATCGGCAAAGTTGACGCGGCAGGTGTACAGGTTGGGCGTTTCAGGTGTCCAAAGGCGGGCGTTATCAAGGGTCAGGGTAAATACGGCCTCGCCATCGCTCTCCTGCTGCACGGTGGGCAGGTCGTCCACCGTCAGGCGTACCGTGCCGGGGGCGGTGGTCTTTACGCGCACCTCCACGACGGCGGGGTCAAGCGACAGGGTGCGGATTTTAACGCCGTTCAGTGCGATATGCGCGCCCCTTGCCGTCCAAAGCTGCACCGGGCGGTAGATGCCCGCGCCGGAATACCACCGGCTGTTGGGCTGGTCGGCGTTGCGGGCAATGACCCGCAGCTCGTTCTCCCCTGCGTGCAGATACGGCGCACAATCAACATAAAAGTTGGTGTAGCCGTAGGGGCGGAACGCTGCCTTTTGACCGTTGAGCCAGACCTCGGCATTATGGTAGACGCCCTCAAACTCCAGAATGTGGGTGTCTGCCAGCTCGTTTTCCTGCACGGTCAGGGTGCGCCGGTATTCGTAGTCGTGTCCCTCGTACCAGCCGGTATTGGTGCCGCCCGCGCTCAGGGCGGTGCGGGGTTCAGCCAGCATGGCGTCATGGGGCAGGGTCACCGGTTTGCCGGGTGCGGTATCGCCCAGATGGCGGCACGTCCAGCCGGTGAGAAGGGATGTTGCTTTCATACAAGATCCTCGCTTTCAAGGTTATCCATAGCAAAAAACGCAGGAGACTTTCCTTTTCTGTTGTCTGCACTATATCACAATGTACAGCAAAAAGGGGATTCACTACGTGAACGGTCGTTTTCCCCACGCAAGCCGCCTGCGGCATTGGCAAAATAGACAATCGTATCATGTGCTTTATGTGCAGGTTGCTTAAAGCAAAAAACAGCCCACCAAAATGGGCTGTCCGGGTTATTTCTGCTTGATGGGAAACAGCACCTTTAATGTGAACTGGTTCTCCTGGGTGGTGATCTCGGCGGTGCCACCGTATTTTTCGGCGGTGTCGTAGATGCTCTTTAATCCATAGCCGTGGTAGCGGGCGTCGGACTTCGTGGTCTTGGGCAACGTGCCGTCCGCTTGGAAGGCACCGTCGTAGGTGTTTTCGACCCGGACCCACAAAAAGCTCTTTTGCCGTGCCACCACCAGATGGATGAGTCGCTGCTCGCTGTCGGGCAGCTTTTCTACACTCTCGATGGCGTTGTCCAGCGCATTGCCGAACAGCGAACACAGGTCCATCGTATCCATAAAATCCAGCGCCGCACCGTCTGCCACGCAGGTCAGCGTGATGCCGTGCTGCTGGCAGTACAGGCTTTTGCTGGTCAGGATCGTGTCCAGCACCTCGTTGCCGGTCTTGTTCTGCGCCTCATAGCTGCGGATCTCCTGCTCCATCGCGTCGAGGTAGTGGGCCTTTTCCTCTGAGGTCTCGCTGCGCAGCACGGCGATCTGGTGTTTGAGGTCGTGATATTTTTTATTGATAAGGTCAATGCTGTCCTGCGCTGAGCGGTACTGTGCGTACTGCGCCTGCAAGACGTTCTGCAAAGCGTCGCGCTCCTTTTTGCGGCGGTACTCCACCAGCTGCATGTGGTGCGCAAACAGAATGGCCATGCCGCCCAGGTCTACCAGCGTGCGGATGTTGTAAATTTCCGCCGTCATTTTGCCGGAAAACGGCGTGTCCGGGCTGACATAGCTCAGGTTGCTGGCGGCATAGACCGCCACACCGATGAACAGCGTGCTGAGAAATTCCTTTTTGTGGACGTGCAGAGGCGAGGCAATATCGTTATAATTGCGTTCCAGCGCGAACACCACGCCATACACTGCGGCATAGACGACTGCCAAAATGCACACACGCACACCCGTGCCCGGCGTGCCATGCTGCCCGGCCATATAGTAGTAGAGCTGCCATTCCAGCGAGGCGGCCAGTTCCCCCAAAATAAACGCGCGGACGCAGTAATACCCCGCGCACTGGGCGGGCACGTCGGCCTGCATTCGGATGTACAGATACATGATCAAGATGGATACCGCAATGCAGGGCAGAAACCAGAATTGCGGCACCTGCCCCGTTGCCTGCATAAAGACGCCGAGCAGCAGCAAAAACACCGCGTGGATCGTATACCGCCGCCAGCCTGCTGTACGCTTGGGCAGGAAGAACAAATATAAAAGGCAGGCCAGCCAGTCCGCCAGCGCGGTATACAGGCGGGGAATGTTGCCCAGAACTTCCGTTTCCATCAGATGGTTTCCCCCATGTAGTGGTTGAGCGCCGCCAAAAATGCCTTGCGCTTGGCGCGGCTGATCTGCACCCGCTCACCGTTGACGATGGCGTCCTCGTCCTGGATGCCGTCCACGTGCTCCAGATTGACAAGGTACGCCTTGCTGCTGCGGAAGAAATTCTCCGGCGGCAGCTTCTGCTCCACATCGCGCATGGAGCCGGTGGAATGAACCTCGCCCTGCTTGGTGTGGAACAGCAGGTCGTGGTCGCAAATTTCTACATAATAAATGTCGGAGGCGTCGAGCTTCTGCACACCGCCCGCGCAGGGTACCGTGAGGAAATGCTTCTGGCGGCGCCCCAGCAGCTCCCGCACATGGTTCATCCGCTGGCAGAAAGCGTAATAACTCAGCGGCTTTAAGATATAGTCCAGCGCCTGCACCGCGTACCCCTTGATGGCATACTGCGGCGAGTTGGTGATGAAGATGATAAGCACCTCCGGGTCGGCGCGGCGGATCTCCTCGGCTGCTGACATACCATCCATGAAGGTCATCTCGATGTCCATCAAAATCAGGTCATAGCCGCCCTTATAGCCCAGCGCGATCTCGTCGCCATCCGAAAAATGCGTGATTTGAAAATGGCAGTTTTTCTCCTGCTGGTATTTTTCCAGATACGAGTCCAGCACTGCCCGATCCTGCGCGCTGTCCTCGACTACTGCGATGTAGTTCACGAAAATTCTCCTTTTGAGAGCAAATGAATGCGTTTATGTGCCGACTGCTATGCCGCTTGCCTTTCATGGCTATAGGTTCTATCTGATAAGTATTATACAGATTCTTTTCCGGATTTTCAATAAATCATGGTTCTGCTTATCCGCCTTGGTTGCCCACGCTTTGGGCGGGAAGATGTTTTACATAGCATGGCGTTTGATTACCCACAAACGCATTTCCGGGGTGTCTCATCGAGGAATGCGGACACCCGTCTCACAGGGTTTTCACGCAGGGAAAGCCCGCACAAATAACTAAGCCAACACACCGCACAATTCCCGCCTTACGGCTCAAGCACCGCTCCGGCGGCTGCGGCACTTAGAATTATGCGGTATTGCCCCAGAACAAGAAAAGCCCCGGCCTTTTCTGGCCGAGGCTTGATGGTTGCGGAGCAGAATGTGATCTGTTCGCTTCCGCTGACAGGGAGGGCAATCCGCTTAGGGTTCCACCCGTACCGTCAGGCGGGAGGCGTGCAGCCCACCGTGGTATACCCGGTTATGGGCCACCACGGTCCGGGCGGAAGCAAAACCTTCCCGGGTGTTGCTGTTGGGGAAGATGAAATTCTTGGCGCTGGAGGTGACCGTCACCCGGATGCGGTGGCCTTTCCGGAAGCAATTGGACAACTTGGTGGTGCGGATCTTCAGGCAGACGATCTCGCCTTCCTGCAAAAACTCCGACTGAGCAAAGCCATTACGGTATCGGGCGCTGAGCAGGCCATCCGCCAGCTTGATGGACCGGCCGTTCTCATCCACGTCGGTAACACGCACCACAAAGTCGGTATCCGGCGCGTCAGAAGAAATATACAACTCCGCCGTCATATCACCGGTCAGAACCAGGTCTTCCTTCAGCACAGGGGAGGTGTAGCACAGCAGGTCCTGACGCAGTTCCTCCCGGGTGTAGTCCTCCGGCACTTCGATCTCGTTCTCCGACATATCAATGATGTGCTGGGACGGATTTTCGGGGTCATAGGCGTAACCGTCGCAGTCCTCCCGCTCCGGCTTGGCAAAAGTCAGCCGCCCGTCCCCGGCAGAGGTATTGGCATGGCCGTCACTATCCAGATACAGGTGGGTGACCCGGGTCTCGGGCACTGGCCAGTTTTCGGCGGTCTTCCATACCTCCTGGCCCAGGGTGTAGTATTCTACCGGGGCAGTCTGGTCGATGCCGTTGTCCACTTCCTTGAGGTGATGCTCAAACCAGCGGAAATACAGCCAGTCCAGATCAAAGCGCAGCGCCTGGCTGCCGAAGGATACCCCGTGCATGTCGTACTTACTGTTGCCGCTGTGCTGCCAGGGTCCCAGAATGACCTTGCGCATGCCCCGCGGGAAGTCATGGACCAGTTCCAGGGCTTCGGTGGTACCCATGCCGTTGTCGTCAAACCAGCCGGACTGAATCAGCGCCGGGATCTGCGCCCTGACGGAGCGTTCCTGCCAGTTGGACATACGCCAGAAATCGTTGTAGTCACTGGGTTCCAGCCACCGTGTGATGAAGGGCACATCGTACCCCAGAGCCTTTTTCGGCAGGTCGGTCAGGGGGCGGATGTTCAGCACTTTCTCCCAGTCATCGCGTTCCATCAGCTCAGGGTGGAAGGTTTTCTGAGACACCGCAAAGGCCCAGGCCAGCATGCCCGAGGTGAAAGACCCACCCCGGCGGGGCAGATCCACAAAGGCGCTGCCCGCGCAGACTACGCTGATCAGAGCTTTCAGGTGGGGGTTGCCGCTGGCAGCAGCCGCCCACTGTACATAACCCAGGTAGGACCCGCCCACCATACCGATGCGTCCGCTGCACCATGGCTGGGCGGCGATCCAGTTCAGAGTATCGTCGCCGTCCTCCACCTCGTGGTAGTTGGGCAGCCATTCGCCTTCACTGGCGTTTCTGCCGCGCACATCCTGTACTACCACCGCGTAGCCGCGCTGGACGTAACGGTAGTATATCTCACAGCCGTCCTCTTTGCCGTAGGGGGTGCGTACCAGCACTGCGGGCACCGGGGTACTGCAGTTTTTAGGCAGGTATACGTCGGTGGAAAGATGTACCCCGTCCCGCATGGGCACCGGGAAGGTCTGCGCATGTTCTACCGGGAACAACTGTTCCTCCGGCCAGGTCGAGCGCCACAGGCGCAGGATGGTCTCCTCCTCGGCACCGGGTTCCACCAGCACCGTGACCATCTCCCGGGCAGGGCAGGTGACGGCGATCAGCCGCCCGTCCTTCATCTGTTTGTTGTTGGGGAATTTTACATCCCGCTGCAGGTAGCTGCAGCCGTCTTCGCTGGTGTAGCGCTCGCCGCACAGGGAAACTTCCCCGGTGCCATGCAGCCCCGTCTCGTACTTGGAAAGGTTCTGCCCCAGGGCGGCAAAGTCCATCTTCACAAAGAAACGGTAAAAATCCCGGTCCTGTTCAGTCAGGTCCTGCCAGTCCAGCAGCACGCCGGTATGCACGTCCAGTTTCCGGATCTGGGGTGTGCCGTCGCCCAGCCGCAGTCTGCCGTACAGGATACCTGAAACATATAAGTCAAAATTACGCATTTCCGTTTCTCCCGTTTTCCGTTTAGGCGCCGATGAAAGCACGGATGGCATAGGCTACACCGATGCCCACATAGTTGCCCAGGGCACCGGCCAGTACGCCCATGAGCAAGCCGATGTTGATAAGGGTCTTCCACTGGGCGCTGGAGGCGATGAGGGCGGCGGTGGGGCCATCCGAGATACAGCCTACGATGGACAGCAGCACATACTCAAAACGGACTTTCAGCAACCGGGTGATGAGCAGGTGCAGCAAAATGGAGCAGGCGATGACACAGAAGCAGAACAGGGTGATGTAGAAGGTGGATCCGAAGAACTGCTTCAGGTCCACCGCAAAGCCGATGGTCACCAGGAACAGCACCGCTATGAAAAGGCCCAGGTCAAAATTGCCGCGCAGCTTGCGGACGGCCGGCACCTGTGCCAGGATGATGGAGAAGGTGGTGATGAGCAGGATGCGGCCTGCACTGCGGAACCCTTCTCCGAATACCATCGAGGAGATGCTGGTGGCAGCCCACACGGTGCCAAAGCCGATGGCCAGCAGCCAGGCGATTTCCTGGATGGACCATTCCTTGGAGGCCATCAGTTCCTCGTGGTTGCCATCCCCCAGCAGCTCCGACTCGCTCATATCATAGGGCCACAGCTTTTTCAGCCATTTGGAACTCTTGTACAGGGCGGGGGTAGCAAACATCAGGATCAGCGTGGGGATGCCCACCACATAGTCGGCGGCATTGGCCGAGGCGATGGTGTTCTTGCTGGCATCCAGGCCTACAGCGATGGCGGTCAGGTTGGAACTGCCGCCGGTGTAGGTGCCCACGAACATACCGGCCACCTTCCAGCCCTCGTCGATTTTGTTGGCGAACAGTATGCCGAACACCAAAGCTGCCACGCAGACGCTGAATATGGCCGAGGCCAACGCAATGATCGGTTCCTTGGATAATTTGCGCATCTGTTTCAGGTCCAGGCTCAGCAGGCAGATGGAAACGGACAACGGCACGCAGTAGCTGCTGATGGCATCATAGGTAGGGCTGGAGGTAGGCACGATCCGCAGGTTGGACATCACGATGCCCATGACGATAACCGTCAGGGCCGGGCCCAGTGTTTTGAACACCTTGAACCGCTGCAGCCAGAATCCCAGTGCAACCGTGGCGACCATGATGAACAGGAGCGCGCCTTCGGAGGAAAAAACCGTATTCGCCATAATATACCTCTCTCTGCGGGGTCCCGCTTAAAAATCAATATCGATGCCAAGGCCCGGCTTGTCGGACAGGGTGTAGACGCCGCCATTCACGGCAAAACCTCCGGGCATACCCATCTCGGGGTCCACAGCGTACATAAAGCTGTCGCAGTCCGCCTCGGTGATGTTCTGCTTGGCGGCAACCAGGCTCACACCGGCAGCAATGGCCACCTTGGTCTCCAGCATGCAGCCCACCATGCACTGTACATGGTTTGCCTCGGCAATGGCGTTGATCTTTTCCGCCGGGTACAGGCCGCCGCACTTCATCAGTTTGATGTTGATAATGTCTGCAGCATCGATCTTGCAGGCCTTTGCTGCGTCGATGGGGGTGTGGACCGACTCATCCAGCATGACCTGCAAGTCTACCTTGGAACGCACAAAGCGCATACCGTCCAGATCCCAGCTGGGCAGGCACTGTTCCACCGCTTCCACGCCCAACTCTTCAAAGGCTTTCAGGGTGCGCACCGCATCGCTGACCGTGTAACCCTGGTTGGCGTCCACACGCAGGCGGATGTTGGGGCCCACCGCCTGACGGATCAGGGTCAATGCCTGGATATCCTCGACCGGGTTGATGCCGGCCTTGATCTTCAGAATGGTGAAGCCATCCTTTTCCACCCGTTCCCGGGCTTCGGCGGCCATGGCTTCCGGTGTGTCAATGCCCACCGTCATGTCCGTGACGATCTGGTTCACGCTGCCGCCCAGCACCTTGTACAGAGGCTGACCCATCAGTTTGCCCTTGATATCGTACAGGGCAATATCCACCGCGGCCTTTGCCGAGGTGTTGCCTGACAGCAGGCGGTCCATCATCCTGTGGATGCCCTCAACATCGAGCGGGTCCATGCCGATCAATCCGGTGCGGAACAGTTTCAGCGCTTCCAGAACGGTGGCTGCGCTCTCGCCGGTCACCGGTTCAAAGGGCGCGGCCTCACCGATGCCCCACAGACCTTCGTCGGTGGAGATCTTCACCAGCACATTCAGCGAATGATCCTGTACCGCAAAAGCAATACGGAAGGGCTTTTTCATGGGGATACGGATGGTTTCTACCTTTACGTCTGTGATTTTCATAGGGTTCCTCCTGCA
>OMEH01000374.1_pt1 | contig 24509 bp, 30 predicted proteins | sample 1645391 | NCBI WGS metagenome assembly OMEH01 (sample SAMEA103958133, study PRJEB25191) | human gut metagenome | biome: human-associated habitat [ENVO:00009003]; feature: intestine environment [ENVO:2100002]; material: feces | place: Germany | collected 2013/2015 | reverse complement strand
GACATAGGCGTCGCCCAGGCGCCCCATGCCGTAGCGCTGTTTGAGCGCGGGGTAGTGCCGCGGGTAAAGTTTGTCGGAGATGGCCGCGATGGCGATGCGCTGGCCGGCGTAGCTGAATATCTTCGAGCCGGAGATCATCAGGATGTAGTTGTCCGTGTATCTGGCCACGGTGGCCTGGTAGGGCGCTTCGAAGGGGCGTCCCAAGGGTTTGCGGAAGTCCATGCAAAGGTAGGCGAGGTCTTCGATGACGATGGCGTCGTATCGGGTAGCCAGCTCGCCGATCGTACGCAGCTCATCCTCGGTGAGGCATATCCACGCCGGGTTGTTGGGGTTCGAATAGACGATGGCGGCGATGTTGCCCTGTGCGAGGTAGCTTTCCAGCTTCGGGCCCAGTTTTTCGGCGCGGTATTCATAGATGTCGAACGACGCGCTGGGGATATCGAGGATCTGCACCTGGTTGCGCTGCACGGGGAACCCGGGGTCGATGAAGAGGATCGTATCCTTCCCGGGCGCGAGCTGCGAGCAGAGCAGGAAAGCCGTGAAACTGCCCTGCATCGACCCGACCGTCGGGATGCAGCCCTGCGGTGCGACCCCGACGTCGAGGAACGCGCGGATGAAACGCGAAGTCTGTTGTTTGAGTTCGGGGATGCCGAACATGTTGGGGTACTGCGATGCCACGCCCGATTGCAGGGCCCGGCATTCGGCTTCGACCCCCGCCTTTTCGGGCGGAAGCCCCGGCACGCCCATTTCGAGGTGCAGGAATTCCATCCCCGTCTGCGTTTCCATGATGCGGGCTATGTCGCCCGACTGGCGGATCGTCGCCTGGGCGATGTCCGCAATGTCCATGCGCTCCAGCGCGGAGTCGAGCACGGAGCGGTCTATCGGTAGCCTTCCCATTGTGCGGCCTGTTTTTGTGCGTATGCGTAGCCTGCGCGGAATGCCGCGAGGTTCGTGTCGACGATGGCGTCGCCCTTGCGGGCGAAAATGGCGCGTATGCCCGCTTCGAGTTTTTCGGGTGCGATGCCCAGGAACGGTGCTGCGGCGCCCAGCAGCACGATGTTGGCAGCACGGGGCGATGCGGCCTGGCGGGCGATGGCATCCACGTCGAGTGCCACGCTGTGCGGCAGGGAGGCTATCTCCCGCCCGAGCGTATCGGCATCGGGATAGTCGGGGATGTTGATCAGCGGGGCGGTGTTGGTGATGACCCAGCCCCCGGTCGAAAGCCACGGCAGGTAGCGGAGTGCTTCCATCGGTTCGAGCGAGATGATCAGGTCGGCGGCACCCCGCGGAATGAGGTCGGAGGCGATTTCATCCGACGAGATGCGCAGGTTCGACTGCACGTCGCCGCCCCGCTGGCTCATGCCGTGGACTTCGGCCTGCTTGATGTGCAACCCTTCTTCGAGGGCAGCCCTGCCGATGACGGTGGCGATCGAGAGGATGCCTTGTCCCCCTACGCCCGAGAGTATGATGTCGCGTTTCATGGTTTACCTGTTTTTAGGGTTTTGCCGCCGGGTGGTCGCCGCGACGGGCGTGTCGCTATTGTTTCTGTTTGGTTGCGTTGTGCCGTTTGGCGGTCTGTATGCATTCGCGGCGGGGGATGATGACCGAGACGCCGTCGAAGGCGATCTCTTCGCGGAGCATGGCCTTCATCTCTTCGCGGGTTCGGGGCAGCGGCACTACGACGCGGATGTGGGCGGGGTCGACGCCCAGGCCGGCGCATATCTGCTCGAGGCGTCCCGTGCCGGCCGAATCCTGGCCTCCGGTCATGCCGGTGGTGAGGTTGTCCGAAATGACGACCGTGATGTTCGTCCCTTCGTTCACGGCGTCCAGCAGCCCGGTCATCCCCGAGTGGGTGAAGGTCGAGTCGCCGATGACGGCCAGGGCGGGGTGCTGTCCGGCGTCGGCGGCGCCTTTGGCCATGGTGATCGAGGCGCCCATGTCGACGCAGGTGTCGATGGCGTGGAACGGCGAGAGCCACCCCAGCGTGTAGCAGCCGATGTCGCTGAATACCTTGGCATTTTCATATTCGCCGGCGACCTCCGTCAGTGCCGTATACATGTCGCGGTGCCCGCAACCCTGGCACAATGCGGGCGGACGGGGGACGACGATGCCGCTGGCGGCGAGGGCCGCGTGCGGGGCGAGCCCCAGGGCCGTGCGTACGCTGTCCGGAGTCAGTTCCCCGGTGCGGGGCAGTTCGCCCGACATGCGGCCGCGGATCTCAACGGGCGCAGGCAGGATGCCGCGCAGGGCTTCTTCGACGACGGGTTGTCCCTCCTCGATGATGAGCAGCGCCTTGCATTCCGACGCCATGCGGCGCACGAGTTCCTGCGGCAGCGGGTATTGCGATATTTTGAGCACCGGGTGCGGGCATCCGTCGGGATAATTCTCCGCGAGGTAGTTGTAGGCGATGCCGCAGGCGATGATGCCCAGCGATTTGTCTTCAGCATCGGCGTAACGGTTGAAGGGGCTTGCGGCCGCCTCCTCTTCGAAGCGGGCATAGTCGGCGAGCAATGCCTCGTATCTTACGCGCGAATTGCCCGGCATCAGCACCCATTGGCGCGTCCGGGCGGGATAGGCGAGGCTGTTCTCGGAGCGTGCCTCGCGCGGTTCGACCATGGCGCGCGAGTGGGCCATGCGGGTCGTAAGGCGCATCAGTACGGGAATGCGGTATTTTTCCGAGAAATCGAACGCGGCCTGCACCATGTCGTAGGCCTCCTGCTGCGTGGAGGGCTCGAACGTCGGGACAAGGGCGAACTTGCCGTAGAAGCGTGAATCCTGCTCGTTCTGCGACGAGTGCATCGAGGGGTCGTCGGCTGCCACGACGACCAGCCCGCCGTTGGCTCCCGTCATCGCCGAGTTGACGAAGGCGTCGGCGGCGACGTTCATGCCCACATGCTTCATGCACACCAGGGCGCGTTTTCCGGCAAACGACATGCCCAGCGCCTCCTCCATCGCCGTCTTCTCATTGGCCGACCATGTGCAGTGGATGCCCCGCTGGGCGGTGAGCGGATGTCCTTGTATATATTCGGTGATTTCGGTCGAAGGCGTGCCCGGATAGGCATATACACCCGACAACCCTGCGTGGAGCGCCCCCAGTGCGAGGGCTTCGTCTCCGAGTAATAATTCCCGTTTTGCCATGAGGTCGTGCAGTTATGCTGTTTTTACAAATTTAAGGAATTTTTAATTAAAAATTCACTTTTGGTGATAAAAAATCACGCAAAACCACATTTAATATTTAAAATATTATATAAATAAGTGTTTTTGAGAAAAATTGTAATATGCCATTCGTTCCATACAATGACGACTGGCAGGAGCGGGTATAAAAAAGCAGCCGATCCCGAAAGACCGGCTGCCCCGTTTGCGTCATTTATTCCCCGAATAGTGTTTTCAGTAATTCGGGCGTTTCGATTTCTTCACAATTTATGCTTCCCAGAAGCACGCGGCCCTTTTCGGTCAGCGAAAAGTACATCTGCCGCTTATCGTTCGTGCCCAACTCCCGGTTTACGTAGCCTTTCCCTTCGACCGAGCGGAGCACCTTCGAGGTGTTCGACGGAGTAAGCCCCAGCATTTCGCCCAGCTCCCCGCAGGAGAGACGTCCGGCTTTCGAAAGGCTGCATAAGGCCATGCCTTCGTTCAGGCAGATCCCGTATGAGCGTTCGAGTGCCGCTTCGAACCGGTTGACAGCCCGTTGCAACTCGCGGATCCTACACAGTTTTTCCATTGTCTGCCGGTTTGTGTATGGCCTGTTTGCCGCAGTGCCCGACGCATTTGCCGCATTCGATACACTTCTCCGGGTCGATGACCGGAAGTCCGAATCCCGATTGTGTGATCGCCCCGACGGGGCAAACCGTCAGCAGCGGGCACCGGTGGTTCTGCGGGCAGCGGAGATTGTCGACGGTGAGTGCCATGCCTGTCTACTTGTTGAGCAGTACCTTGTCGATGGCCTCCTTGAGCGACGCCTTGGGCAGGGCACCCTGTGCGATCTGGGGCTTGCCGCTGGTGGGGATGAAAAGCAGCGTCGGGATCGAGCGGATGCCGAACGCGGCGGCGAGTTCCTGCTCCTCTTCGGTATTCACCTTGTAGATGTAAATGCTGTCGCCGTACTCGGCAGCCAGCTCTTCCAGAACCGGGGCGAGTGCCTTGCAGGGGCCGCACCACGATGCGTAGAAGTCGATGAGCGCCGGTTTGTCGCCGAGGTACTTCCACTCCGTAGGGTTCGTTTCGTAATTTGCGACTTTGGTCAGGAAATCCGCCTTGGTCAGTGCGATCGTTTTCATGGTATTCTCTTTTTTAGTGTTGTTTTCCTTGTTGCTGCCGTTTGCGCAGGCTGCCAGGCCGAGCATGCACATCGTGGTCAATAATAGTTTTTTCATGGTCATTATCCGTTTTTATAGTTCTTCTGTATCAATAACGATGCAAAGATATAGAATATTTTCCATTAAAACAAATTTCCTGTGGAAAATAATTGTCGGATAAAAAATGAATTATTAAAATGCCGGGAGCGCGATAGTCGTTATAATAACAATCGAACCGATCCGGAACGAAAGGTTCGATTGTTTTTGGGGGTTACCACAATTCCATCTGAACGGCTTCGATATGGCACTTTTCAGGGATGTAGATGCAGCCGGGATTCTCCCGGATCGTCCGGGTAATGAAATCCCTGAATTTTCGTTCAGAATCTTCTTCGTTGAATATGTCCCTGCCGATTATTTCATTTAGGGCGACCCAGTTGAACGTATTGGCTTTGTTGAAGAATCTTCGGAACCATATTCTTATTTCTGTTCCGTTCCGCACGCGGATGCTGGAACTGTTTTCCGAATTGTTGCTTGTCTTCACCTGGAGTAAAGAGCCGTCTTCCTTGCAAAAGTCGACCGCGTCTATGGTGCTTCCCCAGCAGCAATACCAGCCATACGGGTGCAAAATTGTCGCCAGATATTCTTCGAGCAGATTGCCGACCATCCCCTCGATTGTCATCATGAGGGAGTGCCCTTTTTCAAGAGTATCTGCGAAATTGTCGTCGATATCTTCTCTTCGGGTTCGGAGAATTAATTTTACGGCGGGATCTGGTTTTGTCTGGGATTTTTTGCCATGCCGTTTCGACGGCCTGCCATTGTATCCTGAAAAGTATCGTGAAACCCATTTCTTGACATATTCTTTGAGGGGGATGGGCTCATCCTGGTTAAACCCCAATGCCGGTAGATTGCGTATATCGCTAAAGGCCACACTCAGGACGACTCCTAATTCTTTCGTGTAGGCGTCTTTTGCAAAAGTTTTCGCAAGCGAGATCGCTTTTTCGCCTGAAAAATCATCGAATTTAGTCGTTTCTTTCATTGGGGGATGTTTTTCTGATAAAGTTAATGATTTTTTACTTTATTTATGGCGTTATCCCCGGGTTTTCTTTTCCAATCGGTTTGCACCTTGGTTTACATAAACGGTAAGAACCGAGGGAAAACAGGCTTGAAACGAGGCGCGGAAAAACCACCTGTATTGCCGAAAGAGTTTGGTTTCAGCGATGTAACTCGCTAAAAAATAGAGGGAGCAATTTTCTTTGCTCCCTCTTCGTGACACCGACAGGACTCAAACCTGTAACCTTCTGATCCGTAGTCGTCAGCCCGTTATTTTTATTGTTTTCGATATTATTTGTAATTATACTGTAAATTACTATAATTCAGCGGCGAATATATAAATTTATTTTTGATTATGTTTGCATGAAATTGATTGATTTTATACCTTTGTGTTTAGATTGTGTACCCGTTTTGTATGTAATAATACGCTGGTTTACAATAATAGCCGATAGTGTTTTTTGCGGTTGTGTTTAAAATTACATAAATATTCCGAAAAGACAATATATATACCACGCAAAGATGAATTTTAATTACTCAAAGGATGGAATAACGGTTGCTGCTATGCTGGACACGGGACACCCGAGAGATGGGGGGCGATTTTCTGTTCGTGTTCGTGTTACATATCGACGCAACCGAAAGTATTACCCGACTGGTAAAGCGTTGACGCCGGAGGAGTGGAACGCATTACCGACAACTCGATCCCGCGCATTGCTTGATGTACGCGCAGATATAGAAAACAGTTATAGTATTGTTCTTGCGGCGGCCAAAGCTATTGCCTATACTGGCAATTTCTCTTTGGAGGCACTTAATGAGCGATTGAAGGGGGCGGCATCCGATACCTTAAACACGATGTTTAAAGCCAAAATAGACGAATTGAGGAAATCGGGACGCATCGGCACCATGTTGGTATATGACAATGTGTTAAAGGGTGTCGAACGGTTTGCCGGGAAAAATGTGCTACTTGAGGCTGTAACTACAAATTGGGTGCGGAGGTACGCAGACTTTCTCCGTAATGAAGGTAAAGCACAAACCACAATTTCAATAAATCTACGCCACCTCCGCGCGCTCCTCAACGATGCAAAGCGCTTGGGAGTGCTCAAAGAATCGCAATACCCCTTCGGTCGGGGGCGGTATGAAATACAGGCCGGCGAAGGGCGCAAGTTGGCTTTGTCGCAAGAACAGATAGCCACCATAGCTAAATACGAAGACGGTACGCAGGCTACGGCTAAATACAGGGATTATTGGTTATTCCTCTACCTATGCAACGGAATAAATGTTGCCGATTTCGTGAAATTGAAATATAATAACATATCCGACGGGGAAATTCATTTCGTGCGTCAGAAAACCGAGTTTACCACCAAAACCCGTAAGGAAATAAGTGTCGTTATAACCCAACCTATGCAAACGATTATCGACCGTTGGGGAAATACCCCCGCCACCCCGAATACATACATATTCCCGGTGCTGGACGGTTCCGAGGATGCTATTCGGCGAAAGCAGAAGACCCAGTATTTTACGCGAGCATTTAATAGACGAATGGCTGAGGTGGGCGAAAGGCTCAATATCGGGCGCATTTCAACATACACTGCTCGTCATTCCTTCGCCACCGTATTGAAACGATCCGGGGCGAACATTTCTTATATATCTGAATCGCTCGGGCACCAGGATTTGAAAACTACGGAAAACTATCTTGCCAGTTTTGAAAAGGAGGAGCGCACGAAGTGGGCAGAAATATTAACTAAATTCGAGTGAGTATGGATATAGCTACAATTACAGATGTTTTGGACTATGTGCGTAAATGTTCTAAACTTGTGAACGCATTTATTATAGGAATTATAAGGCAAACACAAGCCGATGATCTTACCAAACCAATAGAAAATGTAGAAAACTACGATTTTTCAATAGATGGACATATAGATTTACGCCTTAAAGCATTAAATATTATAAAATTAATCTCGGACGATAAACGGGAAAAAGTTGCAAATTTAATTTTTGAGAATTATAATGCTTGTATTAATTATGAAGTGAATGAATATGTGCACCAACTGCGAGCAGATAAAAAAGAAATATTTTGGCGGGAAAGGTTGCGGGACACCTATCCGGCTATATTTGATTCAGTATTTTCTGCTTTAGTATTTATTTATAAAATTCATGATGTCATAACCGAATGGGTATGCGATGGGGTTGAATGCTACCAAATTGGGAATATGTCAAGCTTGTTATCAGGTGTTGGATTCAAATGCAAAAATCCTTATGTTGTAAAATCAGAAAAATTGTTAATGGCACCTAAAAATAGCTATTATTTATCTAATAGTAAAGGTATAAAAGATATATATTTATGGCTTATTGAATTAGTTGATTTTGTTCCGAGTTCCGGGGATAAAAAACAGAGGTATAAAAAAGTGTAAAGCAAAAGATAATCAAATAATTATACACTTTTCTTCAGTACCTTTGTTTTAGAAAAAAAGTAGAATAAGGTAATGTTAAACGAGGTTTCGGTTTCCAAATCGTTACCTCGTTTCTTTCGCTCTATTATTCATAGAAACGTGATTTTCAGTTTCTTGCATCGTTATTCATCTTGACATACGACTCTGCTGAAATTATTTTTGCAACCCTAAAAAGCAGAGTTTATGCGCAGCACGTTCAAGGTTCTGTTCTACCTTAAAAGGAACAAAGACAAAGATCAGAAAGTCGTCCCTGTCATGGGTCGCATCACGGTCAACGGTAGCATCGCCCAATTCAGCGCGAAGCTCTCCGTTTCGGAAACGCTTTGGGAGGTCAGCGGTGGCCGCGCCAAAGGCCGTAGTCTCGAAGCGGATCGCATCAACCGTCATCTGGACAACATCCGCACCCAGATCGGCAAGCACTATCAGGATATCTGCGACCGGGAGTCATACGTTACGGCCGAAAAGGTCAAGAATGCCTATCTCGGCTTCGGCGAGAAATACCGGCTGCTTCTCGAAGCGTTCGAGAAATTCACCGGCGACCTCAAGAAACGTGTCGGCATCGACCGCTGCCACGGTACATGGAAACGCTACTATAAATCCATCGACCATCTGCGGACTTTCATGCGTAAGGAGTATAACGTGAGCGATATGCCCTTGGCAGAATTGGAGCAGTCGTTCATCGAGCAATACCACGTCTACCTTAAATCCGATCTGGGGCTCAAGCCTACGACCGTCAGCGGTTATCTCAAATGCCTGAAATACGTTGTCAAAATCGCGTTCAACAACGGCTGGATGCCTCGCAACCCCTTTTCCCTCTATCAATATACGGCTCCGAATCCGGAACGTAGTTTTTTAACGGAAGATGAACTCCGGCGTATGATGACTACCGAGCTGCGGTATAAGCGTCAGGACTATAACCGCGATATGTTCCTGTTCTCCTGCTTCACGGGCATCTGCTATGCGGATATGGCCTCGCTGACCTATGACCGGATCGAGCAGGATGCGCAGGGCGAGTGGTGGATCAGCGGGAACCGCCAGAAGACCGAAACCAGATACGTTGTCAAACTTCTGCCGTATGCGTTGTTCATCCTGAACAAGTATCGGGGTCTGACCGGCGACGGACGTGTTTTTGCCATGTCTACACTCGATTCGATCGACGACAGTCTGAAAAACATCGCCCGGAAGTGCGGCATCGACAAACAACTCTCGTTCCATCTGGCAAGGCACACGTACGCCACGACGATCTGCCTGTCGAACGGCGTGAGTCTGGAGACGCTTTCGAAGATGCTGGGACATAAAAATATCACCACCACTCAAATCTATGCGAAAGTCACCCCGCCGATGATCGACCGTGAGGTTACCATGCTCCGGGAGAAACTGGCAACGAAATTCTCCGTGTAGACACTTTGCGATAAAGTATATAAATATATTATGTATTTACATACTTGTATAAACTCATCATTCGGTCATTGCATCTTTGCGGCGAAAACCTACTGCAACCCGATTATGGAACGACTCGATGAGATTTTGGAAATCGTCCGAGAGATCCGCGAAGATATCGCCTATATGAAACGTCACCGGAATATGCTTTGCGGTACGCCGATCCTTGAAGTGAGCGAGGTCTGCGACCTGCTGAAGATCAGCGACCGTCAGTTGCGCCGTTACTGCGTCAGCGGTCAGCTCACCGGGTTCCACTTCGGGCGCCGTCTTATGTTCTCCACTGCCGAAATAAGCCGTTTTGTCGAGCGGATCGACACGGAGTGCCGGCAGCGAAAAGAACTTAAAAACCGGATCAGGAACCTTTAATTCATAACCCTATGCCTGACAAGTATTATTTGGTGGAGTCCGGAGCCTTGGAGCACCTGCTCCGCACGCATTTCCTGCTGACACAATCCCTATTGCTCTTCGAACACCTGTTGAGCCACAGCGACCGCCCGATGTTCCTCTCGGCCCGCAAGGTCTGCGAGGTGCTGGGTCTGGACCGTCACCAGCTCGAACAATGCCGTAAAAAGCGGATGATCCGCGCCCGTGCCGTCAACGGGCAGATGATGTACGATGCCTACGAGCTGATCGCGCTTACGGAACACTTCTACCGCCGGAAGTTGCGGAAGACCCTCTCCCGGATACCGCAGTTCGAGGTGCGCTGATCCGTTCGTGCTGAAAGGGACTGACTGCATCCGCAGCAGTCTCTTTTTGTTTTGAGACAGCGCGAATAATAATTAAAAATCCCTTTGTGAACGCCGGCCTCGGGGCAAGATAGCGCCGGACACGTTCCGGCGTCAAATTTTTGCGGCACGATCTCCACCCTTCGGGTCGTATCGCCCCTCAAAAATTTGCCTTGTCCGTGCCGTCGCTGATAATCCCGCCCCGAAGCCGGCTTCTCACTTTCATAGCGGGGATCTGCCGGCCTTGTGTCAAACTAAAATCCATTTCGAATATGAAGAATCAGAAATTCGAGATTGCGGTAGCGGGTTACGACTACCGTTTCAAGACCTACGCCCGGGACGGCGTGGAGGCATCGGTAAAGGTGAAATGTTTCCTCGGACGACCCGATGCCGAGTGTACGATCCTTACCCCTGCATTGAACGACGACCTGCGGGAAACTGAATCCTGCCGCAGGCAGGCGGCCCGGCGATGAGAAAGTGGATCGATCAGTCGACCTTCGACGAGCTGCTGCTCGCCAATGCCGAGGATAACATAGAGCGGGCTATTCAAAGCGCATCGGCCGTATTGGAAACAGTGCAGGAGTTCGTTCCGGAAGCCGCCTTGTTCTACCGTGTCACACATGCCGCGGACAGCCAGAAGAACGATTTCGAGGAAGCAAGCACCGGTTTCCGAAGAAATAGCATCCTGTTTCTCGTCCGCCAATATTTCTATCCAAAACCCTATTACGACCTCCGATTCGATTGGTCATCGTTCCGATACGCGGACAACTACTCCTACGGCAAGGCTTTCGACAAACAAACCGAACCGAACCGTATCGGAGTCTTCACCCGAAAGAAGATCGACGACTGGGTAGAATACCTCACGCAGGGTTTCCGGAATCTCGAACGGATCAATGCGGAGAACGAACGCAAAATGACCGGGTACCGCAACCGGTTGGAGGCTCTGTCCGATGTGGTTTGGGTTCATGACAAAAGTCACGGCCAGATCATTCGTAACGGCCTGACCTATACTTTCGATATCCGGCAGACGGATTACAGCGAAAAGATCTCTTTGGACTATCGGTGCCGCACGCTCGACGATTTCCTTGCACTCTCCGACAATAAATTCACACCTAAACCTTAAACGACTATGGAACGAAACATTATTATCGAAAATATCTGCACTGCGTGCCGCTGCGGCGAACGTCGCGCCGAGGAATATTTGGCCGCGGAACTTCGCAACCTGCGGGAACTGCGGGAACTGCGGGATGCCGGTGCGCTGTGCTACGGCGATCTTGAAACGGCCTGTTCGGGACTGGGACTGGACTTCGATTATACGGACTATTTCTGCCGGGCCTTGTCACTGAACTAACTCCGATTTACGATGAACAATCTTTGTTTCAACCGTTTCACACTGCGGACGGACGATGCGAAAACCCGCCGTAAAATCCTTCGCTGGCTGGCGCTCAACTACCGCTTGTACGAATACATCCCCTCGGACGCAGAAGTTCGCGGACGGTTCACCTCGCGCAAGCCCTTTCCCGCCGAGGCGTTCCGGCGTCAGATCGGGAAATTGCGCAACGACAGAACGCTGTTCCTGCGGATTGTCTCTGCGGACTTATATACGCTCTATGTGGAAGGTAACGTCTATCTGCGCGGAGCGTGGCACCGAATCTTTCTTTAATAACCTGCCGCCTGCTCCGCAACGAGCGGGCGGCGTCATTTCCATATCATGGCATACGAATCATCCATTCCTTTCGCGGATATCAGGGATTTCCGCGAGGCCGAGATCAACGGCATCTCTGCTCTTTTCACTATGTGTCGCCTCGATTCCGAAACCCTTCCCGCCGATTTTCATTCGTGCGAGGTCATGGGCGGTCGGGGCAGCGATTTCCAGTGGCTCGTTCCGCTGGCTTTGGCAAACTTCACCGGAACGTTCGTCTCCCGGCAGCCCCTGCTCCGGGAAGGACAGGCGTACGCTGAAATACGCTGGTACGGCATCTATGACGCGACGACAGTCGACGAATGGTCTGAAAACAACAACGATAACTCTTAAACACTATGCGACGAAAATTCAAACTGAAGGTCAGCTATACCTTCAACGGCTGTTTTACCCTGCGTGCGGCTTCCGGCAAGGAGGCCGCACGTCTTGTTTCCGAACAATGCGGAACGGTTCTGAGTGCGATTCAAACGACTCTCGGCGAAGAATCCGAGGTAGACTGGCATTTCGACAAACATCCCCGGCTTGCAATCCGGGAAGTAATCGCTCTTCCGGAGACCCTTGACGGGGAGAAGCTGCCGCGCGTGGGAGTCTTCCATCCCGGGCAGCGGGTCTTCTGGCGTGATCCTGCCGATGAAACTTCGGGGTATTATACCGTATGTTCGGGCAATGACGACGTAGAAGAGCCTTCTGAGGATGACATCATTTTGATTTGTTCCTCGGACTCGGAAGCCGAAGTCTTCCCATGCGAACTACGGCCCGTATCCGATAATCATTAAAGACGCTTTCGAATGAAGATGCAGGAATCCGATTTCCGGCATGCGCTGGAAATCATCACCCGGAACAACCGAATCACGGTGTCGTTCAACACACCGATTGCCGATAACTACTCCCAAGTCTATCCGCTTCTTATCCATGAGAGCAACGCTTCGGTACTGAAACAGCTCCATGAGGCGGGCTTCTCGATGAGCATGACGAAAAAAGGACTGGAAGTGTCGAAGTATTAACCTCAAATAATCGCGCAATGAAACGCTATGTATTTTATCGAAATCAAAAAATTACTGTCATAGATTGCCGGTATTTCAGTTTTGAAGCCGAGAATCTCGAAACGGCAGTCCAGAAGATCAAGGAGCTGTGTGCTGACGGTCAACTCGATGAACTGTCAAATGATCCGACCTATCAGGAAGATGCTGCTTATCAGATTCCCGGAACGGAATATCCACTGGATATAGAAAACAATAATGGAGATCCTACGGTTATGATTTACTCGGCCGCAGACGGAAACTGCATCACGGACAACCTTCCGAAGAGAAGTATCAAATGCTTGTCGATGCCTGCGAGGCGTGGTGGAACAGACAATTCGCAGAGGAGCAAATCCGAATCCGGAAAGAGTCTGCCCAATGAATACCCGGAACAAACCCGATCTGCATTGCGGACCCCGACCTGATGTCCGCAGAAATACAATAACTCAAACCAAGAACATTTTAATGAACGAAACCATGAATTTACACGAATATTACCGTAACCATAAGGACGCGATCAACGCGTCGATTATGGATATTGCCTGCGATCTGGCCGTCGGACGGCTGCTGAACGCACACGGTGCACCTTTCGAAACATTCGTCGAAGCCGATGACCCCGACGATCCCGACGGCGGAACCCATTACAAGGAGGAATATCAAAAGGAATACGATACGTATTACGATAAGGAGTACGCCCGTGTCGCAAAGCTGATGAAATTCGACTATTGCCAAGAGGACGGAGTCGCGGCTTCGCCTGAAGATACGAACACCTAAACCATATACTTATATGATCGATATTCCTTTGTCCCTGCGCGTTCCGCCGCAGGGACGCTATAACCGCGGTATTTATACCTGTTATGAATGTGGTTTCGAACCGCCGCACTATAACGTAGTGCCCTGTATGCTGGGCCTTGCCGAGACCTCTGCCGGTACGATGGTCGTCTGGGAATGTCCCCGATGCGGTCAGAAATGGATGTTTCATTATCGGGCCCAAAATTCCCGTGAGGCTCACGATTACGCTGCCCAACTTCTCGCTTACCGCAATGGCGATCCCGATTGGCGTATGACGCTGAATCCCGACTGGATTGCGGCGCAGCGGCAGAAGAGTAACCCTAAAACCTGATCCAATGAAAATCTTTGAAAGAATCACAAAACGCTATGCGCTTCAGAATTACTATCTGCGGCGCAATTTCTACTGGCCGGATACGCTGCCGGAGATTCTCGATTATTGGCAGCAGCACAATGACCTGCCATTCCTCTACGGCGTCGATAACTGGCCCTATGACGTAATGTGCGAAAGGCAGCGCCGCAAGGGCGTCTATGCTTCGCAATACCTGACACCCGACCGCACGGCCTGCCAGATGGCGGCACTGGCCGTGCGATATTTCGACAATGACAGCCGTGTCGTGGGCGCCGCGAACCTGAACCTGCTGTTGCAGCAGGCACTGAATCCTTCGGGGCCGAGCCTCGGCCGCGGAGGCTACACCTACCGACAGGGCGACCGCGTGATGCAGTTGCGCAACAACTATGCTAAGGAGGTGTTCAACGGCGATCAGGGTTATATCCGTGAGGTGGATACGGAGGACAGGATGCTGACGGTGGATTTCGACGGCAAGAAGGTCGAGTACGATGTCACGGAACTCGACGAACTGACGCTGGCCTACGCCACGACGATCCACAAGGCCCAAGGGTCGGAATATCCGATCGTGGTCATGCCGGTGCTGATGACCCACTTCGTGATGCTCCAGCGCAACCTGATCTATACGGGTATCACGCGCGCCAAAAAGATCTGCGTGCTGATCGGTGCGACGAAAGCCTTGGCCTATGCCGTCCGCAACGTGTCCGTGCTGAAACGCAATACGAGCCTTCGGGAGCGGTTGAATCCCTCCCTGACGACCGACGGGAAACTCCGGGGCTGAATCTTCGACAGGGCTGCCGTCATTTCCTCCGCCGGTAAGGCCGAAACCGCCGGGACAAAAAAGGGTGTCCTTCGAAAGAACACCCTGCGTCATGCGATGAAAACGAGCTATTTGGCAGCTGCCGCAAGCGACGTTTTCCGGAATTCCTTGAGTTTCTTCTCAAGCTCCAGCGACACCTTACGGGCGCGCAGTCCCGCAGCTTTGTTGTTTTTTCCCGCCTGAAGCTCTGCGTCGGTCTTGAATGCCGCATACAGCTCGTCGATAGTCTTTACCAGTTCATTCATGGTCGTATGGAATTTAGTAGTTTAACACGACCCAAAAATAGATATTTTTTCACAAAAACAGCTTTGTGATGCTATTTTTTTCGGCCGGTTCCCTCGGTGCACGGCATTCCATTCCCGAAAGAATTTTTCTGCGAGGCTCCTTCGGGTTCTGCATGCCGGGTTCATATGCGGTATATGTCCGTGCTGCCGGCTTACAACTCCAGATTCCACTGCCGTCTGTGCTCCAAGAACGCTTCCCGGGTTCTGTCGTCGAATTCCGAGAGATCCTTCTCCGTAAGGATTCCGTTATAGAAAAGGCTGAATACCGTCAAAGCATAGCGGGAGCCGTTCAGACCGTCATACTGACGACTTATATCTTTGTCGAATGTCTGTATGCTCTTATATATTTCCAAATATTTCTCATGGCAGGACTGCGCTTTTTCATCCTGCAGGAGTCGTTTGAGTTTCGCCAGAAAGGTACAGCATTCACGCTCCAAGGCCCGGCTTATGAGTGTTCGGGCAATTTTCTTTTGGCTTTTATCCAATTCTACCATACAGCTTACGGAGATTATGTTTTTCAGGACTCCAAAATAATTATTTTCGGTCTATTAAAATATACAAACCGAATATCGGCCCGCGGGAAAAATTGCTAAAACGGGCGGCGATATAAGAAACGCAAATTCTCGAGGATGAACCGCCGGAAGCTGAAAAACCGGGGCACGGCTTGCTGCTTTCGAAAAGAATCCGTATTTTTATCCTGTGCAAAATACCGCAAGCACAATTTTGTCAGCTCCGGATACTGTTGGGAAACGGTGTCCGGAGTGTTTATACCGTCATATGGGAATACCGAAAACTCCCTCCAAAGACACTTTTCATCTACCCGTACAGGCCGTTGTGTGAGATCACGACAGCTCTCTTCAAAACATAAAAAATTCCGTCGTGAACAACGGAACGCGTCAGCATATCGGTACATCGTAAATCTCCATCTTTAGGATTCTCCGAAAGAACAGAGCCGTCCGGAGCGATATTTATCGTATATGCATCGGGGCGACACGTATAAAAAACGAATTTCGAGCGTGAGACAGCCGGGCATTTTATTCCCCCGAAAACAGGACATACAACTTTCCCGTTTTCCGGACATTCCATGTTTTTACCCGGCCTTTGCGAGTCTTCTTGCCATATGGCTAAATAATGAGCCGGTGCAGGCGATAGACGTAATAGTCTACGGCATGTAGGCCGGCCACGAAACCTTTTCCGTGTACCCTTGCTGCGAGTCCTGCGACGCCCGAAATCCCGTATGTGACGCAACACATTGATAAAACCGTGGCACGCAAGCGCCCATGGGCTCCGTGCCGGAACATGGATACGGTCGAGCGTGTCTTTTTGGCCTCCGGCAAGACACTGGTGAAACTTAAATCGGAATAGATATATTCACATTGCCTGGCAAGTAAATTCTCCTCCCCACGGTTTAGGAATGTTTCATCCATGAATTTCCGAGAGGTGCCCGGCATATTCTCCGACTCCTTGCAGAGCAGGCAGGCCGTGAAAACCGTTAGCAGTATGAATACCGATTTACGCATTCCGATAAACTGAATCTATTACAAAATTAACTGTTCGTATGGAACCGGCAAATTTTCCGGAGATATATACCGGAAACGGAGATGAATCCGACCGAATGCAGGATATTGCCGGATGCTTCGATCCGATTATACCCAGAAATGACGGGTTTCAATATGACATCGAAGCTGCTGCTTCCGATGTTTGTCACGGCAAAGATAAATGGAAATTACCTATCCTGCCGGTTGCCCCGGGAAAGATAATCCCGGGCCGGTCGGCCGGGCCTCCCTCTCCGGCTCCGGGACGGAAAAATCATCCTCGCCGGGGCTGCGGTATTTTTCCGCCCCTGCGCCTGCGCCGCGGGCTTATGACTCTTCCCGAGGCAACCGACCCGTTCGGGATATAAAGCCTCATAACATATTATTCATTGCTTGCGCGATAAAAACAATAAAATTCGTGCGAGCGGATAAACACGTGAGACACACGGTAAAAACTGTTCGATGTTATGCAGACTACGAAAATGAACACGCAATCGAAGAAGAGGGGCAAGAATGCAAACCGCAAGACAGCTGTTCCCGACATCGCCGGACAGGAAGCACGGGATGCGGCTCGTGCCGAGATTCCCGAAGAAGCGCCTATCGAATCGCAAAAAACGGCTGATGAGGAATGTCCGTTCATAGACCAGCCGGCAGTCCATCCTGAGACGGATGTCCGGCTGCTGGATCTGAACAAGATCGTCAATTCGACCTACAATCCCCGGAAGAACTTCCGCGAAGAAACGCTGTTGGAACTTGCCGAAAGCATCAAACAGTCGGGCGTTCTCCAACCTATCTGCGTGCGTCCGAGGGACGAGGGCTTCGAGATCGTCTACGGCGAGCGCCGCTATTGGGGGGCTGCAATGGCGGGCCTGAAATTCATCCCTGCCCTCGTGCGTAATTTGTCGGACGCCGAGGCCGAGGATGCCGCCATCACGGAGAACCTGCAGCGCGAGGACGTACGGCCGCGCGAGGAGGCCGCTGCCTACAAGCGGGCCTTGCAGTCGGGGCGGCATACGATCGAGAGTCTCGTGGGCAAGTTCGGCAAGTCGGAAGCCTACATCCGCTCGCGACTGAAACTCTGCGAGCTGATCGATGCCCTGGCCGGGATGCTCGACAAGGAGGATATTTCGGTGGGCGTCGCTACGGAGATCGCCAAATATCCCGCCGACATCCAGCAGGAGGTCTACGACGATCATTTCGCCGAGGGGTGTTACAGCTCGTGGAAGACGGCGCGGATCAAGGAGATCGCCCGGCGGCTCTACGAGCGTTACATGACCAAGCTGGAAAGCTACAACTTCGATAAGACGGAGTGCCTTTCCTGCCAGCACAACACGGCCAATCAGGTGTTGTTCAAGGACGAATGTACGGGCGGTTGCGCGGGCTGTCAAAACCGCGAGTGCATGATCCGCAAGAACAACGAGTTTTTGGTACAGAAAGCCGTGAAACTCCTGAAGGACGACCCGCATACGACGCTGGCTACGGACGGCGAAACGCCTGCCGCAGTACTCGAAGCTCTTGAGAAAGAGGGCTATCACGTCGAAGAGCTGGAATACAGCGTTTATCACTACGATAAAGGCCCTCAGATGCCCGACGCTCCACAAGCCGAGGAGTTCGAGTCAGAAGAGGATTTTACTGAGGCTAAGGAGGAGTACGAGGCCGAAATGGCGGCGTTTGCCGAAGAAACTCAGCGGTTGGAGTTCGACATCTCGGAAGGACGGGTGCGCAAATACGCCATCATCGGCAACCTCGATATTGAAATCCGCTACGAAGAGATCGAGGACGAGGAGCGGGAAGTGACGGTAAACGAGGGGCAGGACGATGAGCATAAGGTCTTCGTCACCGTCGTCCCGCCTTCTCCGCTGGAAGGGCTGATGCAGCAGGATCGCCGCAACCGGGAAATCTGCTACGAGCATATCACGACCGATATGAAGCGTGTCTTTCTCGATGTGAAGGTTGCGAACAAGCCCTTGCAGAAAGAGGAGCAGCAGATGTTCTACTACGCCGTGATGCAGCGCGTAATGAGCGACTCGAAACTCCGCCAGTGCGGTTTCCGGCCTAAGGAGGGCTCTTGCCTGACCGACCGGGAGCAGTTCGCTGCGGCAGGACGCATTACGGTCAAGCAGCAGGCGGCGTTGGTCCGTGCGTTCCTCGTAGACTACTTCCGATCGGCAGCTCCGGAGTATGGATGTACGGACGAAACGCTCCTGACGGGAATGATGTGCCGCTTCGCGGATATGAACTTCACGGAGCAGAGCCAGAAGGTGCAGCAGGAGTATCTGCAAGTCTACGAGCGTCGCAAAGCCCGTCTTCAGGAGCAGATCGACGCTTTGCAGGCAAAAGCCGAGTCCGAAGAGTTGGCGGTCTCGATGCAGGAGGCTCCGGACGTCGAGCCTGAGGAGCTTCCTGACCTGCTGCCGGACGAGACGCCCGACGCAGAGCCGTCGCCGGAGCCGCTGATTATTCCGATGGATCCGGATATCGAACCCGATACCCGGATGCCTGAGGAGATGAAAGCAGCGGCATAACGATAGCGCGAACGAGATGTCCAACCGACGGAGCAGGTCATGCCTGCTCCGTCTTTGCATTACTACTGTTATGAATAAGATTTCAGAGATTCCGGAACAAGAGTCCATTCCGGAAAACCCGGCAGTCGAAACGTCCGCCGATCCATGGCGCTGCGAAGAATGCGGTTCGCTCGAAGTGTCCTACCGAACATGGGTGGACAGCAATACGGGACAAGTTGCACCGGCAGCTCCCGAGCAGGATGATTTGTGGTGCGACGGATGCGAAGAGCACACGTACCAGATCCGCGAAAGCGAATTGATGTCCGATACGGTCGAGCCGTGGTGGAATGACGGAACGACAGAAGAAGACCGGGAAATTATCACCGGACTGAATCCGGAAAATTTCAGCCCGAAGGATGATCGCAAGGCTTTCCGCGATGCCTGCGACATGTGGTGGAACGGCAGGACGAACGACGAGAAGATCCGTCTTTGGCGGCAAGCTACCGCTCCGGAGGAAGAATAACGTAAAGATAAGAGCCATGAATAAGAATCTGATTGAAAAGATCGCTCCGCAGTTGACGGAGCTGATGATAAAGAAAATGGAAACGCTTACCGAAGCGTGGCGCAAGCCGTGGATCGCCGACCTTGCGCACGGTCTTCCGCGCAACCTGCGCGGCACGCCCTACCGGGGCGGGAATATCCTGATGCTGCTGTTCCTCTCGGAGATCGCAGGCTACAGTACGCCGCTTTTTATGACGTTCAAGCAGGCCAAGGAGGAGGGTCTGAACATCCTCAAAGGCTCCGGTTCGTTCCCGGTCTTCTTCTGGAAACTGTATATCCGCCATAAGGAGACCCGCAAGAAGGTCGAATTGGCGGAATACTACCGCCTGCCGCAGGAGCTGCGGCGGCAATACGACGTGCTGCCCGTGATGCGCTATTACCCGGTCTTCAACATCGACCAGACGGATATGTCGGAACAGCAGCCGGAGCGCTACGCTTCGCTTACGACACCGACCGGGCCGAAAGACTACTCGGACGGTCTGACATGCGAGGTGCTCGATCGGATGCTGGCGGAGCAGTCGTGGCTCTGTCCCATCCTGCTCAGATCCGGCAACAGGGCGTCCTATTCGCCGACGCTCGACCGGATCGTCTGCCCCGAAAAACGGCAGTTTCCGGAGAGTGCGGCCTTTTGGACCACGCTTCTTCACGAGGTCACTTATCCTAACTTTTATATTATTCCAACTAATCGTGCAATCGCCTGATATATAGACAGATTATCAGATAAAAGTTTGGATAATATTTTTCTTTTTTATTACATTACAGGTAAGATGTTGGTATTCCTAAAATTAATTTTAATGTAATGACAAAAAGAAAGTATCCAGAACGAAAGTCTTCATATCAAAGACTTTCCTCAGCATTTCGATCTGTGATCGACAATTTTAAAATCGCGGCTTCAAAGACTGACAAAAGGGAAACAACCATTCAGGCCGAAGCCAACAATGGTTCAGCTTTTTTGTTGTGCCTGCAAGATCAGGGAGCCAAAACCTTGAATGATGTAACAACTACCATGATTCAAAAATTCTTCTTTGACGGAGAGAGGCAAATCAGAGGTCACACCTACAAAAACAATATTGTGGCTGTATTGAAAGGCAATCGGGAATTTGATACATGGGCGGAGTGTAAACGTATAATAAATTCCGTTCCACCAATTAGAAGGTCAAGAAAAAATTATCCATATCTACATAAAGACGAATTGGATATTATTAAATCAGAATTGTCGACAGGAACGCTTCTTTCTCTTCGCGACAAAGCTATTATGACGCTACTGATACATACAGGCATTCGAGGTGCAGACATTGCAAAAATGTCGATGACGAACATTGATTGGAAAGCGGATAGAATGAACATCCGGCAGTCTAAGACTGATGCACCGCTTTGTCTACCTCTTACAGCCACAGTGGGTAATGCCATTTATGATTACATCAAATATGAGCGTCAGAATAAAATGGGAATGAGTAATCTGTTTTTGAATACATTTGATATAAAAAAACAATTAAAAATCAGATCTATCGGGGTTATTGTCACACGAGCTTTAGAGAAAATAGGGGTTCGGCAAAATGGATGTCAAAAGGGAGTACGTTTATTCCGACACAATCTGGCATCGAGTTTACTTGAATCAGGAATAGCAACAAATGTAATCAGTGAAATTCTCGGACACACCTCTCCTTTATCATTAAATCCGTACATCGATGCAGATTTAGTGCATTTAAGGGAATGCGGATTAGATATAAGTTCGTTCCCGGTAAGAAAGGAGGTGTTTATATAATGAAAAATTTAGAAGAGTTGGTTTCACTATATCTTGAACAGTCAGATGGCGGGAAAAGCTATACCAACAACGCAAAATCTCTTAGAACATGGGCCCGACAGAATAATGCAAATGTAACGATAGACTCGCTTCTACAATGGATTAACAACGGTGTGCGTAAAACTACAAAGCCAAAGAACAAAATAGGATTTATTAATCATTTCATACGCTTTTTAAATTCGCGGGGAATCCATACAATCGTGCCATTACGGAACAGCCGTAAAATTCAACCTATTCGTAGAAATCCGGAAGAACAACCTTTAAAAATATCTGCGGCATCCGATCTGTTGGAAAAATATATTGTACACATGAGAACTGCCGGTGCATTGAGTAACACAACACATCAATGCCTGCGCTTTTTTAACAACCACTGCGCAGCTAATTATCCGATTACAAGTAAACTTACGGAAGAAATGATTTTATCGTGGTGTAGTAAACGGGAAACGGAATGCCCCGCTTCTTTTAACAAGCGAATAGCTCCAATCCGTTCATTTCTTCACTATGTAAACAAAGCCTCCGACGAGGAATTACCCTTGCCGGAATACCTACCATACGATAAGAAAAAGTTCATACCACATGCTTTCAGTCAAGATGAGTTGCGTAATCTATTTGAGAATGCAGATCTGATGGAAAAAATGACACACTATAGAGGCTATGCATTCCGTATACGTCGCATGACTTTATCCGTTATATTGCGTTTTCTATACAGCACGGGATTGCGTACTTGTGAAGCAAGGCTGTTGACTCGTGAAGATGTCGATTTACAGGATGGAGTAGTAAACATATCAAAGTCAAAAGGTATAAATCAGCATCGCATAGCCCTTCACCCAAGTTTATGGGATTTGCTTAGACAATATGATGATGCTGTCACACGATATATCCCTAATCGCAAAGCATTCTTCCCCAATGAGTTCGGCGATCATTTCAGCAGAACATGGCTGCCATATCATTTCAGCAGGCTTTGGACGATGTTTTCTGATGCCAAAGCAAGAATCTACGATTTAAGGAGTAATTATGCGGTTACAAACATAAATAAGTGGAAATACGTCGGCCCAGAATGGTTTGACAAACTTCTTTATCTCAGTCGCACTATGGGTCATACTACTATAAAAGCGACTGCCTATTATTATAACTTGGTACCTCTTTTTGCCGACCAACTTAATGAATTAAGTGGTTCGGGGCTAACAGAAATACTTCCTGACTTAACCGACTACTATACGAATGAAGAAGAATAAAACTGAGGCAACTATTATTATTTCTGCCGTTCACGAATGGATAGTAACATACCTACCACTACAAAGGTCGAGTAGCATACACACTCAAAAGGCTTATACAGACGCACTTGCATTATATGTCAACTTTCTTGAATCTGAGAAAGGTATTTCATGCGAAACGATGTCGTCAGACTGCTTTAGCATCGCATTTATACATGAATGGATGTTTTGGCTGAAGACCAAAAGAAAATCCTGTAACTCAACATGTAATCACCGACTCGCATGCCTCCGATCCTTCCTAAAATATTTAAGTCACAAAGATATCCGCTTTATTAACGTCGAATATGATTCAAAAGCGGTCAAACGGATGAAAGAACCGCAGCGAAGCATACTTGAAATCACGAAGAAGGCAATGAAAGCCTTTTTCGGCGTTATTGATTTGAAAACAAGAACAGGAAGACAATATTTTGCTTTATTTACTCTGCTATACAATACAGCCACACGTATCGACGAATTACTATCACTAAAACTTGACGACCTACATATTGGCGAACATGATGGCAAGAATTATATTACGGTATGGGGAAAAGGTACGAAACTGCGCAATATATATCTACTGCCAGAAGTCGTGAAAATAATTCGACAGTATGTGCATATGTTTCACGGAGATACACCTAATAAAGACGAATATTTGTTTTATTCAAATTATAATGGCAATAGGCATAAACTAAGTCCCGAAGCTATTAATAAACGTTTGAAAATTTATGCCAGATTAGCTCATGCGACGTGTTCAGAGATGCCGGAAAATATACATTGTCACAATTTACGTTCTGCCAGAGCTACACATTGGTTAGAAGAAGATCTAAACGTATTAATGATACAAAAGCTGCTCGGGCATGAGAATATATCTACAACGACCAAGAGTTATGTAGCTGTTTCAAATGCTCAAAAAGCAAAAGCACTGGCAACTCTTGAAGATGACGTAGCAAAAAATATTGCAAAGAAGTGGAAAAAGGTGAAGAAATCAGATTCTTTAGCTGAAATACTGGGATTAAAATAACTCGAATAACTTTTGATTATTATCCAAACTTTTATCTGATAATCTGTCTATATATCAGGCGATTGCACGATTAGTTGGAATAATATAAAAGTTAGGATAAGCCATTTCGTGCAGCATGGTCGAGTAGAAGGCTTCCAGGTCGTGAAACTGCTCCTGGCGCGGCAGGACGATCCTATCGTCACAGGGAGAGTAGAAGGCTGCATCTCCCGACTTCTGGAGGATCGGGCAGACCCACGACTGCGCGGCAAGCAGCCGCTCAAGCACGGGGTGCACGCTCCCCGACGGACGTGGCGTCATCGACTGACGCTCCAGGAGCTTCTGCCACTGTTCCGGGAAGCGCTCCTCGAAATCCGTCTGATCGAGGTTCAGAACCGGATAATAGCGTAAACTGAAGCGCAGTACATACTCGGCGCGGGCGCTTTCGGGCAAGGCGTTGTATTCCTCGACCGTAAGATACCGGCGCTGACCGTCGGTCGGATTATTCGCCTGGTAAAAAGGTTTCCAGAATACCACCGGGAACTGTTTGGAGCCCTTCCTGACCGTCAGGCCGCGTTCTTTGGCCTGACGAAAGGTCAGGAATACCGGAGTCCGGTAACCCTTGACTTCCGTAAGCATGAGCAGCGTCAAAAGGTTCGTGCCGGCATACCTCTTACCCGTGATGTTGCAGGGAAGGAGGCCCTGGCCGTAGAACCACGGCTTTTGCCACGTTTGAGTCATGGATTCGATTTTCAAGACCAGCAGCTCGGCGATGTGCGCCGAGACCTTTTCGAGAACCTGTGAATGTCCCATTGATTTGTTGCAGACTTTATACTCCTGCGCCGGAGCTTTACACTGCCGAAACACTCGGAACAGCGATGCGGCTACCAGCCGGTCGCGGAGACTGCACCATAGGCAAGGACACGCAAGGAAAT
>OMEH01000368.1_pt1 | contig 24753 bp, 13 predicted proteins | sample 1645391 | NCBI WGS metagenome assembly OMEH01 (sample SAMEA103958133, study PRJEB25191) | human gut metagenome | biome: human-associated habitat [ENVO:00009003]; feature: intestine environment [ENVO:2100002]; material: feces | place: Germany | collected 2013/2015 | reverse complement strand
GGGGTCCCGCCGTGATTTTCCGGTTGTTCCGTCAGGCGCGGTGTGCGATGAGCCATTCGGCGATCTGCACCGCGTTCAGTGCGGCACCCTTGCGGATCTGATCGCCGACGCACCAGAACGTGAGGCCGTTGGGCGAGGTGAGGTCGCGTCGGATGCGACCCACGTACACCGGGTTCCGACCGGCAGCGAACAGCGGCATCGGATAGACCTTGTCGCCCGGAGCGTCCTGCAGCACGACACCCGGGGCCGACGCGAAGGCGTCGCGTGCCTCTTCGGGCGAAATCGGGCGCTCCGTTTCCACCCAGATGCTTTCCGAGTGGGCCCGCATCACGGGTACGCGCACGCAGGTCGCGGAAACCACGATGTCCGAGTGCATGATCTTGCGGGTTTCGTGGTACATTTTCATCTCCTCCTTGGTGTAGTCGTTGTCGGTGAAGACGTCGATATGAGGTATCAGGTTGTAAGCCAGTTGATACGCAAATTTTTCCACACGGGGTTCGCCGCCTTTTGCCAGAGCCGCGTGCTGCTCTTCCAGTTCGGCCATCCCCTGTGCGCCGGCGCCGCTGGCCGACTGGTACGTCGACACGTGCACGCGGCGGATATGCGACACGTCCTCGATCGCCTTCAGCGCCACGACCATCTGGATCGTCGTACAGTTGGGATTGGCGATGATGCGGCGGGGCGCGTTCTTCGCATCCCCGGGGTTGACCTCCGGCACGACGAGGGGCACGTCGGCATCCATGCGGAAGGCGCTCGAATTGTCGATCATAATGGCTCCGTGCCGGGTGATCGTCTCCGCAAACTCGCGCGATGTCCCGGCACCGGCCGACGTCAGGGCGAAATCCACCCCCTTGAAATCGTCGTTGTGCTGCAACAGCTTGACGGTAATATCTTCTCCGCGGAATTTGTACGTCCGTCCCGCACTGCGTTCCGAACCGAACAGCAACAGGGAGTCGATCCCCAGGTCGCGTTCCTCCAAAATTTTCAAAAATTCCTGGCCCACAGCCCCGCTGGCGCCCACAATCGCAATTTTCATGTTGATATCGTTAAAAAATGACCATCGTTCCCGCTCGGACGAACCGTACACGGAAACTCCGGAGGCAAATATAGCGATTTCGGGCCGAATAACAAAAAAGCGCGGCCCCGCTCCGCCGCGAAACGCGCGGCCGGCAGGATGAACAGCCACCTCAGGTTGTCTCGGCTTCCACTCCCGCCTCTGTGCCCGGCCCTGCATCCGTTTCCATCGCCTCACTGACTTTCTGTTCGCGGTACACCTTCGGCGTACATCCGAAACGGAGCACGAACCCCCGGAAGAAAGTACTGCGATTCGAGAAACCCGATTTGTAAATGATCTCGTCGATCGACAGCCGGGTGGTCACCAGCAGCTGTTCGGCCAGACCGAGCCGGTATTCCCGGATGATGCAGGCCGGGGTTCGATCGGTCACGCCCCCCAGCCTGCGATAGAAGTTGGGCAGGCTCATCCCCATCCGGTCTGCGATGAACTGTGTGGAAAGCGACGTGTCGAGGATATTGCCGTGGATGATCTCGAGCATCCTGTCCAGGAAAACCTTGTCTTCCTTGTGGAGCAGGTGCCCCTGCGCCAGGTCGAACGCGCTGTATGCCGAACGGCCGTAATCCTTCAGCGATTCATAACGGCGCAGCAACTGCCCCACGACGTTTCTCAGGTGCGCGATGTCGAAGGGGAAGGCCAGGCAGATGTCCACCTCCGACTCCAGTCCCTCGATCTTCATCCCGGAACGCGAGGCCGACGTCAGCAGGATGACCGGCACCTGTGCCATGTGCCTGCTCCTGCGGATATGCCGGATCACACCGGTCATGGCCGGATCGAGCGTCACCGCACTGCAAATGACGACCTGTGGCCGCAACGCTGCCAGTTGCTCCGCAGCCTGCCCGAGCTCTCCCATGACCTTAAGGTCATAGGCGCCGGCGAAGAGTTGCGCGAGGAACGAAGCCATGTCGGGGTCTTCGCACACCACGAGCATCGTCGGCAACGCATCGCGGGAGGTTACGGCGGAAACAGCCGGGGCGCCGGGCATCCCGAACTGCCGGTCGGAAGCCATGTCCACCTGCAGGACTGGCTGCGTTACCCGGGCGATCTCCAGTTCGGGAAACGACAACGTGACAGTCGTAACGTCGCCTTCCGATGCGATCCGGAACTCCCCGCCCAGCTTCGCTGCCAGGTTGTGGCAGATCGCCAGCTCCATATCCCCTTTCTGCGAAAGGCCGCCCTTACCGCGGCTTTCCAGATAGTCCAGCAGCCGGTAACGGTCGGAGAGGAACTCGATCTGCCCCAGATCTACGCCCTCCCCACGATTGGAAACCACAACCCGCAGCCTATCCTGTACAACGGATACACCGAAGAAAACCTCCCCGCCCGTCTCCGAGCGCCGGAAGGCATTGGACAGCACGATATTCAGCACCATGCTCAACGTACCGCGCGCCGAGGGGAAGAGCATACCTTCCCCCACCTCGGTACGGTAGCCTACCTTGTGTGTTTCGGCATACTCGGCAAAAGTCTGCACCAGTCCGTTGCACATCCGGGTGACATCGAGCAGCTCGACGTCGTCGGGACGATCCGCCGCCCCGGCCGCCCTGAGCTCATTAAGCAAACAGGTCAGATTTTTCAATTTCAGGGCATTGCGATGAATGAATCCCACCTGCCGGAGCACGAAGCCGTCGGAGGCCCCGCACTCCAGGATCTGCTGGCAGGAACCGTTGATAAGCGTCAGCGGCACCGAAAGTTCGTTGGTCAGGCTGGCAAACGAACGGATACGCGACTCGTAGAGCAGCTCTTTGGAGTGCTGGTCGTAAAGCGCCTGCCGCCTGTGCATGCGTTCACGGCGGCGGCGCTCCAGATAGCGCCCCGTGAACGCAACAAACACACACGCGGCCGTACCATACACCACCCATGCCCAAGCGGAAGCATAGGGCGGCGGCAACACCCGGATCGCCAGCCGGCCTACGGGACTCAGCTCCCCGGTCATATTGTTCCGGTAGCGGACGTTGAGCGAATAATTGCCGGGCGGAAGGTTGGCGAAAAGCAGCCGGTTGTTATGGCGGTTGTCATTCCACTGGCTGTCGAACCCCTCGAGGTTATACAGGTACGAATAGTTGCCGCCGTTGATATAGTCCAGCGCCACGATCGAAAGACCGAAAGCCCCTTGCCGGTGGGTAAGCACCAGTTTGCCCTTGCGCATCAGCTTCGAAATGCTGTGATCCGTGCCGTCGATGGTCACATCCCGAAACCGCACCGGGGGCATATACCCCCGGTGCAGCGACTCGCCGCCCGAGACCACGACCAAACCGTTGATGCCGCCGAACAGCAGCTTCCCGGCACGGCGGTCGTAAAAATAAGCACCGTCGCTGAACTCCACGACCTCCAGCCCGTACGAAGCGCCATAGGCCACCGAACGGTGCGCAGCCGGATTATAGCGGACAATCCCGGCATTCGTGGCGGCCCAGACATTGTCGAGCGAATCGGCCAGCAGTCCGTGAATCACCCCGGCCTGCAACTGGTCGTGGGCGAACTCGACGGCAACCGCCCCTTCCCCGGGGCGGTAACACCCCATGCCGCACCCCGTTCCGAACCAGAGCGTCCCGTCGGAACAGCGCACGGCGACCGTCACGTCGTTCGCGGCCAACCCACGGCGTCCGTCCAGCGGGATCACCTCGCCCCGGCGTGCGTATTTATGGTATCGCACCGCCCCGATGCCGTGGTTGCAGAACCACAACGTCGAATCGGACTCCTCGCAGAACGAGAAAAAGAAATTCCGGCTCCGCTCCCGGCTCCCCAGATCCACGGACTCGGCCAGCCGGGCAACGGGGGCGCCTACGTGGCCTGCAAGCTCGATGCGGTATACTCCGCTACCGATCGTTGCCGCCCACAGCACCCCGGCAGCATCTTCGTGCAAGCCGTGTACATTCGCCAACTGCTCACAGCCCGCCAGGGCATGGATGCGTCCGTCGCCATAGGAATAATAGCACACCCCGCCGTCGCCCCCGATCCACAGCACACCGCGCCGGCTCGCGGCAAAGGCATAGACTGAATTCTTACGCAGGGCGGTATTCTCGGCTATAAAATTCCGGGTATTTTCCCGTCCGAACGCCCGCTGTGCATGGAAATCGCGGATGCACAGGATCCCGTCGTTCTTCGTCCCGACCCACAGGTTGCCGCGCTCGTCGACGAACAGCGCCTTGATCGGTTTGGTAAGCTTGTAAGGCAGCATGTCATAGGTTATGGAGCGTACCGCGATATCCCCGGCCGACTGGCGGAGCAGGCCGCTGCCGTCCGTCCCGATCCATACGATATCCTGGTTCCAATCCTTGAGCAGCGAGAAAACGCCGCAAGCGACATCTATCTCCCGCAGCGTATAGCCCCCGGATTCCGACCCGGAAGCATGGAGGCGCAACACCCCGCCCATTTCGAACGCCAATACATAGTCGTCCCCGTCGCGGATAACGGCCGCAAGCTCCCCGCGCCGTTCCAGTTCCTGCGCGAGCCCGCAGATGGCCGACGTCAACTGCCGCTCGGTATCGAAACGGCAGAGGCGGCCCGCACCGTCGACGAAATAGACCGTGCGGTCACCGTCATAGCGGACGAACGAAATACCGTTGCGCACCGGAATGTGTTTCCACGCCCCCAGCACCGCACGCCCCTCGGCGTCATAAACTACCGGAGCGCAGTCCATGCCGTCGCGCCGCACGAACCAGAGCACCCCGTCCGGGTCGAGGCAAATGCGCAATACATCGTCGGCATCGACTCCGCAGAGCGGTTCGAAACGCGACTCGGAGGCGACATACCCGTACAAACGCCCTTTATACAGGAAGAACGCCTCGTCACGGCTCCGTGCCGTATATTGGTAAACACGCGGGAAGTCGGCATGCAGTTCGGCGGTTCGGGCCCGTGCATCGACCCGGTCGACCCCATAGTTGGTGCGCACCCACAGGTAGCCGTCGTCCGTAGCGACGATCTCCTGCACCAGGTTACCGGAAAGCCGGAAGTTCCGGGCATAATGCCCGTCCCAAAGGTTCAGTCCGTCACAACTCCCGGCCCAGACATATCCGTCCGCATCCTGCGCAAGCGAGAGGATGGAACAATTCGAAAACCCCTCGCGGTGCGAGATACGGCAAATATTCTGGGACAACGCCGGTACCGCGACGCACACGGCGACCAGCAACAGATACCTCAGGTGCATAAGACGGTTAGATAAAAACATACTCCGTTTCCATGTAAAAATAGGGAAAAGAAAGCAAATCGGCAATAAATCAGGGCATAACAACCGCATTTCCGATATATAATCATACTATTTTCAGATGAATTCATACTCCACAAAGGATACAAAAACATAATTTTGTATAACCGGATATACTAAAAATTTACCGGCAGGACAGAACACCCATCAAAAATCTGGAAGCCATGAAAAATTTCTACTCGTTGCCGCTCCGCACGGGAGATTCGCGGAAAGTGATTAAGTGCCAGATTTGTCCGGCGGCACAGGCCGCCTTCCGTATTTTCGCCGGAAACAACCTTGTATATAAGGGACCTTTAATATAAAGGCAATAAAAGGGGAACACTCTCCGCCACGCCGAATCCTCCGGTATTCAACGGCCACAGTCGAACTGCCGACCATCCTGCTTCGCAAACACCCGGACGGTTCATTGCCCCGGATTCGGCACCCTCCATCAACTCTACGAATGTCTGCTTACGGAAACCTGCCCACACGGGCGATCCCGTAATTTGCGGCTCCCGGAAAATCCGTTTGCCACGGCAAACCGCCGCCAGCAACCTTTCCGGCACGCTACAATCCCCGCGAACCGTACACGGAACTCGCTCCCGTCTCCGTACAGGGAATGTTTGCTCGTTTTCAAACCCGGCCTGCAAAGGCCCCCATACTTAATCCTTTAATTAATAATTATTGCCTATGAGACGAAAGATTCTCCTATCGCTGATGGCAGTCTTCTTCATGGCGGCAGCGTCGGCCCAGACCAGAACGGTCAGGGGTAGCGTTGTCGACGAGAACGACACCCCGGTAATCGGGGCGACCGTGATCGTGAAAGACAGCCCGACACTCGGCACTTCGACCGATGTCAATGGTGAGTTTGTACTCAAAGACCTTCCCGCCGGAGGGGGGGGGGGGAATTACAGGTTTCCTATGTGGGTTATAAGACCCGGACAATAGCCATCACCCCCAATGTCCGTATAAAGCTCGAACCCGATGCCCAGGCCGTGGAAGCAGTCGTGGTCACGGGTATGACCAAGACGGACAAGCGCCTCTTCACCGGGGCATCCGACCAGCTCGTCGCCGATGACGTGAAACTTTCCGGCATGGCCGACATCAGCCGCGGCCTCGAAGGCCGTTCGGCCGGCGTCTCCGTCCAGAATGTTTCCGGTACATTCGGTACCGCACCCAAGATCCGCGTCCGCGGTGCCACGTCGATCTTCGGAAGCTCGAAACCGCTGTGGGTCGTCGACGGCATCATTATGGAAGACGTGGTGGACATCGACGCCGATGCGCTCTCGTCGGGCGACGCCACGACACTGATCTCTTCGGCCATCGCAGGCCTGAATGCCGAGGATATCGAAAGTTTCAACATCCTCAAAGACGGTTCCGCCACCTCGATCTACGGCGCACGCGCCATGGCGGGCGTCATCGTCATCACCACCAAGAAAGGCCGTGCAGGCGTCAGCCGCATCAACTACACCGGTGAGTTCACCTACCGCATGATCCCCTCGTACAACGAATTCAACATCATGAATTCGCAGGATCAGATGGCCGTTTACGAAGAGATGCGCAAAAAGGGCTGGCTGAACCTCGCCGAAACGGCCAACCGTTCCGAGAGCGGCGTTTACGGCAGGATGTACAACCTGATCTCCGCCTCCCTGATGGAGAATACGCCCGAAGCGATCACAGGCTATCTGCGTTCGGCCGAATACCGCAATACGGACTGGTTCCAGGCGCTGTTCAACAACAACATCATGCACAGCCACTCGGTGAGCCTCACTTCCGGAACCGAGAAATCGTCCTACTACGCTTCGCTGAGCGCCCTGTACGACCCGGGATGGACGAAGACCAGCAAGGTTTCGCGCTACACGGCCAACCTCAACGCGACCTATAACATTCTGGACAACCTCACCCTCAACCTGATCTCGAATGCGTCCTACCGTAAACAGAAAGCGCCGGGAACGCTTTCCAGCACTACGGACGCCGTAACGGGCACCGTGAAGCGCGACTTCGACATCAACCCCTATTCGTACGCCATGAACACCTCGCGTACGCTGGACAAAGACGCCTATTACACGCGCAACTACGCCCCCTTCAACATCCTCCACGAACTGGATGCCAACTACATGGATCTGGACGTGGTGGACACGAAATTCCAGGCCGAACTGAAGTGGGAGCCCGTCAAGGGACTCGAGCTGGCTGCGCTGGCCGCCGTGAAATACAACGCGACGGTGCAGGAACACCACATCACCGACGAATCGAACCAGGCGACGGCCTACCGCACCGACTCCCCGACGACCGTGCGCAACAACAACCCGTTCCTCTATAAGGATCCCGACAACCCCTATGCCGTAAAAGAGGTCGTATTGCCGGTGGGCGGCATCTACGAACGTGACGACCGCAAGATGTACTCGTACGACTTCCGTCTTACGGCGACTTACAACACGACGATCAAGAACGCCCACATCATCAACCTGTTCGCGGGTATGGAGGTCAACTCGGCCGACCGCCACAACACCTGGTTCCGCGGCTGGGGCCTGCAATACGACATGGGCATGACGCCGTTCTACGACTACCGGATCTTCAAGAAGGGACAGGAAGAAGGGTCTAAATACTACACGCTGGGCGACACCTACTACCGCAACAACGCCTACTACTTCAACGGCACCTATTCCTACAAAGGGCGCTATACCGTGAACGGCACGTTCCGCTACGAAGGCACCAACAAGCTCGGCAAGTCGCGCAAGTCGCGCTGGCTGCCCACCTGGAATATTTCAGGCGCATGGAACCTGCATGAAGAGTCCTGGTTCCAGAAGGCACAGCCCGCGCTGTCGCACCTGTCGCTGAAGGCGTCCTATTCGCTCACTGCCGACCGCGGCCCGTCGACGGTGACCAACTCGCGCGTGGTGATCAACGCCTACACCCCCTGGAGGCCGTCGGCCGGCGACGGCGAATCGGGATTGAAGATCGAAGACCTCGAGAACTCGTCGCTCACCTACGAGAAGAAACACGAGCTCAACATCGGGGCCGACATGGGCTTTGCCAACAACCGCATCAACCTGGTAGTCGACTGGTACAAACGTAACAACTTCGACCTGATCGGCGACGTGACAACGCAGGGCATCGGCGGTATCATCAAGAAGAAGGGCAACGTCGCCGAGATGAAATCGAACGGCATCGAAATCAGCCTTTCGACCAAGAACATCAAAACCAAGAATTTCAGCTGGACGACCGATTTCATCTATTCGCACATCCACAACGAGGTGAGCAAACTCGAGACCTCGGTGCGCGTGATGGATCTGGTGGCGGGCAGCGGGTTCACGCTGGAAGGCTACCCCGTACGGTCGCTTTTCTCGATCCCCTTCATGGGGCTGAACGAGATCGGTCTCCCGACATTCCTCGACCAGAACGGCGACGTCTCGACGACCGGCATCAACTTCCAGGAGCGTGAAAACCTCTCTTTCCTCCAGTACTCGGGTTCGGTCGACCCGACCGACATGGGGTCGTTCGGCAACGTCTTCCAGTGGAAAGGGCTCAAGCTGAACGTCTTCATCACCTACTCGTTCGGCAACGTGGTGCGCCTCAACCCCGTATTCAAGTCTTACTATTCGGATCTCACGGCTATGCCGCGCGAATTCAAGAACCGCTGGATGGTAACGGGCGACGAAAAGAAAACAAACATCCCGACGATCCTTTCCCAGCGCATGTACCACGACAACAACAACCTGTCGCGCGCTTACAGCGCCTACAACTATTCGACGGCTCGCATCGCCAAAGGCGACTTCATCCGCATGAAGGAGATATCGCTGACCTACGATTTCCCGAAAAAGCTGATCTCGAAGCTGAAGTTCCAGAGCCTCTCCGTAAAATTTCAGGCGACCAACCTCTTCCTGATCTACGCGGACAAGAAACTCAACGGCCAGGATCCGGAGTTCTTCAACACCGGAGGTGTCGCGGCACCGGTTCCCCGCCAGTTCACGCTGACCATCCGCATCGGCTTATAGTCCCTAACACTTCAAAGAGAACAACAAGATGAAAAAAAGCATATTCTATACGTTCGGCCTCGCGCTGGCTGCCATTGCCTTCGCGTCATGCGACGATTTCCTGGACAAGATGCCCGACAGCCGCGCCGAACTGGATACCGAAGAAAAGGTCGTCAAGATGCTGGTGTCGGCCTACCCGGACAATACTTATAACATGTGCGCCGAGTTCTCGTCGGACAACGTCGACGACTATGGTTCGATAAAGAGTTACAACCAACTTCAGGAAGAGCTCTACAACTGGCAGGAAGTAAGTTCGGTCGAAACCAATGAAAACCCCAACGCGGTATGGGGCGATGCCTATACGGCGATCGCCGCGGCCAACCAGGCGCTCGCGGCCATCGAGGAACTGGGCGGTGCCAAGACAGCCAAGCTCCAGGCCGCCAAAGGCGAGGCGCTCATCTGCCGCGCATACGCCCACTGGGTACTGGTCAACATGTTCTGCATGCATTACAACACCAACCACCCGGACGACCTCGGAGTACCCTATATGGAACACGCCGAAACCGAGCTGAACCCGAAATACAGCCGGGGAACGGTAGCCGGGGTCTACGAAAAGATGATCGAGGACATCGAAACCGGCATCCCGCTCATCGACGACGCGATCTACTCGGCTCCCAAGTACCATTTCAACTACAAGGCCGCCTGCTGCTTCGCATCGCGCGTCTTCCTGTTCCACGAGGACTGGGACAACGCCATCAAATACGCAAGCATGGCGCTCGGGTCGGATCCCAAATCGCAGCTCCGCGACCTCGATTACCTGGCCGCATTCCCGCGCAACCCGTTGAACGACATTTCGAAAGCGTACAACTCCACGTCGCTGAAGGCCAACTACCTTATCTCGACGGGACTTTCCAATGCCGGCGCGATTTTCTGCAACTACGGGAGCCAGAACCGTTACACGCACGGCAAGTCGATCGCCGCCTACGAGACGATCGAGACATCCGCGACCACGATGAGCCCCCTGGGCAGCAAGTACGGCTGGAAGCTCCGCACATGGGTATACGGGTCAGGGCGCTACCTGCTTCCGCGGGTGCCGTACCTCTTCGAATACTCCGACCCCGTGCAGGCCATCGGCTTCACCCACTCGCTGTTCGTGGTGGCCAGCGGCGACGAAGCGCTGCTCAACCGTGCCGAGGCCTATATCATGAAAAAGGACTATCCGGCCGCCCTGGCCGACATGAACATGTGGGCGCAGAACCAGCTCACCGCCTCTTACTACAAAGGACTGACCGAAGAGTCGATCAACAAATGGGCAGATGCCCTGGGCTACGACATGACGCCCAAGGATCCCGAAAAACCCGAGGACGACCTGAAGAACATGTATCGTACGGCCAAGAAAAAACTCAACCCGGGCTTCGTTATCGACCCCGGCACGCAGGAGAACATGATCCATGCGATTCTCTTCATGCGTCGCATCGAATTCATGCACCTGGGCATGCGCTGGTTCGACACCCGCCGCTACGGAATCACCCTTTACCGCCGCCTGATCGACCAGGACGAGGATACTCTGGTCAAGGTGACCGACACGATGACCGACGAAGGCGGCAACCGCGACCCGCGCCGCTGCCTGCAACTGCCGCCCGACGTCATCGCCGCCGGACTGACGGCCAACCCCCGGTAAAAACGATAAAAAAGATTTTCGATTATGAAAAAGAACCTCATATATTTCCTCGTATTGCTTCTCTTCCCCGCGGTACTCGCAGCCTGCTCGGAAGACGACCTGAGTTCCACGAGCGTGATCCAGCCGCCGCAAGTCGTGCAAAACGATTTCGACCGTTGGCTCGACAGGCATTACCTCGCGCCCTACAACATCGAATTCCAATACCGCTACACGGACATCGAGTCGAGCATGGGTTACTACCTGACGCCCGCCGATTACAACCAGTCGATCGCGCTGGCCAAGCTGGTCATCGCACTCTGCCTTGAGCCCTATGACGAAGTGACGGGCAGCCGGGACTTCATCCGTGCTTACTTCCCGAAGATCATCTTCCTCACCGGTTCGCCGGCCTACAAGAGCAACGGCTCGATCATCCTCGGCACGGCGGAAGGAGGCAAGAAGATCACGCTCTTCAATGTGGATGCCCTGCAAATAGCCTCGATCGACGCCAGCACGAACTACTTCAAGACGATCCACCACGAGTTCGGGCACATCCTCAACCAGACCAAGCCCTATACCACCGACTTCAAGGAGATCACCGGAACGCTCTATGTGGGCGATTCCTGCTGGGATACCTACAAAACGGACGCCTCGGCACTCCAGGTCGGGCTGATCAGCCGCTATGCAGGCTCCGAAGATACGGAAGACTTCGTCGAACTGATCTCGATCTACGTCACCCGCCCGCAGGAAGCCTGGGACAAACTGCTCACGACGGCCGGCGCCGACGGTGCGGCCATCATCAACCAGAAATTCGAGATCGTCCGCAACTACCTGCAAAACAGCTGGAACATCAACATCGACGAACTGCGCGAGTCGGTACTGCGCCGTGCGGACGAAGTCCCCGACATGGATCTGGAATCCCTCGACGACTAACTAAAAAAAACTGAGCCATGAAAAAATTAGCGATAATACTTCTGGGGCTGTTCCCCCTGGTGCTGAGTTCGTGCCTGAAAGAGGAGGAGGATTATTTTGACAAAAGCGCCAGCGCCCGGATCGAAGAGGCCGTCAAGAACGCCATCTCCGTGCTCGAAGGCGCGGAGAACGGCTGGGCCGTGAAATACTACCCCAACCCCACACAGACCTTCGGGGGGTTCAACCTTTTCTTCAAATTCGACGACGGCACGGTAACCGTCAGCTCGGAGATCGAAAGCGCGTCGACGACCGCCACCAGCCTCTATTCCGTAGGGCAGGAAGCGGGTCCCACGCTGGCGATCGACACGAAAAACGAGCTGATCAACTATTTCGCCCACCCGCGCAATCCGGACGGGTACGGGTCGAACTACAAGGGGCTGGAAGGCGACTACCTGTGGACTGTCCTGAGCGCAACACCCGAAAAGGTGATGCTGCGAGGTGTCAAATCTGGAAGCCTCTACACCCTCACGCCGCTGGAAACCAGCGACTGGGCATCCGAAATGCAGGCATACAAGAACGCTGCCTCGGACATGGAGTTCCCCTCTTATGTCTGCGTCGTCAAGGGCGACTCGCTGGAGTGTATCACCACCTCGGAGGGCAAGTTCCTCTACCGGAACCTCACGATCAGGCAGGAAACCGACAAAGGCATCGAAAGCTACGCCGCGCCGTTCATCTACACCAAGACCGGCATCGAGCTGTACGAACCGCTGACGATCAACGGGGTCACTGCCCAGAAGCTCGATCTGAAGGAGGAGTACTATTTTGCCAACGAGGACGATTCGTTCATCATTTCGGGCCCCAAACCCGTTACCTCGGACAATATCCTCACATACGGGGCGGTCGAAACGACCTTCAATACGGTCAAAGTGACTGTAACCCCATCCAATTCCGACACTTACTACGTGGCGGCGTTCCTGCCTTCGGAGATCGCAGGTTATACCGACAAGCAACTGCGGAACGCGATCTGCGACCTGCTTGCGGCCGGCGACCTCTACTCGGGTGAGAAAACACTCACGTTCAACTACCTGTACGACCAGGCGGAATATATCCTCGTCGGTTTCGGTATCGACGCAACGACCATGGCCTCAACGACCAAGATATTCCGCCAGAGCGTGACGACGGGCACACTGCCGGATACGATGGCCGACGGGTACAAGGCATGGCTGGATACATGGACTGTCACATCGACCTCGTCCGAGAAATCGAAGACCGCGTACAGCTTCGACATCGAAATTCGTCCGAGGACGATCGACGGCACCTATCTCGTACGGGGATGGGGTTATACGGTCATCAAGGACGACTACGAAGTCGATGCGAATTACGTCAGTTCGACCAAAGGCTTCCAGTTGTTCAAACGCGAGGTCGGCACGCTCGGCGACGGCGGGGCACTGACGCTGCTCCCGCGTATCCTCAACCACCAGACAAACGCCTACGGGCTGCTCAACACGAGTGCGTACCTGCTCTACGCGAAACCGGACGGGGAAGGCAAGGGCAACATCACGGGCCGTGAGGGTTCGCTCTCCGGCGGCGGTACGTTCACGATCGTGTCCGCCGACTTCTGGAACGTCAAGAACGGGTCGAACTACTACTTGCAGGCCATGGATCCCTACACCTACCAGGATTTCTTCGTCGGGCCTTACACGATGGTACGCAAATCCACGGACTACGGGCCGTCGGGACGTTCGGTAGCCAACGCAATGGGCATCGAAGAACGGCAGGCCGCAACTGCCGTTACCATGCCCCACGACGTGAAGGTTCCCTTCCGGGCCGAAGAGTAACCCGGGGCAGGCTGCACGGCGGGACATCCCGTAAAGATGTCTCCCGGCAGGCTCCCCGCAGGAAAAAACGCGAAGGGGCGGATCTGAGATCCGCCCCTTCGCCATATCCATCGGCAACCCTGTCAATCGAAGAAATTGTCGTCCTCGGCGATCCCGGGCTCCGTAGGGCGTTCGTCGGGATCGACCTCCTCGTCGCAGTCGTAGCGCGGCATCATCGCCGGACGGATGAACTGGTCGGCGCGGCTCACGCCGAGGCGCCCGTCGTCATAGACCCGTTTCATGAAGTCGCCCACGATCGGCAGCGCCATCACGCTGCCCTCGCCGCCCGCCACGAAATGCACTGCCTGGTCTTCGCCGCCGACCCATGCGCCGGCCACCAGTTTGGGCGCCACGCACATGAACCATGCGTCACGGTTCTTGTTCGAAGTGCCCGTCTTGCCGCCGATCTCCATGTCGTTGAGCCCGAACTGCCATTTCAGCCGCCCGGCCGTACCCGAGTTGACCACGTCCTGCAACATCGTCAGCATCGTATAGGCCGTGCGCTCGCTCACGGCATCCTGCGACTGGGGGATGAAGTTGGCGATGACGTTGCCCTGCCTGTCCTCGATGCGCGTCACGAAGATGGGATCGGTATGCACGCCCTCGTTGGCGAAGGTCGAGAAGGCGCTCACCAGCTCGAAGACGTTCGACTCCGAGGAACCGAGGCAGAGAGCCGGCACGGGGTCGATAAAGCTGCGTATGCCCATGTTATGGATAAAGTCGGCCACGGCGGCGGGCTGCTTGGCCTGCTTCATGATCCACGCCGAGTAGTTGTTGCGGCTGCGGGCGAGCCCCCAGCGCAGCGGGTGCATCACGCCGTCGTACTCGACCTTGCCCGCTTCCTTGGGCGACCAGGCCGTACCGTTGGCCGTCTCGATCGTCACGGGCAGGTTCGGCACCATCGTGCAGGGCGTCAGCCCCAGGTGGTCGATGGCGAACGTATAGACGAAGGGTTTGATGGTCGATCCGATCTGCCGCTTGCCCTGCTTGGCCATGTCGTACTTGAAATAGCGGAAGTTGGGGCCGCCGACATACGCCTTGACATACCCCGTGCGGGGATCGAGCGCCACGAACGACGCGCGCATGATCCGTTTGTGGTGCAGGATCGAATCGCGCGGGGTCATCAGCGTGTCGCGCTCGCCCCGGTACGTGAAGACCTTCATCGAACAGGGTTTGTCGAACGCCGCCATGATCTGTTTCGCGCTCGCCCCGGCATCCTCCATCTCGCGGTAGCGATCCGAATAACGGATGGCATGCCGCATGATCCGCTCCCGCTCCTCGCGCGTCGCGTCGATGAAGAGGGTCTTCGTATTGCGGTACTGCGCGTCCATACGGGGCTGGATCACGCTCTGCATCTGCTTCTGCACGGCTTGTTCGGCATATTTCTGCATCGTCGAGTTGACCGTCGTGTAGATCTTCAGCCCGTCGCGGTAGATGTTGTAGGGCGTACCGTCGGCCTTGCGGTTCTTGCGGCACCAGCCGTAGAGCGGGTTTTCCTCGTACTCCTTCACGGCCTGGTCGTAATCCCATTCGGTGTAGAACTGGTTGCGCTTGGGCCGCTCGGCGTTCATCACAAGGCGCAGCATCTCGCGGAAATAGGTCGCCGTGCCCTCGTTATGCGACACGGGCTTGTAGTTGAGCACGATCGGCAGGGCGCTGATCGAGTCGCGCTCCTTGCGTGTCAGCGCCCCGGCATCCTCCATGCGCGAAAGCACCAGGTTCCGCCGCGCGAGGGCGTTCTCGGGGTTGCGCACGGGCGAATACCGCGTCGGGGCGTTCACCACCCCCACCAGCACGGCCGCCTCCTGCACGTTCAGTTCGTGCGGCTCCTTGTTGAAGAAGGTCTGCGCCGCCGACTTGATGCCATAGGCGTTCGAGCCGTATTCGACCGTATTGAGGTACATGGCGGCGATCTCCTCCTTCGTATAGTTGTATTCGAGCTTCAGCGCCGTGATCCACTCCTTGAGTTTCGACACGACGAGTTTCGACGAACGGACGATACGCCCCCGGTTGCGCACCGTGTCGCGCGGGAAAAGGTTCTTGGCCAACTGCTGCGTGATGGTCGAACCGCCGCCCTGCGACGTATTCTGCAACAGCACGGTTTTCACCGCCACACGTGCCAGCGAAGGGATGTCGATCCCCGAATGGGTGCGGAAACGGGCGTCTTCGGTTGCGATCAGCGCCGCGACGATCGGCGGCATGTCATGCCCGTCGAGCCGGATGTGGAATGCCGAATCGGCCGGGAAAAGGTCTTCGTACTGCACATAAGAACGGTTCTGCACGAAGAAGGAACCGATCACCTTGCCGTCCTCGGAGTAGATTTCGGTGGCCAGGTTGCTGCGCGGGTTCTCCAGCTCCTCGAACGAAGGCATGCGCCCGAACAGCCCCAGGGCCGTCAGCAGCAACATGACCGCCAGCAACGCAAAGGGTGCGAAGACCACCCCCCATATCCATTTTATCGTTTTCGGGCTGACGCCCGCCTTTTTCCTTTGTGCCATAGGCCTGAAATTTGCGCTAAAGATACAAAATTTATTACAATCAGAACGGCAGCCCCACGGCCGCGGCCCACCAGACGCCCCCGGTGCTGGGATGGTAGACCGACAGCTTGAAGGTCGACGTCGCCGACGCAGGCTGGCGGAAAGCATTGATGTCGAACACGATGTCGCCGCCGACCGACCATATCCGCCGCCAATCCATGCCTTTGCCCGCAGGGCGGCGGAACTGCGCGTAGTCGCCGCCTGCGTTGAGCCGGATACGCTTGAAATAGAGCACCGACCCGATGCCGCCCTCGGGATACCACACCGGCAGCTGGTAGTCGAGCGACACGGCCGTATAATTGTTCGACACGATGTCCGCCGACGAGAAGCCGCGCGGGATGAGCCGCGTCGACTTGTAGCTCAGGGGCGCATAGCCCGCAGGGAACTTGTACCCGCCGACCGAAGTCTGGTAGGTGGCCGCCACCTTCAGCGAGTTGTGGGCGGCCAGGCCAGGCAGGTAGGCCTGACCAAAGAACGAGATCAGGTCGCTGAAATGCACGTTCGCGGGGTTGAACGTATACAGCGTGCTGAGCGTATAACCCCACCGGGGCGCAATGTCGCGGTGCGCCATGCGCACCTGGTCGGAATAACCGAGCCCGAACGAGAGTTTGTGCAGTCCCTTGCGGAAGCCGATGCGTTGGATATTGGAGATCTGCCCGCGATCCCATTCGATCTTGTCGAGGTTGGCGACCATGCCGTTCGAATAGTTCCAGCCGGCAGACACCGACAGTTGGCGGGTGTGGTACCCCCGCTGGAAATAGAGCGGCAGCGTCGCGGCGAGCCCTATGGAGTAGTATTTGTCGGGACTGGGACGCTTCTGGTAAATGGGATCGCCCGTCTGCGGATCGTACGACACCAGCGAATAGAAAAGCTGGTTGCCGCCGTACGATGCGTCCAGGTCGAGGTGCACGCCCAGCCCGAAGTAACGCACGCCGAGGTTGAAGAGCGACCCTTCGTTGCGGTTCCAGCCGTAGGAGGCATAAGCCTCGGTATTCGACAGCAGGTTCTGCGACAGGAGCGTAACGCCCAGATTGAGGTTGATATTATGCTCGTCCACGGCATCGAAGGGATTGAACGCCACGGGCATCCAGCTGTGCACGTTCACCAGGTTGGGCACCTTGCGGTAGCGCCTGGCGCGGAACGTACCGCTCTGACGTAGCGAATCGGCCCCGGTGAACCGCACCGTGTCGAGGTTCACCACGTCCCAGCGCTTGCGTTCGGGGTTCACGACGTTAAGCGGCAGCTTCGAGGGGGCGACCGGGACCAGCGTACTGTCCGCGACCCGCTGTGCGGCGACGCGGTACCCCCTGCGGTCATACGTGGTCAGCAACACCCCTTCGCCGTCCGCGGCGTCGTGCCACGGCGCCGGGGAAAACGAACCGAAGGCCGACGTGGTGATGCGGTATTCGCGGCGGGCCATCAGGTCGTAGCAGTGGGCTTCGTCCCTGCCCGAGGCGATCGAGCCGTAATAGAGCTTTCCGCCGCCTGCCCTGAGGTTGCTCAGTGTGATATAAGCCCCCTCGGTGAGGGGGAACACCCCTTCGTCGTCGATGCGTCCGAGCCACATGCCCGCGTCGTCGGTCACGATGACATAGTAGGCCAGCGTCACGTCGTCCCACGCCAGCCCGTGTATCTCGGTATGGCGGGGCGTGCCGAAACGCCGCTCGGGCTGCCCGTCGCGCTGCACTACGACCGTATAAGTCCCGTCGGGATTATACTCGACCCAGGCCAGTTCCCCGGGTGCCGGCGTCGGATAGAGCGCATTGCGCCGCCCGACGAAAGTACGTGCCGTCCCCCGCTCCAGATCCATGTAGCAAAGCTGGGAGTTGACCCGCTGCTCGAAGAGCTTCGAACGGCGGTACTCCGTCCACCATACGCGCCCGCCGTACATCGCAGGGCGGGTCGAGACCAGCCCCGTATAACACACCGGCTCCTCGGCACCGGTACGGGTGTCGAGCCGCACGAAACGCGACGGACGGTCGTAATCGGTCTTGAGCACCAGCACCGTCGTGTCGCTGAGCGGCAGCGGCCACTGGTAGGTCGTGTAGTTTCCTTCGGGCATCGCCACGAGCGGCGCGGCGCTGTCCCCGGTTCGGGGCAGCGAATCCCAATGACGTTCCAACGCGTCGAAGGTCTCGCGGAAAAGCTCACGGACATTCGTGCCGTAATATTTTTCGAGCGCGATGCGGGTCGTGGCCAGCATATAGGGGTTGCGCGAACCGAACCACGCCACCCTGTCCCACACGTTCTCGTCGTAACGCGCATAGGCATAAGAACATATCTGGTATCCCAGTTCGTAATGGTCGGGGATGTAGTCGCGGTAGGATCCGCAGAACCACTTGTCGATGTTGCGGCGGTCGCGGCGCCCCTTGTAATCGCGCCCCACACGCCCCATGGCACGGTAGCCCATCGAGAACGAAGGCTGCAACCCGCGGCCGAACGACGACATGGCGGTCTCCGACATCACGGCATCGCCCTCCATCGCCCATATCGGCATGCACAACAGGCCGATAGTCGAGCCCTGCTGCCCGAGGATATAGCTCAGGGCGCGTATCACGCCGCGGTTCAGGTTGTTATACTGCACCGCATGGCGGTATTCGTGCGCCACGAGCTGCTTGTACCACGGCATGGAATAGCCGTCGATGGCCGGCGAAGTGAGGAACTCCACACGCTTGGGCAGGTACATCACCAGCCCGTTCGACTGGAAATTCTCGGGGTGCATGACGAAGGGGATGCGCATGGGGCCGTGGCGGAACCCGTACGAGATGTCGGGCTGCACGGTGCGGATGTAGAACAGCGTGCGGCGTGCCACGCCCGACACGGTATCGGGATAGATCATCCGCACGTCGGGCGTGCGGATCGTGCTCCACTTCAGCCCCGTGGGGTCGGAACCCCACGTGTAATACTGCGCCCGGGCTTTCGGCGCGACACCCAGGGCGCACAGGAACAGTGCGGTATACAGCAGCCTGCGCATCTCAGGAGCCGGCTTTTTTACAGCGGTAGCCGCCCTTGGCGAGGATCTCCACAACGCGGTCGCGGTGGTCGCCCTGGATGATGATCTCCCCGTCCTTGGCCGTGCCACCGACGCCGCACCGGGTTTTCAGCAGGCGTGCCAGCTCCTGCAGGTCGGCGTCGCACCCGACAAATCCCCTGACGAGCGTCACGACCTTGCCCCCGCGTTGCTTGCGGTCGAGCCACACGCGCAGATCCTGCTGCGCCGGGGGCAATGTCACGGGCCCTTGGGCCGTGCCGGTGTCATATTGAAAATCGGGGTTGGTCGAGTAGACCATCCCGAGCCTCGCTTTCCAATCGTTGTCTGCCATATTGTTCGAATAGTAGGAATCGAACGTCCTTTTAGGACGTCTTATTTTGTGCAAAAATAATAAAATATTACCTTTGTTGACGTATGGCGAAAAAGTTCCGCGAAAAACTGCGCAAATTAAACCCGTTCACGCGCCCGGCCACGCTCGAAGAGCTGCCCAAACCGCTGCCGGCCAACCCCGACCAGCGGCTCGTGAGGGTTTATGTCGAAGGCTACGAGGACGTGGCTTTCTGGCGCGGCATCTTCGACCACTTCCAGAACCCCTACATGCGTTTCGAAATCTCGGTTCCCAACCGCGCCGACCTGCCCAAGGGCAAGAAGGTGCTGATGGGCATGATCCCCCGCTCGTCGGACGAACTGATCCTGTGCGTCGACTCGGATTTCGACTTCCTGTTCGCCGACCGTACGGAGCAGTCGCGCGAGGTCAACAACGCCCGCTACATGTTCCACACCTACGCCTACGCCACCGAGAACTTCCTCTGCTACGCCCCTTCGCTGCACAACGTCTGCGTCAAGGCCACCAAGAACGATACCCGCATCTTCGATTTCGTGCGTTTCATGCATGAATATTCCTGCACGATCTACCCGCTGTTCCTCTGGTATGCCTACTCGGCGCAGCTCTCCTCGGAGAACGTCTTTCCGCTCATCGACTTCAAGTCGGCGGTGCGCATCGGCTACCTCGACCTGGCGGACAACGGCGAAAAAACGCTCGAATGGCTCCGGCGCAACGTGGCCAAACGCGAGGAGATGCTCCGCAAGCGCAACCCGAAGATGATCGAACCGATGAAGGAGTTCGAGGAGCAGCTCAGGGGGCGCGGCCTGACACCCGAGAACGCCTACCTGTTCATGCACGGGCACACGCTGATGGACAACGTGGTGATGATCCTGCTGAACTCCGTGTGCGAGAAGTTGCGGGCGATGTCGATCGCCAAGATCACGGCCTCGAAGAAACAGGGCGTGGCGCTCAAGAACGAGATGGCGAACTACACCAACTCGCTGCGTTCGATCCGCGACGTACTGCTCGACAACGAGAACTACACCAAATGCCCGCTCTACAAACGCCTCCAGCGCGACATCGAAAAATACATCGCCCGCACGATCTGGAACATGAAACGCAGCGGCGCGATCCGCGACGATTCGACCTGGACGGTGCTGCGCAACATGCGGCAAGGCTCCGAAATAAAATAGCGAACCGGAAGCGGCCCCGCGGGGCCGCTTCCGGTTTTATACAGGCACGGCGCATCCGCCGATCCCCGTCCGATCCCGCCGCTAACTGCGCTTGCGCACCACGCGCACGGTGGACTGCGTCGCCTGCCGCACGAACACCTGCGGGCCGCGGGCGTATTTGCGCCACAGTTCGTCGGTATAGCCGCGCACGGTCAGCAACTCCATGTTCTCGGCCTTCATCACGTCGAAGCCCGCCTCGCGCAACGCCTCGATCGCCTCGTCGATATGCCACGAGTTATCGACGCACAGGCTCAGGTTCACGGCCGAGTTGTGGATCAGGTTGGTCTTGATGCGGAACCGCTCCAGCAGCGAGAAGATCGTGGCGAACTTCTCCTCCAGCACGAACGAAAAATCGCGGGAGCGGATCGTGAGCAGCACCTGGTCTTTCTTGAGGATAAGGATCGGCACGACGACCGGCGCCGACATGCCGCGGATCACGGTGCCCGGCTTGCGTTTGTCGCCGAAGGGACGCACGTAGAGCGGGATATTCTTGTTCTGCAGCGGCTTGATCGTCTTGGGATGGATGATCTGCGCGCCGCTGTATGCCAGTTCGATGGTATCGAGGTAGTTCAGCTCGGCAATCTGCTCGGCGTCAGGGAAAATCTTGGGGTCGGCATTCAGCACGCCGTCCACATCCTTCCACACCGACATCGACTCGGCGTCGAGGATGTTCGCCACCACGGCCGCCGAGTAGTCCGAGCCTTCGCGGCCGAGCGTCGTGGTCGTCCCGTCGGGTGCCCCGCCGATAAAGCCCTGCCCGATGAAAATGTTCTCGACGCACTCGGCCAGTGCGTTTTTCAGCAGCGGCTCCGAAGCCTCGAGGTCGACCCCCGCATCCTTGTGGCGCTGTTCCGTGAGGAAGCAGCGGCGCATGTCGATCCAGCGGTTCGCCACCCCGGCATAATTGAGGTATTCCGAAATGATGGTCGTCGACACCAGCTCGCCGAACGCCACGATCGTATCGTACCACAGTTCGGCATCCCCGGGCTTGTAGACCGTACCGACAGCCACGCGCTCCAGTTCGTCGAACAGGGCATCGACCTTCTCCAGCCGCTTGGGGCCGTGCCACAGGTCGCCGATGATCCCGGCATGGTACTCGCGCAGTGCCGCGACATGCTCCAGCGAAAGATCCTTGTCGCCCTTCTGCACCCCTTCGAACACCTTTTCGAGCGCATTGGTCGTTTTGCCCATGGCCGAAACAATGATGAAGAGGTTTTGCTCATCGTCGATAATCTTGCGCAGGTTGCGCACCCCGTCGGCATTCCTCACCGACGCACCTCCGAATTTATAGACTTTCATTATACCTTATTTTACTAACCTGACTAAAAATCGGCCGGTGCCTTCCATGGCCAGTGAAGGCAGCCGGCAATATACCGAAAACTACTTCGCAACGGGTTTATAAGGCACCTCGATGTTCTGGAACAGGAACGCATAGGTGTCCGCCTCCTCGTCGATACGCTTCGAAGTGGGTTTGCCTGCGCCGTGCCCGGCCTTCGACTCGATGCGGATCAGGATCGGGGCGTCGCCCGCCTGGCAATGCTGCATCTGAGCGGTGAACTTGAACGAGTGCGCCGGGACGACGCGGTCGTCGTGGTCGGCGGTCGTCACGAGCGTCGCAGGGTACTGCACACCCTCGCGGATATTGTGCAGGGGCGAATACTTATAGATATAGTCGAACTGTTCCTCGTTTTCGCTCGATCCGTACTCCACGGCCCAGCCCCAGCCGATCGTGAATTTGTGGTAACGCAGCATGTCCATCACACCGACAGCCGGCAGGCAGACGGCATAGAGGTCGGGGCGCTGCACCTCGCAGGCGCCGACCAGCAGTCCGCCGTTCGAACCGCCCGCGATGGCGAGTTTGTCCTTCGAGGTATACTTGTTGGCGATCAGGTACTCGGCCGCCGCGATGAAATCGTCGAAGACGTTCTGTTTGTTCTCCAGCATCCCGGCCTTGTGCCATGCCTCGCCGTACTCCGAGCCGCCGCGCAGGTTTGCTTCGCAGAAGACGCCGCCCTGCTCGACGAACATGATGGCCGAGGGACGGAAACCGGGCGTGCGGTTGATCTGGAACCCGCCGTAGGCATAGAGGTAGCACGGATTCTTGCCGTCGAGCTTCAGATCCTTGCGGTGTGTGATGAACATCGGCACCTTCGTGCCGTCCTTCGAGGTGTAGAACACCTGCTCGGTGGTGAACAGCGCGGGATCGAAATTCACGTCCGGAGCCTTGAACAGCGTCGATTCGCCCGAGGCGACATCCAACTTATAGATCGTGGCGGGAGCCGTGTAGCCGGACACCGAATAATAGATTTCGGCTGCCTCGTCGTCGCCGTCGAAGCCTGCGGCGGTGCAGATGCCCGGCAGTTCGATGTCGCGCACCGGTTTGCCGTCGAAGCCGTACTGGACGACCTTGCTCTGCGCATCCTGCAGATAAGAGGCGAAGAAGTATCCCCCGGCAGCGGTCACATTTTCGAGCAGGCTCTTTTCATTTTCCGGAATGACCGCCGTTATGCTCGACGGGTCGTTCAGGTCGACCTTCATCAGCGCATTGTTCGCCGCATCCTTGTTCGTTATGTAATAGAGCCGGTCGTCACGGCACTCTACGAGCGCGTAATCGGCATCGAAGCCCGGCAGCAGCGTACGGAATTTCGGCTCGGAAACTTTCTTATAGAGTATCTCGGTTCCCGACGTACCCTCCGAAGCGGAGATGAAGAGCCATTTGCCGTCCTTCGAGGGCCATGCCGAGAAGTAACGCAGCGGATGTTCGGCATCCATATAAATCAGCTTGTCGGCCGACTGCGGCGTGCCGAGGCGGTGGTAATAGACTTTCTGAAACTGGTTCTGCGAAGAGAACACTCCTTTTTCAGGAGCGTCGTAAGCGCTGTAATAGAATCCTTTGGAATCGGGCGCCCACTCGGCGCCGGAGAACTTGACCCAGTTGATCTTATCGGTCGTGAACGTGCGGTCGGCGGTGTTCATCACACGAATCTCGACCCAGTCCGAGCCGGATTCGGCCACCGCGCAGGCGCAGTATTTCCCGTCCTTGGAAAAAGCCACCGACGAAAGCGCCACCGTCCCGTCGTCCGAGAGCGTATTGGGATTGAGGAACACCTCGCCTTGCGCACCGGGGGCCGTCGTACGGTAGAGCACCGACTGGTTCTGCAGCCCGTCGTTGTAGAAATAGTACCACGCATCGCCGTGTTTGGCCGGGATGCCCTCCTTGGGGTAATTCCACAGCTGGGTCAGCCGCCCGCGGATCGCGTCGCGGAACGGGATCTGCGACAGGTAATCCTGCGTCATGGCATTCTGGGCCTTGACCCATGCCGCCGTCGCCTCCGAATTGTCGTCTTCCAGCCAACGGTAGGGATCCGCGACCTTCGTCCCGAAATAGTCGTCCACCACGTCGGTGCGCTGCGTCTCGGGGTAGGGCATGTGTTTTATCTGCTTCATGTGGTTGCAACTTGCCATCATCGCCGCCGCCCCCGCGAGGGCCACGGCCTTGCGTGTCAATTTCATCATAGCATTCCGGAGTTTGGGTGAATATCGTGGCAAAGTTAGGAAAAAATAAGAAACCACACACATTTTTCCCCTTACCGGCCTGCAAAAGGGTTATTTTTCACCCTACAAGCCGGGAAACCGAAGTTTTTGCGTAACTTTGGCTTGCAAAAACAACCGAAAATCATGTACAGCGAACTCAAAAAGATAATCGAACAGGCCTGGGAAAACCGGGAACTGCTCAGCGAAGAACCCGTACGGCAGGCCGTGCGGCAGGTGGTGGAACTGGTGGACAAAGGACAGCTGCGCACGGCGGAGCCCGTCGACCCGGCCAAAAGCGAATGGAAAGTCAACGAGTGGGTCAAAAAGGCCGTCATCCTCTATTTCCCGATCCAGCCCATGCGCAAGATGCAGGCCGGGGAACTGGAGTGGTACGACAAGATGGAGGTCAAGCACGGCTACGAGGAGCTGGGCGTGCGCGTCGTACCGCACGCCGTGGCGCG
>OMEH01000359.1_pt1 | contig 25274 bp, 10 predicted proteins | sample 1645391 | NCBI WGS metagenome assembly OMEH01 (sample SAMEA103958133, study PRJEB25191) | human gut metagenome | biome: human-associated habitat [ENVO:00009003]; feature: intestine environment [ENVO:2100002]; material: feces | place: Germany | collected 2013/2015 | reverse complement strand
AAATAGTCTGTTAAAACTTTATTTACTTGTTTGCCATTTACCTGATCGGTTACAATAGTTACACCTTCCTTTTTACCAGCATCATAGTTTAGAGAAACTTTCTCCGTTTTATTAGTGACGCTGATAGCTGATTTTCCTTTATCAGTCAGATTACAGGTAATTATCCAGTCACCTACTTGTACTGTGTTTCCTTTACGGATGACTTTCATGTCCGGACGGTTATTTCCGTGCGTATCCATTACAGTAAGGAAACGGGCAATCTTGCAAGGAACAGTTGTGGAGGAGAAGTGCCAATGGTTAGGATACTTCATCGCTTTTCCTTGGGCATTGGTTACATTCTTCCAGTTGGTCGGAGCACAGAAGAATGTATCTACAATGGCTTGCTCTGTTTTAGCAGAACTGAAAAGATGCGCGACAGATATACCTCCCGCCTTGTTCTTTCCTGTGACTTTTACTTCATTGCCAAGTTCCTGCATCTCCATAGGGAGCTCTACTGTATGTAGAAGGTAACTCCACGTGACAGCTTCTTTACCTTCCAATTCATCGTAAATCACATATACACCGGTATTCCCTAGCTGGATGATATGGCGACGGAAATAATCCAGCTTATTCTCATCCCATCCTTTTTCGGGAGTATATTGAGTACCTGATAGTTCACCGCGTTTCAGCCAGATAGGAGCGGTGATTTTTCCATATGCATTGGAAGCATCTCCTGCCATATACGAAATCTTTTCTCCTTCATACCAGCGTGGAATCCATCCATATCCTTCTGTACCAATAGTTTGAGTCATTCCGTTCACAAGAATACTATTATGAGCACGGGTATTCCGGTATGAATACATACAATGATCGTCAGTGAATCCGGTACGATGTCCGCTACTATAAAAAATAGCTTTGCCACCGTAGAAGGTATTGAATGCGTTCTGATTGGCAAGTGCATGTGAAGTAGAACCGTACGGGCTGGAGCGGAATGATAACATAGCATTTTCTTCTATATTTCCCAGTGAAGTATGCATGGTTGCAATTCCTGTTTCATTAAAGACTTTCGTCATAGGCAGTTCCGCCAGGGAATGTTCCTCTTTTGGGAGAGATTTATTGGTTGTACAACGATACCAGGTCAAATCTCCTGATTTTCCAAGGAAAGACTTTTTCATGATGTCCGGTTCTTTTTGCAGGATCGTACGTGCATAAGCGGCAGCCCACGGGTTGTTGCATTCCCGTGCCAGTGCATCGGCGTAGCCTACCCGTGTTCCATTGGGTTTCATCTTAGTCTCGTGTGAATTACCATGTCCGGCAGATTTGGAGAACGGAGGCTGGTGGTAGATTACATAAAGCGCATTGTTATTATACCAGGGATCGGCAAAAAAGTTGAAACCACTGATACGTGAGTAGAAAGCAGGAACTTCGATTAACGTACGAAGATTGACGTGGAAGTAAGAATCTCCATTGTGCCATCCTCCGTCCGTGTTAAGTCCCGGCAGACGTGATACCCATTCGTTGTAGCAGTAGTCTACCCAAGTAGAAGCCATCGGCAATTCTCCATAGGTGGCGAAGGCTGCCATATTCAGAATACGGAAAGTCATTTGCCAGACGTGATTGTCGGCAATACGGTTTTCAAGATGATTTACGTATTCATGATAGAATTTCTTGCCATTATCTCGGATAGTTCTCAATAGCAGTTTCTTTTCTTCCGGAGTCAGCAAGTTATACCATGCGTCATAGGCGGAAGTGCTCATAGATAAGATGGTTGAACGGTTGAAGTCTCCGGCAAAGTATTTGCTGTTTTTCCATGAAAGGATTTCGGCAAGACGCTTGATTCCTTCTTTGTAGTAAATCTCTTCTTTGGTCAGTAAGTAAGCACGTACCATAGCTTCGATATTTGCTTCTTCACGGTCCACTATTTTTCGGCTTTCGCGAATCAGGGCAGAACGGTATTGTACAATGTTAGTCAGTTTGACTACTTGTGTCGTATCGATTTCTTCTTCCAGGTGTTTCAACGGATGGTTGAGACATTCCTGCGCCCTTTGAATATATAGCTGTGCTTCCGGATTATTTTTATTCCGTTCAATGATATGATCCCAGTCTTTCGCATCGAGCAGAATGCGTGGGTGGCTTTGAGGCAATTTAGTCAATACTTCTTGTAAGGAAGGCGGATTGAATGTTCGTGTCTGTTCGTCTACATAGAAATGATAGACGGGTGACCACTCTTCTTTTCCATCTTTATCTACATAGGCATGTTGCCAATACCATTTTCCTTTCTCAAAGAGTTTGAAAGGGTTGAAGAATGCCCAGTTTCTCTCGGCGGTGATTACGTCTGATTGGAACTCCGGGTCGCGTGAGATCCGGATACGGTAAGTAACTTCAGGTTTGTAGTCCTCTTCTTCTACACCGTCCAGTACGGCTCCGAGATGAGGAAATTTATCCGGCCACATAAAGCGTGGCGGATTGACAGCAATGTGTTGTCCGTCCAATGGAGAAGGTGTTTCACGAACTTCATGCATCAGCGTGGATTGACTTAAATGCATAACGTTTTTCTGCGCATATCCAGTGCCGGAAAGCAGTGCTGTAAATAATAGGAGTAAGTAGTATCGTTGTTTCATTAGAATCATTTTTTAGAAAGAGTTCTTTCAGGCTGACGGTCCTATTGTTGATCAGTGGGTGAGCCCTGTTTTTTCTTCATAATCTGACTAAGTTAGGAGCGGAAAGTTGAGTAAATACAAGTGATGCCGCTCCGATACTTCCTGCTTTGTTTCCTAAAGAAGCAGCCATAATTTCCGTATTTACGGCACAGTCGGGGATGGCATAACGGAGGGCTTTCTCACTTACTTTCTGAATATAGAAATCTCCGGCTTCGGACAGTCCTCCACCGATGACGACTCTTTGCGGGCTGAAGATATTGATAAATCCGGCAATGCCGTGTCCGAGAAAATCGCAATGTTCTTCCAGTGATTCGACAGCGATCTTATCTCCTTGTTTATAGAGACGGACGATCAACTCTCCGTTTATTTCTTCATTCGGATAAGATATGCCGGCTTCGGCTATCCGTTTGCTGAAACGACGGACCAGTGCAGCAGTGGAAGCATAATGTTCCAGACACCCTGCTGAACCGCAGGCGCAAGGTTCGCCATTGGCTATTAAAGGGACATGTCCCAGTTCGGTACCTCTGTTGGCATATCCGTTGAAAAGCTTGCCGTCAATTACGATTGCGCCACCGATACCGGTTCCTACAGTCAGAAAGATAACATGAGTGGCTCCGTTTCCGGCTCCGTACATTGTTTCGCCGAGTCCCATCAGATTAGCGTCATTTCCCAGTTGGGTCGGAAGGCCGCTCTCTTTTTCCATCCGGTCTGCCAGTTTCAGATTTTCCCAACCTTGAATATTCTCCGCACCTCCCAATACGATACGATTCGTACAATCGACAATTCCCGGTGTTCCTATCCCGATACCGGCTATTGTATATCCCTTTGCGTCGGCAAAGTTTTTCACTTCATTGACTGCCTTGATCAATTGCCCGATGACAGCTTCGGCTGATACGTCGGCATTCGACGGTAGCTTCTCTTGAAAGTGAAATACGCCGTTATTGTCAATAAGAGCGTATTTCACAGAAGTCCCGCCAAGATCAATTCCTATAGCGTATTTTTTTTTCATATAACCAGGTATGCTTTAAATTCGTTTATACTGTGCCATGTTTGTGCCACCGTATTGGCACGCTTGTGCCAACGCGTTGGCATAGTAGTGCCAACGGCTTGACACAACTGTGCCAACGGCTTGGCACAAACAAAGCAACTGTTTCCTCTCATATACCAACTTATACTCTTTCTGCCCAGATGGGTGAACTCCATGCCCATTGTCCGTCGCGTTGACGAACACGTACATAGTAATAGTCCGTATCACGTTGAGGCTCTTTATCTTCCATGTAATGTTCCAGCTTGAAACAACTTTCGGGCATAGCACGGTTGAAAAGAATCGCTTCACTCAGCCAGCCAATCATGAAGTGAGAGCGTGACCCCTCAAGCAACTCTCCTAATGTATGTTCAAATTTCTTGCCATTGAATTCGGCAATGACTTTTCCATCTTTGGGCATTTCCAGTTCAAGGATGACAGCTTGCATGGCGGCGGTAGTCGTATTCGGATTTTTGCTGCTGTACATATCCAGTTCCGTTTCTTTATCGCCTACAGATACAATACGGTTCACATGAGTGTGAAATTCTGTTTCCCCTTCTTGCGGAGAAGTGAAAGCTGCGCCGCGGAAGCATGGGGTTACACTCAGGATACGTCCTTTGTCAACAGACAATTTTCCTTGCCAGTGTACGTACCTTTCTTCACGGTTCCAACCGAAGTCTACTTTTACTTTGCAGCGTACCGTGTCACCTTCGGGAGCAACCGGAGTCAATGGACCATTCATACGGGCCAGAATCTGTCCGTTCTTTACGATATCTACATAGTCGATGCAACTTTCTCCGTCAACGTTCAGATAGATACGGCGGCTGTTGCCACGTACTACATCGCCCATAAAAGCATCGTTGAGACGGAAGTCTATTAATATCTTATCACCGGTTGCGGCACATACGTGACGAGTGCGAAGAGCGTCCCAAATGGCGTCACGAGTCAGTGACGGAGCCAATACACCGATACGTCCGTCACCATAACTTCCGGGATAACCGGAGTGCTGGTCCGTAGAAGCCATGATTCCGAACTTATTTCCTAATTCAAGACCGTATTGGATGGTTCCTTCCCATTGGCGAGGCCCCATATCATGTAGATACGGATAATCACCCTGGTCACTTTCTGCCAGACCATGACGGGAATACATTTCTACGAAAGGAGTCTGATCTCCTTCGGTAAAGCATTTCCAGTTGTAACCGCGATAGCCTCCCTGATAACCCATGTGGTGCGGAGTGATAAATACTTTGTGCCCTTTGGCTTTTTGTTTCCAGTCTTCGATAGAAGTACATTCTACAAGCGGTGCGTCAAGGTCGTAGTTGAGTGCAACATGGTCACCATGCTCCATACTGTGAGCTTCATAGCCGACAAAAGCAAGGAATTCGCCTTCTTTATTGTATTCATTTGTCATAGCTACGTATTTCTCATATCCCCCTTCGCGTAGGCGCTTGAAAGCACCGGTATGATAATCAATCACCCATTTCAGACGCGGATCGTCTGCACCGGGTATGTCGGGCCACATAGCGTGGGGAGTCACGCTTACAAAATCCAGTTGTCCTTTGGCTGCTTCGAAAGCATCGCGCATGTCACCGTGTCCGTATGTAATATTACAATGGTTGTGCAAGTCGCCCCAGTACATCTTCAGATTACTCGCCGATGGCATTCTCTTTTTAGCTTCTTTGCTTCCTGCTGCGCAAGAACCAAGCAGGCTGCCTGAAGCTGCCAGTCCTAGAAAAGACCAACCAGTGCTTTTTATAAAATTTCTTCTGTCCATGATATAATTATTTTGGGTTAATTCTTTTTCTATTCAAATGAAACTTTCGTATAATACTTTTTAGGCATAAATGATATTGGTTTTACGGATTCTCGAACACGATAAAGCGAAGCAAAACCGTGAAATCCGTGACATTCGTGCCTATATTTATTATTTAACGATTCTTCATTAGTCTTCTGTCTCCATTGAAAAGTTCTGTTTCCTTTTCGTCCGGATCAGTATCTTTATATTGTTTCTGAGTATCTTCGAGTAGTCGCATCAACTCTTTCTGTTTCTCAGCATACTCCGGCTTCCCGAAAACATTGTTCATCTCTCTCGGATCAGCTTTCATATCATACATTTCCCATTCATCGATATCGTTATAGAAATGAATCAGTTTGAAGTCCTGTGTACGGATTCCGTAGTGACGTTTTACAGAGTGCTCTGCCGGATACTCATAATAATGGTAGTAAGCAGCTTTGCGCCAGTCTGCCGGAGTCTTACCTTCATTTTCCAGAATTGGTTTCAGAGAAGAGCCTTGGATATCCGATGGAATTTCTATTCCGGCAAAGTCGAGGAAAGTGGGAGCAAAGTCCACATTCATACTGATAGCATTGCTGGTGCTTCCGGCTTTGATTGCTTTTGGAAAGCGAATGATAAGCGGCATGCGCTGACATTCTTCATACATGAAACGTTTGTCAAACCAACCGTGCTCGCCAAGGAAGAAGCCTTGGTCGGAAGTATAGATGATGATGGTATTATCCAGTTCTCCTGTTTTTTCCAGATAGTTCAGCAGGCGGCCTATGTTCTCGTCTACAGCAAGAACGGTAGCCAGATAGTCGCGCATGTATTGCTGATATTTCCAACTGATCAGTGCTTTGCCTTTCAGGTCACCTTTGCGATATTCGGCTATGCGTTGTGCATAAGCAGAGTCCCATTTGTCCTGTACTTCTATCGGCATACGTTTGTAAACGCTATATAGTCGGTTGGTTGTATCTTTCAGCATTTCTTCGCGGGTCAACAGTTTCAGGTCCCAGTCATTTGTCAGAGTATGTTCGATGGACATATCCTGCTCGCGGGCTGCCCTTCCACGTCCTTCGTAATCGTCAAACAGATTGGCCGGTTCGGGGAAAGTAGTGTTGTTGAATATACCCAGATGACGGGGAGCAGGCATCCAGTTGCGGTGTGGCGCTTTCTGGTGATACATCATGCAGAAAGGCTTGTTCCTGTCACGACCTTCAAGAAACTCAATCGCTTTGTCCGTGATGATATCCGTAGCATATCCTTTTTCTACTATGTGTTTTCCATTTTCCCAGAAGTCAGGATCATAGTAGTCACCTTGTTCATGCTGACCGCTCAGGATACTCCAATGGTCAAATCCTTGAGGTTCGCTGATGAGATGCCATTTACCAATCATTGCAGTCTGGTAGCCGGATTGTTGAAGCAGTTTCGGGAATGTCTGCTGATCGCCATTGAATGTGCTTGCATTATCGGTAAAACCATTTTCGTGACTGAATTTACCGGTGAGGATACAAGCGCGTGAAGGGCCGGAAAGAGCATTCACTGCATAGCAGTTGTCAAAACGGATACCCTCATTGGCAATACGGTCCATGTTGGGAGTTTGAATCAGATTTCCTCCATAGCACGACATTGCTTGGGTGGTATGGTCGTCCGTCATCATAAAAATGATATTCGGGCGTTTAGTTTCTTCTTTCTTTTGGCCGGCACAGGAAGCAAGGCTCAGTGCTGCCAGTGGAAGAAGTAAAGTGGAGGTATTGTTTTTCATAATAGAAATACTATCAGATTACAGTGATAACCAGCGAGACACTGGAGCCTGATTTCCGTATGGATATATATGCCTGCTACGGAAAAAGGCTTCGGAGGCTCGCTGGTCGCTATATTATAAATTATACTTTAATGACTGTTTCTTTCCGTTTACTTTCACTTCTACTTCCAATCCGTTTTCATTGAATGTTTTGTTCTTGAATTTAGCGGCAAATTTAGGGGCATCTGCGCTTTTCTTGACTGGATAGATTATGGTGATATAACGTACTGCGTCATCATTCTCTTTTTTCACATTGAATGAAACGTTCATACGTTTGTAACGTTTGCGGTATGCAGTGGAACACCATCCCGGTTCTTTTTTCAAAGTCATGCCGGTAGGGCCGAAGCATTGCAGTTTCATGTTGCTTCCATCTTCAAATTGGGTAAGGAAGGTCATGTCTTCGCGACTGTTGGCTATTTCTCCCTTAGGCATCTGATAGTGTAGGTTGACAGAACCTTTGGCGCTACCGGCCACCTCGTCTACGATAACAAAATAAGTATTGTCAACGAAGAATACAGAACGGCGGTGTTTTAGGTTTTTATAGCCGGGATTTTCTGTAACCAATGTTTGGATATTGCCTTCCGGCTGCCACAATTTAGTCACGGATTCTGTCGTTTCCAGATTCTTGTTATTTAATGTCACAGTATTGTGTACGGCAGTCTGACGATGCCAGTTGCGTTGTTCCATCACTTCACCTTCGCCTGCATACACATATGAACCTGAGTCAGGGAAAAGGTTTTTACCGTTGAACCACAGCTCGAATGTACCGTTATCCGGCTGGCAGTGCCAGAAGGCTTTAGGACCGGCTTTCACTACCATTTGTGTAGCGTCCGTTCCCCAAGAATTGCGGAAAACGAAGAAACCTGATTTCAAGAAACCTTTCGACATATAATCAGGCAATGCGCCTTCTTTACCTTCTGTTGCAAAATACTTGATAGCCTGGTTTTCAGGGAACAGTTTACTCCATGAACGGTAGTTACCCAACATCTCTTTTTTATTGGTCAGTTTGGCATCGCTGAAACATGGGTTAGTATAATCGGGGAAAGAGATGTTGGCATAGAACATGATCATCTTTTCGATTGTATCCAGATAGTCTTGCGGGAATTCGTTACGGAATCCATTAACATCCGCAATACCCAGAGCTTTGCAGAAAATATTGATTGCTGCCAGATGGTAGTGTGGGTCGAGTTCGAACTGTCCGCCGTCATTATATACCTGAACGTTAACCTCACGATTCAGAATATCGATACCACTTTTTCTCCATGCCGGGGCATCTTTAAACTCAGGGAAGAATGCACCTGCATAGATCATACGCTGAGCTTCAAATAACAGGTGGTTGCCCTGATCCGAGTAGTTACCCAGAATGTGTACGGCATGTTTGTGATAGTTCACAAGGAATTCGGTTAAGAAGTCCGGCGTGAAAGAAGGAGAGGGGAGGAACAGCTGGAATTGTGAAGTCTGGTCTTGCAGACGATTGCTGACTTCCAGTGGACGCCATGCAAAACGTACATTTTCCAGTTCACCTTTGATTTTTCCGTCGCTTACCAGTTCATATTCTTTCTTATCCATTTTAACCAACGGATTTTTCTTGATCCAGTCGATGTATTGGTGCGCCCATTCTTTGGCATATTTTTCATCACCGGATACGCGATATGCTTTACCCATCGGAGTAAACCATTTGTGACGGTGGAGTTGCCAACGAAGTTCGTTATCTTTCACCGGCCAGTATTGCCAGTTGATATCTTCTCCGTAGTTATACGAAGGCTGATAGCCTTTGTGTACAAAGAATGTGTGCTGCAATCCGTCATCCGCCCATTTTTGTTCTTCCTTGCCAATGGTGATATTTTTCAGATTGATGTCCGGAGTCTTCACATTCGTGCGGGCACGATAATAGTCGAGCAATGCTTTGGCGGCATCTTCATCTTTACCTTCCTGGTGCAATGCCTTTACTTTCTCCAATCCCGGATAATCCAGATTGAGAAGCGAGAATACTTCGCTTTTCAATTCTTGTGCATACCCCTTGCCTACAAAACATGCAAATGCCAGCAGGACAATATATTTGATAGTTTTATTCATGATATAATCAGAATGATGGTTTTATTGATTAGATGTTTTGGTAATTGATACCTTTCAGGTCCATGAATCTCTTCAATGCTTCCAGATAGTAATAGTCAGCATAGTTCAATGGAGTATCTATTTCAGAGCCGTTAGGCAATGAACCTACAGAGTGCAACAGAATGAATCCTTGATTTTCACCTGCTTTGGCAAGATATGCATCGCTGGATAAACTCTTTAGTATCTTTTCTGCGTAATCCAGGTATTTCTTTCCATCGGGAACCATTGTACTCAGTTCAATGAATCCGGCAGCGGTTACAGCAGCAGCTGAAGCATCACGAGGAGTCTCTTCGGTAACTGGAGCGTCATAATCCCAGTAAGGAATGGCATCGTCTGTTTTTACACGTTCCATAATCATGTCAGCAATGTTCACTGCAAAGTTTAAGAAAGTGGTATCATTTGTTTCACGGTAGCAGGAAGTATATCCGTATACAGCCCAAGCCTGTCCGCGCGACCAGGAAGAATCGTCATTTTTTCCTTGGTGAGTTTGTTTACGCTCTACCGTACCGTCATTGTTGTAGCTGACTACGTGCCAACAAGTATAATCAGGACGGAAATGATTGTTCATCGTAGTGACAGCGTGTTTGATGGCAATATCTTTGTATTTGTTGTCACCGGTCCATTTGCTTACAGTAAACAGAAGGTCAAGGTTCATCATATTGTCGATGATTACCGGGAAGTTCCAGCTTCCGAAATCCCAAGAGCGGATAGCACCGATAGAATCATTGAAGCGTCCGCAAAGATTGTCCGCTGTTTCTTTCATGACAGCTTTAATAGTATCATTCGGAGCCAGACGTTCGGCATTGCCGTAGCTGCAGTTGATCATGAAACCCAGGTCATGTGTGCCTTTATAGTAGCGTACCGGATTCAGAAGATTAGTATATTGAATGGCATCTGCTTTCAGCGTATCGTTTCCTGTCAGCTCGTAGGCATACCACAGTGAACCCGGAAAGAAACCGCTTGTCCAGTCGTATACTACACATAAACGACGTTTGCCCATTTGTTCGGGAGTGGGTTGCGGGCGGAGTGAGTCTTGAAAGGTAGATGGATCTCTTTCTAATTGACGGCATAGAAAATCCATATCATATCCTGTACGGATAGAGCGTGGAAGCTGACCTGTTCCGTCGATTTCTTCTGCTGTAAGGTGTAATTGGGCAGAAGCTACATCCAACCCTTTTTTAATCCAACTGTAGTCTTCCTTTGGAGTTGTTTGGCACGACGCAAGTGCGATGGCAACTGAAGCAAAGAGAACAAGTTTCTTTTTCATGTTATTCATTTTAAGTGATTGTTTTTAGAAGTTTTGTAACTGATGCAAAAGTAGGTGATCTATTTAATTTAAAATGATACGAATGTTGAAAAGGACATTGAAACAGATTTACGACTATTAGTTTTGTTGAAAAAACTATTAAATTTGTCAAGTATACCCTTTTCAAGGGGGCTATGGCCTTGTTCTCGATTATTTAAAATGAGATCTTTTTTCTTTCTCCTGCATTGAAATGAGTCTTTTTTATACTGTTATTATAAACAATTTCGACGGTCTGTTCATATGGACTGGTGATGTTTGCAACTGTTATTTTTCCTTCTTTCCATTCCATATCTACAGTAAATCCACCTCTTGCTTTGAGTCCTTTGATATTTCCTTCTTTCCAGGTTGAAGGCAAGGCCGGAAGCAGATGGATATTTCCTTTATGACTTTGCAATAACATTTCCGTAATACCGGCAGTTGCCCCGAAATTCCCGTCAATTTGAAAAGGAAGCGCATTCAATAAATTGCGGTATAGTCCACCCCGATTTTCAGCTTTCATATGAGGGTCAATGTAATTGATAAGATTACTCAATGCTTCATAAGCATTCGAAGAATCGTATAGACGTGACCAAAGAGAGATTTTCCATGCCATACTCCATCCTGTAGTTTTATTTCCACGGTCATCCAGAGATTTTCGTGCTGCTTTAAATACTTCTGGAGTACTATCTGTAATATCACATCCCGGATACAATCCAAAGAGATGGGATACGTGGCGGTGTTGTGGCTCACTTTCTTTGTATTCTTTATCCCACTCCAGTAGTTGTCCCTTACTGCCGATCTGGTATTTTTTCAGTTTATTCCTTTTCTTGATTAGCTCAGAACGGAAATCCATATCGGTCTGAAGTATTTCTGCCGCTTGAATGGTATTTGAAAATAAAGAGCGGATAATGGCTATATCCATTGTACTTCCTTCACAAACGGATGCCGGAGTATGGTCGCCCATGAGATAAGCATTCTCGGGAGAAGTGCTGACAGGGGTTACCAGTTCACCTTTGCTGTTCTCGACTAACCATTCGGAACAGAAAGTGGCCGCGCCTTTAAGTATCGGATAGTATTTCTTCAGGAAATTGGCGTCTTTAGTAAATAAATAGTGTTCCCACAGATGATTACATAACCATGGACCGGACATATTCCAGAAAAACCAGTATACAAATCCATCTGACGGATATGCTTCTCTCCAAATAGATATATTATGATGAATAGCCCAGCCGTTCAGACCGTACATATCACGCGCAAGATCTTTTCCCTTATCTGCTATCTCTTCAATAAGTTTGAATAAAGGTTGGTGGCATTCTGATAGATTAGTGACCTCTGCCGGCCAATAATTCATTTCCAGGTTGATATTTAAAGTGTAGCCTGAGTTCCATGGAGGCAATATCTGGTCATTCCATAGACCTTGCAGATTTAAGGGCTGACCTTCACCCCGGGAGCCGGCTATCATTAAATAGCGTCCAAACTGAAATAATTGTGCGATCAGTGCCTGGTCTTCTTCATCTTTGAATCTTTTTAATCGTTCGTCTGTAGGTAATTCTTTTTGCTGTTTATTCGCAGGAAGATCGAAAGATACTCGGTTGAATAAAGCCTGATAGTCGGTGGTGTGTTGCCTCTTTAATTCTTTGTAGGTTTCTCCCTCACTGATTCTCCGATAGTTCATGATCGCCTGATGCGGATTTTTTCCTTCTTTGCTCGGACTTTTACGTGGTCCGTTATAACTGGTGGCTGCATACAACATGAGAGTCACTTCGCTGCAATTCCGGGCAGTGATCTGATTGTCTGAAATGGACAATTGTCCGCCTTTATGGGTTGGAAGTAGACATGCTTCAAAAAAAGTGCCTTTTCCATCCATTTCGTTTCCATAAATCACCTGTTTTTTCTGTATGATGTGTCCTGAAGCATCAAAGTATTCCGGATGCAAACGTTGAGTGTTAAAGCGTTTCATGTGGTCTGTGTCTCTCCGCTGGGCATGTGCAGGTGCCTGTCCCTTCAGATAAACTACTTGCGAATCGGACTCCTTGGTTACAGGATGTGGTGAAGCCAGATAGGCGGTGAAATTTAAAACAGGTTTGGAAGACTTCAAATGTATGACAATAGCTTGTGCCGGATAGGATGCAAAAACTTCTCTGCTTATGTCTACGCCGTTTTGTTTATAAGAAGTTGTAACCACTGCATTTTCCATATCCAGCGAGTGCATATAATCTGTAACAGCTTCTTTGGAATCAAAGTCGATATACAAATCTCCAAAAGGTTGGTAAGCTTCATTCAGCCTGCCAATCCATTTTTCTTGCATGATGGTGCCTGCTTCTGCATTTTTCCCTTCACCGAGCAACTGGCGTATATGAGCAAGATCAGGTACTATATTTATGTTTTTGGGCGTTTCCGGTTCTCCGCTATAAAGAGTATTCTCATTGAATTGTATTCTCTCTTTTTGAGTATCTCCAAAAATCATAGCTCCCAGACGTCCGTTTCCTACAGGCAATGCCTCTTCCCATGCTTTTGCAGGAGACTTATACCAGAGTGTCAGATGGTTTTGAGCATTGGTACCTGCTATGCCAAGGGAAACAATAAACAATGTTATTAATCTATTCTTCATATTAATTATCAGCTTGTTGTAATAAAAGCGTATAGTTTTCCCCACGGATAGTAGAAATGGTAATATAGGTTTTATCCTTTTCCCTGTCGAGGGATACTTCCACTGGTTTTTGAGGACTTTTCACATTGTATAGTCCATTGATTGTCAGCCGGGTATCATAAGGCTTCTCTTGTTGTATCACGTCCTCTTCCGTCAGTAGCCCCATATGTGCATGAGATATTCTTCTCATATCCGGTTCACAGACAGAGAGTTTAAATGAATTGTCTTTCTGCTTTTCCAGTATATAAGAAAGCGGAATATTCACTTGAGAAACCAGTTGCCCATCATACGTCTTCTGTGCATTGAAGAGAGCGCCGCATGTGATTTCTTTCGTTTTATGAGTAACGATATGTGCATCATTATCTTGAGCTATCACTTCTATCGGACTCTCATTGGACAATAACTGACGGGCTAATACGTTGTTTTTATTTTTGAGTATATAATAATGATATTTAGCTGCTTCCGGAGCATTCCCGTGTTCTATATAAGCTCGTGTATGTGATCCCTCACAAGATGTTCGGACGGCTCCTCCTTTAACTGCATACATGAGTGAAGGGTCTGTCAGGATATATCCTTCCGGTATTCTTTCTTCACCGGTATTTCTGCTGAATGACTGAAACAATGTAGTCACGGTCGGATATCTTTTATCTTTGGTTTGGATATCCGAGCCCAGGCAAAACAGAAAATCTTCGAATACAAATACAGATTTGTTGGCACGGAATGATTGATCATATGTGATGTCGTGCATTCTGAAAGAAAACATGGCGTTTTTATCAGAAGCATATACCCCTGTTAAGAATGTTTCATCAGAGAAATTGCGATGTCCGGAACTGGAACCACCTTTATCTTGTAATATTTTATCAGGTAATACTTTAGTAGTAGCTCCCGGAATATAATTCCAGTCAAAGTCAGGCTCTTGCGGGTTAAAGGATTTGTGTCTGTTTTTTAAGTCAAAATATTCTATTTGACCATATGCCAGATAACGTCCTTTGGTATTTTCTGTAGCAGAAGATTCAAAGTCCCATATATAGCGGCTGAATCCCTTGATATTAAAATGGAAAAGACTGTCTTTGGCAACCAATAATCCGGAATAAGGCATAAAGAGTGTACCGGTGACAGGTTTTTCTTTGGTAATGGAAGTTGATGCCAATTGAGCCATTAACTCAATTTCTCCTACGGTGCTGGTATATGCCAGATTGGAGTTCACATTGCTGATGTATTCTGTAATGGCCTGTTTATTATCACTGGATTCCAGTATTCGTTTAAAAGCGGCGGTCAATTCTTTATCCGGTTCTTTAAATGACAGAGCGGTATAGGCAAATGCTGGTAACAAAGTCTCTAGAATCTGTTGTCCTTTCGGAAAGCGTCCGACTGTTCCGGCAGGTACATCCAGACCGGCACAAAAGAAACGGAAAGTCAATAATCCTTGTTTCAGATTATGCAAGGTCGTTTCAGACAGTGCATAAGGAGTATCGTGTAACAAATAGGCGATTAATGCACCTGCGTAAAGTGCATGAGGGTAATAGGCGCTATTATAAGGCCCTCTGTGGTGATAGCCGGAGAAATCGGCTTTGAACGTTCCGAAGAATCCCGGTGCAATACCTAATGCGTTATCCATATAATGCTTGAATGCGGTCAGGGCAACTTCTCTTTCTTGTATTTTGTTTTGTGATAGAGCATATATTAGTTTGGGAATAGCCAGCGCGCGTAGGTTGTCTGCTACTTCGCCCGGGTGCGAAGGAAGTTGATAGCATATTCCGAACATGGTAAACCAGTTTAGTGACTGAAGTTCACGCTCTAATTGTTCAGGAGATAATTGATCTTTCAGCAGGAAGAATGAATGAAAATAGCCCGAACTTCTCAGCTTTTCAAAACATAAGGTTCCCATGCTGCTACCGTCTGCCCAACCTTGGTCGTTGAACCAGTCATAAATATAAAGTGCTTTTTTAAGACTTTGGGCATTTTTATTTTTACGGTAATCCAGTGCTAACGGGAGCAAGATGTTTTCGTTGATTGTTCTGAATTTCTTGGCTTCTATTCCATCTATGGTACTGGGTGCACCCATTGGAAATAATGGCTCTCCCTTAGGAGTACGATCTTCATTATATTGTATTTTAATTTTTTGAGCAGCTTTCAGGCCATTTTGAATAAATACCTTTTCATTTTCTTTTCTCATTTTCACCCACTTTTCGGATGATTGCTGTTCGCTGCCAAGATACCATGCTGTTAGTCTGTTTGTAATTACCGTAATCTGATCATCTTTATCTGTGATTACTTTTTCTACTTTTGGAATAGCATTTCTATAGCCTGTAAAATCGGGAATTAAGCTGTAGTCAGTACGGTTCACTTTATATTGTGCATCTGACATATTCTGCCAGGAAACTTTAGGTGTAAATTCTAAAAGGTCGATGTAAGTGACTCCTTTTCTGGTATGTTGCGGAAATTGTATTTCGACAGACTGAATACTACTTTTAGATGGCATATTCATGTCTCCTTGAAATTTAGCCCAAATGCATCGCCAACCTTTAAAATTGAGTAGAAAGGGGAGTTGGCATACTTCTTTTTCAGCCTCATTTCTGAAAGAAAAGACTATCTTTTCTTTGATGGGGGATTCATTATAAATCCATACATTCATACCTCCATTTTTACTTTTGCATGCTTCGGAAATACCGGCAGGTGAGGGGATGGTAAGGATATCTCCTTGTTTCCAATTGATTTGGAGTGACTGAGTACCTGACTTATATTTTTCGGAGGAGATGCTGAGCGTCCCTTTATCCGCTTTCCAATCTTCGGGTACTATTCCATTCTCAAATGAATAGATTTGAGAGAATGCCGATTGGCTGATAGCTAAAGATATCAGAAGAATGGCTGTGCTAATATTCTTTTTCATGGTATATAGAAATCTGTGGACTGAATGATTAAATAAAAGCGTTACGAAAGAAAGGGGATTTCTTCGGTAACGCTTTCATATTATATTATGGTGAGGTTATTTACCATCCCGGGTTTTGATCAAATTGAGTACATATATCCATTTCCTGTTGTGGTATGGGGAGTAGCTCATTCTTGTTCTTTTTGGTATAATCGACACAAACATAATATCCGTAACCGCCACTATACCAATCCACTAAATCTTGAGATGTTTTTCTGATACTTTCATAATAGATTCCCCAGCGTACCAGATCTTGTCGGCGATGTCCTTCAAATGCCAGTTCGTAAGCTCGTTCATTACGTACAGCTTGCTGGAATTCGGTATAAGACATTCCGGATAAGTCTGAAGCACTGTTGTCGGTTTCTACCGGAAGACCAAAGCCGCGTCTGCGTACCATATTGATAGCTTTATACGCTTCATCGGTCGGTCCTTGTTTCCATTCATTCAAAGCTTCGGCATATAAAAGCAATACATCGGCATAACGCAATATGTACCAGTTAATGTTGGAAAGATTGGCATCAACCAGGTAGTTGGCACTGTTCACATATTCTTCTGTATCCCATTTTCTCGGGCATACGTTATCGATATACGCTTTCTTTAATGCGTCTGTTGCGTCGTCTTTAATAGCGTCTTCAATATTGCCGCTAGTATTGATTACGAGCTTGACTCCGTCTTCACCGGTTTCGGTGTTTTTACCATATTTGTAATCAGCAAAAGAATACTTCCATCTGTTATCGCTTTCACGATCTTTCCAGTCACGCAGGAAAGTTGGGATAACACGCCAGTTACCGGCATTACGAACGCTTCTGATACCGCTTGCCTGTACACCGTTCCATTTGCCAATACGTCCACAAGGGTCATTAGCTGATACTCCGGTAACAGTTGGAGCATAAAAACTTACTTCGATCAGACTCTCGTTTCCATCCCAAACGCCATTACAAGTGTTCTTCCATAATTGTTCGAAGTCGGAAAGCAGATGATGTTTGCCCGATTCGACCAGAATTTTAGCAGTCTTCGCTGCATTTTCCCATTTGCTTGTATCATGTACAGGGTAGCCTGCCCAAGTAGCATATACTTTAGTCAACAATCCGAGTGCGGCGCCTTTGGAGAGACGGAAACTGTTGTCGGAACGTATATTATCATCTACTGCATAAGGCAGGTTGTCGATGGCATATTGCAAATCTGCTTCTATAAATTTGTATACATCTGCCGGATCAGCTTGTGTGAAGGTAGATGGATGCTGACGGGATTGAGCCGTATTGGTAATCAATGCTACATTTCCGAACCAGCGTACTAACTCGAAATAGTACATGGCACGCAGACAACGCGCCTCTGCCATATAAACAGCTGCTTTCTTGTAGTTGCCTTCGTCATAGGTTCCTATTTTTTGTCCCAGTGTTTCGATAAAATCGTTCGCATCATAGATAGCACTGTACAGGTTAGCCCATGTCGTTGCGATTTCGGTCTGTGAACTGGTATAAGCATTAGAAGGAATCAGACGGAGTCCGTCAGTACTATTACCCGTTACTTTGGCTATATCACTGGGAATAGTAAAATACAAGGATAAGTGGAAACCGTAAATACCATCCTGAACCATGTCACGATATACACCCAGAAGCACATTCTCAGCTTCTGCTGCATTCTTCATGTAGTTTCCTTTCTCAATTTCTGTATAGCTGGTTTCATCTAACGAGCAAGATGAAACGGTGATTGCACAGGCTAATGTGCATAAGTAGTATTTGAATTTTTTCATTGTCTTTTTTGTTTAGAATTGAACTTCTACGCCAAATGTAAATACTCTACTTTTTGGATAAGCACCCCAGTCGAATCCTGGCATGAGCGGGCTGCTTTTCATATTCACTTCCGGATCATAACCACTATATTTAGTCAGGCAGAATAAATTCTGGGCCGTACCATACACACGTAGGCGGTTGATATATGCTTTCTTGGTCCACTTGTTGGGAAGTGTATATCCTAAAGTTACATTTTTTAAGCGGAGGAACGAACCGTCTTCAACAAAGCGTGAGTATAATTCATACTTCACATACCCTTTCGCAGAAGGCACGCGATTAGAAGCGTTTGTCGGAGTCCACCGGTCGGCAACTTCAGCCAATTGGTTACTGCGTTCGTCTTGCGATTGTGTATTAAACATACGTGTCGCATTATAAACGTCATTGCCATACTGGAACTGGAACATGAAACTAAAATCAATATTTTTATAATTGAAAGTGTTGGTGATACCTCCATACCAGTCTGGCTGGCCATTTCCGATGGTAGTACGATCGTCAGGCGTAATGATACCGTCTCCGTCTATATCTTTATATTTCACCATACCCGGTACTGCTGTTTTTCCTGCATGTTTGCTGATGTCTGCTACTCCGGGCTTCAGTTGCATAGTACCATTAGGGAGCATGTTGAAGTCAGAAGTTTGGTATATACCGTCAAAAACATATCCATACATCTGTCCAAGAGAAGATCCTACGATTGAGATATAGTCATTTCCGTTGAAATTACTGTTGAACTTAGTAGCCGACTGTATGTATGATGTTCCATCTTGTAACGCTTTCAATGTATTCTTGATGAATGAAATATTGAAATCTGTCTGCCATAAAAAATTGCGGGTTTGAATATTAGTAGAATTGATATTCAATTCGATACCTTTATTTTCAATTTTACCGATATTTTGCCATTGTGAGTTGAATCCGGTTACATAAGCAAGTTTTTGTTCAAGCAACAGGTCTTTGGTGTTCTTTAAGAAGAAATCCGCTGTCAGATTCAGGCGATTCTGGAAAAGACCCACATCAATACCTAAGTTGGCAGTAGTAGAACCTTCCCATTTCAGGTCTTTGTTAGCCAGTTGTTTCGGATTCAGTACAGTTACCATTTGTTGTCCCAGTCCATATTTGCTCGATGTATACAAATCCATAGACAGATAGTTGGTGATACGGTCATTTCCTACTGTACCCCATCCGAGACGGAGTTTAAGATTTGATACCGGAGTAATGTTCTTCATGAATTTTTCTTCCGATACACGCCATGCAGCAGAGAATGACGGGAAATATCCCCATTTGTTTTTTGCAGAGAATACCGTAGAGCCGTCAGCACGAACGGTAGCAGTGAACAGGTAACGGTTATCGAAATTGTAATTACCTCTTGCAAAGTAGGATAACAGTTTCTTGTCACTTCTGGAAGTAGATACACTACTAGGAGTAGCTCCTATTCCTAAATTGTCGTTACCGAGATTTGCGAATGGGAAGTCTTTAGCTTGTCCATACAGAAGTTCTGAACTCCTGAATGCGAATTCGTGTCCTAACATGACATCAAATGTATTTTTCTTATTGATCTTCTTTCTGTAAGTCAATGTATTACTGCTCTGCCAACGCAAGTCTTTCTGCATTTGTGTAGAACCATAAACACCACCGCTACGGTATGCCTGGCTGGAGTCTTCACCATAGAAGATATCTCTTCTTGTATTCGTTGTATTGTAGGTGGCAGATGCTTTGAACGTAAGATCTTTCATCAATTGGACAGTCAATGAGGCATTGGCTCCCCACAACTCAGATTGTCTCCGGTCTTTTACAGCTTCAGCCTGTTTGATCGGGTTAATTTGTGAGTAAGTTGTGTTCTCGCTTAGTTCCAATGGGTCGAATACAGAATTCAGAAGTTCATCGTTTGTAACGCTGTTACCTCCGGTAGGACGGAAGCGCAGAATATTAGATAGCATATTCAGTGTTCCTCCGGTACCTGAAGTACCGATACCTTCTTTCACAGTATTTGCGTAATTGATAGTGGCATCGAAGGTAATGAATTTATTAATCTTTTGGTTGATACGCAATTTACCTGCATTCTTTTTATAACCGCTGTTTGTGAAGATACCATTTTCATCGAAATGTGAGAAGGAGGCAGCATACTTAGTTTCTTTTGTACCGCCACTGATACTGAAATCGTGGTTCTGAGACCAAGTCGGCTTGAACGATTCACCCTGCCAGTCAATTCCCGGATCGGTTAGATAATCTTCCAGAGTTTGATGACGATAAGGTACTCCGTCAGCATCATTTCCTTCCTGAAAGTAGGTTGTTCCGTATTTAGTCGGATTGAGTTCTACTTGTAATGCGGCAAATTCATATGTGCTCAACATATCCAGTTTTTTAGGAATGTTACGATAAGTGGCAGAGCCGTTATAAGTAATAACTGGTTTTCCTTCTTTACCGGATTTTGTAGTGACCAAAACTACACCATTGGCAGCACGAGCACCATAAATAGCTGATGCAGAAGCATCTTTTAATACTTCGACTGATTCAATATCAGAATTAGGAAGGTAGTCAATATCACTCACTTCAAAGCCATCGACGATATAAAGCGGAGAAGAATCTCCGTTTACTGTGCCGACACCGCGAATCTTGATATCAAAACCAGAACCGGGAGTACCATCCGATTGGGTGATTTGTACACCGGCAATCTGACCTCCGAGGGCTTCTACTACGGATCCGGTTTTAAAACCTTCGATAGATTTGGCTGCCACGGAAGAAACAGAGCCGGTTAAGTCGCTCTTTTTCATGCTGCCATAACCTACGACTACCACTTCGTCCAGCATAGCATTGTCCGGAATAAGTTTGAGGTTCAGGTTCTTTTGTCCTTTCAGTTTGATTTCCTGATTCTGGTAACCAATATAGCTGACTACCAATGTTGCATTATTGTTTGCTTTGATAGAGAATTTTCCGTCAAAGTCTGTGATTACACCCTTTTGAGTATTCTTTATCTGGATGGTTGCTCCAATTAAAGGAGTGTCAGTCTCGTCGAGCACCGTACCATTCACTGTAATTTCCTGAGCGAAGGAGGTGATTGCTATCAAGAGAGCCAAGAGGGTGAGATACCCTCTTTTGCTCAATGTGTTCACTATAGATTTATATGTATTCATTATGATATATATTTATTTCGTTATTGGAATTTCGTATCAAACCAGATTGCCAATGGGAACATTTGTGATCCGCTGCTGACACCACCTGAATTACCATCTGTTACGAACGTCATCTGTCCAATCATTACTCCGTTAGCATAGCCATATTCATTCTGCCATTTGTTTGGGTTGATTTTAACAGCACAGTTGTTGGTTGCATCTACATATCCTAATGGTGCGGCAAGCCTGGAGGTATTGTCGTAATATGATAACGGCCACTTCTGTCCGGTATTTACGCTTGCAACTCCAATTGACTCATAATATGCTTTCCAAAGGCTGTACATGAAGGTGTCATTACCACTACCCGGTTGACCATTTTTGTGTTCTGCAGGTCCATTGATATTATAGTAATTAAAGGTACGGCGGTAGTCTGCAATAAATGTACTTAAGTCTGTACCTGTTATTGTGGGGGCTACGCAACTTCCTCCGGTACGTGGATTCACCTGGAATACGAATGGAGTATAATTCACTGTAACTCCGGCTACAGCACTCGAGCAATGGATAAATACAGGAGTCTTGATGGTTATTTCACCTGCAGTACCTTTACCTGTAGTTGCTTTAACGAGGATCATAAGAACTTTAGCGTTTGTCCATCCTGCGGTGAAGGTAATCGTACCATTTTCATCAATGGAACCTCCGGATATACTGGAACTGCTATTATCAATAGTCCATTCTACTTCTACACCTTCCGGTATATCTGTTTCTGCTACTGGAATAGATAAAGAAAGCAGAGCGTTGTTGGATGTAACTCTATATTGGCTTGCATAATTTTGAGCAGGTGAAAGATTTAAATTATTTCCCCAATGCACATAAGTGAAATAATATGGATTTGTTTTGATATTTAATTTGAAAGAAGCCTGCAATTCACTTTTGTTGTTTTTAGCCAAAACAGTAACTGTATGTTGACCTACCGGTATGTTATTTCCTTTTTTAGCAGAAATTGTACCTGTAGTCGCATCGATAGTCAAATCGCTTAATTTAGAGTCCAGATTGACAAATGAGAAGCTGACTTCATCTCCATCTATTGTCTTAACGGGGTGTTCAAAAGCAGTCGCTTGAATGAGTTCTTCTGTGTCGCTGTATTCGAATTTGGTAATAGGATTAATAAACTCTACAATAGTCATTGTATATGCGTTCTCGAAATCAGTACTTCCGTATTGATTCGTTACAGTTACGGATACTTCACAGGTAGTGCCGATTTCCATCTGATTGTTGGCTGCCAGTGTGATAACTCCTGTCACAGGATCAATCGTAACGGAAGAGGAGGTCGGGCTTACTGATTTGATAGCATAAGTCAATCCTTCGGAAGAGCCGACTAATGTCGGTACAGCAGATATATTTTGAGCATTTTCTTCTACTTTGACCGTGTTTGGAGTATAAGTCAACGTTAAAGGTTTAGAAGTTATATCTATTTCTATGGCATTTTCAAAGATACCTTCTTCTGCTGCTTCGTCTACAATTGCTGTGGTTAATTTTAAATCAAGTACATATTTGCCCGGTTGAATTTTAGATTCACCTTTGACAATAGAAATCTCACCTGTACTGGAAATAGTGAAGAAATCATTCTCCTCAACCAGTACTCCGTCTTTACGTACATTGGCAATGATATATTTCTGAATAGAGATATGATCACCTTCAGTAGTAACTTGTGCAGTAGGTAACTCTACTGTGCTTTCTGTACTTATGATGTCAGCAAACTCTGCACTTATTTTATTAGGTTCTACACTGATACTATCCGGTACCGGCTTCATCATATTAATCGTTACAATATCCTTAAATTCATAATAGTTACCATTAGAATAACAAGATACATTTAAGGTATATAGTCCTACAGGCAATTCGCTTGTATTGGAAAGTGAAATTGATCCTGTATTTGTGTCTATTGCAAAACTATTTGTATCATAAGTTTCGCCATTCAGAGTTACGCGTGTTATTGCAAAATCAGAAGGAGCACCTCCAATATAAGTAGGAGCGTCCAAATTAAAACTCATAGAGGGGCCTATGTCAGTGATACCGGCATAGAAAAGCGCAAACTTGGTAGAGTCAGTTGTCTCCGGGTCCGTACAGGAGGAGTTCGTGACACACAACCCAACTACCATTAAGATTGCCAGGAATCTTGAAGTAATGTTTTGTAATTTAGATCTCATTTTTTCTTAGGTATATTAAATTATAAAGTATAAGACAGTTCGTATTTCTTGCCATTGATAGTCACTTCTACAGCAGCACCGTTTGTATGGAATGTACCTGCATCTTCGCTGGAATTATCGGTAAACTGAGCATCCATAGTCAGTTTGTCAAGTGTAGAAACAGCTTCGAATGGATAGATTACAGTAATAAAGCGGGCTGCTCCATTCTGTGGTTTCCGTATCGTGTATTGATACCCTTTGCGTGACGCATTCTTCTCTCCTAATTTATTGGAAACGTCAGAACTGACATTTGATTTGTCGAAATCTTGGTTAGTCTCAGCAAAAGTGCGAACCAGCATATTATTGTTTGCAAATGTGGTATGTGCGCCATATTGGTAAGAAGCGGACAAATCATCATATACAGTTTCATTGGCTTCGCTTGAACAAAGATGGAAATTCAGGTTGATTTTGTCTTTGTTGCCATCTCCGTATCCTTCATCTACCAGTACGAAGAATTCTTTATCTACAAAGAATACGGCACGACGGTGAGTGAGACCGGCTTTGATCTGATTCTGAGTGACCAGAATTTGTGTGTTCCCTTTAGTTTCATGCTTAAGGAATTCACCTTTCATATATCCATCGGCAATTGTTGCACTTAGAGCTGTCATTGTATTGTGGTTCTTAGTTGCGAGGAATGTTTTGCGGTCTTCATTACTTGCACTTGTTCCTCCGTAAGAGTATACACCGGCATCCGGGAAGAAATTACGTCCGTTGCGATAGATACCGAATGTTCCGTTATCGGGTTGGCAATGCCATTTGTTATCCGGATTGTTATTATTCTTCAGAATCATCATGGTTGAGCTTTTTCCCCATCCGCTGCGCAACATATAATAGCCGGAAGCGTCGTATATCTGTACCAGGCCGGCAGGTGTTGTTCCTTGCTTGCCTTCTGTTGACATCCATTTCATTTCTGCATCATCCGGGAACATTTCAGAGTACTGTCTCAGGTTTCTCAATAATACGTTTTTAGTATAGGAAGCAGAACGTGTATCGTTGAAGTTATCAATTGTATAATCCGGATAGATGATATCCATAACAAAGCGGGCTGCTTTTCTCAACTGTTCTATGTAAGTAGAAGGAAATAAGCTTAGCTTGTTATTAAGTTGAGCGATTTTATATATATTATAGAAGCCGGCAACTACTCCGATATGGTAACTTGGGTCCAGCTCATTTTGAACTCCATCCTCCAGAAATTGTGCGGTAATCTGTTCTGTGATCTTTTGCGAACCTTCACTCAACCATGCTTCCGCATTTTTGAACTCGGGCATTAAAATACCAGCTGTGGTAATGGCTTGTACCTGAGTTACATAGATATTGCTGCCATCAGTATAATAATTGTTGCGAATACATTCTACTTCACCGGCAAAGGCAACGAGGAATGTTGAAAGCCATTGAGGAGTAAAATTGGTGGATTGAATAAAATGAGGCATGATATCGATTTGGTCAAGCACCCTTTCTGCAGGTTGCAGACCATACCACTGAACTGCATCTTTGCTTACCGTTCCTTCCGGGCAAGGGAAAGTATTCAGCCAGTCGCTATAAACCTCTATCCATGATTGGATATATTTCTCATTTTGGTTCACACGGTAAGCCTTAGCCTGTGGAAGCATCCATTGGTGGCGGTGAGTCTGAGATTTAAATTCCTGGTCGGTAATTTCAGTAGGCACATAAGTCCAGTCTATTTTCTTGTCTTTATCAAATGAATAATAGACTTCTTTGCCATTTTCTTCTTTTTCCTTGAAATTACGTACATAGAATCTATGTTCCAGTGCCTGATCGGCTATATTCTGATCAAAAGCAGTGATAGTAGGGTTAATCAGATTAATATTCGGATTATTGATATCCGCTCTGTTTCTATAGTATTTTAATAACTCATGAGCAGCGTAATAATACTCATTAGCTTCATAATAC
>OMEH01000324.1_pt1 | contig 26881 bp, 20 predicted proteins | sample 1645391 | NCBI WGS metagenome assembly OMEH01 (sample SAMEA103958133, study PRJEB25191) | human gut metagenome | biome: human-associated habitat [ENVO:00009003]; feature: intestine environment [ENVO:2100002]; material: feces | place: Germany | collected 2013/2015 | reverse complement strand
GAAATATTTTATTATTAATCAAAAAAATGGTATTTTTGTGCAATTGTCCGGTCTTTGCCGCTGTCGGGCGATTTTGTTAAACCGATGAAGCGATGGAGTGTGACAATAGTGTAAATCCGGTCGGCAACCGTCCCCGCTTGCTGGTTGCCGAGGATAATCCGAGTAATTATAAGCTTGTCGAGGTGTTGCTGCGCCGTGATTACGACCTGTTACACGCATGGAACGGAAAAGAGGCCGTCGCCCTGTTTTCCGACAGCCGCCCCGACCTGGTGCTGATGGACATCAACATGCCCGTCATGGACGGCTATGAGGCGCTTCGGGGCGTGCGGGAGATTGCGCCCGATGTCCCCGTCATCGCACTTACGGCCTATGCGTTCGAGACCGACCGCCAACGCATGTTCCAGGCCGGCTTCAACGAATGTCTTGCCAAACCTCTGCGGGCGGATGAACTCCGTACGCGGATTACGGCGCTGCTTTCGCGATAGACAAGGAAAACTATGACCAGAAACCCCGTGATAAAATTTCGGATGCTTCTTCTCTGTTGCGCCCTGCTGCCGGCATTGCTCCGGGCGCAGGAGCCGCAGGAGAGGGAGAGCATCCTGATAATTTCTTCGTATAATCCCGATACGCGCCGCATGTCGGGCTTCATCGCCGAGTTCGAACGCAACATCCTGGCCTCGGGCGTACCGTGTGATATCTATGTCGAAACGCTCGAATGCAAGAGCATCAACGACGCACCTATCTGGATGTCGCAGACCGAGAACATGATTTCCCGGTATGAGAACAAGGGGCTTCGCGCCATCGTCCTGCTGGGGCAGGAGGCCTGGGCGTCGTTCGTCTCGCTGGGGCATATCCCCAAGGATGTGATGTGCTTCTGCTGCTATGTCAGCTCCAATGGCATCGTGCTCCCGCCGCCGGAGGACAGTCTCGGCATGTGGCTGCCCCCTTCGATCAATTACATGAACATGACGGACAGCCTGAACAATGTGGGCGGTATGCTCAACAAGTACGACGTCCGCCGCAATATCGAGCTGATCCGTTCGCTTTTCCCCGAGGCCGAGAACGTCGCCTTCATCTCGGATAACACCTACGGGGGTATTTCGCTCCAGGCACTCGTGCGCGAGGAGATGAAGAACTATCCCGACATGAACCTTGTGCTGGTGGACAGCCGCGAAGGGGACGAGGCGATGCATGATACCTATGCGTCGCTGTCGCACCGTTCCGCGGCGATACTCGGTACCTGGCGTGTGGGCCGCGACGGGGAGTACCTCATGCAGCGTTCGCTCAACGACCTGGTGCAGTTCAATCCGCGCATCCCGGTCTTCTCGATATCCCAGATCGGCATCGGCGACGTGGCCGTGGGTGGCTATGTCCCCAAATACGAGAATGCAGCCTCGGTCATCGCTTCGCAGATCAAGGAGTACTACACATCGGGCAGGATAGACGGGACGCATTTCCACCTTACGGACGGCCAGTACCTCTTCGATTCGCGCAAGCTCAAGGAGTTGAAGATTGCCGAATACGCCCTTCCCAAGGGGAGTGTGGTCGAGGATACCGTAGCGGCCAAACTCTCGAAATATTCCCATTACATCGAGTTGCTCGTGGCGGGTATCGTACTGCTGGTGCTGCTGCTGGTCTTCGTCGCGGCGCTTTTCCTGCGCACGCGACGCCTCAAGCGCACGCTCGAAGAGCGCGAGGGACAGCTGGTGGTCGCCCGCGAGAAGGCCGAAGAGTCCGACATGCTCAAATCGGCGTTCCTGGCCAATATGAGCCATGAGATCCGCACGCCGCTCAACGCCATTGTGGGCTTCTCGTCGCTGATGCAGGGCGAGGAACTTTCGCAGGAGGAGCGTGCCGAGTACTGCGCCATCGTGGTCAACAATTCCGAGATGCTGCTCACGCTGCTGAACGACATCCTCGACATTTCGTCGCTCGAATGCGGCAAGATCAAATTCAACTACTCGTCCGAGGAGATCGTGCAGGTCTGCCAGCATGTGCTCATGACGACCGCCCATACGCGGCAGGAAGGTGTCGAGGGGCGTCTCGAATGTGCCGTGGGTTCCTATATGCTCGTAACCGATGTCCACCGCTTGTCGCAGATCCTGATCAACCTGCTCACCAACGCCGGCAAGTTCACTTCCCAGGGGAGTATCACGCTCGGCGTGGAGGTCGACGAGGCACACGGGGAAGTGCTCTTCTCGGTGACAGATACGGGCCCCGGCATCCCGCTCGACAAACAGGAGATGGTCTTCAACCGTTTCGAGAAACTCGACGGCAACAAGAAGAAGGGCACGGGCCTCGGTCTTGCCATCTGTCGCCAGATAGCCATGATCTTCGGCGGCCGCATCTGGGTCGATCCGACCTATACCTCCGGTGCGCGTTTTGTCTTCGCCCATCCGATCGACATCCGTTTCCCGGAGGATGGAGAGAATCGTGAGGGGGGGGTGAGCCCTCTGGAAACGCCCGGATCCTCAAGGTGACCGGGGACGGCAGCCTCATCCGGGGGCGGGAATAAGCCCTCCGGAATAGAATTTCAGCATGGTCGCAGTCTGCTTCGCAGGCACAGGCATGCGAAACATCCCGGGAGGCGGGGCGTAAGCGCTGAACCGCGTTGCCGCGATATGGCAAAAAAGACCCGTGCGGGTCTTTTTTTTGTGCCTTCCCGTCGGAGATGCTTCCCCCGAAGTTATGGCTTCCCGGCCGGAAATGTGCCCGTTTCGGATAATATTCCGGCCGGATTTGCTGTAACCTTCCTGGTGCATTTTTTCGCCTGCCCGGACTTGTTTTGTTACCTTTGCGCCGCGAAGCCGGGGCAGTTGCCTCCAATGCGTTCGGATGCGCCGATTACGGCTCCGGCCGTCGCAAGACCCCGGGGCAGGCGGAGTTGCCGGGGCGTTGTGGAATAATTCCACACGGATGTAGAATTATTCCACAGATTTTTGTATATATTTGATTTGGTATTTGGTAGATATTTTGCTGTCAATAAATGTTTTAAAGGGCTGCCTGCAATTCTGGCGCAAGGTTTGAACCCCATTTTGCTGCCCCCAATTATATTAGTGCTTTATGAAATTTGATAAATTGAAACCGAATTTGCAGGAGCTGAACCTGAACGGTGTGAAAAAAGCGGCCTCCCGTGTCGCCCATGTCCGGATAAGACTGAGCCGAGGCCAGTGGATCGGAGTCATTGCCGGCCTTGTGGTCGTGACGGTGTTGCTCGTCATCCTGCTCCGGCCGCGTCCCGCCGCAGTCGTCCTGCCTGTCGTGGCGGTGGAACCCGTAACGACCGAAGACGTCAATATCTATGGCGATTACGTTGGCCGCATCCGCGCCCAGCAGTTCGTCGAAATCCGCGCCCGCGTCGAGGGCTACCTCGAAAAGATGCTCTTCGCCGAAGGTACCTACATCAGGAAGGGGCAAACCCTCTTCGTGATCGACCCCCGGGTCTACCGTGCGCGCGTGGACAAGGCCAAGGCGCAGCTGAACAAGGCCCGGGCGCAGGCGCTGAAAGCCAAGCGCGACCTCGACCGTATCCGTCCGCTCTTTGAACAGAGTGCCGCCAGCCAGCTCGAACTCGACAATGCCACGGCGGCTTACGAGAGTGCCGTGGCCGATGTGGCCGTCGGCGAGGCCGACCTCACGCAGGCACAGATGACCCTGGGCTATACCTCCGTGCAGTCGCCTATTTCGGGTTATATCTCCGAACGCAACGCCGACATCGGTACGCTCGTGGGGCCGAGCGGCAAATCCCTGCTCGCCACGGTCGTGAAGAGCGATACCGTGCGTGTCGATTTCAGCATGACGGCCCTCGACTACCTGCGCAGCAAGGCGCGCAACGTCAACCTCGGGCACCGCGATTCGACCCGCAAGTGGGATCCCTACATCACCGTGACCCTGGCCGACGGTTCGGAATACCCCTACCGCGGCCTGGTCGATTTCGCCGACCCGCAGGTCGATCCGCAGACGGGTACCTTCTCCGTGCGAGCCGAGATGGCCAACCCTGACCACATCCTGCTGCCGGGGCAGTTCACCAAGGTGCGGTTGCTGCTCGACGTGCGTGAGGATGCCGTCGTCGTGCCGTCGAAGGCCATCGAGATCGAGAAGGGCGGCGCCTACATCTACGTGGTGCGCCCCGACAGCATCGTCGAGAAGCGTTTTGTCGAGACGGGTTCCGAATGGGGCAACAACATCGTCGTCGAACGCGGCCTGGTGCGGGGCGAGGATATCGTCGTCGAGGGCTACCATAAACTCCAGCACGGCATGAAAGTCGAACCGGTCGCTCCGCGCCGCGATGAGGAGGCCGAAAAACAACAGTAGCCTATGAAAGCGGACTTCTTTATCGACAGGCCCGTCTTTTCGACGGTGCTGTCCATCATCATCGTGATCGTGGGTTTCATCGGCCTGGCACTGCTGCCCGTCGACCAGTATCCCCAGATCGTACCTCCCGTAGTGCGTATCTCGGCGTCGTACCCAGGTGCCGATGCGCAGACCGTGACGCAGGCTGTGGCTACGCCCATCGAGCAGGAGTTGAACGGTACTCCCGGCATGATCTACATGGAGTCGTCGAGCTCCAACTCGGGCGGTTTCTCCGCCACGGTGACCTTCGACATTTCGACGGATCCCGACCTGGCAGCCGTGGATATCCAGAACCGCCTGAAAAAGGCCGAGGCGCGCCTTCCTGCCGAAGTGGTGCAGAACGGCATCTCGGTCGAGAAGCAGGCGGCCAGCAAACTGATGACCATAACCCTGCTTTCGTCCGACCCCAAGTTCGATGAAATCTACCTTTCGAACTATGCGACGCTCAACGTGCTGGACATGTTGCGCCGCGTGCCCGGCGTGGGCAGCGTTTCGAACGTCGGCAGCCGTTATTACGCCATGCAGATATGGGTCATGCCCGACAAGCTGGCCGATCTGGGGCTGACGGTCAAGGATTTGCAGACGGCGCTCAAAGACCAGAACCGCGAGTCTGCCGCCGGCGTGCTGGGGCAGGCCCCCATGAACGGCATCGACGTGACGATCCCCATCACGGCGCAGGGGCGTCTGTCGTCTGTCAGCGAATTCGAGGACATCGTCGTGCGGGCCAACCCCGACGGGTCGATCATCCGCCTGAAAGACGTGGCGCGTATCTCGCTCGAAGCGTCGTCCTATAATACCGAGAGCGGCATCAACGGCGGGAACGCCGCCGTGCTGAATATCAACATGCTGCCCGGAGCCAATGCCATGGAGGTGGCGGCGCTGGTCAAGGCGGCCATGGAGGAGATCAGCCACAACTTCCCCGAGGGCATCGGCTACGAGATTCCGTTCGACATGACGACCTACATCTCGGAGTCGATCCATCATGTCTACCAGACGTTGTTCGAAGCGTTGCTGCTGGTGATCCTCGTGGTCTTCCTCTCGTTGCAGAGCTGGCGCGCCACGATCATCCCGATCGTCGCCGTGCCCATCTCGCTGATCGGTACCTTCGGCGTGATGCTCGTTTTCGGGTTTTCGCTCAACATGCTGACGCTGTTGGGGCTCATTCTCGCCATCGGCATCGTGGTCGACGACGCCATCGTCGTCGTGGAGAATGTCGACCGCATTATGAACGAGGAGCACCTCTCGCCCTACGAGGCTACCAAAAAGGCGATGTCCAACCTGAGCGGGGCGCTGATCGCCATGTCGCTGGTATTGTGCGCCGTGTTTGTCCCGGTGAGTTTCCTTTCGGGCATTACGGGTCAGCTCTACCGCCAGTTCACCATCACCATCGCCGTGTCGGTGGTCATCTCGACCGTCGTGGCGCTGACGCTCAGCCCTGTGATGTGTGCGCTTTTTCTGCGTCCCGAAGGCGAGGGGAAGAAAAACCGCTTTTTCCGCCGCATCAACCTCTCCCTGGCGACGGGCAACAAGTTTTACGGCCGCATGATCCAGGGGGCGCTGAAACATTCGCGCCGCATGTTCGCCGCCTTCGGCATCGTGCTGATCGGCATCTGGCTGATGAACAGGCTCGTGCCGCAAAGTTTCATGCCGCAGGAAGACCAGGGCTACTTCACCGTCGAACTGGAGTTGCCCGAGGGGGCGACGATCGAACGTACCCGCGAGGTGACCGACCGCGCGATGAAGTTCCTGATGGCCGACCCCGACGTAGAGTACGTGCTCAACGTCACGGGTTCCAGTCCCCGCGTGGGTACCAACCAGGCGCGCAGCCAGCTGACCGTGATCCTCAAACCGTGGGGCGACCGCGACTCCGAGGGGCTGAGCTCCGTGATGCAGCGCGTGCGCACCGAACTCTCGCGCTACCCCGAAAGCAAGGTATACCTCTCGACGCCCGCCGTGATTCCCGGCCTGGGCAACTCGGGCGGTTTCGAGATGGTGCTCGAAGCGCGGGGCAATACGACCTATCAGGATTTGCAGCATGCCGTGGATACGCTGATGTATTACGCTTCGCAACGTCCCGAATTTACGGGGCTGGCATCGTCCATGCAGGGCGACATCCCGCAGCTCTATTTCGACGTCGACCGCGACAAGGCGCAGCTGCTGGGTGTATCGATGTCCGACATCTTCTCGACGATGAAGGCCTTTACGGGGTCGATCTACGTCAATGACTTCAATATGTTCAACCGCATCTACCGCGTTTACATCCAGGCCGAGGCTCCCTACCGTGCGCAGCGCGATAACCTGAACCTCTTTTTCGTCCGCGGCGCGGGCGGTGTGATGATTCCGATCACTTCGCTCGGAACGACGCACTACACGACGGGTGCCGGGAATATCAAGCGTTTCAACATGTTCAATTCGGCTACCATTTCCGGTGAGGCCGCACACGGTTACAGTTCGGGGCAGGCGATGGGCGTACTGGAAGAGCTCGTCCGAAAGCACTTGCCCGCGTCGGTCGGCGTCGAGTGGAGCGGCCTTTCCTACCAGGAAAAGCATGTCGGCGGGCAGACCGGCCTGGTACTGGCGCTGGCCTTCCTGTTCGTCTTCCTGTTCCTCGCGGCGCAGTACGAAAGCTGGTCGGTGCCCGTGGCGGTCATCCTGTCGCTCCCTGTGGCCGGTATCGGCGCCTACCTGGGTATCTGGATCTGCGGGCTGGAGAACAATATCTATTTTCAGATTGGACTGGTGATGCTCGTGGGCCTGGTGGCCAAGAACGCCATCCTGATCGTGGAATTTGCCAAGGAAGAGGTTGAGAAAGGCCGTGACGTGGTCTCCGCTGCGCTCACGGCGGCGCACCTGCGTTTCCGCCCGATCGTCATGACCTCGCTGGCCTTCATCCTCGGCCTGCTGCCGCTGGTCTTCGCTTCGGGGCCGGGCTCGGCGAGCCGCCAGGGGATCGGGACGGGCGTCTTTTTCGGCATGCTGGTCGCCATTACGGTAGGCATTGTCTTCGTGCCCTTCTTCTTCGTGTGGATTTACCGGATTAAAGAAAAACTGAAACGATGAAACGACTTGCGATATTACTTATGATATTGGCCGCTGCCGCTGGATTGGGCTCCTGCTCGGCCGTGCGTCACTGCAAGGCGCCCGAGGTCGACTTCCCGGCGGCTATCGCCGAGGGTGCTGCGGCCGATTCGCTCGCCATCGCCGACATGGAGTGGTGGCGGTTTTATGGCGATTCGACCCTGTGCAACATCATCCGTCATACGTTGGCCAACAACAAGGACATGCTTGCCGCGGCGGCGCGTGTCGAACGTATGCGCCAGCTCTACCGTATTGGCAAGGCCGGACGCCTGCCGTCGGTGTCGGGAACGGTCTACGCCGATCACGAAACCAACGACTATGCGGGCGAGGAGCCGAGCCGCGACCCCGAACTCGGCGCCAAGGCTACCGTGAGCTGGGAGCTCGACCTGTGGGGAAACCTGCGCTGGGCCAAACGCAAAGGCGGTGCCGAATACCTCGCATCGGTCGAGGACAGGCGTGCGATGCAGATGACGCTCGTCGCGGAGGTCGCCGCCGCCTATTTCCGGTTGATGGCGCTCGACAACGAGCTTTCCATCGTGCGGCGTACGCTCATCACGCGCAGCGAGGGCGCTTACCAGGCGCAGTTGCGTTTCGAGGGCGGCCTCACCTCTGAAACGGTCTTCCAGCAGGCGAAAGTGGAGTACGCCTCTACGGCGGCGCTGATCCCCGACCTCGAACGCAAGATCGAGGTCATGGAGAACAGCATTTCCCTGCTCATGGGTGAAAATCCCGACTGGCGGGTCGTGCGCAGCAAGATGAATACCGAGGCGGAGTTCGCCGAATCGCTTCCCGTGGGGTTGCCGTCGGAATTGCTCCTGCGGCGTCCCGACGTGCGGGCTTCGGAGCAACAGCTCCGTGCGGCGATGGCAGCCGCGGGCATGGCCTACGCCGACCGGTTCCCGCGCATCGTGTTCAACCTGACGGGCGGATGGGAAAACAACGATGTGAGCGGGTTTTTCCGTTCGCCGTTCTCGTATGTCGCCGGTACGCTCGCCTCGCCGGTCTTCGGGTTCGGCCGCAAGCAGGCCAGGTACAAGGCCGCGCTGGCCGCCTACGACGAGGCCCGGCTGGGGTATGAACAGAAGGTGCTGACGGTTTTCAAGGAGGCCAACGATGCCGTGGTCAGCTACCGCAGCGTCCGCCGGACGGCCGCGTTGAAGGTTAACCTGCGCGACGCAGCCCGGAAATACGTCGAACTCGCCCAACTGCAATACCGGGGCGGGAGCATCAATTATATCGACGTGCTGGATGCCCAGCGCCGTTATTTCGACGCCCAGATCGGGGTCAGCAATGCCGTGCGCGACGAACACCTGGCTCTGGTCGACCTTTACAAAGCTCTGGGTGGCGGCTGGGCGGAATAACCCTGCCGGCTTCTTTGGTTTATCGGTATGCCCGGATCCCTGCGGATCCGGGCTTTTTATTTCCGGGACGCCGTTTCGGGGAAGATGTCACGAAAACTCTTTTTGCCATGCTCCTACGAAACGTCCTTTCCCGGGAAAGTTCTTACCGCCGGGCCGTGATTCGGAGTCAGGGAATCGGAATAGTGCCGGCCTGCCGATGCCCTTGTGCGGGTCAGATCAATCCCTGGCTTTTTTCTTCCCCCATTTGGGGCGGATGTCGAGGAATATTTCGAAATTTATCCCCGGCATGGGGCGTCCCAGCACGGAAACATACTCTTCGTCGAAGAGGTTTTTGACGGCGGCCTTGACCGAAAGATCGGCCCAGCGCGCGGAAAACAGCTTTTCGAGTGTCACGTCGTTCATCAGGTAGTAGGGGACGTTGCCCGTGTAGGTGAAGGCGTTGCTCGTCATGGTGAACCGCTCGCTGTAATAGCACCACTTGTATAGCAGGCGCCAGCTTTTGTAGGCCAGACGCCCCGTCACCGCGGCCGAATATACGGGCACGTAGGGGAGTTGCCTGCCCAATGACCGGTCGCCCTTGCTGAACGCTTCGCCCCGGTTGACCGAGGGCGTCCACGAGAAGTTGCCGTCCAGCCCCAGCTGCCACTCCTTGGAGAGCATACGGTCGTACCCGGCTTTCAGTTCCACGCCGTAAGCGTGTACGTCCTTCATGTTGAGCGGCGTCCAGTAGTTGGTGTTGCCGCCCAGCGGCAGCCAGAGAATCCAGTCGTCGATGTAGGAATCGAACCATGTCGCCTCGCCGTGCAGCGAATATACTCCTTCCTTCCCTATGGCAAACGATATCCCGCCGTCGTACGAGAACCCCGATTCCGGCACGAGGTCGGTGTTCCCGCCCGGCTGGAAGTAGAGGTCGTTGAGCGTGGGATAACGGTAGTTGCGCGATACGGAGGCTTTTGCCCGGATCGTCCCGCGTTTCGAGATCAGGTAGTCCGCATAGAACGCCGGGATGAGCGGCGTCCACTGCGCGCCGTACATCTCTTCGCGCAGCGTGACGGACAGCCCCAGCCGTTCGGTGGGCATCCATTTGGCCGTGATGCTGGCCGAAAGCTCCGTGCGCGCGTGGTCGTACCCGACGGTCTTTCGGTTCATGTCCTGCGAGATGATCCTGCGGTCGTTGTTCGTGACGAAATGCTGGTGCAGGTCGGCCTGTGCCGTGAAGAGCCATTTGCGGCCTATGTAGTATTCCCCTTCGCCCGAGACGAAGAGCGTGTGGTACCAGTTCCGGGAGTTGGTCATGTATTCCAGTTTCCCGTTGCCCACGTCGTTGGCGTAGTCGTAGGCGAACCAACTGTAAATGTATCCGGCCTTGGCCGCGACTTTCCAGTTCCGGCGCAGGTGATCCCACGACAGCACGCTGCGCAGCGTGCGTTCGCGCTGTTCGTTGATGAATTTCTTCGGATCGCCGTAATCGGTCGTCATGCGCCCCAGCCCGCGCTTCGAGGCGATCAGCCAGGCGTTCAGGCCGAACCGGTCTCCGTTGCCCGTGTTGTAATAGGCCTCCTGCAACAGGTGGAAGTCGCGGAAAGCTCCGTCGTCGTGCTTTTCGCGGGGATAGTACGAACCGATGATGTTGTGCTCGTCGTCGTAGATGTTTTCCTTCTTGTCGTGGTTCCGGTAGGAATATTCGTTGGGGGACGACGAATATACCACGCGCGTGGAGGTCTGCCAGCGGTCGTTGCCGTAGGTGAGACGCAGGAATTCGTCCGTCGTCCAGAATGACCCGATGCCCTGGGTGTATTGCAGCCCGAAGCCCTGCGTATCGGCGGGTTTGGTCGCCAGCATGACCGCACCGCCCAGGCCGCCGCCCGTGACGTTGACCGACGAGGTGCCGTGCAGCAGTTGTGCGTCGTCGACGAAGTAGGAGGGAATCATCGAGAAATCGGTCATGCCCAGCATCGGCGAGTTGATGCGCATGCCGTTCCACACCACCTGCGTATGCGAAGGGCCCGTGCCGCGGAATGCGACCGTCGAAAGCGTCGCCCGTCCGTATTGCTTGATGAAGATCGACGAATTGAATGTCAGCACGTCGGCCATCGACAGGGCAATGTTCTCGTGCAGGACGAGCGTGTCGAGCTGCGTTTTCTGAACGCCTATTTCTTTCATGGGCTTCACGCCCGTCACCCCGACTGCGCGGATGGGCAACACCAGCGACGGATTCTCATTCCACCACCCTCCGTCCGACTGCGCCTTGTCCTGGGCGGCGGCGCTCCACCAGAGGGCGATGCTGAACAGCGGGATTAGGAGTCTCTTCATTGCTTCGCGTGTTTGTCGGGTTATCGTTTCCAGCAGAAGGCGCCCGGGGTAACGCCCGCGTAAAATTCGTCTACCGCGTCGCCGTCGGCCGTATAGCGGTAGACGATCCCCTGCTGCTGGTAGTCGATGGCGTCGGCCACGTAAACGTCGCCGTTGTCCGGGTCGACCGTCAGCCCGTAATATTTCGTCTCCCGGTATTCGAGGAACGGGCGCGCCGGGAGCTGCTCGGCAGCCACGGGCATGCGCCAGACATCCTTGTTGATCCAGTACAGCGTGTCGCGCGTGCCGTTGAGCTGCACTTCTGAGGGTGCATCCCCCTCTCTGAAACGGAACTGCTTTTCCAGGCGGAACGAGGCGGCGTCGATGCGGTACAGTGCCGGAACATCATATCCGTAGGGGCTGCCTTCGTAACCGCCGTCGGTGATCGTCCACAGCTTGTCGTTGGCATCCAGTACCAGCGATGTGGGTTGTACGCCGACAACCAGTTCGTCCACCACCCTGTCGGTTCGGGTGTCGATCTTCAGCAGCCGGTTCTGGTACGACCAGCAGTTCACGTAGACGTATTGACCGTACTGTACCATCTGCTCGGTCGATCCCGATCCGGGCGTCATGCCAGGACACTCGATGTAGCCCGTGATCTCGTACCGCCTGGGGTTGACGATGAAAATGCGGTTGTCCCAAAGCTGGGTCACATAGGCCTTTTCGTCGGAGACGAAGTGGATGTACCGCGGCGAGGTGAGGTTCGTGATGCGGCCCACCTCCTTGAATGTACGGAGGTCGATTGCGAAGACGACATGAGAATTGTTCACGACGATCCATCCCAGATCGTTGTGGATGGTCATCGACTGTGCCACGTCGCCCAGCTTCATGGCGTTGGCACGGTAGAAAACCTCGTTCTCGACCTTTTTCGTTGCCGGGTCGTAATAGGAGAGCGTGGCGTTACCGTACTGGAAATTTCCCTCGTTGGTGATGAACAACCCCGGCCCCGTCGCGGCGAACTCTTCCATGTCTGCGTAGTCCCACTTCATGCAGCCGCCCAGTGCCGGCAGGCACAGGATCACGGGCAGGATATGTCGTAAAATCCGTTTCATGCGTCGAAAATTAAAGAAACGACCGGCCCCTCCTCTTCCCTGGTGCGGGGCTACGGCCGGCTGCATCGGACGTCCGGTGCGGCCTTCGTATTTGTCAAACTGATTTTACATCCGGGAATATGCCTTGCCGGCAGGCTCTTCATGCCGATCACGATCCATTCCCCTGGATTGTAAAATCATTGCAACGGCAGGTCTTCTGACTCGTTCCCGTCGAGACGCCTTCCCGGCCGGACTGGGGCCAGTGGCAAAAGATTGTCAGGACTTGTTGTGCCATTTCGGGTGGCAGGAACTCACAGCAGAGGGAACTGTTGCCGATTTTCACGGCATTCCCTTTTAATCGGTCAGGGGGTTGCGGAACCCCTTTGCGAACCATTGCGCAACAAAAGTATAAAAAATTCGGGTTCGCAAGGCCTTATAACGAAAAAAGGTCGCCGTATGGCGACCTTTCCGAGCCGAAACCGGGACTTGAACCCGGGACCTCTTCATTACGAGTGAAACGCTCTACCAACTGAGCTATTTCGGCTTGCCGAGAACATTAAGCTCTCTTTGGGATTGCAAATATCTGAAAAAAATATTTTTCTCGCAACAATTTTCGGAAAATTCTCGCATTTCTTGCTATATTCGCGTCAAAACTAACCGAAAACAGACCGGGTTATGATTACTTTCCTGGGGTGCCTGGGGCTCCTCGTGGCAGCATATTTCACCTACGGACGCTATCTCGAACGCCTGTGCGGCGTGGATGCTGCGCGGCCTGTGCCTTCGGCCACGTCGTTCGACGGAGTGGATTATATCCCGATGCCGATGTGGAGGACTTTCCTCATACAGCTGCTCAATATCGCGGGGCTGGGGCCGATTTTCGGTGCCGTGCTGGGGGCGGCATACGGCCCCGTGGCATTCCTGTGGATTACCTTCGGCGGTATCTTCATGGGGGCGGCGCACGACTTCATCGCCGGGATCGTCTCGCTGCGCAGCAACGGTGCGAGTTTGCCCGAGACCGTCGGCACCTACCTCGGGCCGGGGATAAAACAACTTATGCGCATCTTTTCCGTGGGGCTGATGGTGCTCGTCGGCGCTGTCTTCCTGTCGCAGCCCGCTTCGCTGATCGCCAACCGCATCGAGGCCCCGGCGCTGTCGGGTATTGCCTTCGGCAGTTTCTCGTGGTTGCTGCTCATCATTCTGGGCGTTATCCTGATCTATTATATCGTGGCGACGTTGCTGCCCGTGGACAAGATCATCGGCCGTATCTATCCGGTTTTCGGCTGCGCACTGCTTTTCATGGCGCTGGGAATCCTCGCCGTATTGCTTTTCAGCGGCAAATATACGATCCCCGAGTTTACCTCCCTGGAAAATTGCATTGCCGACCCGGAGCGGTTCCCGATCCTGCCGATGCTCTTTACGACCATCGCCTGCGGCGCTATTTCGGGCTTCCATGCGACCCAGTCGCCGCTGATGGCACGCTGCCTGCGTTCCGAACGGCAGGCCCGCCCCGTGTTTTACGGCGCCATGATCTCCGAGAGCATCATCGCGCTGATATGGGCGGCCATCGCCATGGCCTTCTGGAACGGTGCCTCCGGGCTGAATGCCGCGATTGCGGAGTATGGCGGGCAGGCGGCCGTGATGGTCGATGTCATCGCCCGCACTACGCTGGGCGAAGTGCTGGCCGGACTGGTGATCTTCGGGGTTGTGGCCTGCGCCATCACCTCGGGCGATACGGCGTTCCGTTCGGCACGGCTGATCGTGGCCGATTTCATGGGGCTCGAACAGCGCAGCCTGCGCAAGCGAATCTATATCAGCATCCCGCTCTTCGCTGCGGGGCTGGTCATTATTTTCTGCCTGCCGTTCGAGGCCATGTGGAGCTATTTCGCATGGATGAACCAGACACTGGCGATGGTCACGCTGTGGATGATTACGGCCTACCTGAACAAACGGGGCCGCAACCGCTGGGTGGGGCTCCTGCCGGCGCTGGTCATGACCTACGTCTGCATGTCCTATGTCTTTATATCGCCGCTTATGTGCGGCATGCGCGACCGGGCAGCGGCCTACCTGCTGGGCGGCGCGCTGACACTCGCTATACTGATAACCATGATTTTTAAAATGCGCCGCGATGCAAAAAGCATATCTTAACCCCACGCCCGACCAGACTTTCGAAATCGTCGGCGACGGGCCGTATAATTTCACCAGGGTTTTGGCACACACCCGTGAGCTGGAGGCCGCGGGGAATGTCGAAGATGCCTGCAATGAACGTTACCAGGCATTCCAGCGGCTTGCGGGGTTGCTGCCCGAAGACGAAGAGATCAACCTCGAATGGAGCCACCGCAATTCGCAGTCTGCGCTCGAACTGATCCGTGCCTCGGCCATCGACCACTTTCTGATCAACGATTTCGAGATGTCTGCGGCGCTGCTGGAGATGCTCCTGGAGCTGGATCCCGAAGACCACCTCGAGGGGAGCGAACTCTTGGCGTTCGATTACCTGGCGATGGACGAGCAGGAACTGTTCGACGAAGTGATAAACGACGTTTCGGACAAATGTGCCAGCCGCGGGATATTGCTGCTCTGGTCGGCATTCCGTCGTGAAGGGACGCTTCCCGAAGGGGAGTTGCTGCATTTCAAGACGCGGTTTGCGCCTTTCTTCCGGGAATTTACGGCCGCCGAGCACCCTGCCGACGATGCTTACCTGCGGGATATCGAGGGCGAACGTCCCTCCGTGCAGGCGCAGGCGCGCGAACTTTGGTTGCAGACCGAGAACCTGTGGGTATTGTGGCCCGGGTTTATCGCTGCGCTGCAGGCTGCGCAGTAGGCCGCAGGTGTGTCCGCTATTCTTCGCAGGCTTCGGCAGGGCGGGCTTGTTGCCGGCTGCGATCCGCATAGGCCATGCGACGTTTGAAATGTCCTTCGGTGGCGCGTTTGTAGCCCTCGGTGTGCTTTTCTTGGTGTAGGCTGGCAGGTGCCCGGTTCCCCGTGCGAGCCCGTTGCGCTTATTTCTCTTTCTTGTCGCGTACCAGCTCTTTGAAGCAGTGTCGGCAGATGGCTTCGTAGGAGTCCGTTTCGCCCAGTACGACCAGCTTTTCGTCCTGTGTGAGGCGGTGCGAGTGATGGGCGAGGTTGCCGCAGCGGACGCAGATGGCGTGCACCTTGGTGACATATTCGGCCGTGGCCATCAGCGCTGGCATCGGCCCGAAGGGTTTGCCGGTGTAGTCCATGTCCAGCCCTGCGACGATGACCCGCACGCCGCTGTCGGCCAGTTCGCGGCAGACCTCGACGATGCTGTCGTCGAAGAATTGCGCTTCGTCGATGCCCACGACGTCGACCTCCGAGGTCATCAGCAGGATGTTGCGCGGCGAGTCGACCGGCGTGGAGCGGATGGCGTTGGCGTCGTGCGAAACGACCTCCTCCTCCGAGTAGCGCACGTCGATGCGGGGTTTGAATATCTCGACTTTCTGGTTTGCGTACCTGGCGCGTTTGAGGCGGCGTATCAGCTCCTCGGTCTTACCCGAGAACATCGAGCCGCAGATCACTTCGATCCAGCCCTTGCGGCTGGCATTTTCCAAAAACATAAGTTCCCAATCGTGTTTCTTAATCTTGTTTCAGTCTTGTTCCCCGCTGCGGCGCTGCCGTTTGCCCTTCCCTCTTATTCGCAGTCGTCGATGCGGGTAATCCGTGCGCCGAGGGCGTTCAGACGCCCGTCGATGTCTTTGTAGCCGCGGTCGATCTGGTCGATATTCTGGATCGTCGAAACCCCTTCGGCCGACATGGCAGCGATCAGCAGCGCCACACCCGCACGTATGTCGGGTGAGGTCATGCGCGTAGCGCGCAGGCGGATGCGGTGGTCGTGGCCGATGACCGTGGCGCGGTGCGGGTCGCAGAGGATGATCTGCGCCCCCATGTCGATCAGCTTGTCGACGAAGAACAAGCGGCTTTCGAACATCTTCTGGTGGATAAGCACGGCACCCTTGGCCTGCGTCGCCACCACGAGGAAGATCGACAGCAGGTCGGGGGTAAGCCCCGGCCACGGGGCGTCGGCGATCGTCATGATCGACCCGTCGAGGAAGGTGTCGATGCTGTAATGTTCCTGCTGCGGGATATAGATGTCGTCGTCACGCTGCTCGAAACGGATGCCCATGCGGGCGAACTGCGCCGGGATGATGCCCAGGTTCTCGAACGATACGTTGCGGATCGTCAGTTCCGACTGGTTCATGGCGGCCATGCCGATGAAGCTGCCCACCTCGATCATGTCGGGCAGCAGCGTGTGCTCCGTGCCGCCGAGCGACTCGACGCCCTCGATGGTCAGCAGGTTCGAGGCGATGCCCGAGATGCGTGCGCCCATGCGGTTGAGCATCTTGCACAGCTGTTGCAGGTAGGGCTCGCAGGCGGCGTTGTAGATCGTCGTGAAGCCCTTGGCCATCACGGCGGCCATCACGATGTTGGCCGTACCGGTCACCGATGCTTCGTCCAGCAGCATGTAGGTTCCTTTCAACTCGCGGCCTTCGACCATGAAAAATTCGTCGGCGATGTCGAAATCGAACTTCGCACCCAGCTTCTGGAACCCGAGGAAGTGGGTATCCAGCCTCCGCCGGCCGATTTTGTCGCCGCCGGGTTTGGGTATGTAACCCACGCCGAAGCGCGCCAGCATGGGGCCGATGAGCATCACCGAGCCGCGCAGGCGCGTGCAGCGTTGCCGGTAGTCCTCCGTGCGGAGGTAGTCGAAATCTATTTCGCGGGCGCAAAAACTGTATGTATCCTCCGCGAGTTGTTCGACCTCGACGCCCATGCGCCGCAGCAGTTCGATGAGCTGCATGACGTCGAGGATCTGGGGAATGTTGTGCACCGTGACCCGTTCGGGGGTCAGCAGCGTGGCGCAGAGTATCTGCAACGCTTCGTTCTTGGCGCCCTGGGGCGTGATGCTGCCGTGGAGCCGGTGGCCTCCTTCGACTTTGAAAATCGCCATAATCCGTGAAAATTAACGGCAGGAACCGTTTCCCGCCGTAAGCCGCCCCTTGCCGTGCGGACATGCCCCGTACGGGCATGCTGCTTTGCCGGCGGCCACTCTCTCGTTGACAAAGATAAAAAGATTTCATGCTTTTTACCCGGCTTTTTGAAATATTTTCTTGAAAAATTTTTGCGGATAACTTTTTTGTTGTACTTTTGCAATCCGTAAAAATGTCTGAAACAACAAAAATTATATAGCTATGGCAATGAAGAGAACTTACCAGCCCTCGCGCCGGAAGAGAATCAACAAGCACGGTTTCCGCAGCCGTATGGCTACGGCGAAGGGTCGCAAGAAGCTGACCGTATCGGACGAGTCGACGTTCAAGTACGCTTAATTCCTGCGGGAAAATGACTAAGAGGTCGGCTTTCGTGCCGGCCTTTTTTATTGTTCCAGATGATGCTGACGATACGACGGGCCTGTGAGGCCGATTGCGCCCTGATACGCCGCCTTGCCGACGAGGTGTTCCCTGCGACCTACCGCGGGATCATCACCCCGTCGCAGATGGAGTATATGATGGAGTGGATGTACGGGGCGGAGGTGCTTGCGCGCGAGATGTGCGGGGAGTTCGCCTGGTTCATCGCCTCGGCCGATGGCGAACCGTGCGGTTACCTTTCGGTGCAGCACGAGGCCGAAGACCTTTTCCATTTGCAGAAAATCTATGTCCTTCCCCGCTTCCAGGGAATCGGCGCCGGGGAATTCCTGTTCCGCCATGCCGTGGAATATATCCGTTCGGTGCATCCTGCGCCTTGCCGCATGGAGCTGAACGTCAACCGCAACAACCGGGCGCTGCACTTTTACGAGCGGATGGGGATGCGCAAACTGCGCGAAGGCGATTTCCCGATCGGTGACGGATATTATATGAACGACTATATCATGGGGTTGGATATAAAGTAGTGCCGGCGCGTCGCTGCTACGGTTCGCAAGATAAAAACGGATGCCTGGCAGGGCATCCGTTTATTTGTTTAAAGCCGGCTAAGGGTGATTCGGCGCAACTTGCGGCCCTTTCCGGGGTGCCGGAGTCTTCGTCGGCGGGCTGCTGCCCGATGCCGCCACCCGGCTCCCCGGATGCCGGGGTGCGCTATCTGGCTGCGTTGCCTCCGGAACGGCCTATTTCGCCGTGTCGGTCTTGAACAGGTCGATTTCTCCGCGTTCGACTTTGCCGTACATGTCTGCCAGCTCGGCGATGACGGGCGAGATGTATTCGAGCGTGTCGGTGACGGCCTGCTTGTCACCCTCGCCCTTGATGCGGTAAAGCATCGCCGCGTAGAGTGCCCGGAAACAGAGTTCCGTGTCGTTCATGCCGGGATTGCCCACGACGGCGCGCAGACGCGGCAACTCGGGCTCGAGCTTCGCGTAGGTCTGGCGGTAATGTGCGCCGACGGGCAGCTTCATCAATTGCAGGTGCAGGTCGTGCAGGTCGCCGATCAGGTGGAGCGTATGCTCCAGGTGCCCTTTCTCGTCCTTGCCTTCCTGGTGCAGGAGGTTGGCGATGTCCATGTACCACAGCAGGTAGACGTGCTTCTGCTCCTCGGCGATGTCCTTGCGGGGGGCGATCAGCGTCGAGAAAATCGCCTCGGGACTGAATTGCAGCGCCCGCAGCAGGTCTTCCAACTGCCAGAGGTAAAGAATGTATTCGGCGATGTTCTCCCGCCGCTTGGCCTGTGCTATATCCATGTCGTATGCGTTTTTTGTGTAACCTGTCGTGTGCTTTCGTGCAGGATGCGGTTATGTGTTTTCTCTGCAAAAAAGCAATCTCGAGTACCTTTGGGTGACAAAAGGTAGCTAAAACTATCTGCAAGCCGTTTTGGCGGAGCGTTCGTGGTTTTTTCCCGAACGGCTGCGGTTTCCGCCCGTCTGCTCCGGGCGCCCGTTGCCGCGTCTGCTTTTATCCCGCTGCAAACGGAATGCAGGGATTTATACGTAGCCGTTATTTAATCCACTTCTGCGGCCCCGTGCGGTGCTTGAGAAAGTATTGTTGTGATTTGAGCAGGTTGCGTGATTGCAGCACCATGTTTTTGGTTTCGGTGAGGATCGTCAGGTACAACATGCTGGCCTTGGTATTCGAGCGGGCTTCGTTGATGCGCGAGAGCTCCGATTTAATGGCTTCGGCGATCGACTCGAACAACTGGTCGCGCAGCGTGAGCACCATCTCGATTTCGGAGAAATCGCCGTCGCGCAGCATCTGGTTGATATGGCGGTAGATCGACTCCACGTCGTCGTTGATCGACATGAGGTCTTTGGCCTGCTCCTTCGAAAGCCCTTCGTGGTTGTTGTCGATGTGTTCGAACGCCGGGCGCGTGATGTGCATCAGCGCCTTGGTCATTTCGTTGAGGTAGTCGACCACCTGCACGTAGTAGTGGGCCGTGTTGACGTCGCTGCTCTGGAGCTTTTTGAGCGTGGGCAGCAGCGTGTATTTGCGCTCGCGCGACTGGTAGAAGAGGTCGTTCGACTCTTTGACCATGTCGCGCAGCACCTTGCGGTTCTCCTTGAATACGGCGATCAGCGTACGGTCATAGATCTTTGTCGCCGACTCCATCGTACGGCATACTTCGTCGCGCAGGTTGATGATGATGTCTTCCGTGCTCTGGGATTTCACCCCGGCTGCGGCTGGGGCGGCGGATGTCTTGCCTTTCTTGAGGAAATTGCTGTGGATGAGCATGTAGCCGCAGAGTACCGTGACGATAACGAAGGCCATCGTGCCGCCGTAGATCAGGGCAAGTCCGACGACGAAGGCGATCAGGAATCCGCCCAGCGCCGTGATGAACCACCCAGCGATGACGGTCATGACGCCAGAGATGCGGTACACGGCGCTTTCGCGGCCCCATGCGCGGTCTGCGAGCGACGAACCCATGGCTACCATGAAGCAGACATAGGTGGTCGACAGGGGGAGTTTGAGCGAGGTGGCTATGGCGATCAGCATGGCCGAGGTTGTGAGGTTGACCGTAGCGCGTATCATGTCGTAGGGGGCGCCGCTATGTTCGATGTCCTCGTATTCAAAACGGCGTGAGACGGCTGCCCGTACGCGTGCGGGGATGATCCGTTCGATGCCGGCGTTGATATTGAGCGCTGCGCGGACAATCGTACGGGACATGACCGACGAACCGTACTGCTCGGGGCCTTCGTCTTCCTGCGCTGCGGAGAGCGACAACTCGGTTTCGGAGACGTGCATGGCCTTTTTCGAAGTCCAGAGCGTGAGGATCATCATCGCCCCTGCGGCAAGCAGAATCAGGAAATTGGCCGGGACGTTTTCCGAGAGTGCCCCCATCATCATCTGCGGGTCACCCGAATGCTTGGCGATCGAGAAGGCGTCGAATCCGGCGACGGGTACGCCGATGAAATTCACCAGGTCGTTGCCCGCGAAAGCCAGTGCCAGGGCGAACGTCCCCGACAGGATCGTGATGCGCAGGATGTTGATCTTGAACCGCTGGATGAAGAACAGCAGCACGGAGCATGCCACCCAGCAGATGAAGAGCGACAGCAGCAGGTGCCGGTCGACCATTCCGACGAAGGCATTGTCCGCAAGCAGCGATTTGAGTCCTTTGAAGACTGCGAAATAGATGATCGCCGTAAGCGATGCGCCGCACCACAACGACCCGAAGCGGCGAAAGATCACCGTATAGCGAAACGAGAAGATCGTACGCGAAATATACATGACGATCGTACCGCAGGTGAAGGCGATGACTACCGACAGCAGAATCGCCGAGACGATACCCATGGCGCGCGAGGTGTTGATGAAATGCCCGAGAGAACCGACGCCCAGCGCGGGGTCGTTCGAGATCTTGTAGATCGACACGGCGATGGCCGAGCCCAGCAGGCAGAAGATCAGCGAGACGGTGGTCGAGGTGGGCAGTCCCCACGAGTTGTAGAGATCCAGCAGGATAATGTTGGCGAACATCACGCCCAGGTATAACATCATGACCTCGTGGAATGTGAACAGTCCGGGATTGAACATGCCGCTTCGGGCCACTTCCATCATGCCGCTCGAGGTGACTACGCCGACGATAATGCCGACAGAGACGACGGTGAGGATGACCCGCATCGAAGCGGCCTTGGAGCCGATGGCAGAGTTGAGGAAATTGACTGCGTCGTTCGTGACGCCGACGAAAAGACCTGAAATGGCGAGGATTCCCAGAATAACTACGATTACGGTGTAGATTTCGCTCATGTGAGGATTTAGTGCAAATTGTGAACAAATTTACGCCATTTTTTCCGACGAAGCGGTTTTGACACCGAATTGTTAACATTAATTTAACATGAGGCGGCTCTGTTCGTTGCGGCCGCGCGGGATATGCCGGGATGCCGGGCGGATTGGGGGCATACGCCATACCCCAGGGCGTGCGGAGCACCGGTGGGCGGAGGCGGGGACTGCCGGTTCCCGGACGGCGAAAAAGGGCGGGCATAATTGCCCGCCCTTGCCCGGAAGGGGGATTGCCCTCCCGCTGTATTTCTCCGCTGCCGGGGATTATTCGTCGTCGGTATCGGTGTAGGCCTTCAGCAGCTTGTCCTGCACGTCGGCCGGCACCTGCTCGTAGGACGAGAATTTCATGGTATAGGTGGCCGAGCCCGACGTCAGCGACGAGAGTGTCGTCGAGTAGCGGTATAGTTCAGCCAGCGGAACCATGGCGTTCAGACGGTCGAAGCCCTTGTCGGACTCCATTCCGGCGATCATCGCACGGCGGTTCTGCAAGTCGGACATCACGGCGCCCATGTAGTCGCTCGGGACGAGTATCTCGACATTGTAGATCGGCTCCATGATCTTGGGCCCCGCGTTGCGGAAAGCCTCCTTGAAGGCGTTGCGCGCCGCCAGTTTGAAGGAGATTTCGTTCGAATCCACCGGGTGCATCTTTCCGTCGTATACCACCACGCGGATGTCGCGGGCGTAGGAACCCGTCAGCGGGCCTTCGTCCATCTTCTCCATGATACCCTTCAGGATGGCGGGCATGAAGCGTGCGTCGATGGCGCCGCCCACGATCGCCGAGTAGAATTGCAATTTGCCGCCCCATGCCAGGTCGTATTCTTCCTTGGTCTTGGGGTTCACGATCATGTCGCCCTTGCCGGGAACCTTGTAGTTCTTGGGCTCGGGCATGCCGTCGTAGTAGGGTTCGATGATCATATGCACCTCGCCGAACTGCCCGGCACCGCCCGATTGTTTCTTGTGGCGGTAATCGGCCTGCGCAACCTTGGTGATGGTCTCGCGGTAGGGGATTTTCGGTGCGATATAGTCGTAGGAGAGCTTGTTCTCCTTCTCGATGCGTGTGCGCAGAATATTCAGGTGGTGTTCTCCCTGACCCTGGATGATGGTCTGTTTCAGTTCTTTGGAGTATTCGACCAGAATCGTCGGGTCTTCGAACTTGGCGTCGTTCAAGACTTTGCCCAGTTTCTCTTCGTCGCTCTGCTCCTTGGCCTTCACGGCGGCGCGGTAGCGCGGTTCGGGGAAGACGATGGGTTCGATGCTGACCGGTGCCGAAGGAGCCGAGAGCGTGTCGTTGGTGCGCGTGCCCTTGAGCTTCACCGTGCAGCCGATATCGCCGGCCGACAGCTCCGTGACCTTGATGCGGTTCTTGCCCGCCACGGCGAACAACTGCGAAATCTTCTCCTTGTTGCCCGTGCGGGTATTTACCAGCTCGGTGCCCTCGGCGATCCTGCCGCGAATGACGCGGAAATAGGTGATCTCGCCGATATGCTGTTCGACCTGGCTCTTGAATACGAACGCCACGGCGGGTGCCGTCTCGGCGGCGGCGATCTCCTCGCCCTCGGTCGAGAGGAAACACGGAGCCTTCAGCGGGCCGGGTGCCACGTTGATGATGAATTCCATCAGGCGCTTGGTGCCGATGTCGCGCTTGCCGCTGGTGCAGAAGATCGGCATCACCTCGCGTTTCGAAACGCCGATTTTCAGACCCGCACGAATGTCGTCCTGCGTGAGTGTACCTTTGTCGAAGTAGAGCTCCATGAGCGCCTCGTCGTGTTCGGCGGCCATTTCGACCAGCTCCTTGTTCAGTTCCTGCGCCTTGTCTATCTCCTCGGCGGGGATCTCCAGTTCCTCGCGGTGTCCGTCATTGTCCTTGAAGCGGTACATCTTCATCAGCAGCACGTCGATGAAGGCGTTGAATTCCGGCCCCTGATTGACGGGGTATTGTACGATGACGGGCTTCACGCGCGATGCGGCCCTGATCGACTCGATCGTGGCTTCGAAATTGGCTTTCTCGGCGTCGAGCTGGTTCACCACGCCGATGACGGGTTTTTTCAGCAGGCGTGCATAGCGGGCCTGGATTTCGCTGCCGACCTCCCAGCCGTTTTGTGCGTTGAACAGGAATACGCCGACGTCTCCCACCTTGAATGCCGAGAAGAGGCTCCCGCAGAAGTCGTCCGAGCCCGGGCAGTCGATGATGTTCAGCTTGCGATCCATGAATTCGGTGAAGAGGATCGTGGAATAGATCGAGCGTTTGTATTCGTGCTCGATATCCGTGTTGTCCGAGAGCGTGTTGTTCGCCTCTATGCTACCCCTGCGGTCGATGACCTTACCCTCAAAGGCCATCGCTTCGGCAAGGGTAGTTTTTCCCGTGCCGGGCGCCCCGATGAGTACGATGTTTTTGATTTCTTTTGCTGAATAGTTTTTCATATTCCCGTATGGTTTTAAGGTTTTGCGGTGGTGCGGGGCATCGTCGGGAGTACTTCGCGGAGCCGGGTTCCCGGAACGGAAAGTCGTGCTGCGGAGCATTTTCCGATTAGCCGACTATAAATATACAAAAAAATCGGGATAACCAAACGGCGACACGAAAAAATCGCCCTCAGGAGGCGATTTTACGGTCGAAAAGCGGGAGGTCGACCCAGGTGAGCTTTTTCCACACCCATTCGACGGGGCCGTGCGTATGGCGCTGCAGCCAGAGGCGGCAGAAGAGATACTGAACCAGGATGATCCCCACGCCCGCCAGCGTGCCGTATATCACGTCCACGTGGCGGTAAAGCCCCAGCCCCCAGTTGTAGAAGAGCGCCGTCCCGAGCAGCGATTGCAGCAGGTAGTTGGTCAGGCTCATGCGCCCGAAGAAGGTCATGCCGTGCAGTGCCCGGCGGAACCCCGGCCAGCCGTACCACAGCAGGACGACCGTCGAGACGATCGCCGTGGCCGTCATCAGGTTGCGCATCGCTTCGAACGGTACGAGCCACGTGCCCGCGATGCCCACGGCCAGCAGCCCGCCCCAGATGCGTCTGTGCTGCCCTTCGTCGTAGAAGAGCCGGTAGCGGCCGGCCAGCATGCCCAGTACGAACATCAGCAGCGTCTGCGTGCCCCGGCCGTGTTCCAGTCCCCAGCCGAACGAACTGAGCGGGCCGTAGAGCAGGCTCACGCGGGCGCTCTCGGCGAAGGTGCCCGTGGCGAGGGTGGGATAGAGGGTCTCCATGCCTTCGATGCCGCGGATCGAGAGTGTATGTCCGCTGAAATACTGCCAGAGTTCGAGCGGCTGGATGAAAAGCAGGGCCGCGATGACCCACACCCATCGGTTGGGGAGCTTGCCGATGGGAATCATCAGCAGCCCGAAAAGGGCGTAGTAGGTCAGCACGTCGCCGTTGTAGATCGCCGCGTTGACCAGCCCGATGCCGAACAGCAGCACCATGCGCCATGCGAAGCGCCGCGAAAAGTCGTTGCCCCGCTGTGCCTGGTTGTCGCTCTGGATGAAGAAGCTCAGCCCGAAGAGCAATGCGAAGATGGCGTACATCTTGCCCGAAAGCAGGAATCCCAGCGCGTCGGCCACGGGCTGTTCCCAGCTGCCGAATCCGGCGCGGGGCAGGTCGAGGGCGCTCCAGTAGAGGTTGAAATGCTCGCGGGCGTGGAACAGGATGATCCCTGCCACGGCGATGCCGCGCAGTGCGTCGGCCACTTCGATACGGGTGTTGGGTCGGTTTGTCGTGCGGTACATGGGATATTGCGGGGTTTGGGGTTGCTTGGCAGTGGTTCGTTGTCGCCGTAAGCTGTATGTTCCGGGTTGCCGGGGCGTTTCCTAATATATGTCGTTGCCGGTTATTTCCATTCCGGTCAGCCGGAAGAGCGGCAGGCACAGTTCCCGGATACCGTGTCCGCACCATCGGTCGACGAGGTGGCATTGTCCGTTCGGATTTACTCCCGGGATCCATTGCGAGCCGTCGAAATCCATTAGGTCTTTGTCTGTCGTACTCATTAGCCAGTAGCCGGCCTTTTGCAACCGGGCCATGTACTCCAGCCATGCCTGCCGAGGGTTTTGCTCTCGTCCGCCGCGATTTTTCCGGACTCGTAACCGCCTGCCCCGCCGGCTGTTTTCCTGCGGAGGGTGGTTTCGTTGCCGTTCTTCTCCATCCCCACGACGACGGGATTGCCGATTGTCCGCAGCCCGAGGAAGCGTACCCGGCTCCCGTTGGCGGCCTGCCGCAGGGGCGTCTCGCCCGTTGCACGAATTGCGGTGATCAGGAGCGGAAACAATAATAAAACGGACTTCATGACGGAACGTGTTGGAGGTGGCCGGCGGTTGCTCAGGGGATCACCCCCGTCAGTGCCTCGACGGCACGGCGGCCTTCGTCGCCCAGCGAGAGCGAATATCCGTTCACGAAGAGCGCGATATGCGCGTCGATTACCTTGTCATCCAGCTCCTGTGCGTGCTGTTTTATATAGGTGCGCGAAGCTTCGGGATGGGTGAAGGCGTATTCGATGCTCGTGCGCAGCAGACGTTCGGCCTCGTGCCGCACCTCATCCGGCAGGCTGCGCCGGGCTGCGATCCCGCCCAGCGGCAGCGGCAGCGCCGTCCGTTGTTCCCACAACTGCCCTAGGTCGGCGACCAGTTCCAGTTCCCGCTCACGGTAGACGAAGCGGCCCTCATGGATGAGCACCCCGGCATCGAAATCGCCCCGCTCGACGGCCGCCGCGATTCGGGAGAAGAGCAGCGGTGTACACTCCTCGATTTGGGGGAAGAGTTTGCCCATCAGGGCATTGGCCGTTGTGTGCAGCCCCGGGACGGTCACGCGGCGTATCGGCCGCGTATCGCCTGCGCGGCGTACCAGCAACGGCCCGTTGCCGCGTCCGAGTGCCGCACCGCTGTCGAGCAGCGCGTAATGTTCCGCGATGGCGGGCAGTACGGCGCAACTTATCTTGCTGATGTCGGCACGTCCCAGCCCGGCACCGCGGTTCAGCTCCTCGATGTCGTGGTATTCGACCTCGAAGCGCAGGCTGCCCGTGTCGATGCGCCCGTTAACGAGCGCGTCGAACATGAAAGTGTCGTTCGGGCACGGCGAGATATGCAGCTTCAGCCTCACCGTTTTTGCGCCTCGGTGATGTTGCGGGCGTTTTTCTCGTTGTCGCTGCGGTTGCGTTTACCCCCGAAACGACCCAGCAGCCATCCGGCGGCGAAGGTCAGCACGAGGACGATGATGTCGATAAATACGTTGGCCAGCCACCGCTGGATGGCGGGGGCGAATTGCCAGACCAGGATGAAGACGACCAGTATCAGGATCAGTCCCGCCCAGAGCATCCAATTTTTATTCATTGTTTTCGAATATTTGGTTTAACTTTTCCGTCAGGTTCCCGACGGCCTCCTCCACAGCCCACTGGCCAAAGGGTTCGCCGACGTAGTTCGACACGGCACGTATCTGGCAGCACGCGACGCCCAGCGCGTCGCATACGGCGAAAAAGGCTGCGCCTTCCATGTTCTCCACTTCCGGCAGGTACCCTTCCGACG
>OMEH01000281.1_pt1 | contig 29094 bp, 24 predicted proteins | sample 1645391 | NCBI WGS metagenome assembly OMEH01 (sample SAMEA103958133, study PRJEB25191) | human gut metagenome | biome: human-associated habitat [ENVO:00009003]; feature: intestine environment [ENVO:2100002]; material: feces | place: Germany | collected 2013/2015 | reverse complement strand
ATGCTGCGGCTCGCAAGGCAGGGACGCAAACGGCCTCCACCGCCACCAAGTCCACCGGTAAAACCATCCGAGAGAAAGCGTCGGATAAGGTAAAGGACTTTATCGTCAAGAACAAAAAGGTCTTTGCTTGGCTGGGAGCTGGCTTGATGATTCTGATCCTGTTGTCTGCTGGGATTAGCTCCTGCACGGCAATGTTCACCTCTACCACCTCGTCTGTCATCGCCACTTCCTACCTCAGTGAGGACGACGCCATGACCGGCGCGGAGGCGCAGTATTGTCAGATGGAGGCCGAGCTGCAATCGTATCTGGACAATTACGAAAGCACACACGACTACGACGAGTACCACTTTGACCTCGACGCGATTGAGCACGATCCCTATGTGCTCATTTCCATTCTCTCCGCCTTCAATGAAGGAGAGTTCACTCTGGACGAAGTTCAGGGGCTTCTTCAAACGCTCTTTGACCGGCAATACATCCTCACCGAAGATGTGGAGGTTGAGGTACGCTACCGGACAGAGACCCGTACCGGGACAACGACTGTCACCGATCCCGAAACCGGCGAGACCAGCACGGAAACTTACACCTATGAGGTCGAAGTGCCATTTACCGGTCTACATCATGAATGAAGACCAGCTCTCCATGTACTCAGCCTATATGTCAACTCTGGGCAACCGTGAGGATTTGTTCCCCGGCTCCGGCTATGTGGACAAGTACATTGAAAACCCACCCGATGACTACACGGTCAATGCGGCGTATCTGACGGACGAGAAGTTCGCAACTCTCATCGCAGAGGCAGAAAAATATCTCGGCTACCCGTATGTTTGGGGCGGTTCAAACCCGTCCACTTCCTTTGACTGTTCGGGATTCGTCAGCTATGTCCTCACAAACAGCGGACTTGTCAACACCGGACGGCTGGGTGCGCAGGGGCTTTACAATGTCTGTTCGCCTGTTTCCAGCGCCGATGTGAAGCCGGGGGATCTCGTCTTCTTTGTCGGCACTTATGACACACCGGGCGTTTCCCATGTGGGCATCTATGTGGGCGACAATGTGATGTTGCACTGCGGCGATCCCATCCAGTACACATCCATCAACACTTCCTACTGGCAGTCTCACTTTTATGCCTTTGGAAGACCCAACTATTAACTGAAAGGAGCGTTTTTATGAACCCGAAATATCAGAAGGTTTGCGCGGAAATCACCAAAACCGAGAAGAAGGTCGAGGACCTGCAGGGGCAGCTCAAGGAGCTTTACGACAAGAAAACCGAGCTGGAAAACCTTGAAATCGTCAACACCGTCCGTGCAATGGTCATGGACAAGGATCAGATCATGGCCTTCCTCGCTGCGATGAAGGACGGCAAGGCGGAAAAGCCTATCACTACCCAGCAGGAGGTGACGGACAATGACTAAGAGAAAAGGAATCCGCCTTCTGGCGGCGCTTGCACTGTGCTTCACGCTTTGTATCTCGTTCACTGTACCCGCATTCGCCTATGCGGATGACACCGAGCAGGAGCTTCCGGTCACGGAGGCGACCCAGCCCGAGGCAACACCGGAAACCGCAGCACCCGAAGAGCCTGAACAGTATGAGGGCGAGCCGATTGACGGTGAAGGCAACGCTTATACCCGCGATCTGCTCTATGACGAGGCGACGAATAAGCAGTTCATCACAGTACAGACCAAGACCGGCAACACCTTCTATGTTGTGATCGACTACGATGCGCCCATCAACGAGGAAGAGGAACAGTACCAGACCTATTTCCTCAACATGGTGGACGAGGCCGATCTGCTTGCCCTGTTGGATGAGGAAACGGCATCTTCGCTTACTACCTGTAACTGCGGTACCCGCTGTGAGGCCGGGGCTGTCAACACCGAATGCCCTGTCTGCAAAAATAACATGAGTGAGTGTACCGGCGCTCTGCCTGAGCCGGAAGAGCCGGTCGAGGACGCGGAAGCCGAAGCGCCCGAAGAGCCGGAAAACGCTTCCCCGAACATTGCCCTGATCATCGGTATCATCGCTCTGGTCGGTATCGGCGGCGGTGCGTATTACTACATCAAGTTCGTTCGTGGCAAGAAGCAGAAAGACGAGGATCTGGATTTCTTCGATGACGAGGGCTACGAGGAAGAGCCGTACATCAACGAGGACGAAGAGCCTGTCATTGCAGACGATGATGAGGACGAGGACGAAACGAAAGAAACGGAGGAAACGGTTTGATTTTAGTGATTTCGGAGAAGCCGAGCGTTGGAGCTGCTATCGGGAAGGTACTGGGTGCGACCACCCGTAAGGACGGTTATCTCGAAGGAAACAACTACATCGTCTCGTGGTGTGTCGGTCATCTTGTGGGGCTTGCGGATGCAAGCTCCTATGATGAGCGCTTTGCCAAGTGGCGGTACAGCGATCTTCCCATTGTCCCGGAGGATTGGCTGTTTGAAGTGCCCAAAGAGAAACAGAAGCAGTTCAAAGTGCTGCGCGACCTCATGAAAGACAAGCGCGTGACCGAGCTTGTCTGCGCCACCGATGCGGGGCGCGAGGGTGAGCTGATTTTCCGGCTGGTCTACAAGAAAGCCGGTTGCACGAAGCCTTTCAAGCGCCTGTGGATCAGCTCGTTGGAGGACTCCGCCATCCGCGAAGGCTTCAATCATCTCCGGGACGGCAAGGAATATGACCGCCTCTATGAAGCGGCACTCAGCCGCTCGAAGGCGGACTGGATTGTCGGCATCAACGGCACCCGCCTGTTTACCACGCTCTATCACAAGAAGCTGGTGGTCGGGCGCGTCCAGACGCCGACCCTTGCAATGCTGGTGGAGCGTGACGGGAAAATCTCCACGTTCCAAAAGGAGAAGTATTTCAACGTCCACGTCGGCAAGGGCGATCTGACCGCCGATCTGGAAAAGGTCAAAACCGAAGAGGAAGCAAAAAGAATTGCGGCGGCTTGCGAGAAAAAGCAAGCCGTCGTTTCTTCTCTCAAGCGGGAGACGAAAACCGTCAATCCTCCGAAGCTCTATGATCTGACCACCTTGCAGCGCGAGGCAAACCGATACTACGGCTTCACTGCCCAGCAGACGCTCGATCTCGTCCAGACGCTCTACGAAAAAAAGCTCCTGACCTATCCGCGCACGGACAGTCAGTTCATCACGGATGATATGGAGGACACTGCCCGTCAGGTCATTTCCATCGTCTGCCGCCAGCTTCCGCTTTTCTCCGGTGTTTCGGTTACTCCGGACATTGCCCGCGTAACCGACAACAGCAAGGTCACAGATCACCATGCCATTCTCCCGACCGTCCAGCTTGAAAAGCAGGATGTTTTCGCGCTTCCTCAGTCGGAGCAGAAAATCCTCAATCTTGTCGGGATGCGCCTTCTGTGTGCGACCGGCGAGAAGCACACCTACGCAGAAACGCAGATCTCGCTCTCCTGCGAGGGCTACGAGTTCAAAACCAAGGGGAAGACCGTCGTTCAAAACGGATGGAAAGCCATCGAAGAGCTGTTCAAGTCCTCCCTCAAGACGAAGGAAAAGGACGATCCCATGAAGTCCCTGCCCGAAGTCCATGAGGGCGATATGCTGGAAGGTGTGTCTGCCAGCGTCACGGAACACTTCACAACGCCTCCGAAGCAGTACACGGAAGACACGCTCCTGTCTGCAATGGAGACTGCCGGAAACGATCAGTTTGACGATGACACCGAGAAGAAAGGTCTTGGAACACCCGCGACACGCGCCGGTATCATTGAAAAGCTGGTGAAATCCGGCTTTGCAGAGCGCAAAGGCAAATCCCTCATTCCCACAAAGGACGGCTGCAACCTCGTCTGTGTTCTGCCGGAACAGATCACCTCTCCCGCAATGACTGCGGAATGGGAAAACACGCTCATGGAGATTGAGCGCGGCAATGCGGATGCAGACGCATTCCTCAGCGGCATTGTCCGGATGACCGGGGATCTCGTGAAAGCCTATCCGTTTCTCTCCGATGCCGAAGCCCAGCGTTTCGGCACGGGTAAGGAGGAAATCGGCAAATGTCCCCGCTGCGGCTCTCCGGTCTACGTCGGCAAGGGCAATTTCTACTGCTCGAACAAGGAATGCTCCTTCTGCCTGTGGGAAGACAACAAGTTCTTTTCCAGCAAGAAAAAGAAGCTGACCAAGAAGATTGCAAAGGAGCTGCTGGACAAGGGCTGGTGCCGAGTGACCGGGCTTTACACGCCGAAGAAGCCTCAGCTCTACGATGCGGTGATCCGGCTGGATGACAGCGGCGGCAAATATGTCAGCTTCAAGATGGAGTTCGACCGATGAGCCGCCCAAAGTATATTGCCTCTTGCAGCGGAGGCAAAGACAGCGTAGCGACGCTCCTGCTGGCGGCACAGCACAATGAGCCGCTGGACGAGGCGGTTTTCAGCGAGGTCATGTTCGACAAGGATACAAGCGGCGAAGTCCCGGAACATCGGGACTTCATCTATGACCGGCTCAAGCCCTTCTGCGAAAAGGAGCTGGGCATCAAGTTCACCATTCTTCATGCCGACAAGACCTACGATGACGTGTTCCATCATGTCATCACCCGCGGACCTCATAAGGGCGAAGTTCGCGGTTTCGCGTGGGCTGGTATGTGTGCAGTCAATCGGGACTGCAAAATCCCGCCCGTCCGAAAGTACAATGCCGCGCTTTCTCCGGACACTGTGAGCTATGTCGGCATCGCGGAGGATGAACCAAAACGACTTGCGCGTCTGGACGGCGTGAAGAAGGTCAGCCTGCTTGCCAAGTACGGCAAGACCGAGGCAGACGCCTACAAGCTCTGTCAGGAACACGGGCTGCTTTCCCCAATCTACACTCACTGCCGAAGAAACGGCTGCTGGTTCTGTCCCAACGCCAGTGACTCGGAGCTGCTGCACATGGTCACAAAGCACCCGAATATGTTTGACCGGCTGATTGAATGGGAGAACGAGGATAACATCTTCCATCGTCGGATGACGCGCAGAGAAACCCCGTCTGAGGTAATGGCTCGTTTACTGAGCAAATACCAGACGGGGTTTTCTTCTGCCCAGAACAAAAAAGAAATGGAGGTTTGAGATGGCTGAAAACAAAAACGCACAGCAAGTCCGCGAGATTACGGACAAGCTGGAACAGGGAATCAAGGAGCTGTTTGAATCCGAGCGGTTCAAGGAATATCTCCGCACGATGTCCAAGTTCTACAACTATTCCTTCAACAACACGCTGCTCATTGCGATGCAGAAGCCGGAGGCAACCTATGTTGCCGGTTATACCTCGTGGCAGCGCAACTTTGACCGTCAGGTCATGAAGGGCGAAAAGGGCATCAAGATTCTTGCACCCGCGCCGTACAAGGCGCAGGAAGAGCGTGAGAAGATTGACCCCGCGACGCAGAAGCCGGTGATCGGCGCAGATGGGAAGGCTGTCACAGAAACAGTTGAGGTTCTGCGTCCTGCCTTCAAGGTGGTGAGTGTCTTTGATGTTTCCCAGACGGACGGCAAGGAGCTTCCGGACATCATCGTCGATGAGCTGAAAGGCACCGTCGAAAACTATGAGGCGTTTTTCGATGCGCTCAAGCAGGAATCTCCCGTCCCTATTTCCTTTGAGGACATTCCGGGCGGTGCAAAGGGATTCTTCTCGCCGGTTGAAAGCCGCATTGCCATTCAGGAGGGCATGAGCGAAATCCAGACGGTCAAAACCGCCATTCACGAGATCGCCCACGCAAAGCTCCACGCCGTCAAGCCGGATGAGAAAGCCGCGCCAGAAGATAAGAAGGATCGGCACACCAAGGAGGTTGAAGCGGAAAGCGTTGCCTACACCGTCTGCCAACGGTACGGCATTGAAACCTCGGACTATTCCTTCGGCTACATCGCCGGTTGGTCATCCGGCAAGGAAACCAAGGAACTGAAAAGCTCTCTGGACACCATCCGCAAGACGGCGGCTGAGGTGATCGAGGGCATTGACGCCAAGCTCAAGGTGCTGCTGGCAGAGAAAGCACAGTCCGCTGAGAAGGAAGTCGAAGCTCCCGTAAAGGAAGCTGTTCCGGAGGAAAAGCCGGAAGTCCCCATTTACCGCGAGACAGCGAATTACGCCTATGAAGCCAGTGAGATGGACGCCTATCGCGCCTCCCTTGCTGCCAATGAGGAATGCCGCCGTGCGATTGAAGCGGCGATCAGCTCCAACTACGGAGATAACTGGCTGGATGCGGATGCTGCCGTGAAAAGTGTCCTTGAGCAGTTCTCTCCGGAGCGCGTCCGGTATGTCCTCGCAAACACCATTCAGCAGAAAGACTTTGACGGGCGCATTCCCCAGCCCCTCAAGGAATGGGCGAAGACCGTTGATGTCTGCCCCGAAAACGCCTCCCGCTTCCTTGTGGATAAACCCAATCCCGGACTGACAGCACTTTTCGTCGATGCGTTCCGTCAGCAGACCGAACCCCAGAAGGAAGTCACTTCTGAGAAAGTAGCGGAAAGAGACCCGGAGGTCGTTGCATGGGAAAGCGATGAGATTACCTCTATTGAGGTAAAAACCGTGGAGGTCAATTCTCCCATTGCCCCCATGCCGGAGGAAGCACCGAAGGCTCACCGACTGACTGCCGAAGAGAAGGAGATCAAAGCTGCCGTCATGGACACGCTCAAGGGGCAGATTGCCTATAACAACGACGGTATGCGGGCGTCCTATCGCGCCTCTAACCATTCCTTCAATCTGCTGGCACGGAACGGCGTCAAAATTGAGGGCAACACAGTCACGCAGAACGGTGAGCCGCTGTTCAAAATCCATCGCCGTCATGCGGCGCGGAAAACACAGGGTTGTTACCGTGAGCTGATGCCGACGCTGGAATACGTCAGGCAGGAGCAGAAGCAGGAAAAGCCCTCCATCCGCGATCAGCTCAGGACTGCCGCAAAGCCGCAGCCGGAGAAAAAGTCCCCGGTCAAATCCAAAACGCACGACATGGAGTTGTGAGAAAGGAGACGTATGAAGAAATACACAGACGTTGACATCGTTGCGGAGCTGCAGAAGCTCGTGGACAGTCATGTAGACAGCTACAAGGAAGACTTCGACATCGACAAGCGCATCATCCGCCGCGCCGCCGAAAGCCAGAATCCCGAAGACAGGACGCTGATGTGGTTCTGCCGTCCGCATGGGACGCACTGCCTCAATGAAAATCAGGTCTTCATTCAGGGAACGCGGGATCACAACACCTTCCGTTTTTACGCCGAACAGACCTACGACGAGTGCATTGCCCGCGTAATTGTCCCGAAAGCCGTTAAGCGCGGCAAGGTCTTCGGAGATGTCTTTGAGATCAACTACCGGGAACAGGCGGCAAATGTGGCGCAGAACTCGGTTGCGCCGGATCATGACCGGCTGACCTTCGCGGATGGCTTTGTGCTGGATGCGCCCTGCCGCAGCAGCTTCGATGCAGCAATGGCTCTGGTCGGTGAGCATGGCGGCGTCAAAACCCACCAGACGCTCCCGAAGGACGCGGAGGCGCTGGCAGAAGTGCTGTCTAAGCAGAAAAGCCGCCGTGACAGACTGCCGGAGGCAGATAGGACAGAGGCGCTTTCGCCGCTCCCCGTCGCAGAACTCCGCAAATATGAGGCAGTCAAAAGGGCGCATCCGGACGCGCTGGTTTGCTTTGCCCAGAACGGCTATTTTGAGCTGTACGGCAAGGACGCGGAAAAAGCTGCACCCTTGCTCGGCACAAAGCTCCTTGAAAAGAAGGTACGCGGCAAGCCCTCCATGCCGGTGACCGGCTTCCGTGAAGCTGCATGGGTAGCCGGTTCTCACAAGCTCTGGAAGTCCGGCGTGAATGTCTTTCTCAGCAAGGACGGCGAGACCTTCAAGGAACTCAAAGCCGCAGATTACATTCCTGTCGGTGCGACACTGAATGTGGATGGGATCAAGTGCAGAATTGACGCGGTTGATTTTGCCGCCGATGAAGTCCGGCTGACCAACATCGAGGACAAGAACCGCCCCATCCGCTTTTCTGAGAGCATCCAGTATGTCCGCTCCTATGTGGAAGATGCCGGAACTGCCATCTACGACACCATCCCGAAGAAGCCCGCTGCCCGTGAATCCATCCGCGACAAGCTGAAATCCGCACAGAAGGCACAGCCGCCCCACACACCGAAGCCGCAGAAAAACAAAGGAAAGGATATGGAACTCTGATATGAAAAACTTTACCGTGGAAGAACTCAACCTGATGTGCTGCTTCAACACGTCCAGCCGGAAGCGGCTGATCGACGATATGAAGAGCGTCACCCTGAACGACATGGACGGAGAGATCGCAGAGCTGATGTATAAGACCATCCGGAAGCTCGAATCCATGAGCGACGCGGAGTTTGAGGAACTGTATATCATGCCGGACGGCATGGTAGATGACTGAAAGGAGGATGCCTATGCCCGTATTAGACGGTGATTTTGAAGCCTTCGTCACGAACCTTGGCAAGTACAACGAGGGTATGCTGGTCGGTGAGTGGGTGAAGCTACCCACCACCGAGGAAGAGATGCAGAAGGTCTTTGAGCGCATCGGGATCGGCAAGCAGGACGAGTTCGGTCAGCCCTATGAAGAGTGGTTTATCACCGACTACGAATGCCCGATCTCCGGCGTTCAGAAGATGCTTGGCGAGTACGAGAGCCTTGATAAGCTCAACTACCTTGCCGCTTTGATTGACGAACTTTCCCTGAGCGATCAGGAAAAGCTCGTTGCCATTATGGAGGCTGGCTGCGATGAGGTCAGCGACATCGACGATCTCATCAACCTGACGTTCAATCTGGACTGCTACGACATCATGCCCGGCATCAACGACGAATCCGACCTCGGCTACTATTACGCCCACGAAGCTGGTATCTACTCTGAAAAGGATCTCGGTCCTCTGGCAAATTACATCGACTATGAACGCTATGGGCGCGACATTGCGATGGATGAGCAGGGACGCTTCACCGATGAGGGCTATGTCCGTGTCGCAAGCGAGAGGTGGGACAGGCAGTTTGACGGTGAGCTTGATGATATTCCCGACGAATACCGGATCACCGGCTCAGGGGAAACCGCCGAGCGTGACAGCACCATCGCCGTTCTCATTGTTGAGCCGGGAAAGGAGCCTTATGTGAAGGAGATTGACTCCGGTCTGGAGTCCTTGCAGCATGAGGTCGGCGGTTACATCGAGGCAATTTATCCCTACGAAGACCCTGTTGCCTTAGTCTGTAATGAGGAAGGCAAGCTGGAAGGTCTGCCCCTGAACCGCGCTCTGCGTGATGAGGACGGTGACATCTACGACGTTGTTGCCGGAACATTCATGGTAGTTGGCTTGACGGATGACAGCTTCGGCTCTCTGACCGTAGAGCAGATGCGGAAGTTCTCTGACCACTTCAAGGTGCCAGAGCAGTTTGCAAAGCTGGGCGATAAGATTGTAGCGATTCCCATGATCTCGAAGGAACAGCAGAAGCAGGAGAGCATTGAGCAGAAGGACTTTGAGATGAACGCCGATACCTCCGGTCTGACGGTTGCCGGTCACATCGGGACGTGGCACACCATTGACCGGCATGAGGTCGGCGGTCACAGCTTTTACCTGATGGAGCATGACGCCTACGGCGATGAGGCGGCTTGCATCATCGTCGATGAGCGCGGCAAGCTCGTCCTTGATGATGTCTACAACGGCTTCGACGATGACACGCTCCGCCTTCTCGACCTTGAGGTCAAGGAAGTGCCGGAAATGCCCGATCCCGCGCTCTCCGTTCAGGATATGAAGGACTACGGCTACGCATGGGCTGGCGTTCTTCCCGCCGGTCAGGAGGCGGCTGAGAAGGCTTTGGAGAAAGGCTGCGAGGTTTACCGTCTTTATTCCGATAACACCGAGAGCTTGTGCGTAGATGCAAAAGAGATTGCCGATCATGCGGCAAAGGGCGGAATGCTCGGTATCAGCAAGGAAAGCTGGATGGCGGCACTTGAGAAGGAAAACTACCTCAAGGCAGCGGAGATGTCGATGGAGGATGACTACGGCATGATTGATGGGATCATCAACAACGGTCCGAAGGAAGACAAGACCGCAGAGGTCAAAGCCCCCGAAAGGGGCGAGAAGTCCTCCATCATGGACAGGCTCAAGTCCGCAAAGGCTGAAAAGCAGAAGGAATGCTGCCCTCCCCAAAAGCACAAAGGAGAGATTGAGCTGTGAGCAGAAGTCAGAAATGGCGGCATGAGTGGTCGTTCTTCATCGGGGACAGCGGACGCCGGAGGTATAACCGCTTCTGCGTCCGCTGCGTCCATGACTGTAAGCAGAGCTTCCGTGCGGATCTCATCGCCTGTCCGCACTTCTCCCGCAAGGCATCGCGGTGTAGACAGTTAGGGGTCGAAAAAGCCTGTGATTGCAAGCCTCAGAGCGACGAGGAATGACCGCCCAGTGTGATTATATTCCCCGCACAGTTCCAGCAATAGAGCGAGAATAAGTGTCGATTTCGGCACTTGTTTGAATGCCCGGAAAACGAACCAAAAGCCTCTGTCGATGCCCGTTTTGGGTGTCGGCAGAGGCTCTTTTTTTATGACATATTCAAAATAGCGGACAGCAGCTCTTGAACCTGTTGCCGGTATTCCGGCTTTATATCCGAAATACGTCTGGCAAGCGCAAGGGCTTCCGCTTCTGGCTCATCGGTCCCAAAGATAATTCGGTCCGCACTGACGCCCAGCAAACGGCAAAGACGCTGCAAGGCTTCAAGAGAAATACCGGAAGCACCACGCTCAATAGCGCTCAGGTGATTCGGCGTCATGCCAAGCATTTCTGAGAGCGTGTCCTGCGTATAGCCCTCCTGTTCTCTTGCCACTTGAATATTGCCGCCGATTTCAATATTGATGTCCTTCTTCTCTCGCATAGCCTCACCACCTTTGCATTTAGTGTACCTAACGGCGGTGTCATTATCCACGGTACGCCGTCGTTGATTTTACTAACGACAATGCGTTGACTGTCCGTGATGAGGGTGATAGAATGGAGTTACCTACCAAAAGAGTGAAAGAAGGGGTGTCATGTCGCGCATTATTGAGTTTAGAAAGTCTGCTCAAAAAGCTGCAAAGCAATCCGTTCAAGGCAAGACTTGTGCGTTTACCGGTCATAGACCGCAGAGTCTTCCATTCGGCTTTGATGAATCCGATAAGCGTTGTACTTCTTTGAAGTCTGTTATGCGGGATCAGATTGTAGCACTCATCGAGAACGAGGGTGTCACGCATTTTATTACCGGCATGGCTCTTGGTGTTGATATGTATGCTGCGGAAATTGTACTTGATTTGAAATCAAAATACCCTCACATTACTCTGGAAAGCGCAATCCCTTGTGAGACACAAGCGATCAAATGGTCTGTGGCTTCACGGGAACGGTATTATAATATCGCGGCAAAGTGTGACAAGGAGACCATGCTGCAACGGGAGTACACGCCGGACTGCATGGACAAGAGAAATCGGTACATGGTAGATCACGCCGATTATATTCTCGCAGTATGGAATGGATGCCCCAGCGGTACCGGGAACACCGTGAGATATGCCCACAAAAAGGGCAAATCTATCATCGTTATCAATCCGGTTTCCCTTGATGTCACGCGGGAATAAGGCAAAAATCCCACTCCTGAATCAAGCGTTGCGAAAACCGTGAAGTATTTCCCGATAGTGAATACACATTGCACTACTCGGTGATTATTGGAAACGTGTACGGCGTATGCTGCCCAGTGAACATCTCCACGGAACACATCGAATTTTCGCGGCTTCGTAAAACGGAAAGTGTCACCTTATGAACGGTCCCTTGCCGAGAGAAAAATAAATCGCTGGAAACGGGAACGCCCCCGGCACTGTGCGTCTGGCACAGTGTCGGGGGCGTTTTTTCGTGTCTTAGTTATGAGCCAGTTCATTTAGGAGCAGCTTTCGATAGTCCACATCCAAGACGCAGCGATGGAAGTCCATCAGACGGTGTTCGTCGAACAGCTTTTCACAGAGCTTGGTCAGAGGATGATTCATCAGCTTTGCAGAAATGCCAGTCTCATTGAAAAACCTTGCCCATGTGAAGACCTCTTCTAAATCCTCCTGCCCAAGCGTGGCGGGAATGATGGCGTTGCAGAGGCGGACAATGGGGCTGTCCGCAAATCGCTCTGCCACTTCCTCCGGTGTGCATTCATAGCGGTCACAGTCAAAGGAAAGTGCATCCTCAATTTTAAGATAATTTTCGGTTTCATCCCGCGTCAAGGTTATGGTGTAGTCTCCCATACCGGACGGCACATCAATATTCTCCATGACATCAAGCTCGAAACGGGAGCCGCCGATGATCGCTTCAAAGGAGAAGGACTGACAGATTACTGCTGGGTTTTTGTCTATCTTGTCCTCATTCAGAAATGACAGCGGATTATACTCCGTCAGTTCCCAGCCGATTTTACCTCTCTCTGTTTGCTCGGCAATCTGCTGGATCAGATGTCGTTCTTCTTCGTGCAGATTTTCATTGTACAACATGATACACCTCCGTTTTCTGATTGTCGTTTTTTGGGGGCTGCTCTATGTTTCCGAAGAGACTGCCGTTTGTATCATCATTCCTTGGCTGAGGGCAGACCTTCGTAAAACTTCCTAAGTTCGTCCAAACTGCTTGTCCGATTTTTGATAGGCAGGGAGTCCCATGTAATGTCATGATAGCGTTCCGGCGGCTCATCCCGCAGTCTTCGGTCGATAATGCAGACAATGCCGGTGTCTGTGAAATTGCGGATCAATCGCCCGATACCTTGCTTGAGCTTGATAATCATTTCGGGAACGCGGACATCCATCAGGGCATCCTTTGCGACGGAACACTTATACTCGATAATTGGATCGGGGACAGGGAACGGAAGCCGGAAAATGATGACATTGGAAAGGCTTTTTCCTTCAATGCTGATTCCTTCCCAATATGCACCCGTCCCCAGAAGTACGGAGTTCGTATCTTCCTTAAACTCAAGCAGCACCTTGTCCTGCGACGATCCCGGCTGCTGCATCAAGATTTTGTAAGGAAGATTTTTCTCACTGAGAATGGAGTAGACCTCTTCCATGTCGGTCTTTGCCGTAAACAGCACGAGTGCCTTTCCATTGGAAATGCTCAGGATCTCAAGCAGTCGCTCCACACCCTTTTCAATGAAGGCTTCATGTTCTCTGGTCGGGTGCGGGAGATCGTCGCAATAGTAGATCATGGCGTGTTCATCGTATGGATATGGGGAAGGCTTTGGCTCGGATAAGCAGCCGCGATCACCAGCGGGAAAGCCGGTATTGCTGATAAAGTAAGAATACTGTTCTTCCAGAGACCCGCTCGTGGCGTTCGTCAGCGTGGCAGAGGTTAAGATGGTTCTTTCATCACCATTGAAGTATAGGCGGCTCACAATTTCTTTTGTGTTTTTAGGGCAATAGACGAGTTCCGTGTTGCTGCCGTGCTGCTCAATCCAGATCAGCATATCATCTATCCGGTCAAGAAGCTCTGAAAGGGACTCGCTGACGGCATCCAGATCATCAGAGGCAGCAAAGGAACGGTTGTTTCTGAAATCCATGCTGGAATAAATCTGAATGCTGGACGAAAGGTTGTGTATAGCGGCGTTCATCTCGGTAAGCAGTTCAATCGCACTGCCATTGTTGTCGAAGAAAAAGCGGTCAGCGTAGCGCATATCCTGCTCTGCCTCGTTGATCTGCTTTTGGACTTGTGCTTTCAGGCAGTTATAGAAGGCGATGATTGCGCTCTCTGCCTCTCGCTTTTCACCTGACACACTGCTCTGGTCAAAGGATCGCAGCTCATAGAATGCGCTCTTAATCATTCCAAAGAGCATACCTTGCCCGAAACGCTCCGTTGTGGCACTCCGCACCTTATCATCCAAGTTGTGTGCTTCATCCACGACAAGCAGATCAGCGGCGGCGTTAATCAGCCCTTCCTGACCGCGCCGGAGTTTCATCAGATGCTGGGTTAGAAAATCCTGATTGCACAGTACCACTCCATCCGTAAACTTTAATGCTGCGCGGACTTTGTAATACTTGCACTTCTTTTCACAGAAGCCACAATTCTTCATGCTGAACCGCTGCACATTTACCTTGTCCCAGATGCCTTGCGGCAAAACCTCCGGGAAATCCTTGCGTTCCTCATACCCCTGCTGGATTCCTTCTTTGAGCGCGTCCGGTGGGTCAGCCTTCGGGTCACACATATACTCATCTGCGCGTTTGTTGCAGAGATAATGGGTCTGTCCTTTTGCGAGGATTACATCTCTGTTCAGCCCAAGAAGGGGCATTACCGCGTGGACATCGCGCCAGAGCTGTTCTTGAAGCGCAATGGTCGAGGTTGCGATGATAACCGGCTTGTTCATGCGTTTGCTGTACAGCAGCACCGGCACAAGATAACCAAAGGACTTTCCAATGCCCACGCCAGCTTCAATCGCAAAATGCTGATCGTTTATGAGGGCGTCCACAATCTCAAAGGACATATCCTGCTGCCCTTCACGCATTTCCAAGCCATGCTGCGGGGCTTCATCCCAAAAGAAGGTGCTGACTTGCTCACTCATGGAGTACAGCTCTGCTTTTCTGCGCTTTTTCCGTTCCTCCGATGTATTGAATCCAAAATAGAATCTGTTGTCCATCCACATTCCTCCCGGAATAGAAACCAAGGCTATCCGCGTTTCAGTTCAATGCTGACGTTTCCGTTCTCGTCGATAGTCAGCGTCATGTGCCTGATGTGCTTCTCATAGAACTGCCGCCGCTCTGCGGGAGACATTTCGATCCTCGTGTTTCGCAGAGCTGCATCAAACATATCGTTGACATTCAGGTGAACGGAGTTGTCAATCCAGCGGTACATCTCCTTGAACAGTGCGTTTTTCTTGATGTCCTCGCTGTTGCCGGAGTAGAAGTCATCCAGATAGCAGTAGAATATCCCTGATTCTGCAAGTGCTGCCTTCATATCCGGTCCGCATTTTTCCCGCTCAATCATGACAAGGAATCTGGCGTCCGGTAAGGAAGAAATCAGCCCCCAGTAGTCGGAATCGCTTGAGACGATGACGAAGGAATCCACTTGCTTTTGGTAGTGTTCCTGACAGGCTCTTGCGGTGAGCTTGATGTCTACCAGTGATTTGTTCTGCTTGATCCGCTCAATCATGATATGCTCAACGGGGATGCGGGTGTAGTTTTCAAGAATCCGCCATGCCGTAGCGGTATGTACGTCATCAAAGAGAATGATCGCCGTAATTTTCTTCATGACCTCATAATCAAGATTTTTGAGCGTGGCACACAGCTTGTACGGGTCGGAGTTTTCGCAGTCCACCACCAATACGGTCTTCTCGCTGTCATCAATGAAGTCGTAGATATTGTTTTTTACAAAAGCCCCTGCATCGGAGACTTTACTGTATTCCGTGAAGGCGTCGCAATGCCATTGATAAAGCAGGGTAGCAAACTTCTTGTCATTATAGAGGACATTACCCTCGTCCATCGGTACCCAGTTGATGTACATTTGATAGGGGTAGTAGGAGAGACTTGCGTAATAGATGTCCGCAGCATCTTTCGTTCCGTCCTCTGTCAAGCCGTTTGGCATAATGAACAGCTCTTTTATGTACGCCCAGTTAATCCAGATTGGAAAGAGGCTTTTGCAGTTGTTAATGCGGTCTGAAATCAGCCGGTTGATCTCGATAATGTGGTGGCAGAGCTTTGTACTCGACTTTTTGATAAAGCTGATTCCGTCATTTGAAAGCTGCTGCATACTGGACATCGGAAGGATCTCAGGCATCGAAAGAAGCCCACGGTATTCCATCCGCATGATGTCATTTATTTTCCGGTAATTGCGCTCAATGGCGGTGCGGATGATACATAGATTTCGGATGATGCGGGCATTTTTATCCTGCTCAAGCCGGTTGTATATCTCTATCTTCGGCGGCTCGTGTTCATTTTGGAAAATACGAAGCGGGACGCCGATCAGGTAAGCGACCTTTGACACAAGCTCATAGGTGCTGTCTTTGTAGGCAATCTGTTCTCCGGCATATTCGATGCCATTCAACATGACTGAATTGCCCATGATCTACTCCTTTCTCGTAGGGGAGTTAAGCGGTCATTACATTGTCCGTCCACATCTCACACTGGCTCATGACAGTCTGGACAGCATCATCCATACCCTCTGGCGGATATTTGTGTTTTTTCAGCAACCTTTTGACCAGGCGGCGCATTCCAGCTCTTGCGCTCTCTTTCTTTTGCCAGTCTATTGTCTGGTTTTTGCGAAGCAAATCTGTCAGTTCTTTCGTGATAGCAATAAGCTCGTCATGCTCGTAAAAGTCCTTGATTGCTTGCGGCTTCGTCAGAGCATCATAGAAAGCAAGCTCGTCCGCTGTCAATCCGAGTTTTTCACCCTCGGCGGCAGCAGCGGCAATGTCTTTCGCCAGCTTGAGTAATTCTTGAATAACTTCCTCGTTGGTGAGCATTCCGTTCAAATAGCGGTTCATCGCGCTCTGAATGATTTCGGAGAACTTTTCAGACTTGACGATATTTGTTCGACGGTAAACAGAGACCTGTTCGGAAATCAGTCTTTTCAGGAGTTCGACTGCAAGATTCTTCTCCTTCATGTTTGCCACTTCTTCAAGAAACTTCGGATCGAACAGTGAAAACTCAGTCTGGACATCAGAAAAGAGGTTGATAACGCCTTCGCTCTTGATGCTGTGCTTCAAAAGCTCGTTAATGCGCTCATTTACTTCCGGAAGCGTAAACTTCTTTCCGGTACCGCCTGAAACCAAGCGCACGGTCATTGTTCTTACGGACTCGAAGAAAGCCGCCTCCATGCGAGTTTGCTCGTCTACCAAGCTGCTGCACAGCGAAAGTGCCTGCTTGAGAAGCAGGGCTTCTTTGATAAACACATTCTGTGTCTTCTCATGGTCGGGAAGCTCGTACTCTGCAACACTCTTGCCGAGTATGAAGTTCACTCCGCCGCTGATGAGCTTCGCCCTGTCGAGGTCGCTTCCGGTCATGAATTTCTCATAACTGAATCCGTGGAACAAATCTCTGCAAATAGAGAGCTTTTCAAGGAACTTCGGATATGCAGCCTTGCTTACATCTGTATCACCATAGTTCTTCTTGTCTCTGGCAGTATAGTCGTTCATTGCCTGTTTCAGTGCAGCCGCAATACCGACGTAATCGACAACCAAACCGCCTTCTTTATCTTTGAAGACACGATTGACACGGGCGATAGCTTGCATCAGGTTGTGTCCAGCCATCGGCTTATAGACATACATCGTAGCGAGGGAGGGAACATCAAAGCCGGTCAGCCACATATCCACGACGATGGCGATTTTCAGCGGAGAGTTGTTGTCTTTGAATTTCCGCGCCATATCGTCCTTATGAGCTTTGTTGCCGATAATCTCACGCCATTCTTCGGGATCGTTATTGCCTTGCGTCATGACCACTGCAATCTTTTCCGTCCACGCTGGGCGTAGCTCAAGAATGCGCTTATAAATCTTCATTGCTATGGGACGCGAATAAGCAACGATCATCGCCTTGCCGGTTAGGATATTCTCACGGTAATTCTCGTAATGATCAAGAATGTCATTTACCAAGGAATTGATCGTCTGGTCGGCACCGAGGATTGCTTCCATCTGACCAAGTTCCTTTTTGCTCTTTTCAATGACATACGGATCGGCGTTGTCAGCCATAATGTCATACTCATTATCGATCAGATGGAGGGTGTTCTCGTCGAGTTTCAGGTGAATCACACGGCTCTCGTAGTAGACGGGTCTGGTCGCGCCATCTTCAACTGCCTGTGTCATATCATAGATGTCGATGTAATCACCGAAGACCTCTCGTGTACTGCGGTCTTTTGTGGAGATCGGTGTTCCGGTGAATCCGATGTAGGTCGCATTAGGAAGCGTGTCTCTTATAATGCGGGCAGTGCCGATAACGGTTTTCGCCTCGACTTCGCCGTTGTCCTTCTGCTTGACCACAACCTTCTCATTGAGACCATATTGCCCACGATGCGCTTCATCAGCCATCACGATAATGTTCCGACGCTCCGAAAGAGCTTCATTGCTTTCTTCAAACTTCTGCATGGTCGTGAAGATTATGCCGTTTGCCTGTCTGTTTGCAAGCAGTTCTTTCAGATTCTTGCGGCTCTCAGCGTGCTGCGGCGTTTGCCGGAGGAAGTCCTTGCAGCGGGCGAATTGTCCGTAAAGCTGGTCGTCCAGATCGTTACGGTCGGTAATGACAACGATAGTGGGGCTTTCTAACGCTTCTTGCAGATAATGAGCATAGAAGACCATAGACAACGATTTTCCGCTGCCCTGTGTATGCCAGAAGACGCCACCCTTACCGTCCGTCACGGTTGCGTGTTTTGTAGACTCAATCGCCTTTTTGACTGCGAAATATTGATGATACCCGGCGAGTATCTTGAAAGTATTCTGTCCATCCACATTAAAGCAGATGAAGTTTTTCACGATGTCAAGGAAGCGGGTCTTCTCAAACAGTCCTACAAAGAATGTGTCAAATGATGCGTGTTGCGTATTCTCATAGCTGCCGTCTGTTGTTTTCCACTCCATAAAGCGGTCTTCGCCGGACGTGATTGTACCAGCCTTTGAAGTGGTCAAGTCGCTCATGACACATACCGCATTATAAATGAACATAGAGGGGATCTCATACATATAGTTCCGGAGCTGGCGGTATGCTGCGGAAGCATCGGTTTCTTCGCGGGACGGAGACTTCAACTCCACAATGACGAGTGGGAGACCATTGACAAAGAGAATCACATCTGGTCTTTTTTCGGAGTTCTCAATGAAAGTCCATTGATTCGCAACTGTGAACTCGTTACTGGCAGGATTTTTGAAGTCTACAAGGTAAACAAGGGTAGAGCGTTCTTCACCCTTGTCATAGTATTTTACCGGGACTCCGTTTTGGAGGTAGTCCATAAAGACCATGTTCTTCTGCAAAAGCGTTCCGGTTTCAAAGTTCTTGAGCTTATAGATTGCCTCCGTCAGAGCGTCCATAGGCAGGCTCTTGTTGATCCGCTGCAAGGAAGGTAGCAGAACATCCTCATAAAGCGGCGAGTGATAATCGCGCTCCACGTCCGGTCCATAGATATAGTTATAGCCCAGTTCTTCATTGAGAAGCTGCAAGACAGCGTTCTCGTAATTTGATTCTGTAAAATATCCTGCCATAGTTTGTCACTCCCTTTTACGCCAGACTCGCCCCGAACTGCTCCAGCGTGTTTTCTGCATCTCTGTCAGTGACGGGCTTATTCATCGCTTTTTCAATTAGGTTTAGAAGGCTTTTTGCTCTGTCGATGAAATAGCCATTGAAGTCATCTGCCTTCAATTCTGCATAGTTGATAAAGTGCGATTCCACCCGTGCTTGCAACTCATTCTCGGTCAGTCCATCAACCTTCTTTAGAATTGCGCCCAGATACTCACTCGGCGCATTTCCGCCAATCGAGCGGTTGGTGGCTGGAAGAATCGGGGTCTTGTTAATGATGGAATTATACCGTTCGCGCTTGATGCCCATTTTCTCGCAATATGCTTCGGGGAATATATGGTGAATATCCGGAGACTCAAGCATACTGTTTACAATGTCAATCGTCGTGTTGTTCATAAAGTCACGACACTTCTCCTTGTAAAGAAGAGCCATTATACCTTTATATGCCGCGCTCAAGCGAGTTTGAAGGGTTAGCAGCCGCATAGAAGAAAAGACTGCGCTGTTAATCGTGTGCATTGCATTCGGACGTCCATTGACCTCTTCAACCATGTCCTCAATGTCATAGGCATAGCGGGTTTCGTTCGCACCGCCATACATCTCACCCAAAATCCCGCACCAATACCACCGAGAAAGAGTTTTGATTGTGTTTGGCTCATTGCATTTGGATTTTCCGAGAACAGCACAGATTGCCGCAAGTGGAATCAACTGCGTTGTATAGGGCAAATCTCTTTGACGGAAAACGCACTGATCCCGAAGAAGAAACTCCTTTGCTATTTTGAACCCAGACAGCACTACATCCCGGTTCGCTATGTACGATTCATAAGGAAGTCCCAGAACATCCTTCTTTTTGCAGGAGACTGTGTTTGTCTTTCCAGACTGCTTGTTCAAATAGCTTGTATAGAGGCATACAGTTGTCAGGAATGTAGTTTCATCAATTCCATCGAACAGGTCTGTTCTCAGCGTGTCTCCAAAGCCGCAAATGGTATTTCGGCACTGCACCCAGTCTTTTCTCAGGTCAAAGTCTCTTGTGGCATAAGTTGCGGTAACAAGCTCAAACACCGTGAGAGGAACACCGCCAGTATTGACGTTCTCAAACACCTTGCACACTGCCTCCCGCGGCGTGGACTTGTCCAGCGTAATCACAGGCAGCTTATACCCGGAAATTGTATTCAGCACATCCGCCTGAAAACGCTTGAACTCGTCCATTGCTTCCGGCTTCATTCCATAGTGCGTCATGTAGCCCATGAACCAGTCCATTACGGCATTGCTATCGAACACAATATTGACCGGAAATAACTTGTTCTCGTATTCATACTCTCTGGTTGAGAGGTCGAGCTTTACATCACGGTCAAAGTTTTCTTTGATCTTACGGTCTTCGGGGATGGACAGGACTGCATCAAAGCGATCCTCATCATCGTCAAGGCACTTCTCCATAGAGAGGTAGTAGTACCGCTTAATCGCCTTGCCTTTTTCCGTTTTGGTGGAAACCGGCTCTTTTGAAGATGTTGCCTGATAGATGGAAGTAAGCCGCTGCTGCCCATCGAGAATCAAATGCTCCGGCTTCACCGAAACACCCGTGACACCCGTAATCGTGCGGTATTTGAACTGGATGTCTGGATTGCCGTATTGCAGCCGCATAATGGCACCCATAGGGTAGCCCTGTGACAAGCTGGCAATGATGCCTCTTATCCGGTTATCGTCCCATGTCCAGTCACGCTGGAACTCAGGCAACTGCATTGAGCCAGATTTAACCTCTGCTAAAAGCTGACTGAGGTTTGTATCAAGAGATTGTGGGGAAATGATCACGTCTGCGCCTCCTTCATTGGCTTTTATTGATCGGACGAACTCATTCTGCTCTCCAAATCTGAAATATCGCTGCGGATGGAAGAGATGTCTGACTCAATATCGTCAATCCGCTCGGATAAAGACTCCTGCTGGCTCTGAATGTACTCTATCTGTGAGTATAAGCCGCGCACTGCCAGAATCAGTTCTACCATCAACCCTTTGTCATCAAGGGAGAGAAGGCGTTCTTTTTCAGCCTGTATCTTTTCCGCCTCCTGTTGAAGCCGCTCTTTCTCGCGAACTGCTTCTGCTGCGGCTTTCTCAAGACGCAGCCGTTCCTTTTCAAGCCGTTTCTTCTGGTGCTCGTCTTTGCTTCTTTTCAAGCTCTCCTGAACTTTATCAAACATGGTATATCCTCCATTTTAGGTAAACGATAATTTAGCGGCTTAGAGCTGGACGGCAGAGACATCGATCTCGCCGGACATGAGTTTAGGCAATAACGCATCTCGCAGTTCAGCCAGTCTCATATTTTCAAGGGAATTGTAGCGCATCTTCAAAAACATTGGTGAGACAACCTCCTTAAATAGCACCAGACTGTGCTTGTCAAACAAGGGAAGTCGGTATTGCCCTACTGTTTCGGCAGAAACACGTTGTCTCCCGCTACTTCCGTTCATGTTTTTGACTGCATAATCGACGAATGCTGGATAGCGAGCCAAACAATATAGCATTTCGGGTGGTGTGTCATTTTTCGGTGCGAGGACAATATACTCCGTCGAGCCAAAAGCAACTTCACCATCATCAAGAAAGTCAATGAAAGCAGTTTTGCCGTTTTCGAGACAGGGAGTAATGCGAGCTAAAAGCGTATCTCCGTTTGTAAACCGCATTCCCCCGTTAAACGGCTTCATTTCCCAGCCGGACGGAAAAGCCCCGCTTGTCGATAGCTGGCTCATATCTATGCTTCTCGCCACTTGGTTTTTTGCCAATGTCCGCTTGGGGTTAAGAAAAGCATAGGCGGACACAGTGTAATCGTTGTTTTCGGCATTAGCTATGAGATTATCAAATACTGAGAACGCTTGTTGCTGTAAATTATCGTTTATCTGCTCGTTGCAGATGGTCTTATCTTCGAGGCATTGCATCGTTTGTACGATAACTTCTTGTACAGCAAGCGGAGGAACAGGGATGGTCAAATTGGCAACTTCGGAAAATGTAATCTGGGGGAATGTTCCAGATCGCGTTTCAGCTAACAGTTGAAGTTCTGCAACTGTGGAACTATTCTTCAAGAAATAGTACAGGTACTTAGGAGATACCACATCCTTTTTTGCTCGAATTACCATCAGTTTAGTTGAAGCGATATAGTCTATGGGCGAAAAATCCACATAGGCAAACCGCCTGTTCTGTGGACGGATCTCGCTATACAGAATATCGTCTCGCTGAAAAGTTTTCTTGAGCTGCCCTTTCAAATTGGAGTTTGGAACTCGTTCGTGGTTGAGAACTCTACCCTCTAAAACATCCGAGGTGTTGATAAGCGTCACCATATTCTTTTTTTCACGATAAGTGTCCGAAATAGACGAACAAACTTCACCAACGGGCATATATATTGTTTCATTCATACTACCCACCATCCTAACCAATGTACTTTCTATGTGCCAGCTTCACATTCTGTTGTTTCACCATTGCATAGTGCATGGTGGTGTCGATTTTCTGATGCCCTAAGAGCTGCTGGACCTGCTCTATGGGCATTCCTTTGTCTATAGCAGTAGTAGCCAGAGTGCGTCTGAACTTGTGGGGGTGAACCTTCGGGATATTCAGACGCTTTCCCAGCTCCCGAAGACGTGTCTCCACACCGCCGATCATCAGCCGGTCAAATGGGGCTTTCAGTGAAACGAACAATGCCGGGTTTCCATCCGTTCGACCCTCAAGATAGTTTTGAAGGTGGATCTTTGTCCTTGCATCGAAGTAGACCAATCGTTCTTTATTGCCCTTGCCGACAACCACACATTCGCGCTCATTGAAGTTGATGTCTTCGCGGTTTAGCGTGACCAACTCTCCAACACGCATTCCAGAGGAAGCCAGAAGATCAATCATCGCCAAGTCCCGTGCTGTTGTGCAGTTGTCACGCATCAGCTCTAATGCTTCATCAGTGTAGGTGTCCTTGACCACCTTTGCAGTCTTGACTTTGTGAATCCGACGTACCGGGCTTTTCACGATGAAGTCCTCATCCTCAAGCCAAGAGAAGAAGCTGGACAGAATCCGACGAATGTTGTCTATAGTTACCTTGCTCGACCTGCGCTGAACCTGATAGTTGGTCAGATAGCGGCGCAAATCATCTGTGGTGATCTGTTTCACAACCTTTCCAACTCCGAAAATCAGAGCCTCAATCGTCTTCCGATAGTAGCTCAGGGTTTTCTCTGAGCAGCCTTCAATCCGTTTTGCCGTAATAAATGCTTCAACTGCATCCGTCTCTTCTGCTACGGGAATTGCGCTGCCATCATAGGTGATCGTTGCCCCTTCCAATGTCTCAGCCATTGCGTCCCGAAGGTGCATGAGCTGTTCGTTGTTGAGATACGGCAGCATTTTTCGCTGTATCTCCGTGATGAGTTGTTCTGTCATTGTCGTGTCTCCTTTCAAGGTAAGAGAACGACATTCAGTGGCAGTCCCTTTTGTAAAACTCTCGCCACTGGTGAGAGTTATTCAGACGGTAAACGATAATTTAGCGGCTTAGAGATGAACAGAAGAGACATCAATCTCGCCGGACATCAGCTTGGGTAAAAGACTATCCCGAAGTCGTTTGAGCTTGTCGTTTTCAATGGCGTTAATCCGCATTTGAGCGTACATCGGTGAAACGAGAGACTGAAACTCTGCCAGCTCGTCCTCCGAAGGAAGAATTAACTCATAAGAGAGCGTGTCCGACGGTGTTGTTCTTTGTCTACTGCCCGTTGAGCCAGTAACATGACTACACATAAAGTCGGAAAAGGAGCCGCTGTCTATGACTGAGTACAGGAAATCCGTAATAGATTGATCCTTTGCTTTATAGACGATGAACTCCGTAGAGCATACTGCATTCCCGGTCAGACAATACGGCTTCCAAACACGCTTCGTTGTTGGGTTGAGTTTTGAGATCATGAAGCACGAGGCATCAATGATGAATTTATTGCTCTTGATGGATGTGGATAGCTCAAAGACCGGAAACCTCGCCTCATCAAAAGCTGGAATGCTATAATGCTCAAGCAGTATCTCAGGCTCTTTCAGTGGGTTGAAACTCTTATTTGAGATCGTCGCAACCTCTCCAAGAGTTACAATACGCCAGTCGGAAGGCAAATCATTAGGCGAAACAGTCTCAAAACGCTCATGATATATTGCTTGCGCTTGCTGCTCTAAATTATCGTTTAGCCTTCTGTTGTTCTCAATCTTCTCTTCCAATGCACGAAGAACTGATGAGATTTTCGCTTGTTGCTCAAGCGGAAGGTACGGGATCTGTATCTGCTCAAGATGGGGAATGCGCAGATTGCTTACAGTCGTTCCCGTTCCTTCGCTACAAGAAATCTGATGTTGTACATAGAGAGATTGCAGACTGTATAGTAAATAGAAGTTATCACAGACGGATTGATTCGCTCGAAGCAAAACCATTCTCTGCCCAAGGCAGCACTCTGTGTTTTCCGGGATCATGCCAACGTCACCAATAGGGGCTTCACGAGTGATGATTATGTCACCGGGTTGTGGTTTCGCTCGCTTTATCCGTTGTGCAAAATGTTCATCATCCGTGTACGATGGCGATGAAAAATCAATTTTTCCGTGCTTGATATTTTTGTTCCTGATAACAATTTTCCCGTTTGCTGTCCACTTCGGAGTTGAGTGTGGGCAATCCACCACAACAGAACACAACTCTCGTATTGTTCTAAATTCGCTCATTCTCCGTCTCCTTTAGTTTAGCATACTGGCGTTTCCATGAGCGCGACGGTTGCCTGCAAATCAGATCGTCACACACAAAAGCACATACTCCCTCAAGCATATAATTCCGACAAATATCGGGATTGTTTGCCCGGCACCCATACGTCTGTATTTCGGAATCACCACTGTTTAGTTTTTCGTTGAATCCGAAGTGCAGCTCAGATTTCAAAGCCAATCGCCCCCAGTCGTTCTTTGATCTGAGCTTCAAGCTCATGAGACTTAGTGAAAAGCTCAGACAGTTCAGAAGTCAGACGCCCCATTTTCTCTTCAAACGGCTCACCGTCATCTTCCTGTTCCTCAATGCCCACATAGCGTCCCGGCGTGAGAATGTAATCCTGCTTTGCGATGTCCTGCGTAGTAACAACCGCGCAGAACCCTTTTTCATCTTCAAGCGTTCCATCAACGAAGGCGTTGTAGGTGTCAGCAATTTTCTTGATGTCTTCATCCGTCAGTTCGCGCAGCTTTCGTGTGACCATAGTACCGAGCTTCCGAGCGTCGATGAACAGCGTTTTACCTTTTTGCTTTTTGTTCTTTGCAAGGAACCAGAGCGATACCGGAATCTGCGTCGTGTAGAAGAGCTGCGTCGGCATTGCGACGATGCAGTCCACAAGGTCAGCATTGATAATGTTTTTGCGGATTTCACCTTCACCGCCGGACTGCGAGGAAAGCGAACCATTTGCAAGCACCATACCGATACGCCCATTCGGGGCGAGATGCCAGATCATGTGCTGCAACCACGCGAAGTTTGCATTTCCAGCAGGAGGCGTACCATACTGCCAACGGACATCATCAACGAGTTTATCCGCACCCCAGCCGGAGAGATTGAAGGGAGGATTCGCCATAATGAAGTCTGCCTTGAGTTGAGGGTGGCAGTCGTTAAAGAACGTGTCCGCATTAAACTTGCCGAGGTCGGCTTCAATACCGCGAATGGCAAGATTCATCTGCGCCATCTTCCATGTGGTCGGGTTGGAGTCCTGACCAAAAACGGAAATCTTGTTGATGTTGCCGCCGTGATTTTCGATGAACTTTGCGGACTGAACGAACATACCGCCAGAGCCGCAGCACGGGTCATAAACACGTCCATTAAACGGCTGCAATACTTCAACAAGGGTACGCACGACACAAGAGGGAGTATAGAACTCACCGGCAAGTTTGCCTTCCTGTTCAGCAAACTTGGAGAGACAGTATTCGTATGTACGACCGAGAATGTCCTTGCTGCTCCCATGCTCGATCATCTGAATGTTGGTGAAGAGATCAACCACTTCACCAAGACGCCGCTTGTCCAGCTCCGGACGGGCGAAGTTCTTAGGCAGAATATCTTTGAGGCGCTTGTTTTCTTTCTCAATACTGCGCATTGCATCATCAATTACCGTGCCAATTTCCGGCGTGTGAGCGGCAGCAGCAATCGCACTCCATCGTGCATTCTCAGGGACAAAGAATATGTTTTCGGCAGTGTATTCGTCCTGATCCTCTTCAAATCCATCGCCTTCTTCAACCAGTTCCTTGTACTTTGCCTCGAAGCGATCAGAAATGTATTTCAAGAAAATCAATCCGAGAACGACGGACTTGTATTCGGATGCGTCGATGTTTCCGCGCAGGACGCAAGCCGCGTCCCAGATTTGTTTTTCAAAGCCGATATTGCTTGTGTTATTCTCAGCCATTTCAGCAACCTCCAAAGTTATAGTTTCACACTTACTATTTTACAAAAAGAGCTGTACGAAAAACCGGACTCAGTTCTTGTCCGTTCGCACAGCCTCACATATATCTCCGATGTCACAGTTCAAGTAATCACAAATGCGCAGCAAAATAGAGAGGGACACTTCTTCCCCCTTATTCAGTTTTGTCCATGTTCCGGCAGACAGCCCTACTTCATGTCGTAGAGAAGCCTTCTTTATGTCGCGTTCCAGAAGAAGCATCCATAGTTTCTTATAGCTTATGCGCACGGCAACCATCCTTTCGCTTGCTTGCATTCAACATCGCTTATAATATTATACCGGATTTCATTCTCAAAAGCAATCCGTTGATGCAGAAATTAAAGAAAAAGTTTCAACTTCTCGAACCTTCTCTCAAGGATGCAGGGCATCTCCGGTCAACAGGAGATGCCCTGCTTTTGAAAGGACTATTCGCGCTGTGTGCTGCGCAAATGATCACGGTCATGGTCAGCAGAAGGAGCGAGAAACGTATCAACATTAGACTTGATCGTCTCTATTTGCTTTACTTCTTTTTTGAGCTTCGCACGTTCATCATAGAGTCGCTGCTGCTCGTCAAGAAGTCGCTGCTGTTCCGCTTGCAGTGTCTTCAAGCTCGGCAGTTTTTCATCGCCCTGCATGGCAAGCAGCGTACTCCGCGCCGCCTCAAAGATCACAAGCTCGGCTTCGTGCTTTGCCTTGAAGCTCGGCTTGTCTTTCGCCTTCTGGAAGGCGTCATATACAGGCTTGAGGCGCTGGTAGTTGGAGATATTTTTGATGAGCGGCTGGACTTCCCGCAGTCGCGCTTCGACGCCTTTCAGTTCCTTGCCGGTGCGGTCATAGGAGCTGTGAACGTCCTCGACCTTCTTCTCAAGATCGGCGTATTGGAGCAAGTTGTTTTCCGTGAGATAGTTGAGCGTCCGTGCCGCTTCCTTGAGGATCGTGAGCTTGGCTTTATACTCATAGCCCTTGCTGTCGATAAGTCTGATCCGCTCCTGAATATCTCCGATGAGAGAGATGCCCTTCGGCACGGTCTGCCTCCGGTTTCTGCGCGGCGTCCGTCCGGCAATCCGCTCCTTGATGCGTTCCTCGGTGTAGTTCTCTCCGATGGTTTTAGACCGGGTAAACCGCTCCTGACCTTCAGCGCGGAAGGAGATGTATTTGCCGGTCTTGATTTCATAACCGGCTTCCTGCATGAGCCGCAGAAAGTCATCGTAGTCCTTCGCTGTGATAACAAGCCGGTCGATGGTCTGCTTGAGCTTTTGCTTCCAACTCGTGCCGCGTTTGGCTTCTGTGTACTCTTTGTAGTCCATGCCTTTGTTCTGCGACGGAGGGATCACAGACAGCCCGTGTTCCTTGCATATCTCATCACTGAGCTGACGCAGTTCCCGATAGGTTCTCTTGTTGCTCCGGTAGGCGTGGAAGTCCACATAATTCACGGCATTGAAGATGATGTGATTATGGCAATGTCCCTTGTCGATGTGTGTAGCAATCACATACTCGTACTTGCCCTTGAGCCATTCGTCCGCAAGTTGCTTTCCGACTTCATGAGCCTCTTCCGGTGTCACTTCACCGACGTCAAACGACTGGATCAGATGACGGGCAAGCACCTTTGGCATCTGCATTCCTTGCTGTACTGCAAGGTTTCTCGTCCACTCAAATTCTTTCGCCGCTGCGTCGCTTGCAGCGCATCCATAGGACGAAACATAGAAAGCATCGTCGGTCTTCTGCGGGTCGAGAATGTAGGCAATAGCCTTGTTTACAGTTCCTCGGATTGGCTTGATTTTAGTAACTGCCATATCTCACCCTGCCTTTCTTTCAGTTCTGCAATATCGTCCGCATAGAAGTGTCCGGTGGAGTTGATGCGGCGGCAAATCTGATTGATATTCGAGGCAACACGGCTGACAGCGGCGGCGAGTTTTTTCTGCTGCGTGTAGTCCACTTTGATGATATAGCCGTCAATCGCCATCTTCCGGAGATATGCTCCCATGTTCTTTGTTCCGAGCTGCGCCATCTTTGCCTTGATGATTTTTTTCTCATCGTCGGAGACGAAGAAGAGTATCTGATTTGGTCGCGTTCTGTTTGCCATAGGCGTTCCGTCCTTTCGTAAAGGAAGAGGGTTTGGGAGACTTCCCAACAAGCATTTCTGCGATTAAGGGGAGGGTTTCCTTAATCGGAAATCGCCGTGTGTATATACACCGGCTGTGCTTGCTATTCTCTAAAATCGTATTCCCTCGCAGAGACTCCCCGTAAAATACCCCTTCACTTTACTAAGTGAATCACGCCCCGTTTTTGTCCCAGAAAACAGAAAAAAGACGCCTGAAAGCGTCTTTTCGCTGTTGCTGCACAATACCTATTCAAGCGTTGAGAACAACTCGCCGTCAATACTCAGGACATCATCCATCGGAATCTTTGCGCCGTCCTGCATGGTAATTAGGCGCTCAAAGTCATCAACCTTTATGACTGCGCCGGTTGCAGTTACATACACACCGCCAGCTTTGCGCTCATCAGGTTTGAAGTAGGTTATTTCAACCTCCGGCTC
>OMEH01000252.1_pt1 | contig 30596 bp, 27 predicted proteins | sample 1645391 | NCBI WGS metagenome assembly OMEH01 (sample SAMEA103958133, study PRJEB25191) | human gut metagenome | biome: human-associated habitat [ENVO:00009003]; feature: intestine environment [ENVO:2100002]; material: feces | place: Germany | collected 2013/2015 | reverse complement strand
AAGACCCCGCCGATCGGGTTCTTGTAGGCGATGCCTGCCGAGAGGCTGCGTTGCAGCGCTTGCCGGTATTCGTTTACGCCGCAGAGCACCGAACGGTAGTTGCGCAGGACGGCGCCGTTGCCTGTGCGGCTGTCGTCCGCCGCGTCGCGGCCGACCGTACCCGATGCCGAAAGCGAAAGGTGTCCCGTGGGGCTCCATTTCACCGCGAAGCGGGGCTTCCAGGTGAAAATGCCCGCCGGGGTTCGGCTGCCGTCGATCCTGTCGTGCAGTCCATAGCGGCGGTAACCTGCCGGCAGGTCGAGCGTCAGCCGCAGCCGCTGCGAGCGGTAGGTGATGCCCGGCTGGAGGTAGACGCCCGCGTAGCCGGCCGAAAGGTCGTTCGCGGTGCCTGTCCCGAGCCCGGTGCCCGTCAGGTCTGTTACGAGCCCCCGGAAGAGTGCCGAAACCCCGCCTTTGAATGCGAAGGCGAACCGCCCGGCCTGTGTGCCGAATGCCGCGTTGTGGTTCATGTAAAAAGCGCGGTCGGCGATCGTCTGCCGCTGGTTGCCCGTTTCGCGCACCACATCGAGCGACTGAGGGCGGGTAAGGTATTTCAGGTAGGAGGTGACGGTGAGCGAACGTGTGCCGGTGCGCCGGATATATTTCAGGTCGTTTTCGATGCCGTAGGCCGGGGCGTCGGCACGCTGGCGGTTGGGGTAGCTGCCCGAGAGCACGGCACGGATGCCGTTCCATGCCAGCGAAGCTTCGAGTTTTTCCTGCATGTAGAACCGCTCGGTGTTGGCTTTTAGTGCGATGCGTGCCGAAAGCTGTTGCCGGCACGAAGCGGCCGACTCCTGCTCGGTGTCCACGCGCGTGCCGTCCGCCAGGTACCAGCTTTGCCGGGCGGCGCGATCCGAGGCCAGGCGGTCGTAACCCCAAGTGAGCGAGCTGCTGAGCTGGTAGTCCTCGGAGAGTTTGTGCAGGTTGTTCAGACTGGCCATGTGCGAGCGGTTGAAGCGCGTGCGTGTATCGTCGAGCGGCGCGGACGAAGTGCCGACCGAAAGGTGTGCGGCGGGATTGTAGTCGTTGGCTCCGCCGTTGAGGATGTCCTCGACCGAAAGCCGTTCGGTCTCGGCCGAGGGGTTTTGCCCTGTGTTGTCGGTTTTGAGGTTGACCATCGACTGCCCCCGGGCACCGATGCGCATGGCGAAGAGCGCGCCGTTCCACAACGCCGGCGACCAGCCCGCACCGCCGCGCAGCGTCCCCGTCCAGCGGGCTTTGGCGTGCGGCTTCAGCCGGAGGTTGATGGCTGCGCGGTCGCTGAATACGATGTCCTTGAGCGCCTTGATCGGCTGGTGGTTCTCCATCACTTCGACGCTCGCCACGTCCTGCGGCGCGATGTTGTTGGTCGCCTGTCCGTAACGGCCGTCGAGCATGTCCAGCCCTTCGATGTAAAAGTTGTTGATCGGCTGGCCGTTGTAGCGTATCTCGCCCGATTTCGCCACCTCGATGCCCGGCATCTTGCGCAGTACGTCGGCGATCGAGCGGTCTTGCGCCTCGGTGAAGCGCGACACGTTGTAGCTTACGGTGTCGCCCCGGAAGCTCAGCCGCGGGGCGCGGATCGTCACCTCGCGGATATCGGTCGTCTCGGGCGTCAGCAGCACGAGCATCCGCCCGGCGTTGGCCGGAACCGACTGCCGGCGGTAGCCCATCGTCGAGAAGTCGAGCTGCGCGGTTGTCCCGCCCCCGCGCGGCCTGAGCACGAAATCGCCCGAGGCCGAGGTCGTCGTGTAACCCAGCGGCTTGCCCAGGGAGTCCCGCGCCGTGACGATGGCCCCGGCGACGGCCGCCCCGTCCTCCTTGTCGGCTACGTGGCCCGTATACTCCTGGGCCTGGGCGGCGATTGCGTCCAGCAACCAAAGCAGGGTCAGCAGGTACTTCATCGCGCCGCGGGGTTATTCTGTTTCCAGCGGATTGTATTCGCGGAGCAGGTCGGCACCCTCGCGCGGCGTCCCGTCCTCGTTCCTTACCGTGATCCTGATGTTCGAATTGGCCTGCATGTAGCCGATCGGGTCGGTCATGAATTTGCGCTCGGTGGCCAGGAATTTTTTGCGCGAAGTTTTCAGGTAGTTCAGGTCGGCCATCGTCACCGGGACTTCGGCGCGGCGGATCCCGGTCGCCTCGAAGCGGATGATGCCCCCGTCGTCGCCCGTGTCGTTCACGGACAGGATCAGTCCGGGCAGCCCGTGGAATTTCCAGGGGCCGGTGGCGAGCGGGAGCTCCTCGGTGTACCAGGCTTCGTAATCGCGCCCGCGGAAGCGGCAGGTCGCGCGGCGGCAACCGTAACCGATGAATTCGCGCGTCCCGTCGCGGAGCGTCCACTCGATTTCGGGCAGCGGCTCGGTGTAGAGCATGTTGTCGCGCGAGATTTTGTCGGTGCAGGTCAGTTCGCCTGCGGGGTAGTTCTGGAATACGACAGCTTCCAGGCCGCCCTTGAAGTTGCCCACGTTGGCCAGCACCTGCTCGGTCGGGGTGATGCGCAGCAGCGAGTCCCGCTGGAGCGTCTTGTAGGAGAAGAATTTCGTAACCTTCCCTCCGGCCTGCAACAGCAGCAGGTCTTGCATCGGCTCCTTGCTGTCGGGGCGCCGCAGCCACTCCATGCGGTAGCTCACTTCGAGCGTGGCGGTGTCCAGCACGGTCTGCCGTACGCTGCCCGTTTCGAGGGCCTGTGCCCCGCCGTCGGTCGAGTAGGAGATGACGGTCTGCGCCCGTCCTGCGGTTGCGGCGGCCAGCGCAGCGGCGATGATAAGGAAGGTGAGTTTTGTTTTCATGGCTTCGGTGTGTTGGTTTACGGTGCAATATTACCCCGAAAAACGAAGGGCGATGGTTAACGCCGCGTTAAGAAGTGTTAAATAATGTTAACGCCGGCGGCAGGAGTGTTTTTATTCGTATTTTTGTGGTATAAACCCCTCGGCCGTGGATAAGAACCGTTTCAGAAATATCTCGTTCTGCGCGATCGGCGCCCTGCTGGCGCTGGCCTTCGTGCAGGCGTGGAGCTTGTGGCGGATGTATGCCGACCGAGCGGAGGAGTTTTCGCGTAAGGTGACCCTCGCTATGAACCGCGCGGCGTACGACGACCTGCTGATGGGCAACCGGCGCCGGACGTCGCAGACCCGGACGTCGGTCGTGACGACGGGCAATATCGACTCCGTTAAGCTGGATATGATCGACACGATCTCTGTGAAAAGCCTTGGGGCGGCCGGCAAGGTGCTTTCCATCCGGTCGAAGGTCGACACGCTGCGGACGAATATCGCCCTGCGCCGCGGCGACAAGACCCGTTATATCTACCAGGAGGTGCGCATGCCTTCGTTCACGGCGCTCCAGTTCAACCTGTCCCGCTACGACTCCCTGCTGACGCGTTACCTGGCCGATTCCGGCATCGGCCTGCCACACAGTGTCGACGTGATCCGGGGCGGGGACGACGGGGATGTTACCGAAATCCGGCTCGACAGCCTGGCGGCGCGGCCAGCGGGTGCGGCGCGGGAGGAGGCGGTCATCGCCTCGCAGAAGGACGCTCCGCGGATACGGAACCCGAAGGTGTTCACCTCGCGCGTCACCACGGACGACAAGCTGCTTTTCCGGGTGAAGATCGAAAACCCCCACCGGGAACTGCTGCGCGAGCTGTTCGGCATCATCCTCACCTCGGTGCTCATGCTGCTCGTCGTCGCGTTCGTGGTCATCTACCTGTTGCGGACGCTGTTCCGGCAGAAGACGCTCGAGGAGATGCGGATGGATTTCACGCACAATATCACCCATGAACTGAAGACCCCGATCGCCGTGGCCTATGCGGCCAACGACGCGCTGGAGAATTTCGGGGCGGCCGACGATGGGGTGCGGCGTGCGAAATACCTGGGTGTGATCCGCAGCCAGCTGACGGCTTTGTCGGAGATGGTCGAGCGCATCCTCACCATGTCGCGCGAGGAACGTGAGGATTTCACGCTCCGCCGCGAGCGTATCCCCCTGGCCGGGATGCTCGGGGCGCTGGCCGAGAAGTTCCGGATGCAGGCAGCCAAACCCGCACGGGTCACGGTGGATGTTTCACCCGAAGGGCTGACTGCCTTCGCCGACCGCTTCCACCTCTCGCATGCCCTGGACAACCTGGTCGACAATGCCCTGAAATATTCCGGCGAGGAGGTGCATATCCGCATTTCGGCCGGGCGGGACGGCGGCCGGGTCGTCCTGCGAGTCGCCGACGACGGCATCGGCATTCCGCGTGCCGCGCAGGCGCATATCTTCGATAAGTTTTACCGCGTGCCTACGGGCGACATTCACAATGTCAAGGGCTTCGGCCTCGGGTTGTACTACGTCGGGCTAATCGCCGCCAAACACGGCGGCTCGGTCGCGGTGGAGAGCACCGAGGGGCACGGTACGACCTTCACCCTGATACTTCCGGACGATGGGCGATAAGATCAGACTGCTGCTCGTAGAGGACGAGCAAACCCTCGCGGGGATCATTGCCGATACCCTTTCCGAAAAGGGGTTCGAGGTGACGGTCGCCCATGACGGCGAGGCCGGGTTGCGGGCGTTCCGCGGGTCGCGCCCCGATGTGGTCGTGTCGGATGTCATGATGCCTTGTATGGACGGGTTCACCTTCGTCGGGCGCCTGCGCCGCGAAGCGCCCGGGGTGCCTGTGCTTTTCCTTTCGGCGCGCTCGGCGGCCGAGGACGTGGTGCAGGGATTCGAGACCGGGGGCAACGATTACCTGCGCAAGCCCTTTGCCATGAGCGAGCTGATCGTGCGGGTCAGGGCGCTTGCCGGGCGTGCGGGCGTCGGGAAAGCGCGTACGGAACGTGTGTTCGAACTGGGGCGTATGCGTTTCGACGCCGAGCGCCAGCGGCTCACGTGCGACGGCGTGGTGACGGAACTTTCGGCCCGCGAATCCGAAGTGCTGCAATACCTCTGCCGGAATGCGGGCGAGATCGTGCCGATGAAAACCCTGCTGGTGAATATCTGGGGCGACGATTCGTTTTTCAATGCCCGCAGCCTGCATGTCTTCATCACCCGCCTGCGCCACCGCCTTGCGGCCGACCCGTCGATCCAGCTGGTGAACGTGCGGGGAGTGGGGTATAAGCTGCTGATGCGCTGAGGCGGGGATTGCCGCACTGTATTGAAACCGGAATTTATTCCCTCTCCGGTTGCCTTTTCCGAAGGGATCCGGTTTACGGCAATGCAAATTCTATGACTAAATTTCCAACCTGATTGTTGGATAGTTTATTTGTGCTAAACCCTAAAGGCGTGATATTCAGCGAGCCGATCTCGTTCACGAATCTTCCGATCAGTTCGCTGCCGCCCGTAACCGTTTGCGGGTTGTTGCCTTTGTCGAAATAGACATAATAGACGAGAAGATCGGCTTTAACCTGAATGTCATCCGCACTCAACTCTTCCTTTTTGATAATTTTATCAACAACGCTTATTGCCTTCGTATATTCCAGGTCTGTCTCAACGAAAAGCAAAGACATTCGGCCAAAGGTCAGGTGGGTAATATAGGACATATCGGGCAGTTGTTCCTCGCTGATTGTTTCTCGGATTAATTTATCAGGATAGTCCATCATAATAGTAAACATTTCCCGGGAATAGTTATAGAAAAACCCCGTCCGTTTCCCCATTTCTTTTTCGGTGTAGGGTTTCCCGCTTAGCAGTTCATCGAGGTTGAGGCCCAGGTTGCCTACCCCCAGCAGGTGCAGATGCCTGTGTGAGTGGTATTGCAAAGGGCCGATATAGTTGAATTGCTGACTTTGAGCTGGTAATTCGGAGGTTATTTGCTGCACCATTTCATTCATACCGTCGAACGAGGGCAGCATTTCTTTTTCATAAAGCGTCCTGTTGACATAGGCGCTTATGTTAATCGGGTTGTAAGTATATTGGTCGTAGACCGTCAATGTCCGGTTGTCAGTATGGCAGTTAATCAAATGTCCCGGATAAACCTGCGTCCTGAACGCCGGGTTTACAAATGACTGTTCGGCCGAAAGCCGATATTTGCGCGTGACATTGTCCGGCAGGAGGTCGTATTTGTTATCGTTGAATTTATTAACTGCGAACGTATGCCACTGCAAAGGGTCGTATTCCGGCTTTTTTTGCCCGGCTTGGGAAACGAACAGGTCGGCGGTTGTCTGTTTGTACCTGTCATGCAGGCAGGCAAGCGTTATTGTTGCCTCGCGCGGATTTTCCGTGTCGTTCGGCAACACCTCTATATCCAGATACTCAGCGTTATCCGCAACGGCCTTTTCGATAATGCACCATTGCGGAATATTTCGGATACTCCAGTCGCAGTTGGCCGAAACTGCTATACGTTGCTGAATCCCGGAATAATCTGCCCTGATTTCATCTTCATCGAGGGTGATGTAATACTTCTGCTCCGGTTCATCGTTGTGACAGGCTGCGCAGCAGAGCGCCAAAAAGAAAAGACCCCAATGTTTCATCCTAAAAAGTGTTTTAGTTAAACGATTGGGGGAAGAGGCAGATTGAAAATATGCGTGTCCCTGCGCGGTGTTGCCCGCATCGGTCATAAGGGTTGGTTTCAGTTTCACCCCCCCCCCTCGGATTTCGATTTAAAGGTATGAAATAAACACGCATTTGCAAAATAAATCTGCAATTTCCGCCCAATACGGGGATGGAAGGCTTCTGGGGCCAGATCGGCTTGCGATTCGCATTTGTCCGGCCTGCCGCCCGAAAAAAATCTCCCAAGGAGGCGACTTCGATGTGCGGATAACGGAATACCTGCTTGTCTTTTCAGCAGCCTGAATGTCAGTCTATGCGTTATTTATCTCTTTCGGCAAATGCAGTCCGTCAGGTGATCGTCGATAAATCCTGCCGCCTGCAGGTGGGCGTAACAAATCGTGCTGCCGAAGAATTTGAATCCCCGTTTTTTCATGTCTTTGCTCATGGCATCGGATTGGGGCGATGATGCCGGAATCTCGCTCAACGACCCAAAGGTGTTGGTAATCGGCTTCCGGTCGGGAAAGAACGACAAGGTGTAGTTGTAGAAACTACCGAACTCTTCCTGTATGGCAAGGAATAGCCTTGCGTTTGTGATTGTGGATTTGATTTTCAACCGGTTCCTTACAATGCCGTCGAACCGCATCAGCCGTTCGACATCGCTATCGGTCATTTGTGCCACCTGCACGGCGTCGAAGTTGCAAAAGGCCTTGCGATACCCCTCACGCTTTCTGAGTATCGTTATCCAGCTCAACCCGGCCTGGGCACTCTCCAGGACAAGAAATTCGAACAGCGTCTTGTCGTCGGTCACCAATTTCCCCCACTCCTGGTCATGGTATTTCACATACAGCTCGTCGGTTCCGCACCAGCCGCACCGTCCGTTTATCATGTCCTGCATAGTCATCATGTTTGTAATATGGAGTAAAGATAGCTGATTTCCAGCTTCGTGCCAAATTTTAAGCCCGCTTCGGCCCGCTACAATTTGTCAATATAATAAACGTTGCGATGAAAGAATCCGAATCGGTAGGTGCGGAACGTGCTTTTATCGGAACCACTTTTGCTTTGGCAGAGAATTGTGCTTTCGAGTATAATATACTGACAATCAGCTTAAAATGTGCTTATTTGTAACATTGTGTCCACAAAAAAGTCTCCGAAAGGAGACTTCAATGTGCGGATAAAGGTGCTCCTGCACATTTGTAAGCCTAATGTATATCAACGGTTTGCAACGGTTTTCTATGCTTTATTCCCGCGTCGCCTACCGTCTTTTTGCATGGTCTTGCGCCCGCCTGCCCGTTTCGCCTGCGCCGTCGCCGTATCTCCTTGCATGACAGTACAAATATAGCGATTTTCGGCGAAAAAACCAAATGCGAAGACTTTTGGAGATGCAGGCGGATTTTTATCGTCAAATTGAGCATTATTCGTATTGTTAATATTATGCATTAATAGTTGGTTGTTTGAATGAAATTATGTGAATCGTATCAAGCTCGATTTATGTTCGATATCGATTTTATAAATGAAAAAATAATTTGCGTCATAAGATGACATAAATAAACATTATCTTTGTATTCATAATATAGTCTTAGTCATCACTTAAAACTTTACAATATGGACAGGCTGGGGTATAGTCAGATAAATTTTTTGTTCATTCTAACTTTAATACAAAGAGACGATGGACAAAAGAAACAAACTTTGGAGGAGAGAACAACAGAACCGGGTGTTTAAAGCTCGCATGGTTTATCATGCCGCTTGCGGGTGTGGAATCAAGAAAGCGGATGGTAACTGGAATAGACATCCTCATTGGTTCGAGTTGGCAAGGGTGAAATGGATGCAGATCTACAAAAAAACAGGAACGCCATGCAGTTGTTGGTTGTGCCGAGGAGAGAAGTATGATCGCAGGGGATATGTAAAGGAAACATTGCGGATTATAGCCGAAGCATAGACAGATTCGTATGCGTCACTTTGAAATTTAGTATTGTCAATATGTTGAATAATTTAATATTTAGAGCCTCATAAGTGTTTAATCGACTCGTAGAAAGTTACGGGTCAAACCTTATGAGATCATGAGCAGAAGCAGGAAACGAACACCCGTCAGCACGATCGCGTGTTGCAAGTCGCAGAAAAAGGACAAGCAGTTATGTAACCGTCTTTTTCGTAGCCGATCCAAACGATTTATCCGGGACGGTAAGGAGCTGCCGCTTCGGCTTCGGGAAGTAATGAATATTTGGGATTTTGCCGGTGACGGCAAATGCTATTGGGGCTATGATTGCAAGTATTTCGAGAAGTTGATGAGAAAGTAGCAGTACGCTCTCCTTTACTTTTGGGTAAGGGAGAGCGAATTGTATTTGGGTGGCTGTAAAATAATCGCTTCGACGGATTTTCGATATTTCAGGCTTATTCGTATCTTTGTTTCTATGGACAGAGGGGAGATTATCATTTACCAGACGGCAGACGGCGAGACCCGCTTGGACGTTCGCATGGAGAACGACAGCGTGTGGCTGACGCAGGCGCAGATTGCGCATTTGTTCGGAGTTGACAGAACGGTTATTGTCAGACATGTCAACAACATTTATAAGTCGTCCGAATTGGAGCGGGACGTAACATGTGCAAAAATTGCACATGTTCAGCATGAGGGGCAACGGCAAGTGCGACGTATGATTCCATTTTATAACCTCGATATGATTCTATCGGTGGGCTATCGCGTCAATTCCAAAAATGCCACTCAATTTCGTATCTGGGCAAATAAGGTCTTGAAAGAGTATCTAATAAAAGGCTATGCAGTCAATAGCCAGTCCAAGGCCGAGCAGTTGGAGGAGCTGAAACAAACCGTTCATCTGCTCTCGAACGTGTTGTCGGCAAAGGATGTTACGAAATCCGAGGCAATCGGGTTGCTGCGCGTGATTACGGACTATACTTACGGTCTCGATACGCTCGACCGCTACGATTATCAGCAGTTGGAAGTGTCGGCTACTACGACCGAGGAGCCGTTTCATGCGACCTATGAAAATGCGATGGAGGCGTTACAGGTGTTACGCGACAAGTTCGGAGGCAGCGAGCTGTTCGCCCACGAGAAGGACGAGTCGTTCAAAAGCACGATGGGCGCAATTTACCAGACTTTCGGCGGGCGGGACCTCTATCCGAGCGTTGAGGAGAAGGCGGCTAATCTGCTCTATCTGACGGTTAAAAACCATTCGTTCAGCGACGGTAACAAGCGTATCGCCGCTTTCCTGTTCCTTTGGTTCTTGGAAAACAATCGGATTCTTTACCGTGCTGACGGTTCGCGCCTTTTGGATAACAATACACTGGTCGCCCTGACGCTGATGATTGCCGAGAGCCGCACGGAGGAAAAAGACGTGATGACGAAGGTTGTGGTGAATCTGATCAATAAGAACAATTGACACGATAACAGCGTGTCGGATATCGGAAAAGTGATGAAACCTATGAAGCCTAGTCATTTTATGAACCGAGTTTTATTGTTTGTATTGTTGCTAGTGGTAGGCAAAGGTGCTTTGTCGCAGGAGCGGATAGATACACTCTACTATAGCCGTTCGGGGATGACGGTGCGAAATCCGGTTTTTGCCGATTATTATCGACTGGCGCTTTATCCTGCGGATGCGGCGGGGCTCAAAATGTTCAAGGATTTTTATATTTCGGGAGAATTGCGGAGAGAAGGGCGTTTTCAGACAATCGATACGCTTGATGATCGCCGGACGGTGTTTGACGGAGATGTTGTTTCCTATTTCAAGAATGGTCGCATGTCGGAAAAATCATATTATTCGGAAGGATTGTTGGAAGGCGAATATCGGCAATACGACGAGAATGGAACGTTGAAAACACGTGCGTCGTATGCCGGCGGCGAATTGTCCGGGATGTACGAGGCATACAACGGAGACGGCTCCTGCCGAATGGTGGAATATCGTGCAGGGCTGCCGGTTCATGATTATTATTTGCTGGCGGACGGCAGCGGGAACACGCTTAAATTCCGCATTGCGGACGACATGCCGGTATGGGAATCTCCGGTCATAACGGAGCGTTCGGTCGATTATCGGGACGGTGTGCCCTGGGAGGTCTATTTCAAAAACGGATTGACGATCGCCTTGACGGATGCCATCGTCCGGGATTACGGCAAGTGGCACCGGGTCGATCTGATTATCTCCAATAATTCATTGACGCCGGTCGAATTCAATCCGGAGACCGATATGACGGCCTATTCCGTAGACGAACACGATGTCGCCACCGATCTGCAGGTCTGGTCTTGCGATAGCTATCTGAAGAAAGTGAACCGATCGCAGACCTGGGCCGCTGTTTTGATGGGCGTCAGCGAAGGAATGGCTTCTGCCGGCGCAGGGTATTCGACCTCCACGACGACCGGTTACAGCAGCTACGGCGGTTATTCGTCTTATACGACTACGACTTATAATCCCTCTGCAGCCTATCAGGCCAACATGGCCTCACAGCAGCGGATCGCTGATTTCGGTCAGGCCTTGCAGGACGAACAACAGGTCAAAAAGCTGGGATATTTGAAGAAAAACACGATATATCCCGGAGAATCCGTATCCGGATTTGTTCATGTAGCATGGATTAAAGGGGAGCGTGTTGTGTTCATTATCCGGATTGAAGGTGCCGAATACATTTATGAGTGGGGATTTGACAAGAAAAATGCGTTTTTATTGAATAAGAACAACTAAGCTGTATCATTTTTTCTAAAATTTAGTTGAGGAAATAATATCCGCAAGGTCCTGCAAATCGCTATGTGAGCCTTGCGGATATTGTTTTTAAGGTTTATTCCTTTGCGGGAAAGCGAAAAAATGGGAAGATTTTGTACCTTTACCTAAAATATTCTATACAATGGCAGCGATGAATACAGCCGACATCGGCTTTGAAAAGGAAATATGGAAGGCGGCGGATAAGATGCGCGGAAATATTGATGCATCGGAATATAAATCCGTTGTATTGGGACTTATTTTCCTGAAATACATCTCGGACAAATTCGAAGCTAAATATCAACAGCTTGTTGCCGAAGGAGAGGGCTTTGAGGAAGACAAGGATGAGTATTTGAGTAATAAAAATGAGAAGGGTAGTTATGATCCGGTTTTCTATGTCCCTGCGGAAGCCCGTTGGGAAGCTATTGCCATCCATGCACACTCTCCTGAAATTGGAACGATCATCGACAATGCGATGCGGGCAATTGAGAAGGAGAATAAGCGTCTGAAAGATATTCTTCCGAAAAACTTTGCGCGTCCCGAGCTCGACAAACGCCGCTTGGGTGAAGTTGTCGATTTGTTTACAAATATTCGGATGCATGAGCACGGCGATTCGAAGGATATTTTGGGTCGTGCTTACGAATATTGTCTTTCGAAGTTTGCTGAGGCCGAAGGAAAATTGGCAGGTGAATTTTATACTCCGGCTTGTATCGTTAAGACGTTGGTGAACGTATTACAACCTTATAAAGGTCGTGTTTACGATCCTTGCTGCGGTTCGGGTGGTATGTTTGTACAGTCTGCACAATTCATCGAGAACCACTCTGGAAATATCAATAATATATCAGTCTATGGTCAGGATTCCAATCCTACGACATGGAAAATGGCGCAGATGAACTTGGCGATTCGCGGTATCGAGGCCGATCTCGGGCGATATAATGCGGATACCTTTTTCAATGATTGCCATCCGACTCTGAAGGCCGATTTCGTGATGGCCAATCCTCCGTTCAATCTGAGCGATTGGGGGGCGGATAAGCTGGCGGATGATGTGCGTTGGAAATACGGTACACCGCCCAATGGCAATGCCAACTTTGCGTGGATTCAGCATATCATCCACCACCTTGCCCCGACGGGACGTGCGGGCGTTGTGCTGGCCAACGGCTCGCTGTCGAGCCAGAGTGGCGGTGAGGGCGAGATTCGGCGTAAATTGGTAGAGGCTGATTTGGTGGATTGTGTTATCGCTATGCCGCCGCAGTTGTTCTATACTACACAAATTCCCGTGTCGATTTGGTTTTTCAATAAAAACAAGCAACAAAAGGGCAAAACGCTCTTTATCGATGCTCGCAACTTAGGTACAATGGTAACGCGCAAACTGCGCGAATTGACCGATAGTGACACGGTCGATCCGATAAAGCGCGGCGATATTCAGCGCATTGCCGACACCTATAATGCCTATGTTGCTGGAAAATTGGAGAATGAAAAAGGATTTTGTGCGGTTACCTCTGTCGCAGAAATTGCCAAGCAGGATTTTATTCTCACGCCCGGTCGCTATGTGGGCATTGCTGCGCAAGAGGAGGACACCGAACCGTTTGAGGAGAAAATGACACGCTTGACGGGCGAGCTTTCTGGACTATTTGAAAAGTCGCACGAGCTGGAGGCAGAGATCAAAAAACAGTTAGGTAGTATTGGGTATAAATTGTAGCAAATATGGGCTTAATTCTTAATGACTTAAAAAATGCATGTGAATTAGAACATGTATGTGACTATGTAAATAATCGCACAACGAGTAGTATGAATTATATCTCTACGGAAAATATGTTACCCAATAAAGGTGGTATAAGTGAATCTACAATAATACCGCCTGGAACCACAACTGAATATAAAATCGGAGATATTTTGATCTCTAATATTCGGCCATATTTCCAAAAAATATGGTGTGCTGATAGGTGCGGTGGGTGCTCTGCGGATGTTTTGTGTATTCGTGCAAAAGAAAATACAGATAGCAAATATTTATACTATCTGTTGAGCCAGCAAGCGTTTTTCGATTACGTAATGTCGGGAGCAAAAGGGTGTAAAATGCCTCGAGGGGACAAAAAACAGATTATGCAATGGCCTGTAAATATCCCCGCAATAGATGTGCAGAAAAAAGTTGTAGCTATATTATCTTCTCTCGATAATAAGATCAGACTCAATCGACGGATAAATGATAATTTAGAGGAGCAGGCCAAAGCGCTGTTTAATCATTACTTTATTCAAAATACAGAGAATTTAGGAGAATGGCAAGACGGGGTTTTGACTGACATTGCCCAATACCTTAATGGATTGGCTATGCAAAAATATCCAGCGATGCCTAATGAGGCAGGATTGCCAGTTTTAAAGATTAAAGAACTTGGACAAGGACAATGTGACACCAACAGTGATCGTTGCTCATCTTTAATAAAACCTGAATATATAATTTCTGATGGAACCATTATATTTTCTTGGTCAGGAACCCTACTTGTAGATATTTGGTGTGGTGGAAAATGTGGGCTCAACCAACATTTATTTAAGGTATCTTCGGCAAAGTATCCTCAATGGTTTGTTTTTTATTGGACAAAGCATCATTTGAATAAATTTATTCGCATTGCGAAAGACAAAGCGGTTACTATGGGGCATATCAAACGATGTGATTTAGAAATATCAAAAGTAAAAATCCCAAGTAAGCAGGCTTTGGTTAATTTAGATAAGTTATTTTCTCCCATCTTTAATAGAATGGTTACTTGTCGAATTGAAAATAGGAAATTATCATCTCTCCGCGATACCCTTCTACCCAAACTCATGTCCGGTGAGATCTCCGTTGAGGAGGTTTCCCTCGATTAGCTTGCTAAATTATCATTTATACGCTTATTGGTCTCTATTTTTTCGTCAATTGAAGAAAGAATAGAGACTATTTTTTGTTGAGTTTTAATATCAGGAATTGATATATCTTGTTCCTGAATAAAACTGTTGAAATCTAAATTCTTAATGCCGGTTGTGCCATTCTCATAGGGGAACATAGCATCTTTATTGTACAGATAAAGCCAGTAATTAAAAAGATATTCAGGTTGGATGCCCGTTGCTGTGATGGCTTTACAGAAGTTAGAACATATCAAAGGCTTACTATATCGGGATAATATTTTATCGGATATTAGCGCAATGCGCCCCGTTGACTGCGTTGGACTCCCGCCGGATATTTCAATTATTAAATTATTAGCAGATAAAATCTTTGATGTCGCTTTTTTATTATGGATAAAACGTTGTGGCATTTTGCCGACATTGCCTTTGCAAAGTTCGGGAATGTCAGCCCCTCTCACACATAATACTTCTGTTGTATAGTTCTCTGTGGGGGAGCCTTTGCCCCAATCACCACTTTTGACTTCTGATATTACATCCTTTATTTTGCAGGTTACTCGTGTCATACCTAATTTATATATTTCCGATGTGAGATTTTGACATTGCTTTGATTAACCATTGCATAGTGCATTGTCGTGTCGATTTTGACGTGCCCCAATAGCTTTTGTACCTGTTCGACCGACATCCCTTTATCAATGGCCATTGTAGCAAGTGTTCGGCGGAATTTATGCGGATGAACTTTGTGAATCGAAACTTTGCGGCCGAGTTGGCGGAGACGTAACTCTACTCCGCTAATTTTAAGCCGATTATGCGGCTTGGCAATGGATACGAAGAGTGCCGGATTGTCATCTGTCCGGCTTTCGAGGTATTGTTTCAGATGAATTTTTGTGCGGGCGTTGAAATAGACTTCCCGTTCTTTGTTGCCTTTACCGAAAACGACGCACTCGCGTTCGTGAAAGTCTATATCTTCTCGATTAATTTTTACCAGTTCGCCGACGCGGATACCGGTAGACGATAGCATGTCTATGATTGCCAGATCTCGTATATGGGTGCAGTTGTCACGCAAAATTTCAAGATTTTCATCGGATAGCACCTCTTTAATTAAAGAGCCGGTTTTAACTTTATGGATGCGTCTCACCGGGCTTTTAAGAATATAATCTTCGTCTTCGAGCCATGCGAAAAAGCTTGAGAAAATTCTGCGGATATTGTCTATGGTAACTTTTGACGATTGGTTATTCGATTGGTATGATGCAAGATAACATCGTAGATCGGTCGTTGTTATATCGACGATATTCTTGTCGATCTGCCGTAACATATATTCAATAGTCGAAGCATAATATTTTAATGTTTTCTCAGAGCATCCCTCGACGCGTTTGGCTGATATAAATAGCGTTTGCAGTTGAGAATTAGCCTTGACTCGCGCTTCGCTATCCGGAAGCTTTTCTGCGATGACAATATTTTGCAATGTGCGATTCAGCACGTTACATAAGATGCTCATTTGATCTGCCGTAATGACGGTACGCATCGCGGTTTTAATTTCGTCAATTAGTTTTTCTTTCATGGCTGCGTTTGTATTATTGAAATTGATAAAGTTACGCAGTCCATTGAAATACACACAAAGATAACCGATAAATGATAATTTAGAGGAGCAGGCCAAAGCGTTGTTTAAGTCGTGGTTTGTGGATTTCGATCGAAACGAATGGGTTCACTGTGAATTAGGAGATATCACACTTATTACTGCTGGAGGTGATAGGCCTTCAAAATATACTAATAAAAAGACTATTGAGTGTCATGTTCCTATATATTCTAATGGAATAGATAATGAAGGATTATATGGTTATACAAATGTTGCAAAAATTCACGAGGAAAGTATAACTATTTCTGCAAGAGGAACTATAGGTTATGTCTGTTTGAGATTAGAACCATATGTTCCTATTGTCCGGCTAATTTCAATAATCCCTAATAAAAAAGAGTTGTCTGCAAAATATTTATACTTGTGGGCATTAACTCAGAATATTACAGGAACGGGGACGACTCAGCAACAATTGACTGTTCCGATTTTCAGAAAAACTCCAATATCAATACCCTCTGACACTAAATTGAAGCAATTTAACTCTATTGCTGATCCTTTATTTAGTCAAATTGAATCTAATAAAAAAGAAAACATAAAATTATCCACTCTCCGTGATACCCTTCTACCCAAACTCATGTCCGGCGAGCTCTCCGTCGAGGAGGTTTCCTTCGATTAGCTTGCTAAATTATCATTTATCAAAGTTACTATTGTAATTTCTATTTTTGTTATATTTGTATTAAACTGGGATTTCTAATGGAATTAGATCTTAATATTGATTCAAATGGCAATGTAATCGTCAATACATTGTCGGAATATGTTGCATATATTTCTCAGTTGCAAGCTGCCAATGAAGGTAGCAATGAGCGATTCTTTTTCAGGGGCCAATCCAATAAAAATTGGGATGTGCGCCCGTGTTTATTTAGAGAGAATAACCTGACGATTGAATCCGATATTATATCCGAGGCTTGTGCTCGTGCTCCTTTTGAATTTGGCGGCCGAAGTGCATTTGAACGACTGACAAAATTACAACATTATGGACTGCCAACCAGAATGTTGGATGTAACGCTAAATCCTTTAGTCGCGTTGTATTTTGCGTGTGCGAAATGTGAAGATAAAGAAAACTACGACAAGAATTATAAAGAATCTGATACTATTGATGTCGACTCCGATCATTCATTTGATAATGAATATGATGTCGATGGGGCTGTTTATTATAGACGGGCTTATGGACATAAGCATAATTCAGATGATATTGATCTGTTGGCCCGAATCGCGGAAATGGATTTCAGCGGAGATATTGTATTGCATCAATTGGTCGAGAAATTAGGACTACGCAGTCAAATAAAACAAGCCGAGGATTTTGAGGAACTGGCAAAGGTGATGCAAAATGCTTACTTTGTTATATCGACATTCAACAATGAACGTTTGATTCGGCAGAGCGGAGCTTTTTTGCTTTCTGGTAGCATTAATATTCAACTCAATAAATCTGATTACGGCGCCAGTCGGATCGAGAAGAGCAGTTGTTCTTTAAATAGCCAGTTTGCGAGCGAAAGGATAATCATACCGGCCGGAAGCAAGGAAAGCCTTTTAGAAGAATTGAATTTCTACAATATAAACCAAGGGGCTTTATTTCCGGAGTTGGAGCATCAGATGGCATATATCAAATATAGTATGTGTAAATCTAATGTCAGAAGCGCTTCATCTTTTGAAAAGATAGATTTTGATGCAATAAAAGCTGAAGAATCTAAGGAAAGTGTTGAGATAGCTGAATCCGTAGTGAGAGAAGAGTTAGTTGATAAGGCTATTTATGATATCATATCACAATATATTTCAGATGATGCTATAAAACAGAATGTTCTTCGAATTATTACACGGCAAACCGAATATATAGATTGGGCCAATAAGGAAGCGACCATTAGTGATTTGAGGCGTAAAATCAAACGAAGCCTGTCTTTACAATCTATTAGTTCTGATGTCGCAACGCAATCTGCGCGTAATATGGTATCACAACTTGTTAACTTGTATGTGAAAAAATAACAATTATATGCACTTCACCGAAGATGATTTTGAAAACGCTATTCTCGAGTTGTTTCGAGAGCAATTAGGCTATGATTATGTGTACGGTCCCAATGTAATGCGCGACTATGCAGAACCGCTTTACGTGGAGGTGCTGGAGGCTGTGTTGCCGCAGATCAATCGTGGACTGCCACAGGCCGCTATTGACGAAGCTATGGTGAAAATTCGGACCTATGAGGGCGGAACGTTGGTACAGAAGAATGAATTGTTCACGGATTATTTGCAAAATGGCGTAGCTGTCAATTATTTCGATGGCCGCGAGCAATGTTCCGCAAATGTCCGGCTTGTCGATTACGATTCACCGTTACATAATCGGTTTACGATCGCTAATCAATGGACGGTCGATGGGCACTCGGTAAGGCGTGCGGATATGATCGTATTTGTCAATGGATTGCCGCTGGTGGTGGTCGAACTCAAATCGCCATCGCGTGAGAATACAGACGTGTCGGAAGCTTATGCACAATTGCGTAACTATATGCAGGAGATTCCGTCACTCTTTATCTATAACGCTTTTTGTGTGATGAGCGATCAGGCGATGACTAAGGCGGGGACGATCACAGCGGGTGAAGACCGTTTTATGCAGTGGAAAACGGTAGATGGGAGTTATGAAGATACCCATAGCGCGAATTTCGATGTGCTTTTCGCGGGAATGTTCGAAAAAACGCGGTTTGTTGAATTGTTGCGGAATTTTGTTTGTTATTCGAAAGACGGTAAACAGGATATTAAGATATTAAGTGCCTATCATCAGTTTTATGCCGTACACAAGGCTGTGCTTTCGACGGTTAAAGCAGCTGAGACAGATGGTCGGGGTGGCGTGTTTTGGCATACGCAGGGCAGCGGAAAGTCATTGTCGATGGTCTTTTTCGCCAAGCAGTTGCAGCAGGCGATGTCGTCGCCGACTATCGTCGTGCTGACAGACCGTAACGATTTGGACGGTCAGTTGTACCGGCAGTTCGCTTGTTGCAGGGATTTTTTGCGTCAGACACCCGTGCAGGCCGAAAGTCGGGCTCATCTTCGGGAATTATTGGCGGGACGCGAAGCGAACGGTATCTTTTTCTCGACGATGCAGAAATTCGAAGAGAGCGAAGAACCTCTTTCGACGCGACGAAATATAGTTGTTATGGCCGACGAGGCGCATCGCAGTCAATACGGATTGGAGGAGAGGGTCAGGATGGTTACGGATGCTGACGGGGTAACGCAAGCCAAAGTTGTAATCGGCGCGGCGCGTCTGGTGCGTAATGCGTTGCCGAATGCTACCTATATCGGGTTTACCGGAACGCCTATTTCGCAAAAAGATCGGTCGACACGCGAAGTGTTTGGAGATTACATCGACGTGTACGATATGACGCAGTCGGTGGAGGACGGTGCGACACGGCCGGTATTTTACGAGAGCCGTGTAATCAATCTGAAACTCGACGAGCAGTCCTTGCGGCGTATTGATGCGGAGTATGATGCGATGGCTGAGGAGGCGGAAGAGTATGTCATTGAGAAAAGCAAGCGTGAATTGGGGCGGCTCGACTCGATCCTTGGAGCTGACGCGACGGTGGCATCATTGTGCGAGGACATCGTAAAACACTATGAGGAATTCCGGCAATACGAGCAGACGGGTAAGGCGATGATAGTAGCCTATTCGCGGCCAATAGCGATCAAGATTTACCGTCGGATTCTCGAAATGCGTCCGGTGTGGAGTGACAAGCTGGCTGTTGTGATGACTTCCGGTAATAAAGATCCGGAAGACTGGCGGGCGATTATTGGAAATGATTCCCACAAGAAAGAGTTGGAGAAGCGGTTCAAAGACAACGATAGCTCGTTGAAAATCGTCATCGTAGTTGATATGTGGCTTACGGGTTTCGACGTACCTTCGCTTTCGACGATGTATGTCTATAAACCGATGTCCGGACACAATCTAATGCAGGCTATTGCTCGTGTGAATCGTGTGTTTGGGGATAAACAAGGTGGTTTGGTTGTGGATTATGTGGGTATCGCTTCGGCGTTGAAGACGGCGATGAACGATTATACATACCGTGACCGCAAAAATTATGGTGATACGGATGTGGCTAAAACCGCCTATCCGGAGTTTCAGAAGAAACTGGACGTTTGCCGTGATCTGATGTATGGATTCGATTATGGTGCTTTCTTCGGTAAGTCTGATTTGGAGCGGGCGAAAGCCATCAGCGGAGGTGTCGATTTCATGCAGTCCCCCGAGCGGATGGAAACGAAAAAACTCTATATCAAAGAGGCGCTGCTGCTGCGGCAGGCATTGTCGCTTTGTCAGAGTTTACTGAATTATGAGCAACGTATCGAAGCTGCCTATTTTGAGGCGGTTCGCACATTACTGACGCGCGTGGAAGCCAAGGGCAAGATTTCGTTCCGTGAGATTAACGGGCGTATTAATGAATTGCTCAAGCAGAGTATCAAGAGCGAAGGGGTAATTAATCTTTTCTCCGATATCAAGGAGGAGTTCTCTTTGTTCGATTCGAAATTCCTGGAAGAGGTTGCCCGGATGAAGGAACGGAACTTCGCCGTAGAATTATTGCGTAGGTTGATTGCAGAGCAGGTACAACTATATCAGCGAACGAATACGGTACGAGCCGAGAAGTTTTCGGAAATTCTGGCCGATGCCATGAGCCGCTATTTGAAAGGGATGCTGACGAACGAAGAGGTTATCGAAGAACTGCTGAAAATAGCCCGTGAGATCGTTCACGGCGAAAAGGCCGGCAAGTCGCTTAATCTGAACAGCGAAGAACTTGCCTTTTATGATGCGTTGACCAAGCCTGAGGCTGTAAAAGATTTCTATTCCAACGATCAGTTGGTCGCTATTACGCGAGAGTTGACAGATGCGCTTCGGCGAAACAAGACGATTGACTGGAATATGAAGGAGAGTGCTCGTGCCGGAATGCGGCGTATTGTCAAACGATTGTTGAAAAAGTATAATTATCCGCCTGCTGGGCAGGAAGATGCTTTGAATACGATTATGGAGCAGTGTAAGAAGTGGAACGAAAATAATTGAATGAGATAGCTATGGGTAAGTTGGAAGAGTCAGTCGTATAATGATTTTGCAAGATATAGTAATAGGCAGTGTCCATAATTTTGTGTAAATGGGAGAATAGGATTCAGTTTGAGTTACGCTCCCCTCGATCCCGGAATATCGTCATCTCTTTCCGCCGGCAGGGAATTAAATGCCGGAGATGAAAATCCGCAAGGCCATGCGAATCGCCCGAGGGGCGAGCCTTGCGGATTTCCATCCCCGGCGTTTTGCTGGTCGCATGTAGATTTGCAGCGTGATGTAATCACAGGTAATTTCGATATGGAGTCGCAGTGAACCGGGGCTTGTCGTAAGCTTTGAGGCTTGGCGGTAGATTTGGACTGCGACTCCATTAACCAGAGAGAATGGCTGTTTAGAATTGTAGGTTTGAAGACCTGGTACATGTGATAGCATACGACTCTCACAAAACTAACAAGTTATGCACTATTTGTATTATGTGGGTCTGGATGTGTCGAAAGAGACTTTCGATGCGTCTTTGGTCGCCTTCGAGGATGCAAACGAGATGGCTCACCGCAAATTCGCCAACTCCCGAAAAGGGATCTGCTCGTGTCTGCACTGGGTTGAGAAGCGGCATGGTATTCGGCTCGACGATGTGATTTTCTGCGCCGAGGATATGGGGAGCTACATATCCGAGATGGCGGTTTGTGCTTCCGACAGGACGCTGAATTTCAATTTTTCACTGATCTCGCCGTTGGTAATCAAGTATTCGATGGGTATTGCCCGTGGCAAAACAGACAGAGTGGATGCCCGGCGTATCGCCGAGTATGCGATCACTCACTATCGGAAGATAGCCCTTTATCTGCCGGCAGAGAAGGAACTGTGTCAGTTGCGCACATGGCTGATCTTAAGGGCTCATCTGGCAAAACAACGTGTAGCGAAACTGGTGTTGCTCGAAAAATTAGACTACAAAGAGAAATTCGCGGATGTATCTATTCAACGTTCCATGCTCCAGGAGGAGATCGCGTATGCAGAAACTCATATGAAAACCATCGAACGGGAAATGAAGGAACTGATAGCCGCCGACAGCAACATTTGCCGGAACTACAAGCTGCTGACCAGCATCAAAGGTGTAGGGCCGATCACGGCCATTGTGATGCTCTGTTCGACGCTTAATTTCACCAAAATCACAGACCACCGCAAGTTTGCCTGCTATTGCGGGCTGGCTCCGTTCGAACATAGCTCCGGCACAAGCGTTCGCGGGGGATGCCACACATCGAGCATGGCGAATCGAGACATTAAAGTACAACTGAACCGCAGTGCACTGATTGCCATCAGGTGTGATCCGCAACTAAAGGCATATTACGAACGCAAAGTGGCTGAAGGTAAACATAAATTCAGCGTCCTGAATGCTGTGAGGGCCAAAATCGCCGCCAGATGCTTTGCCGTCGTAAGGCGTGGAACACCATATGTAGCGTTGCAGATATAATCCGGCATACATATCTGCCATTCGATAAGATTTTGAGATCATTCAAAATCTCAAAATCTTATTGTCGGAACAGTCCGTCTAATTGGGAGCCGAACCTACTCATAATTAATGTATTGTCATTTCCGTACTCCGCAAATTAACGATTCTGACTATGGGATGCAAGGCTATACAAGCGCTTCGCGGCCTTGCATCCCATAGCCAGAATCATTTTGCTAAACGCTACGACAAAAAATGACAATTTCCGGGCATGAAACTTTTTGCAGCTTTTATTTGGTTTTATCTTAGAATTCTACCGTCGGAATAGGCGACATTCTGTAGCTCCTGACGATCCGGGTCTGATGTTCAGCCGCAATCGGTCTGTCCGTTCGACGGCCCCCCGTCCTGCTATCTGCCGTCGAAATACCTCCGCTTTTTCAAAACGGTCTTCTGCTATTCTTCTCGTGGAGATAATTCAGTTCGTCGCTGTAAATGCTCATGACAAAGCGTAGCATATTGTCGACCAGCGCCGTAAGCCTAGTCGAGTCGTCTCCCAGCAGGTGGAGGATTGCCGACACTTTGCCCTTGGTTGGGGCGCTGACGTAGATCGCCGAGCGGTTACGGCAATCCGTTGGTGCGAAGAACGTGCGTTCAAAATCCGGTAGCGTGAGCTTTTTACGACGAAACCCGGATGCATCTTTCCCCGCAGCCACAGCGGTAGGGACGACCGACGGAAACGATTCGTCGATCTCGGATTTTGGCACAGGCTCCTGAATCGTTTCTTCTGCGCCTTCTTTCGGCTCGGGAATCCTGCGGACGACTTTCGAATCCAAAGGGGCTTGTCCGGCGATCATCTGTCGCATCAGCTCCTCATCGACTTCGATACGGAGATGCTTCGAAGGATTGGGTGCGGGTTTGTCTGTTTCTTTCAATGAATCCATGGTGCAACGTTTTTGAGATTGATTGTCAGCTATACTGTCGTAAAGCGTGTATGTTTGGTTTTATGTTTTAAACCATTCAAAATACCGTTTTCCGTTTCATGCGGTTTGTATCGGAATAATGAACGGAATAAGAAAACCTGCCTTTCATGATGCAAGATACAATCGACTGAAATGCCTCGATTCCGATGTCCGCTCACGTCCGTTCCAGTCCGTTCGGCGGGCTTTTTTTCATCTCCAGACGGTTGTAATATTGCACCGGGAAAGACCCGCCCTCGGAGGCTTTTCAAAGTTTTCACAAAAAATTTTCCGCCGCGGATTTTGTTATCGCCAGATAACAGCGAGCTGTACCTTTGTATGCCGAAAAATTTTTCGGCATACAAAGGTGCTCGCTCTGCGAGGCCGGGTGGCGTTCCCGAGTCACGCCACTTAAACTACCAGCTTGATGACAACCACGAAAAAGAGGATCGGACGCCCGACAACGACAGATCCCAGAGTCCACAGGTATAATTTCAAACTCACCACCGAAGAGAATATCCGCTTTAAGCAGATGCTTTGTAAGGCAGGATTGGAGCATAACCGCAGCCGGTTTATCGTCAAAAGAATCTTCAACGAGGAGTTCGTAGTCGTCAAACGCGACCCTTCGAAGGTGCAGTTCATCGCCCGGCTGAACGACTTTTATTTCCAATTTCAAAAGCTCGGGAACAACTATAATCAGATTGTAAAGGCTATCAACGCCCACTTTTCCAACATCGCGATCCCGCATCAGATCGCTGCTTTGGAACAGCGAACGAGAGAATTAAAGGCTCTGAGTATCGAGATTCTGAGCCTTGCAAAACAGGCTAAGAAATGGTTGCGAATATAAGATCGGGTTCTTCGCCCGACCGACAGCGTTATCGGAATCAAATATAGAATTGCACGCTTGCTCGTTACCTTGGCCCGGCAACTTTAACAACAACAAACGTATGGCAAGCGTAAAAGTAAAATTCCGGGCCTCGTCCGTTGCGGATCGGGAAGGCCGACTGTTCTATCAGATAATCCATAACCGTGTAACCCGGCAGATCAGCAGCGGTCATAAGCTGTTTCCGTCGGAATGGGAAGTTCTGCAGCGGAACATACTCCCGCCGAACTGCGAAGGCCCCCGGCACGCTTACCTTGTCGCATTGAAGAGCCGGATAGCGGACGACAAAGCCCGTCTGGAACGCATTATCTCCCGGTTGGAGCATACGGGCGAAAGCTATACTGCCGGGGATGTGGCGGCACGCTATCTTACGCCTCCGGATGCCGGCGGCTTTCTCTCTTTCGCACGGAGCCTTGCCGGGCAGTTGAGACAGATCGGGAAAATCCGCACGAGCGAACGCTACACGACCGTCTTGAACAGCTTCGGGCGTTTCCGCAGAGATGTCGAGGTGCCGTGGGATGAGGTGGATTCCGACCTGATGATCGAATACGAAACTTATCTCAAATCGAGGGGCGTATGCCCGAATACCTCTTCCTACTATATGCGGGGGCTGCGTGCCATTTACAACCGTGCTGTCGAAAAGGGAATGACGGTACAGCGCGATCCGTTCAAGTACGTTTACACGGGCATCGGCAAAACGGTCAAGCGGGCGGTACCTTTGAAAGTCATCCGCCGAATCCGGGATATGGACTTGGCGCTGTTCCCGGCGATGGATTTCGCCCGCGACATTTTCATGTTCTCATTCTACACCCGGGGAATGTCGTTCATCGACATGGCTTATCTGAAGAAGAAAGACCTGCAAAACGGCATACTCTCTTATCGCAGGCAGAAAACGGGACAGCAATTGTTCGTCAAATGGGAAAAACCCATGCAGGAAATTGTCGACAAATACGATACGGTCAGCACTCCCTATCTGCTGCCGGTGATTAAAGACATGAATGCCGACGCCCGCCGGCAGTACAAGAATGCGGCGCATCTGGTAAATGACAAATTGAAAAAGTTGGGTGTGCGATTGGGACTGGACATACCCTTGACGAGCTACGTCGCCCGCCACGGGTGGGCCTCCATCGCCAGGAGCAGGAACATCCCGCTTGCGACCATCAGCGAAGCAATGGGGCACGATTCTGAAAAGACCACGCGAATTTATCTCGCCTCTTTGGACACATCTTCCGTAGACAAGGCGAACAGCCAAATCCTGAAAGCATTGTAGCTGCATAAAAGTCTGTCTTCATCCAACCGGATTTCATTCGGAAATCTCTTTTAAGATTTATTCTTGAAAGAGATATTTTTTCCGGCGGATCAATCCACCGGAAAATCGCTCTCTCCGGAAGGAATAGGTGGGTCGGTAGCGATAATTAAAGAAATAAACGACGGTTAAGTTCCCGAAATAGCATTTAACGGACTGACAGATAGATACAACTTCTCTTTCCGAGAGAAATATCATACTGCCGCAAAGTTATGAAAAATATGAAATACGACAACGAAATCCGGTGAAAAATAAAATTATCCCGGTCATTTCAGTTCGGAATGTTGAGCCATTAATAGAATTTGTTGAACCAATCCTGAGGCTTTCGTGTGTAAGGCGCTGATAATAAACGCCAATCATTTCGCTATTTCTCTCGGAAAGAGATGTATCGGCAGAGGGAATCCGCCAAAGGAAATCACAAACAGCCTGCGACCGGTAAGAATGAGGTGCAGAGGCATTTCCGACGGACAATTCCGACTGACCGGGAGGGTGGGAAGAAAGATAAGGTGTTGTGTGATAGACTACTTCTCTCCGCAAGAGAAATATTGACGAACGCAAAGTTATGCAATTTAATGGAAATAACGACCAAAACCGGATGAAATTTTCGTCTGCCGAATTCGCCAAAAGATTTTTGGCCGACAAATGTTGTGCAAGCAAACAGTTTTCCGAGTGCAAATTTTGCATGGTTTTCAGATAGTTATAACCAATTATATCCATTGCTCTTTCTCTTGCGGAGAGAAAGAGCGTAAAACGAGCAGAATATCTTTTTACGGATTTGCGGAATAGATGATTGGTATTCCGGCGGAAATAAACATAAACGACTGTAATACATGCCAATATACAGATTGGCATGAACTAAAGGCATGTGCCTTTACAGAAAGGACAAACATAAGTAATGTATGGACATCGCCTCGCCCAATACAGAAGAACTCACGACCGCCCGCTGGTTCGTCATGCGGGCTTACAAAAGCGAAAAGAGAGCGGAGGAAAAACTCAAAGGTAAAGATGGATTGGAATATTTTATTCCGAAATATTATGCTGTAAGAGTCTATCACGGAGTGAAATCGAAACGCCTCGTTCCGGTCATTCCGAATCTCGTATTCGTACATGCCAGTCGCATACAGATTACGGAATTTAAGAAACGCTATAATTTCCTGCAATTCGTGATGTGGGAGAAAAGTACGGGCTTGGAATATCTCGTTGTTCCAGATGACCAGATGGAGAGTTTTATCAGGGTTTCATCCCAATACGAAGAAAATATCTCCTACTACAATCCGGATGAGCTCGACCTTCGAAAAGGGCGCCGGGTACGCATCCACGGAGGTAAACTCAATGGAGTAATGGGTGTATTCATGCAGGTGCAGGGCAAAAGAAACCGCAGGGTCGTCGTCCTGCTGGAAGGTGTCATGGCCGTAGCCGCAGAGGTGCATCCCGACTTGATCGAGGTTATCTCCTGACTGTAGTTTATCCATTGAGCAAAGCTGATACAATCGAATTAGAAAACTATGAACGGCAAACCGAATGTCGAGCCACCTTGGATGTCGCTGAAACGTCTGATCGAAACCCGTATGGTCGAGATACTCTGCAAAGAACAGGGCAACAGAAAGTATATCCGCTTATACGGCGCCGGAGAATATTGGCACGCCTACGAAGAGTCGGCCTGTCAGTTAAGCCGGATATTCACGGAATGTGAAACGGCACTTTTCAGGCATAAGGACTACCCCTTTCCAGTGGTTATGGTCAGCATCCCCGACAGTGAATTACGGACTTACATCCGGCAGCATATCCCGGTATGCGACAAGCCTGATTACAAAAAACTGCTGGTCGTGGAACTTTCCGTCTCGGAATACCGCGCATGGCATGAACACGCGGTGAAAGAGTTTTTGTAATTCCTTACGATTGCCGATGACTGATCCGAAAACCGTTATTTTCAACGAATATGGAAACGATACGTGCATTCATTTTATTCGTCATTCGAATATGCTAACTGACCGGAATCGCTATCTTCGATGGATCGACGGACTGTGAATTCAAACAACGAGTAAAATCGAACATTTTCACGCTTCTGTATGCTTTACCGCTTGCTGTCACGGCTGGGTGCTGAAAAGTACCTGTCGTCAAGTTACTTTTCGTCGTGGTTGATTTTGGCCATCGATACCGTTGTATCTGTTTTTTCGACGTTTGTCGCCTACCTTTTGATCCGGGGGCTTTTCCCGCATCCTGTTTTCACGGTCTGGTACGGCGTGTGGCTTCTGGCTGGTTCGTGCGTGTTGAGCGTCATCACGTTCATTCTGTTCCGTACGTTCCGGAGCGTCATCCGCTACACGACCCTTCGTGAAGTGTGGAAACTCGGCGCCGCGGTCCTGCTGAAAGACGTGCTGATGTTCGTCTATGTGCAATTGTTTCCGCAGTCGCCGCTTCCTCCCCAGACGGCTATCGCCCTGGGGTTCATGCTGGATGTGCTGGTCACGCTTTTCCTTTTGCTGGCCCTTCGTCTGGGGATGATCATCTTTTACGACCTGCTGAAACTCAACCGCACACGCCATGCGAACTGCCGTCAGGTTCTGGTCTACGGGACGGGGGACAAATCGGTCTCGCTCGTTACGCGTCTCCAGAACTCGCCCCATTACCGGGTCATCGGGTTTCTGACCTACGGGAAACGACTCAAAAACCATGCGATCGCCGACCGTCCGGTGTACTACTTCGAGGATGAAAGCAGCATCGAATATCTGCGTGACCGAGTCGATATTGATGCCATACTTTTCGCCACGAACGACGACGCACAGTCGGAACAGGAACGGCTGATCAAGTACTGTACGGAGAAATCGGTGAAGATCCTGATCACCCCTCCGATCGACGAGGTTATCGACGGTAAGATCATGAAGCAGTCGATCCGCGAGATCAAGATCGAGGATCTGCTGGGCCGCCCCGAAATCAAGATCTCGATGGAGGAGATCGTCGCCAACTTCAAGGACAAGACGATCTTCGTTACGGGCGCCGCGGGATCGATCGGCTCGGAACTATGCCGCCAGCTGGCGACGTTCGGGGTTAAGGAGCTTATCCTTTTCGACAACGGGGAGACCCCGATGCACAACCTTCGCCTGGAACTGGAGGAGCGCTATCCGGCATTGAAATTCATCCCTGTCATCGGCGACGTCCGGATTCCCGCCCGTCTGGACTTCGTGTTCCGGACGTACCATCCGCAGGTGGTGTTCCACGCTGCGGCTTACAAACACGTCCCGCTGATGGAGGAGAACCCATGCGAGGCGGTTCTGGTAAACGTCGCGGGAACGCGCAACGTCGCTGACAAGTGCATCGAATACGATGTTGAGAAGATGGTTATGATCTCGACGGACAAGGCCGTGAACCCGACGAACGTGATGGGTTGCACGAAGCGCCTTGCGGAGATCTATGTGCAGTCGCTGGGTCTGTCGATCGAGCAGGGCCGCACGCCGGGGAAGACGCGTTTCGTCACCACGCGCTTCGGGAATGTGCTGGGCTCGAACGGTTCGGTCATTCCCCGCTTCAGGGACCAGATCTCCAAGGGCGGTCCGGTGACTGTCACGCATCCGGACATTACGCGCTTCTTTATGACGATCCCCGAGGCGTGCCGTCTGGTCATGGAGGCCGCCACGATGTCGACGGGCAATCAGATCTTCGTCTTCGACATGGGCGAATCGGTTAAGATCGCGCACCTGGCGCGGCGGATGATCTCCCTGGCGGGCTTCGAGCCGGAGAAGGACATCAGGATCGAATACACGGGTCTGCGGCCGGGTGAGAAACTTTACGAGGAAGTACTTTCGAATAAAGAGAATACGGAGCCTACGTTACATGACCGCATCCGGATTGCTAAGGTGCGGGAGTATGATTACCGGGAGGCATGTGAGGTAGCCGAAGAGCTGGAAACTTTGTCCCGGAAAGTCGAGATTCCCGATATGGTCAGACTGATGAAAAAGACAGTTCCCGAGTTCAAATCAAAGAACTCAAGGTTTGAGGTGTATGATAAATAGAGTGTCGTTACATACATTTTGCGAACGTCTTAAAAGTAGTGATCTATTCAAGGACTCGTTTTGGGCCCTTGCTGGTAGTGCCTTGGGTAAAGGTCTTTCTTTACTTGCAGGAATTGCCGTAGCACGATTTCTCGGCAAAGAAGTATATGGCGAATATGGAACCATTAGGACCACACTGTTCTATATTGCGATAGTTTCCACTTTTGGATTTGGCTATACAGCAACTAAATTCGTTGCCGACTATATTTCGGAAAAGCCCGAAAAATTAAAGTCATTGGTTTGGACTTTTTTAAAAATTACTTTAGTTTTTAGTGGGTTATTAGCATTAGTTCAAATAATTTTTGCCGCTTCTATTGCTCTATTCATTGATGCACCAAATTTAGAATTTCAACTGCGTTTTTTTTCATTGTTAATTATTCTGAATGGATTACAAACAACCCAAATCGCTATTTTATCAGGATTTAAAAAATTTAAAGAAACTGCAAAAATAAATATTTACACCGGTTTTGTCGTATTTATTGGTAGCATTATCATGACATGGTTTTGGGGACTAACCGGAGCTCTTGGAGCATTAATGTTGTCATTTGTGGTTCAAGTTATACTGAATCAAATAATTATCCGACACGCTCTGACTCAGTATAATTCAAATGAAAAAGTTTCAAGATCAGAAATATACTCTATGTTAGGTTTTTCAATTCCTGTAGCCCTTCAGGAGAGTTTGTACACAATAGTACATTGGATAGGTTTGCTCCTACTGATTCATTTTGCCAATTATGGCGAAGTCGGTTTATCGTCAGCTGCAGCATTATGGCAAAGTGTTGTGATTTTTGTACCGGCAATGTTAAAAAACGTGATGTTTTCTTATTTATCAAGCTCAGATAACCATTCGTCTCTGATCAATAAACTTCTTTTAGTCAATTTTTTATCCTCATTACTCCCCGTTTCAATCGTCATTCTTTTTTCTGGATTTATCAGTTCTTTTTACGGTGTGAGTTTTGTTGGGTTACCAAAAGTTTTGAATATCTCAGCAGCAGCAGCTCTTTTCATCTGTTTATCGGAAGTTTATTGTTATGAGTTTATATCACGGGGAAAACCGTGGATAGTTTTCATAGCGCGCCTTGTTCGCGATATGTTCATTCTTATTCTCACCTACATTATTTTGCAACAAATTAATGAAAGTCAAGCTTATTGGTTTGCACTTATCTCACTAATTGCGAATGGGATATTTCTAATTTTACTACATCTAAGATATAGATATGTTAAGTAAAATACATATTAATAATAAATATTTTGTCCTATTCG